>Ga0209758_1000058_pt1 | contig 331603 bp, 339 predicted proteins | sample AraplaMF_Col_mMF_FD_184258 | JGI IMG/M metagenome (GOLD analysis project Ga0209758, IMG submission 184258) | Arabidopsis root microbial communities from the University of North Carolina, USA - plate scrape MF_Col_mMF (SPAdes) (version 2) | ecosystem: Host-associated > Plants > Roots >...
GCCGCGTGCCTCGATACCGGCGATCTTGTCGACGCCCATGCCCGCGTAAGGCCGCACCAGTTCGTCCACCGCCTGCCCGAAGGCGACGGCGTCGCCGAGTAGCGTGGTGATATCGCGGAAGATGATACCGGGCTTGGGATAGTCCGGAATGGAACGGATGGCGGTGGAGAGCGTGGTTTTGGACGACATGGGACCCAGTCATTTGGCGGCAGGAACAGGGGACGAGCCTATCAACTGAAGGGCGTCCTCCCAACAAAAAAGGCGGTCACAGACCGCCTTTTTCATGTCACGAGGTAAAAACCTCAGTGTTCCTTGTTCGCATAGACGGACTTCTTGGTCAGGTAGATCAGGCCGGTGAAGATCACCAGGAAGACCATGACCATGAAGCCGGTGCGCTTGCGCTCTTCGAGATGCGGCTCGGCGGCCCACATCAGGAAGGCCGAGACGTCCTTGGCATACTGATCGACCGTCTGCGGCGAGCCGTCCTCGTAGGTGACCTGGTCGCCGCTGAGCGGCGGAGCCATGGCGAGGGCGGCAGCGCTGGCGAAATACGGATTATAGTGGGTGCCCGGAGCGACCTCGACGCCGGCAGGCGGTTCCTGGTACCCGGTCAGCAGCGAATGGATGTAATCCGGGCCGCCCGACTGGTACTGGGTGAACATGTCGAAGATGAACTGCGGGAAGCCGCGGGTGACGCCGCGCGCCTTGGCGAGCAGCGACATGTCCGGCGGTGCTGCGCCGTTGTTGGCGGCAGCCGCAGCCTGGGCGTTGGCGAACGGCGACGGGAAGTAGTCGGACGGAACGGCGGCGCGTTCGAACATTTCGCCTTCGTCGTTCGGGCCGTCCTGAACCTTGTAGTTGGCGGCGAACGCCTTCACCTGGGCTTCCGAATAACCGAGACCTTCCAGCGTGCGGAAGGAGACGAGGCGCATCGAATGGCAGGCGGAACAGACTTCCGTGTAGACCTTCAAGCCGCGCTGCAGCTGACCCTTGTCATAGTGGCCGAACGGACCCGCGAAGCTCCAGTCGGTTTCCTTGGGGTGGTGGATCGGAAAATGCGGCGTTTCCGAATGTTCGGCAGCCGGTGCCGCAGCATGGTTTTCCTGCGCAATCGCCGAGGCAACGCCCATTCCCGCCAGGAAGGCCAGCGAGACGAGGCTTGTAACAAGCTTGTTCATAATTCTAATCCCTCTCGGTCGCAGGCGTCAGGCGCGGGCTTCGGCGGATTTGCCGTTCTTCTTTTCAAGAACCGCTTCCGTGATGGAGTTCGGAATGCGCCTCGGCGTTTCGAACAGGCCGAGCAACGGCATGATCACCAGGAAGAAGCCGAAGTAGTAGACGGTTCCGAACTGCGACATGAGCGTGAACACGCCTTCCGCCGGCTGGGATCCGAGCCAGCCGAGCATGATCGCATTGGCGACGAACAGCCAGAAGAACAGCTTGTACCAGGGACGATAGACTGCCGAGCGGACCTTCGACGTGTCGAGCCAGGGCAGGAAGAACAGGATGATGATCGAGCCGAACATCACCAGCACGCCGCCGAGCTTGGAGTCGATCGGGCCAACGTTGAAGGTGATGGCGCGCAGCATCGCGTAGAACGGCAGGTAGTACCATTCCGGAACGATGTGGGCCGGGGTCTTCAGGGCGTCAGCCGGAATGTAGTTGTCCGGATGGCCGAGGAAGTTCGGCATGTAGAAGACGAACCAGGCATAGACGATCAGGAAGACGGAGACGCCGAGCGCGTCCTTCATGGTCGCATAGGGCGTAAACGCGACGGTGTCGGTCTTGGTCTTGACTTCGACGCCGGTCGGGTTGGTCTGGCCTGTGACGTGCAGCGCCCAGATGTGCAGCACGACGACGCCGGCGATCATGAAGGGCAGCAGGTAGTGCAGCGAGAAGAAGCGGTTCAGCGTCGGCTGGTCGACGGCAAAGCCGCCGAGCAGGAACTGCTGTATCCATTCGCCGACCAGCGGGAAGGCCGAGAAGAAGCCGGTGATAACGGTAGCACCCCAGAAGGACATCTGACCCCAGGGCAGAACATAGCCCATGAAGCCGGTCGCCATCATCAGGAGGTAGATCACCACGCCGAGGATCCAGAGGATTTCGCGGGGCGCCTTGTAGGAGCCGTAGTAGAGGCCGCGGGCGATGTGAAGATAGACGGCAACGAAGAAGAACGACGCGCCGTTGGCATGCATGTAGCGCAGCAGCCAGCCGTGGTTGACGTCGCGCATGATCTTTTCGACCGAGTCGAAGGCGGCACCGGTCGAGGCGACATAGTGCATGGCGAGCACGACGCCGGTGAGGATCTGGACGATCAGCATCACCGACAGCATGGCGCCGAAGGTGTAGGCATAGTTCAGATTGCGGGGAACGGGGTAGGAAACGAAGCTGTCATGGATCATGCGCGGCAGCGGAAGCCGCGAATCGATCCACTTCTCGATGCCGGTCGACGGCTGGTATGTGGAATGACCGCTCATAAGTATGTATCCCCTCACCCGATCTGGATAACTGTATCGGACTTAAAACTGAAAGTCGGAATGGCGAGGTTCTCCGGGGCCGGGCCTTTGCGGATACGGCCGGCCGTATCGTAGACCGACCCGTGGCACGGACAGAACCATCCATTGTATTCGCCGGACTGGCCGAGCGGCACGCAGCCGAGATGGGTGCAGGAGCCGATCATCACGATCCAGTTTTCCTTGCCGGCGCCGCCCGAACGGTCGATGCCGGTCGCCTTCGCATCGGCCGCCAGGTTGGCGTTGCGGGCAACCGGATCCTTGAGCTCGGCCATCGGCACGTCGGCCGCCGCCTTGACTTCTTCCGGGGTGCGGTTGCGGATGAAGACCGGCTTGCCGCGCCACTTGACCGTCAGCGACATGCCCGGCTGCAGGGCCGCGACATTGACCTCGATCGAGGCGAGCGCGAGCGTCGAAGCGTCCGGGCGCATCTGGTCGATAAAGGGCCATGCCACGGAAACAGCGCCGACGGCGCCGGCCATACCGGTCGTCAGGTAAAGGAAATCACGGCGAGTGGGCTCGCCCAGTGTTTCGCTATGTGTGTCGTGCTCGCTCACGGCTCAATCATCCTTCTCACGCAATTCGCGGAAACCGCCCTGCCCCCGTCCCGGGCGAATCTCGGTTGAACACAATTCGACCACAGATTCCCCAGCAATCCGGCGCGTTCTATGCTTGATCGCAAAATATGTCCAGCCTTGGCAAGGGGCTGGGACCAGTTTGTCGCGGGAAAACCCGAAGGGTTGCGGGCTACCGTGTCAGGCAGAGCACAGGCCTGGGAAACCTGGCGCGGAACCCGAGCTCCAGCCCGGGAAAATCACGTCTTTTCCGAAGGAAATGACGGGGATGGCGCGCTTCCCATTAACCGCCCTGCCGGGTGCCGCATTGCAACAAATCCGACCGCATGTTAGGCCAAGCGCACGACAGAAGGCGGCCGCCCCGGACATACCCGAATGAGACAAACACTACCGGTTGCCATCTGCGTCATCGTGTCGCTCGTACTGATGGCGATCGGGACGCGTTACATACACCCACACTGGATCCTGGGAACGCTCTACAGCCTGCAGCTGCATGCGGCAGCAGCCTGCGTACTGGCCATGATCGTCGCGCTTCTCGTCAAGCGCCACTTCGTCGTCTGGCTGCTGTTTGCCGTCTCGCTGCTGTTCACAGGCCACGCGGTGCTGATGGGCCGCGAGTTCGTCGCGCCGCTGACGGCAGCGGATGCCGGCGCACCGACCTTCCGGCTGATGTCCTTCAACATCCTCAACGACAACTTCGAGAATGCGGAAGACATCGTCGCAACGATCCGGTCTTCCGGCGCCGACCTCGTCAACATCATGGAAGCCGCCCCGCTCAGGGTCTACATGGACGAGCTCGCCAAAACCTATCCCTACCGGGTCGGCTGCGGCGTACTGATCGAGGATTGCGACCAGCTGATGCTCTCCAAGGTGCCGATCGAAGCGCCCGTCGTGCAGTCGCTGAGCGATATCTTCCCGGATCGCTTCATCCTGGCGAAGGTGACGGTCGCGGGCCGGCCGATCCATTTTGTCGGCATGCATACGACCAAGCCCTATTTCGACAATTTCCATTCGCTGGAACTGAACCGCGCGGCGCTGGCAATCAGCGAGACCACAGGCCCCCTGCTTCTTTCAGGCGATTTCAACGCCTCCAGCATCGCGCCGAACATGCGGCGTTTCCTGAACAATACCGATCTGGCGACGGCCGAGGTCGAGCCGGCGACCTGGCCGATCCGGGCCGGCGTGTTTGGCCTGCCGATCGACCATGTCTATGCCCGGGCGCCGCTGAAGATAAAGTCGCTGACACGCATTCCCACGGCGCACGGCTCGAACCACTACGGGCTGATCGCCGAGATCGCGATCACCGGGCAGTGAGCCCGAAAGATTATTGGGCGGCGTCCGCGGCAAGGAAACCGCCGGACTGCCGCGCCCAGAGCTCCGAATAAAGCCCTCCCCGCGCGATCAGCTCGTTATGGGTGCCGTCCTCGATGATCCGGCCCTTGTCCATGACGATGAGCCGGTCGAGCGCTGCGATGGTCGACAGCCGGTGGGCAATGGCGAGCACGGTTTTTCCCTGCATCAGCCGTTCCAGGTTCGACTGGATCGCCGCCTCCACCTCCGAATCCAGCGCCGATGTGGCCTCGTCGAGCACCAGGATCGGCGCATCCTTGATCATCACCCGTGCGATCGCCACACGCTGGCGCTGGCCGCCGGAAAGCTTCACGCCCCGTTCGCCCACATGCGCGTCGAACCCCTTGCGGCCGCGCTGGTCCTCGAGGCTGGCGATGAACACATCCGCTTCCGCCTTACGCGCCGCCTCGACGAGCTGCGCCTCGGTCGCATCCGGCCGGCCGAACAGGATATTGTCGCGGATAGACCGGTGCAGCAGCGACGTATCCTGTGTCACCATGCCGATCTGGGCGCGCAGCGATTCCTGTGTCGCCTTGGCAATGTCCTGCCCGTCGATCAGGATACGTCCGCCTTCGAGATCGTAGAACCGCAGGAGCAGGTTGACGAGCGTCGACTTGCCGGCGCCAGAACGCCCGACGATGCCGAGTTTTTCGCCCGGCCGGATCGTGAGCGACAGGTCGTCGATGACGCCCTTCGTCTTGCCGTAGTGGAAACTGACATTCTCGAAGCGGATCTCCGGACGCTTCACCACCAGCTGCGTGGCGCCCGGCGCATCCACCAGCCCGATCGGCTGCGAGATCAGCTCGGCCGAATTCTGGATCGTGCCGATATTGCGCATGATGCCGTTGAGCTGCGTCATCAGCCGGCCGAGCAGGAAGTTGAGCCGCAGCATCAGCGCCATGGTGAAGGCGACCGCACCCGACGAGATCAGGCCGGAGAGCCACAGATGCACGCTCATCGCCGCCATGGTGACGATCATCGTGCCGGAGAGGAAGGCCATCGAGGCGCGCACGCTGGTGAGTAGCCGCGTGAACGCGATGATCGTGTCCTGAAAGCTCTCGAAGCCCGACAGCATGTATCGGTCGTTCGCCTCGTCGCGGCCGAAAAGGCGAAGCGTCTGGATGTTCGAATAGGCGTCCACCATGCGTCCGGAAATCATCGAACCGGCCTCGGCGGACGCCTTGGAATGTTCGCGGATGCGCGGCACGTAATATCGGGCCAGCATCGCGAAGATGGCAAGCCAGGCGACGACCACGATCGCCAGCCGCCAGTCGAGGCCCGCGACGAGCGCGATGGTCGAGACCGAGTAGATGCCGACGAACCAGACGCTTTCCATGAACGAGGTCAAGACGTCGCCGGTCGCCTGCCCCGCCGACCAGACTTTCGTGACGATGCGGCCGGAAAAGTCGTTCTGGAAGAAGGAGAGCGACTGGCGCGACACGTGGATATACGACTGCCAGCGCACCAGGTTGTAGAAACCGGGCGTGATGATCTGCTGGTCGACCAGCGCCGTCAGAAAGCCGATCAGGAAGCGGCCGATGCCGACCACCAGCGCCATGACCACCAGCTCGGTCCCGTGATTGGCCAAAAGCCCTGCCCAGCCGTCGGCGGGTTTGGTCGTGTCGAGGATATCGACCAGCCGTCCGACATACCAGAACATCGCCGCCTCGACGCCGGCCGCAAGCCCGCCGAGCACCAGCATGGCGAAGAAAGGAAGCTTTGCCTGGCTGACATAGAACCAGACGAAGCCGATGAGACCAGCCGGGGGCTTCAGGTCGTCCCGCCTCGCAAACGGCTTGATAAAGCTCTCGAAGATGCGGAAGACCGGTTTCAACATGCTCCGGATATAGGCGGATTCTGATCGTCGGCAAAGCAAAAGCGGGCGAGCGGCGGCTTACATTTTCTTAATGATCGGCTTCGGAGCCCTCGTCGAATATTCCCTCCACATCCCGCCGCCCATGAAGAACACGCAATACGATCAACCGATCGTCCTGTGGAATGTAATAGATGCGGAATGCCTCAAAAGACTTTACCGGCCAAGATCTTAGACCCAGAAGTTCCTCGTCGGCGAAGTGTCGTGGCGAGCCGCCGAGAGGTGTTCTTGTGAGGGCATCGATCGATGACTGAACGGAAAAGACGAACCTCTTCCCGATATCTTGCAGACCGATGTCCCCATAATAATCGACCTGCCGCAAGATGTCGGATCTAGCCGCCGGTTTGATGATGACTATCAAGACGAAGACTTCTTCGTTTTCTTGTCGAGAAGGATCGCCGCCTCTGCCTTGAGATCGCTCCAGAACTCAGGCGTGGCTGCATGCCCTTCGCCGGAGCTAAGCCCTTCCAGCAACAAAACTCTGAGGCGTTCGTCATTCTCTTTCTGTTGCGCGTCTCGCAAGAGAGTACGGAAATATTCGCTGACGTTGCCGTAGCCTTTCGTCGCCATCTGGATTTCGACGAAGTCCTTCAGTGTATCGGGAAGAGAAATAGTAATCGTAGCCATCACGCACTTGACCTTCATTCGCCCGCGCAAGAGTATCTTATCTATTAGGAATTGTTAAGACCCCTCCCCCGCAGGGAAAATGGCATGCAAGATGCAAACTCCCAGGCAATCAACCGGCCCGAAGATTGATGCGCAACTTTCGGGTTGGTTCGAAGTCGGCGGCGGAGACTACTCCGCCGCCTCTTCTTCGATCACGTCGTCATGGCCGATAAAGCCGCCGGACTGGCGGTTCCAGAGGTCGGCATAGATGCCGCCCGAGGCCACGAGCTCGCGATGCGTGCCGGCCTCGATGATCCGGCCGCGATCAAGCACGATCAGCCGGTCCATTTCGGTCAGCGTCGACAGCCGGTGGGCAATCGCGATCACCGTCTTGCCCTGCATCAGCGAGAACAGGTTCTCCTGGATCGCCGCCTCGACTTCCGAGTCGAGCGCCGAGGTCGCCTCATCCAGCACCAGGATCGGCGCGTCCTTCAGGAAGACGCGGGCGATCGCGATGCGCTGCCGCTGGCCGCCCGACAGTTTCACGCCGCGTTCGCCCACATGCGCATCGAGACCTTTTCGTCCCTGCAGGTCGGCAAGCCCGTCGATGAAGTCCCAGGCATTCGCGCGCTTGGCCGCCTCGATGATATCCGCGTCACTCGCATCCGGCTTGCCGTAGGCGATGTTGTCGCGGATCGACCGGTGCAGCAGCGACGTATCCTGGGTGACGACGCCGATCAGCGAACGCAGGCTGTCCTGCGTGACGCCGGAGATATCCTGGCCGTCGATGGTGATGCGGCCGCCTTCCAGATCGTAGAAGCGCAGCAGCAGGTTCATCAGCGTCGTCTTGCCGGCGCCGGAGCGGCCGACCAGACCGACCTTCTGGCCGGCCGGGATATCGAGCGTCAGGCCTTCGATAACGCCCTTGCCCTTGCCATAGTGGAAGTGGACGTTGTCATAGCGGATATGGCCCTTTTTCGCGGTCAGCGTCGAAGCGCTCTTCTGGTCCACCACGTCATGCGCCTTGGTCATCATCGACATGCCGTCATAGACGGTGCCGATGTTCTCGAACAGCGCCGAGACTTCCCACATCACCCATTGCGACATGCCGTTGATGCGCATCGCAAGGCCGATGGCGATCGCGATCGCCCCGATCGAGATGGCGCTGTCCAGCCAGAACCAGATCGACATCGCGCCGACGACAAACAGCGCCGCACAGTTGTAGAAGTAGACCAGCACCTGGAAGGCGGTCACCTTGCGCATCTGCGCATGCACGGTCTTCAGGAAGATATCCATGGCGTCGCGCGCATAGGTCTCTTCCCTGCCGGCATGCGAAAACAGCTTGACGGTGGCGATGTTCGTATAGCTGTCGACCACGCGGCCGGTCATCATCGAACGCGCATCCGCCTGTTCCGCCGAGATTTTCCGCAGGCGCGGCACGTAGTAGGCGACGGTGCTCGAGTAGAAGACGATCCAGAGAACGAGCGGCACCGCAAGACGCAGATCCGCCGCCGCCACGACCGCGATCATCGAGATGAAATAGGTGAAGACATAGACGAACACGTCGAGCACCTTCATCACCGTTTCGCGGATGGCGAGCGATGTCTGCATCACCTTGGTCGAGACGCGGCCGGCGAACTCGTTGGCGAAGAACGTCATCGAGTGGCGCAGCAGGAAGCGGTGCATCTGCCAGCGGGCGATCATCGGGAAATTGCCCATCAGGATCTGGTGCATGATCAGCGAATTGAGCGTCGCCACCAACGGCAGGCCGACCAGCACCACGAAGGCCATGAAGAACAGCTTCGGCCCCTCCGTCGCAAGGAAGGTCGCCCGGTCGGCATGGGTCAGCCAATCGACGATATCGCCGAGGAACTGGAACAGCGCCACTTCGCCGACGGCGATCAACATCGTGCAGGTCGACATGATGACGACCCACGGCCAGACCGGCTTGGTATAGTGCCACAGGAAGGCCGCAAGGCCGGAGGGCGGTAGTGCGGGCGCTTCGTCCGGATAGGGATCAACGCGCCGTTCGAACCACGAGAACATGAAAAAAGCTCCGTAAATCGGATTGCCGCGCCGGTTCGGCACGCAAGGCGGCCGGAATCGGGCGACGAAAACTTGAGGTATCGAGGCCGCATGTCGGCCGCGTAACGGATCAGGAAAGGAAAAGTTTGCGAGAAACCGCGGAACGCCTAGGCCAGAAAAACAATAATTCGGCTGTGGAGGCGCGAAAGCACGGTCATATCCATGTAGGCCTCCTTGAGTGGGCGTTGAGTTACGCAAGCCTTCTAACCTTTCGGGCACAAATTGGAAAGAGAGAATCGACTTGAGCCCGTCCGGCCAAGGCTTTCTGTTGCCCGATCGTCACAGCCATGCCGCGCATCGAAAGGGCTTGAGATCGAGTGCGGGTTTCCCGTAAGGACGGGCATATGAGCGACATTTCCCCTGGCCTGCGCATTGCCCTCTACCAGCCGGACATCGCCGGCAATACCGGCACGATCCTGAGGCTCGCCGCCTGCCTTGGTCTTTCGGTCGACATCATCGAGCCCGCCGGCTTCGACATTTCCGACCGGAACCTGAAGCGCTCGGGCATGGACTATCTGGAGAGCGTCACGCTCGCCCGCCACGTCAACTGGCAGCGCTTCGACGCGTGGCGCAAGGAGAACGGCCGGCGCGTCGTGCTTGCCTCCACCAAGGCCGCCCTGCCCTATACGAGCTTCGCGTTCCGGCCGGACGATATCCTGCTCTTCGGCCGCGAAAGCGCCGGCGTGCCGGACCATGTGCATGAGGCCGCCGACGGCCGCATCCTCATCCCCATGGTGAAGGGCCAGCGCTCCATCAACGTCGCCATGTCGGCGGCAATGATATCGGGCGAGGCGCTGCGGCAGACGGGCTTTGCCTGATATCCCCTTCGTCATGTCGCGGCATCCCGCAGCCGCGGGCTGAGCCTGACGGCAAGCGAACCGAAAGCGAAGACCAGCAGCATGAGGCCGGCCATGCCATAGGTCGCGGCGTAACCTTTTACGGCGATCAGGGGCTGTGAGAGGAGCGGCGACAGGAACTGGCCGGTGAAGATGCTTGCTACCAGCAGGCCAGAAATGCGTCCCCGGAGGGCCGGCGACGCAAGCAGCATCGCAGCACCGGCGAAATTCGGCATGATCGTTCCCATGCCGATGCCGGATACCGCCATCGCGAGCAGGATGCCCGCATAGGTCCCGGCAACCGAGAGCAGCACGAAGGCGGCGCCCATCGATCCGAAGGCCAGCGCAAAGACGCCCATGACCCCGAGCATCTGCCGGAAACGGGCAAAGACCAGCGAACTGGCGATGCCAACCAGCTGGCCGAGGCCGATGGCCATGCCGGCAAGGCTCGGTGCCTCAATGCCGAGCGACTCCAGGTAGAAGGGAAGCTGTGTCGGGATCATGTAGAAAGCGACCATGTTGAGGACCGCCCCGATGAGCAGGACTGCAAGAAGCAGCGCGCCATGGGTGCCGAGGCTGTCTGCTGCCGTCCTCGTCCTCGTCCTCGTCCTCGTCCTCGTCCTTGTCGCTGCCGACCGTGCCGGCTCGCGGATGAACGCCAGCGCGGCAGGCAGCAGCAGGAAGGCGAGCGCATAGATAAGGAAAGGCGCCCGCCAGTGGAGTTCCGCCATGAACCCGCCGCCGGTCAGGAAGATCGTCCCGCCGATGCCAACGAAGGCCTGCTGCAGCCCCATGTAGCGGTCGCGCTCCGTGCCGGCAAAGAAGTCGCCGACCAGTGCGGTCGCGGTGGTCATGATACCGCCCACGGCGATGCCGAGTACCGCGCGGCCGGCCAACAGGCCGAAAAGACTGTCGGCGAACAGGCCGGAGCATCCAGCCGTCGCGAAAAGCAGCAGCGTGACGATGAGAAGCGGCTTGCGGCCATAGCGATCGATGATCAGACCGGCCACCGGCGCGAAGACGGCGATGAACAGGGCCGGCAGCGTCAGGACCAGTCGACTGAGGAGCTCGACATTCGGCAGGTCGGCAAAACGCGCGGCAATGCCGGGCAGTGAGGCCGAGATCGTCGCCCCCGACATGATGGTCAGCGTGCTGACCGAAAGAAGGGTGACGTTGCGGGAAAAATGCGAGGGAGGAGATGGGTTGCCGGCATGAACGAGCGATACGCTGCGGGGCAGCGGCGTCAGGGCATTTTTCGTCTCCATGGAACTGGGCTCCGATTTTCTTTCTGGGAGCCTCTGCTATAAAACCTCAAGCAATATTGAGGTCAATGGCGAATGAAAAAAGATTCCGAAGGGCGTGCTCCGCTGGAGTTGACGGTCGGAGAAGTGGCGCAACGCAGCGGCGTCGCGGTATCGACGCTGCATTTCTACGAAACCAAGGGATTGATCAGGAGCTGGCGCAACCGCGGCAACCAGCGGCGTTATCCCCGCGTGGTGCTGCGCCGGGTCGCGGTCATCAAGGTTGCCCAGAAGACCGGCATACCGCTCGCCGATATCGCCGAGGCGCTTTCCGTCCTGCCGCACGACCGGCCGTTGACGGCAAGGGACTGGCAACGCCTTTCGCAAACCTGGAAACGCCAGCTCGACGCACGGATCGCCAGTCTCACGTCGCTGCGCGACCACCTGACCGGCTGCATCGGCTGCGGCTGCCTCTCGATGGAAGAATGTCCGCTGAGGAACCCGCAGGATATGCTCGGCGAAAAGGGTGCGGGGCCGATCCTGCTGGAGGCGGAATAGCAGGTGGGCGCCGATTTATTGCACGGATAGGCTTAGCTTAAGTTGACCGCCGTCCCTGTTGAACAACACTCCGGAAATAGAAGGACGACCGATGGCTTTGGAAACGCATCCGTTCGACATCGCCGAACATTTGGATGCCGAAGAGGGCATCGAAGAGTTCATGAAGGCAGCATTCGAAGAGGGCGAGCCCGCCTTCATCGCGAGATGCCTCGGCATCGTCGCGCGGGCGCGGGGCATGACTAAACTCGTCCGCGATGTCGGGGTGAGCCGCGCGGCCCTTTACAAGGCACTCAGCGGTGAAGGAAACCCGGAATTCGCCACGATCCTGAAGGTGATGAAAGCTCTCGGCCTCGAACTCACACCGGTTCTCGTCAAGGCGGGGGATGCCGCCTGAGCGCGGTCGGCAGCTGGCGGATCACCCGTCTCCCGCCCGTTTAGCATCTTTTGAAAAACACATGTCAGACCGATCGAAGCCCATGGGCCAAACATCGGAGATCGCATATGTTTCGGCAATCGAGCTTCATATTTCCCTGCCCCCAAAGGATCGAGATGCGCAATCTGCTCTGCCGCCCCATGACCGTTGCCGCCCTCGCCCTGATGGCTTCGTCAGCCTGTGCCCAGGAGGCTGACCACTATACCGCTGTCAGCAAGACTGCGATGAGCGTTACCGGCGATGTGTGGCTGGATGATTTCGGCATCACCTTCGAGAACGAGGAAACCCTCGAATTCTCCGACCTTGTCGCCGACAATTTCCGCGTCGATGGCAGGAGGGTCCCGGCTTCGGTCTACCGCGTCGCGGAACCGGCCGATCCGGAGCTCGAAAACGGCAACCAGCTCTGCGGATCGGGCGACGTGACCTATGTCGCGAACTGGGCATCGGGAAACGGCATGTCCGCGATCGCCGTATTTACCGGGAGAAATCCGCCAAGGAGCAGCGACGAGATGTGTGCGCTCTATACCTACGAGGATCCGAAGTGACGGATTGGATCAATCCGCGGTCGGCAGCCGGCGCATCGTGAACTCGATACGGTCGCCTTCGAGCTGGCGCCAGCTTTCCACTTCGGTCCAGTACGCAGCCTTCGGATAGTCGTGAAACCATTCGCGCGCCTTTTGCCGCGCTTCTTCCCGCGAGAGCTCGAAAGTCTGCCGCACGAACATACCCTGTCGCTCGCCGGCCTTTTCCTGCCGGTGGCGGTCGATCCTGCGTTTCAGCCCGTCGAGCGGCGGGGGTGTGAACTTTGCCATGAAAGCCTCTGATCAGCACCTGTTTATGAGGTAAAGATAGTGTGCGGCGACACGCTTTGCGAGTCTCATTTTCCACCCGCGACAACCGATGGAATGGTTCGCGAAAGCCAGAACTGCTAATCCCCGATCGGAAAAATGCGAATCGCGCCAAGGGGATGGCGAGAGGAATAACGACATGGAACGGCCGGTACTGCCAAAGGGGCTGCCCGAGGACATCGAAGACAAGAAGGCGACGGCGCGCGCCTGGTTCGAAAGCCTGCGCGACACGATCTGCGCTTCGCTGGAAGGCCTCGAGGACGAGCTGACCGGCCCCCTCGCCGATCAGGAGCCGGGCCGCTTCAAGCCCAAGGACTGGCTGCGCGACGGCGGAGCCGGCGGCGGCGGCAGGATGTCGATGATGGAGGGCCGCGTCTTCGAAAAGGTCGGCGTCCACACCTCGACCGTCCATGGCGAGTTTTCCGCCGATTTCCGCAGCCAGATGCCGGGAGCGGAGGAAGACCCGCGCTTCTGGGCGTCGGGCATTTCGCTGATCGCCCATCCGGTCAATCCGAACGTGCCGACCGTGCACATGAACACCCGCATGGTGGTGACGTCGAGCCAGTGGTTCGGCGGCGGCGCCGACCTCACCCCGGTTCTCGACCGCAGGCGCACCCAGACGGATCCCGACAGCACGCTCTTCCACCGGGTCATGGAAATCACCTGCAAGCGCCACGAGGCGGTGGCCGACTACGATCGCTACAAGGCCTGGTGCGACGACTATTTCTTCCTGAAGCACCGCAACGAAGCGCGCGGCATCGGCGGCATTTTCTTCGACTGGCTGCATCCTGTCGAAGAAAAGGGCGGCTGGGATGCGGATTTCGCCTTCGTCCAGGATGTCGGACGCGCGTTCAACCTCGTCTATCCGAAAATCGTCCGGGCCAATTTCAACAGGCCGTGGACGGAGCATGATCGCGACGAGCAGCTGATCCGCCGCGGCCGTTACGTGGAGTTCAACCTGCTCTACGACCGGGGCACGATTTTCGGGTTGAAGACCGGCGGCAACGTCGAATCCATCCTGTCGTCACTGCCTCCGGTTGTAAGGTGGCCTTAGATCGAAATCATGAAATTAACGATTTTCGGGTAAAAACCGGCCCCAATATATCGCCCTTAACAAATGCGATATCAGAATCGATTCGGTGGTGGTAGCGTCCCCTTGGTTGTACCGGAGGAGGATCGCCATGATGGCACAGAATAGCATGCCCATGCCGCAAGCGTCTGAGGACAAGGACGCCCGGTCCATTGACACGATTGAAATGATCGACCGCCTCGCGACGGAAATGCGTGCGAGAACCGGCGGCGAACTCCCGCATTCCTTCTATGTGGACCAGGTAAAGCGCCAGCTTGCCGGCAAGTCCGTCGCCGTATCGGCTGCCAATGACGAACCGGCGCAGGGAAAGGCTGCCGAACAGGCCTCCGTCTTCCACGCCTGGGCGCTTTCCGAATAAACGCCTGGAACGGTCGTTGCAGTTTCCGAGTTATCGGGGTTGGCGCCGGCGGATATGAGGAGATGTCCGCCGCCTCCAGCCCCAACGACCACAGGAGGAAAAGTCATGCGATTGTTCGAATGCGGTACGCTTGTACCCGGCTGCCAGTGGCATACACGAGCCGATGAGGATGCTGAAGTGGTCCGCCGCGCAGTGGAACATCTCCGCACGGTTCACGGCGAAGAGATCATCCGCGAAAACATGGTCGAGAACATCAAGGCGCGCATTCGTGACGAAAACGGCGCTGAGGCGGCCTGATGGCCGAGCGTGAAGGTAGCCGTTCCGCCTAGAAGCGCTCTGCCCGGCTTACCGGTACCTCTTGATGCCAGAGCGGTAAGTGGCCCGATGTCAGCGCGGCAGGCCGCCTGATGTCAGCGCGGCAGGCCGCCTGATGTCAAAGCGAGCTGCGGATCATATCCTCCAGCCGGGCGGTCAGCGCCGCCCGGTCGAGAGTGAAATTGCGCTCCACCCAGAAGTCTTCCAGCTCCTTCAGGATTTCTCCGACCCGCTTGCCGGCCGGCACGCCGGCTGCGACGATATCGGCGCCGCTGAGTGGAAAGGCCGGCTTGTCGTAGCTCTCCGCCCTCTTCAAGAGCACCGACAGCCGTGCGGATCTGCGCATCGCTGCCGGATCTCCTTCGGCCGCCGTCCGCGCGGATGCAAGGGCAAGCCTCAGCCGCAGGACCAGGCCTTCCGCACCGTGGCGATAGAGCAGCCGGTCGAAGCCGACATCCGTCACCTCGTCGGGCGGCACCGGGGCATTTGCCCAGGTGGCGAGCCGCGCGGCTTCCGCATTGGACATCCTGAGCCGCTTGGCGAGCGCATCGAGCCGCTCGGCATCCGGGGGCACGATCGCCGCCAGCCGCAGAAGCGGGTCGGGCGCCCAGCCGAGCGATTTTTCGGCGGCCACCAGGCCGTGGATGCCGTCGATACCCCATTTTTCGGTCTCGGGCAGTATTTCGGAAAGCACGCCAGCCTGCCGCATCCAGAGCAGCGCGCGGGAAGGATCGGCGGCCGCCAGCAGCTTCCGGGTTTCCGCCCAGACGCGCTCGGCCGACAGCGTCGAAAGCTTGTCCTTGGCCCGTGCGCAGGCCCTCAAACCATCCGCATCCGGCCGGCCGGAACCGTAGTAGGCGAAGAACCGGAAGAAACGCAGGATGCGCAGGTAATCCTCGGCAATCCGCTCGGCCGCCTCGCCGATGAAGCGGACGGTGCGGGTTTCGATATCCGGCAGGCCGTTCACGAGGTCGATCACCTCGCCTTGAGCATCCGCATAAAGCGCGTTGATCGTCAGGTCCCGCCGTTCGGCGTCCGCCTGCCAGTCGGTGCCGAAGGCGACCTTGGCGCGCCGGCCGTCGGTCTCGACATCGCGTCGAAGCGTCGTCACCTCGAAACCATGACCGTCGATGACCAGCGTCACCGTGCCGTGCTCGATGCCGGTCGGCACGGCCCTGATACCGGACGTCACCGCCCGCTCGACCACCTTTTCCGGGCGAAGCGTGGTCGCGACATCGATGTCGGCGACGGGAAGCCCCATCAGCGCATTGCGCACCGCGCCGCCCGCCACCCGCGCCTCGCCGCCGTCGGCATTGAGCAGCGTCAGGATGCGCTGCAGCGCCGGATCCTTGAACCAGGCCTCGTCGGCTACGCCGGTCTTGGCGGAAGTCATGCATAAAGCCTTTCATAGAGCGTGCGCAGAATGCCCGCGGTAATGCCCCAGATGTTTCGTTCCTCATAGGGCATGACGTAGAAATGCCGCTCCTTGCCGTCCCATTCGCGGCTGCCGCGCTGGTGGTTGGCCTCGTTCATCAGGAAGGACAGCGGCACTTCGAAGACCTCGTCCACCTCGGTCGGGTTGGGCCTGATCTCGAAACCGCGCCTCACCACCGAGAGCACCGGCGTGATACGAAAGCCTGTCGCCGCATAATAGGTCGGCAGCCGCGACAGCGTTTCGACGAAGGAACGGTCGAGGCCGATCTCCTCCTCCGCCTCGCGCAGCGCCGCCTGTTCCGGCGACCGGTCTTCCGGATCGATGCCGCCGCCCGGAAAGGCGATCTGGCCGGAATGCTTGCGCATCGTCGAGGTGCGTTGCGTCAGGATCACCTTGGCTTCGTCGCCGTCGTCGACGACCGGCACCAGCACCGCCGCGTCCTTCAGCTTCAGCCCGGCCGCGAAATCGACCAGCGTCGGGTTGAGCAGATGGTCGCCATGGTCGCGCCAGGCCCGATCGACCGGCCCGCCGTTCTGGTTCAGCGCCCGGCGGCGGAAATCGCCGGCCGAAAAAAGGGGATAGTCACTCATTGCGATAAGGCGTCCAGTTCGGCCTCGGGCATCACGGGAAAGACCTCCGTTCCGGAGCGGACGGAAAACATCGAGACCCCGTCTATCACGATCGCCTCGCCGAGTTCCACGAGATCGTACATCACCGCGCGCGAGAGCAGCGCCTCCAGCCGGCCGCGTACCAGGAGATAGGGTTTCAGCTCGCGGTTCTCGCCTGAAATCTCGAAGCGCAGGGGAGATTGCGGGCCTGCCTCCACCACATCACCGACATTTGTCCTGAACGTGAGCACCTGGCGGCCCTCACGCTGCGTGACCTGCATCTCGACCGCCAGAAAGGGTGCGTCCACGACCCGGATGCCGACTTTTTCCACAGGTGTTACGAGGTAGGTCCGGCCATCCTCGTCCTTGCGCAGCACTGTCGAAAACAGCCGCACGAGCGGCGCGCGGCCGATCGGCGTGCCCATGTAGAACCACGTGCCGTCGGCACGGATTTCCATGTCGATATCGCCGCAAAAGGGCGGATTCCATCGCTCGACAGGCGGCAAACCGCGCTTTCCGTCACCCGTCTGCTCGGAAGCGCGCGAAATCAGGGCCGCAAGGCCTGCGGCATCGGCTGCCGAATTTATCGTTTGCGCTGCCATCTTTCAGTCCCGGTTCGTCCGTAAGCATTGGCGAAAGCAATTGTTCCTCACGAGATAGTCATTCAATACGTGCTTGTCAGCCATATTTCGGGGAATAAGTTTGATCGGATAAGCCGGATGCTGCGACGCAGCGATTCGCCGCCGGGACATGAACGAGTCCGGCCTTGAAAAGCCTGCCGGTTCTGGATGCATGGAGAACGACATGGGCCTGATGAATTCCACCGATACCGTCCTCGATGAAAAAGCCATCATCGCCTCCGCCGAAATGGCCCTGTCCGACATCGCCGCCATCCGCACCGAAATCGCCAAGGTGATCTTCGGCCAGGAGAAGGTGGTCGAAAACACGCTGCTGGCTGTCCTCTCCGGCGGCCACGCGCTGCTCGTCGGCGTTCCCGGCCTTGCCAAGACCAAGCTCGTCACCACGCTCGGCACGGTGCTCGGCCTCGGCGCCAACCGCATCCAGTTCACCCCCGACCTGATGCCCTCGGACATTCTCGGCTCCGAAGTGATGGATACCGACGATGCCGGCCGCCGGTCCTTCCGCTTCATCAAGGGTCCGGTCTTCGCCCAGCTCCTGATGGCCGACGAAATCAACCGCGCCTCGCCGCGTACCCAGTCGGCGCTCTTGCAGTCCATGCAGGAATACCACATCACCGTTGCCGGCCAGCGTTACGATCTGCCCGCCCCCTTCCACGTGCTCGCGACCCAGAACCCGCTTGAGCAGGAAGGCACCTATCCGCTGCCCGAAGCGCAGCTCGACCGCTTCCTGCTGCAGGTCGACGTGCTTTATCCGGAACTGGCCGCCGAGCGTCAGATCCTGCTCGAAACCACCGGCCTTTCGGAATCCAAGGCGCGCGGCGTCATCGACTCTGCCCGTCTTCAGGAAATCCAGACCCTGATCCGCCAGATGCCGGTGAGCGACAAGGTGGTCGATGCCATCTTATCGCTGGTACGCTCCGCCCGCCCCGGCCACGGCAATGCCAGCACCGACAAGCACGTCGCATGGGGCCCCGGCCCGCGCGCCGGCCAGTCGCTGATGCTGACGGCCCGCGCCCGCGCCCTTTACGAAGGCCGCCTCGCCCCGTCGCTGGACGATGTCTATGCGCTTGCCGAACCGGTGCTCGAACACCGCATGGCGCTGACCTTTGCCGCCCGTGCCGAAGGCATGTCGGTGCGCGACGTCATCGCCAGCCTGGTGAAGCAGGCCCGCGGCTAAGGCTGCGACGGCTTAGAAAGGAACCTGCGTGGCATCCACCATTGGCCAGATCGTAGAGCAGACACCGAGTAGCGAAGTCCTCTCCCGAGCCCAGGCCCGCGCGACGCTTGTGCCGGATTGCATGGTGGAAGCAAAGCGCATCGCCAACACGGTGATCGCCGGCTGGCACGGGCGCCGCAAGCGCGGCATCGGCGAGAATTTCTGGCAGTTCCGCCCTTACGCGGAGGGCGAAAGCCTGTCCCGCATCGACTGGCGCCGTTCCGCCCGCGACGACCATACCTATGTCCGCGACCGCGAATGGGAGGCAGCCCACACCGTCTGGCTGTGGGCCGACATGTCGCCGTCGATGATGTACAAGTCGACGCTCGCCATCGCGTCGAAGGAAAGCCGCGCGCTGGTGCTGATGCTGGCGCTGGCCGAAATCCTCGCGCGCTCCGGCGAGCGCATCGGCTGCCCGGGTATCATGGAGCCGGTCTCGGCCCGCAATGCCGCCGAGCGGCTCGCAGCCTCGATCATGCACGCGCCGCTGACCACAGGCTTGCCGGATACCGCAATGATCCGCGGCCATAGCGACATCGTGCTGATCGGCGACTTCCTCGACGATGCCGACCGGGTGATGGACCGCATCGCTCCGCTCGGCCGCCGCGGCCTGCGCGGCCATGTGGTCGAGATCGCCGATCCGGCCGAGGAGACCTTCCCCTATACCGGCCGCACCGAATTCACCGATCCCGAAACCGGCGAAAAGCTCGTTTCCGGCCGCGCCGAGATGATCCGCGAGGATTACCAGCGCGCCTATTTCGCCCGCCGCGATGCGCTCGGTGAATCGCTGCGCCGTCTCGGCTGGAGTTTTGTCTTCCACCGGACCGATCATCTCGCCTCCGAGGCGCTTGTCGCCGTGCATGGTTATCTCTCCGGCCTGCCGGCGCCGAAACCGGCTGGAGAGCGATCATGAGCGCGTTGATTTTCGCCAATCCCGCCATTCTTTTCGGCCTGATCTCGCTGCCGGTGATCTGGTGGCTGCTCAGGCTCACCCCGCCACGCCCGAAAACGGAAGTCTTCCCGCCGCTCCGCATTCTCGCAACGGTGCTGAAGCGCGAAGAAACGCCCTCGAAAAGCCCGTGGTGGCTGACGCTGCTGCGCATGCTTCTTGCCGCCGCCGTGATCCTCGCCATCGCCGATCCGGTGATGAACCCGCGCGCCAATTCGCTCAATGCCGGCGGGCCGCTGGTGCTCGTCGTCGACAACGGCTGGGCAACCGCCACCGACTGGGAACGCCGCGTCCAGACCGCCAGGCTGCTGATCGACGATGCCGAAAGCGCCGATGTGCCGGTTTCGATCACCTTTACCGCCAATGCCAGCCACGAGGCCGTACCCGGTACCGCCGCTGCGGCCCGCGACAAACTGAAGGCCGCCAATCCCAGGCCGCTGGTTCCTGACCGCGCACGCACCGCCCAGGCGATCAGGGAGGCGATGAACGGCACCCGCCCCGGCACGCTCGCCATCCTTTCCGACGGCATGGCCGCCGCCAGCGACAACGACGCGATGTCGGCGTTTGCCGCGCTTTCGCCTGCCGAGATGCGGCTTGTCGAAGGCGACGGGCACAGCGCAGTGGCGCTGACCGACGCGGTCAACAATGCCGCCGCCATGACGGTTACCGCCACCCGCCTTTCGACCGCATCGGCGCAGCAGATGAACGTCAACGCGCTCGACGCGCAGGGCCGCGCGCTCGCCTCCGGCACGCTGCAGTTTGCCGCAGGCGCGGGAACCGCCACCGCCGAGATCGCCTCGCCGTTCGAACTGCGCAACGATTTCGCGCGGCTGAACATCGACGGGCTGGCCACGGCCGGCGCCGCGCACCTGCTCGACGACGGCTTCAAGCGCCGCCGCATCGCACTGCTCGCCGGCGAAAGCGGAAGCGACTTCCAGCCGCTCCTGCAGCCGCTCTATTACATCAGCCGCGCGCTTTTGCCCTATGCGGACGTCATCCAGCCGAACACCGCCGATCTTGCGGTCGCCATCCCGCAAATCCTCCAGGGCAACCCGTCAGCGATCATCCTCGCCGATGTCGGCCGCCTGCCGGCGGAAACCTATGCGCCGCTGCAGCGATGGATCGCCCAAGGCGGCACGCTGATCCGCTTTGCCGGGCCGCGCCTTGCCGCAGCCCCCGCCGACGATCCGCTGGTGCCGGTCATCCTGCGCCAGGGCGAACGGGCACTCGGCGGCGCCATGTCCTGGTCCGAGCCGCAGTCGCTCGCCGATTTCCCGAGTTTTGGGCCCTTCGCCGGCATGCCGCGCGCCGCCGACATCACCGTCACCCGCCAGGTTCTCGCCGAACCGACGCCGGATCTTGCCGAGCGCACCTGGGCGAGCCTTGCCGACGGCACGCCTCTCGTCACCGAAAAGGAAGTCGATGCCGGCCGCATCGTGCTCTTCCACACCAGCGCCGAAGCGACATGGTCGAACCTGCCGCTATCGGGCAATTTCGTCGAAATGCTCCGCCGCCTCGTCCAGCTCGCCCGCGCCGGCGGCGCCGCCTCGTCCGGCTCTGCCGCCGAGGGAGCCACCGCGACGCTCGCCCCCTATCGTCTTCTGACCGCCGACGGCGTCCTGACCACCGAGACCGGCACGGCGCGGCCGATCGCAATTGCCGCCAACCAGGTGCCGGTCGCAAGCTTCGATCACCCGCCGGGCCTTTACGGCACCGAGGACGGTTTCACCGCCGTCAACCTGCTGGCGCCGAAAACGGTGATCGCCCGCTTCGACCCGACCGCAGCCGGCCGTCCGATCGTCCGCGAAGGCCTTGCGGGCGGTGAAGCCGTGTCGCTGCGCCCGGCGCTCTTTGCAGCCGCCTTCGCGCTGCTGATCCTCGACAGTATCGTGGTGCTCTTCATGAACGGCGCCTTCTCCCGCGTTCCCGGCCGCCGCCGGACAGCCGGCGGGGCCGCGGCGATGATCGCCGCCCTCGCCTTCGGCCTCTTCGCCTTGTTGCCAGGCCAGCCGCAGGCGCAGGAAATGGCCCCCGGCGCCGGCGCCAAGCCCGGCGACGAACAGATCCTCGAACGGCTCGACACCACCCACCTCGCCTATGTGACGACCGGCGAGCAGGATGTGGATCGGATTTCCGAACAGGGCCTCGAGGGCCTGAGCCAGTTCCTCACCTACCGCACGACGCTCGAACCCGGCGCCCCGGTCGGCCTCGACATCACCAAGGACGAGCTGTCCTTCTACCCGATCATCTACTGGCCGATCTCCGCTACCGCGCCGATGCCCTCGCCGGCGGCGATCTCGCGTATCGACGCCTATATGCGCAATGGCGGCACGGTGCTTTTCGATACCCGCGACCAGTATTCCTCGCTCGATGGCGGCGGCACCACGCCCAACGGCGAGCGGCTGCAGGCGATCCTTGCCAATATCGACATCCCGCCGCTGGAACCGACGCCGACGGATCATGTGCTGACCCGCTCCTTCTACCTGCTCACCAATTTCCCCGGCCGCTATACCGGAAGCCCCCTCTGGGTCGAGGCACGGCAGGAAGCGAAGAGCACCGGCGCCCAGCTTTCCTCGAGCGGCGACGGCGTCACCCCGCTCCTGATCACCGGCAACGACTTTGCCGGCGCCTGGGCCGTCGATGCCCAGGGTACGCCCGTGCTCCCCACCGTCCCCCCGGACGAAATGCAGCGCGAATACGCCTACCGCTCCGGCGTCAACATCATGATGTACATGCTGACCGGCAATTACAAAGCCGACCAGGTGCACGTGCCGGCTCTGCTCGAACGGCTTGGGCAGTGAGGGGATAAGTCGCCATGGTCCATCGCCCCTCATCTGGCTGCCGCCACCTTCTCCCCACACGCGGGGAGAAGGGATATGCCGCACCGTCGCCGTTCCCCCTCGCCCCGCCTGCGGGGAGAGGGTGCGCCGAGCGAAGCGGAGGCGGGGTGAGGGGCGAACCTTGCGCAACGCTCCTGGCCCATAGAGGGAAACCCTCATGACCATCGAATTCGCACCCTTCTTCTCCTGGCCGATCCTTGCTGCGCTTGGCGTCTTCGCCCTGACCCTCGCCGGCCTCGCCTTCTGGCGCGGCATTCGCGGCGCCACCCTGCGCACGCTGGCGCTGGCGGCGCTGCTTCTGGCGCTCGCCAATCCGACGCTGCTGCAGGAGGATCGCGACCAGCTTTCGACCGTGGTGCCGATCATCGTCGACCGCTCGCAGAGCCAGGATACCGCCCAGCGCAAGCAACAGACCGACCAGGCGCTCGCCAGCCTTGAGGACCGTTTCTCCCGCTACCCGCGCATCGAGACCCGCGTCGTCGAGGTCAATGACGACGGCGAGTCCGATACGCCCTCCACCAAGCTGTTCACCGCCCTGCGCTCGGCGATCTCGGACGTGCCGCCCGCCCGCATCGGCGGTGCGGTTTTCCTGACCGACGGCCAGATCCACGACCTGCCCGGGATCAACCAGGACCTCGGCTTCAACGCCCCCGTCCATGGCCTGATCACCGGCAAGCCCGACGAGTTCGACCGCCGTGTCGAGGTGGTCCGCGCCCCACGCTTTGGCATCGTCGGCGAGGAGCAGGAACTGACGCTGCGGGTGTTCGACGACGGCCGCACTGGCGGCGGCACTGCCCAGGTCACCGTGCGCATGAACGGCCAGCAGACCGCGACGCTGCGCGCCACGCCCGGCCAGGAGACGCCCTTCTCCTTCACGGTTCCGCGCGGCGGCAACAACGTCATGGAATTTTCGGTCGCCGAGCTTCCGGGCGAAGTGACGACCGCCAACAACCGTGCCGTCCACGTCATCGACGGCATCCGCCAGAACCTGCGCGTCCTGCTCGTCTCCGGCGAACCACATGCCGGCGAGCGCGCCTGGCGCAACCTGTTGAAATCAGACGCCTCGGTCGACCTCGTCCACTTCACCATCCTGCGGCCGCCGGAAAAGCAGGACGGCACGCCGATCAACGAACTGTCGCTGATCGCCTTCCCGACCCGCGAACTGTTCGTCGAGAAGATCAAGGATTTCGACCTGATCATCTTCGACCGCTACAAGCACCGCGGCGTACTGCCGATCCTCTATTACGATTACATCGCCCAATACGTGAACAATGGCGGCGCGCTCTTGATCGCCGCCGGTCCCGAGCATGCCGGCGAGGATTCGATCGCGTCCACGCCGCTCGAACAGGTCCTGCCGGCCGCACCGACCGGCGAGGTCCACAGCGCCGCCTTCTATCCGCACCTCTCGCCGGAGGGCGAAAAGCATCCGGTGACCCGCGGGCTCGACGGCTCCAACGCCAACCCGCCCGCCTGGGGCCGCTGGTTCCGCACCATCGACGTCGATACGCCGCAGGGCCAGACTGTCATGGAAGGCGACGGAGACCGTCCCCTGCTCGTGCTCAACCGCCAGGGCGAAGGCCGCGTCGCCATGCTGCTCTCCGACCAGGGCTGGCTCTGGGCCCGCGGTTTCGAAGGCGGCGGCCCGCATGTGTCGCTCTATCGCCGCATCGCCCACTGGCTGATGAAGGAACCGGAGCTCGAGGAAGAGGCGCTGACCGCCCGTGCCGTCGGCCGCACGCTGGAAGCCACCCGCCAGACGATCGGCGACGATCCCGGCCCGGCGACGATCAAATACCCCTCCGGCCGCACCGAGACCGTGCCGATGACATCAGCCGGCCCCGGCCAGTACCGCGTGGAACGCCGCATGGAGGAGACCGGCCTGTTCGAGGTCACCAACGGCCAGTTCTCGACACTGGTGCATGTCGGCACCGTCGACGCGCCGGAATTCAAGGCGATGATCTCGACCGAGGCGACGCTGAAACCCTATGCGGACAAGACCCGCGGCCTCGTGACCCGCGTCGCATCGGGAGACGGCATTTCGCTGCCGGATATCCTGCCGGTGCGCGGTGAAGTACGCGTCAACGATCGCGACCGCATGGTCATCCGCCTCACCGACGAGACGGTGCTGCGCGGCATCAATACGCTGCCGCTGTTTGCCGGTTTCGCCGGCTTGTCCGCCCTGCTCTTTGCGGTCGCGGCGATGTGGTGGCGCGAGGGGCGCTGAGGAATGACGCAGCTTGACATAACCGCCTCGCCCTTGCCCGAGGAGCTGGCCGCAATCGGCGAAGGCCTGACCGCCTTCAACGACGCGGATGTCGGCCCATCCGAGCGCAAGCCGCTCGCCGTCCTGATCCGCGACGCCGAGGACAAGGTGATCGGCGGGCTTTCGGGCTATACCGCCTGGGGCTGGCTCTTCACCCAATGGCTGTTCATCCCCGACGCGTTGCGGGGTGAAGGCATGGCCGGCAAGCTGCTGGCCCAAGCCGAGGAGGAAGCCCGCGCCCGCGGCTGCCACGGCGCTTGGATCGACACCTTCAGCCCGGTCGCCCGCAAGGCCTACATGCGCCAGGGTTACGAGATTTTCGGCGAACTGCCCGAGTTTCCGAAGGGGCGCACCCGCACCTTCCTCAGGAAAGCTCTGTAGCTTATCCATTCGCTCCGAAAATGGGGACGAAGAATCGCCGCATGGATATCGACCTGACACTGACCGAGGGCATGAGCGCCGACGAGGAGGACTTTATCCTCGAACGGCTGAGGACCCACAACGTCATGGCCTTCGGCCCGAGCAACCGGCAGGAACTGGCAGTGCCGCTGCGGGACGAGGGCGGCAATCTCATCGGCGGGTTGACCGGCTATACGGGCCGGGGCTGGCTCTATGTTTCGATGCTTTACATTCCGGATGCCCTGCGAGGCCGCGGCCTCGCAGCCCGCATGCTCGACATGGCCGAGGCCGAAGCCCGCGCCCGCGGCGCGATCGGCGCCTATATCGACACCATGAACCCGGCGGCCCTCAAGCTTTATCTCAAGCAGGGTTATACCGAGATCGGCAGCTTGAAAGGCCTCGAAGGAGGCCATTCGGTGACATGGCTGCAAAAGCGCTTCTGACTTTCCGCGATCTCAGGCGAGAGAAACCTGACGCGTTTCCGCATTGATCATCGTGGCGGCAATCGCCGCGATCACCAGCAGGCCGGCAAAGATGCCGATCGTCAGCCCGAGCCCCTGCACAACGACATAACCGACCAGCGAGGGCGCCAGCAGTCCGCCGAGGCGCGCCATGGCGCCGGCCGCACCCATGCCGGTAGCCCGCGACGCCGTCGGATAGAGTTCCGGCGTATAGGCATAAAGCGCACCCCAGGTGCCGAGCAGCGCAAAGCTCATGATCAGCAGCGCAGCGCCGACCAGCGTGGCGCTGGGCGCGACGACGAACATCAGGCAGCCGAGGGCCGAAAGCAGGCAAAAGCCGATCAGCGTCGGCTTGCGGCCCCATTTTTCGACCCCGTAAGCCGCGAGCGCGTAACCCGGGATCTGGGCGATGGCGACCAGAACCAGGAAACCGTAGCCGCGCACGAAACCAAAGCCCTCGCCGGCAAGCTTCGCGGGCATCCAGGTGAAGACGCCATAGTAGGAGACCGAGACGAAGAACCAGATCGCCAGGATCATGATGCTGCGCTGGCGCAGTTCCCCTGAAAAGATGCCGGTCGCCGCGACCGGCTGCGGCTGGACGAGGCTCGTATCGGCGCCGAGCGGCCGATGGCCGTTGACGGCGAGTATCCGGTCGACGATCGCCTTGGCCTCCTCGGCGCGGCCGGAGCGCAGCAGGTAGAGCGGCGATTCCGGCACCAGGAAACGCAGGCCGATGCCGGCGACGGCCGGGATGGCGGTGACCGCGAAGATATAGCGCCAGGCATCCGCGACGCCGGCAAGGCTCGCGGCCCAGGCGGCGAGTGCCACGATCAGCGTTCCGACCGCCCAGAAGCCTTCGAGCAGGACCAGCCAGCGCCCGCGGTTCCTGGCCGGCAGGAATTCAGCCATCATCGCATAATCGACCGGCAGCGTGCCGCCGACAGCGGCGCCCGTGAGGAACCGCAGCAGAAGCAGGATGGTGAAATCGGGCGCGAAGATCGACAGCGTGCCGAACACCGCGTCGCAAGCGACGGTGACGATCAACACGCGCCGGCGGCCGATCCGGTCGGCGAGCCTGCCGAAACCGAGCGCGCCGAGAAGCATGCCGAGGAAAAACGCGGTCCCGGTCTGCAGCGCCTGCGGCACGGTGAGGCCGAAGGTCGCCGCGATCGAGGCGGCGGTGAAGCCGACCGCCAGGACCTGCATGGCGTCAGCCGTCCAGACGAGGCCGAAAATGCCCATCAGCCGCCGCTGATAGGTGCCTGCCCCGGCGCGGTCGAGCGCCTCGTCCATGGTGATTGCTGCCATCGGCCTGTCCCTCGCGCTATCCGAATCGTTCGGCCGGCATGGCCGACCGATCCTCGAAAGGATTAGAGGAATTGGCCTATTCGCGCCAGCCGATGACGCCTTTCAGACGCGGATGGACGTCCTCGCCGATCGGCACGACCAGAACCCGGCCGGGATCGACGGGGCCCGGGAACTCCAGCGCGTTATAGGCGACCTTCTCGAAGCCGAGCGGGCCGTAATAGGGCGGGTCGCCGACCAGGATCACCGCTTCTGAACCCTTGCGTTTCGCCGCCTCGATGGCGATCCGCACCAGTTCGCGGCCGATGCCCTGGTTCTTGTGCGACGGCCGCACCGCAAGCGGCCCAAGCAGATGGCCCTTCACCGTGCCGGCCAGAACCGGCGTCATCCTGACCGAGGCGATCGTTTCGCCATCGTCGGCGCAGACGAAGGAAAGCGCGCGGTCATGCGGCCCCTGCTCGCGGATGCGGGCGGCGGCGCGGGTATGCCGGCCGGGACCGAAGGCTTCCGCGTTGATGAGTTCGATGACCTCGTCATGGGACGAGTCTTCCGTGAGGTAAACGAGGTCGTGCTTGTAGAGAACGTTGTGCTGGGACATAGGGGTACCGAAGCCGTAGGATAAAGAGCGGACAGGACAAGGGATATCGATGACGCCTTTGCTCGGCGTCTTGGTCGATGATCAGCGTCGTCGCAGTGCCCGTACTTCGGTCATTGAAAGTTGGTATCCCGAAAAAATGTGAAAAGCGACCTAGCAGGAAATTTTCAGCTCGTCCAACGCAAAAACACAGCGTTCATAAAATCCTGTCTCGCATTCGCGGGTCGGTGCCGTATCTATGGCCTCAAGGAAACTCCAAGGAGATCGCCATGGGCAGGCTCGTCGAAGGAAAGTGGCAGGACGTCTGGTACGACACCAAGGAAACCAAGGGCCATTTCAAAAGGGCCGAATCGCAGTTCCGCAATTGGGTGACTGCCGACGGCTCAGCCGGTCCCTCCGGCAGGCAAGGTTTCAAGGCGGAGGCCGGGCGTTATCACCTCTACGTCTCCTATGCCTGTCCCTGGGCGCACCGCACCCTGATCTTCCGAAAGCTGAAGAAGCTCGAAGACCTGATCTCCGTCTCGGTCGTCGATTACCTGATGCTGGAGAACGGCTGGGAGTTCAAGAAACGCGACGGCGCCACCGGCGACCACCTGTTCGGCTCGGACTATCTCTACCAGGTCTACCTCAAGGCGGACCCAAACTATTCCGGTCGCGTCACCGTGCCGGTTCTCTGGGACAAACATCAGAATACGATCGTATCGAACGAGAGTTCGGAAATCATCCGCATGATGAACAGCGCCTTCGACGGGCTGACCGGCTCGACGGCTGATTTCTATCCCGAACCGCTGCGCGGTGAGATCGACGAACTCAACAAGGTCATCTACGACACCGTCAACAACGGCGTCTACAAGGCCGGTTTCGCCACCGCCCAGGACGCCTACGAGGGTGCCGTCGCCCGCCTGTTCGACACATTGGACATGCTGGAAAAACGCCTCGCCGGCAGCCGCTACCTGTTCGGCGACACGACGACCGAGGCCGACTGGCGGCTGTTCACCACGCTCTTACGCTTCGATCCGGTCTATGTCGGCCACTTCAAGTGCAACATCCGCCGCATCGCGGATTACCCGAACCTGTCCGGCTATCTTGCTGATCTCTATCAGCAACCAGGCATTGCCGGGACCTGCAACCTGTTCCACATCAAGCACCACTATTATGAGAGCCACAAGACCATCAACCCGACCGGCATCGTCCCCGCCGGCCCGATCTTCGATCTCGATGCGCCACACGGGCGGGAGAAGGTGAAACGGGCGGCTTGATTTCAGGCATCTGCTCCTCATCCGCCTGCCGGCACCTTCTCCCCGCACGCGGGGCGAAGGACGCGAGCGGCAGGCTCTCCGTCCCCCCAACCAAAGCATGAAGTTGGGGAAGAACGGCACGGCATCTGTCCTTCTCCCCGTCAGACGGGGAGAAGGTGCCCGGCAGGGCGGATAAGGGGCGATCCCTACTCGACGCGTCAATGGCCCCCTCACCAGTAATCCGCCCTCTCCGCCTCCCCGCTCAATTCCCTCAAGCGCCTCAGCGTCGCCGTTGTCGTGTCCTGCGGCAGCGCGTCCAGCGCAAAGAATCCGCTTTCGGCGATCTCCCGGTCCGGCACGCGCGGCGCGGTCTGCTCCACCGTCACCCGATACATCAGCACATGGTCACGCCGGCTGGCGTTGCGGTTGTAATAGGCGTGGAAAAGCTCGATTTCGCCGACAATCTCCAGATTGCCTTCCTCGCGCAATTCCTTGCGCAACGCGCCGAGCGCCGTTTCCCCGCGTTCGACCCCGCCACCCGGCATGTACCAGCCGGGCACATAGGTGTGGCGGACGAGGAATATGCGGCCCTCGCGGTCGAAACAGGCAGCGCGCACGCCAAGCGTCATGCCGCGCGTCATCATGAAGAAGCGGTGCAGGAACCACACGACGATCCGGGTACGGAGCCCGCGTATTTCAGGCGCGCCCTGCCCGCTCATTCATAACTCCGGGAGCCGCCAGAAAATCGATAACGATTCTCACGTTCATGCGTTATGTGTGCGCCATGTTCAAATTCGCGCATATTTCCGACATCCATCTGGGGCCGCTTCCAAAACTCACGCTTCGCGAGCTTTTCTCGAAGCGGATCACCGGGTTTGTGAACTGGCACCGCAATCGGCGCAAGCACCTTTTCGTCAACACGCTCGACCTGCTTTTGAGCGATTTGAAGACGCGCGAACCGGATCAGCTTGTCATCACCGGCGATCTCGTCAACCTGGCGACCAGGATCGAGACGCGGCTCGCCGGCGAGTGGCTGCGCACCATCGGCGACCCTTATGACACGACGGTCGTGCCCGGCAATCACGATGCCTATGTGCCGGGCGCCCACGACAAGTCGGTCAACGAATGGTACCCCTTCATCAAAAGCGACGACGACCCGCCCGAATGGCCGGAAGACGACCATATTTTCCCGACGATGCGCCGGCGCGGCCCGCTCGCCATCATCGGCTGCTCGACCTCCAATGCCACCTTGCCCTTTTCCGCCTCGGGTTATTACGGCTCGCGGCAGGCCCGCGAAACCGTCAATCTGCTGAAGAAGGCGGGGGACGAAGGCCTCTTCCGTGTCGTGCTGATCCACCATCCGCCGATCCGCGGCGCCGCCTCTTCGCACAAGCGCATGCTCGGGATAAGGCGTTTCGCGGCTGCGATCTCGACCGGCGGCGCGGAACTGGTGCTACACGGCCATACCCATCTCAACACGCTCTATTGGCTGCGAAGCCATAGCGGCAACGTGCCGGTTGTCGGCATCGCCTCCGCCTCCCAGGGGCCTGGCGGACACAAGCCGCGCGCGGCCTACAATCTCTTCACGCTTTCCGGCAAGGCCGGGGCCTGGAACCTGCTCTGCGAGCGTTATGGCCTGACCGAACGGGGCGACGGAGTGGCGCTCGACAACAGCCGGCTGCTCTACGGTGAAGAACCCGCGGCGATGTCGATTCCCCAGGTCGCAAGAATGTTGTAGAAACAATGCCGTGATTGTTGCGGAATCGCCACAATCTCGTCATAGCTAATAGCTCGTTCTGGTTATCGCAGTATAGCACTAGGTAAATCGTCCCTATTCATGACCCAACCGAGCCCATCGTCCGATATCCGGCGCGATCTCGTAGCGCTCCTGCCGCGCCTGCGCCGTTTTGCGCTGACGCTGACGGGAAGTGCTGCCGAGGCCGATGACCTGGTGCGCGAAGCGGCCGGCCGGGCAATCCAGAAGAGCCATCACTGGAAGGGCGAAGGCCGGCTGGAAAGCTGGCTTTTCAGCATGATCCGCAGCACTTTCACCGATGAGGCCAAGAAGCGCCGGCGCGCCGACGCCAATGCCGCCGACGATTTCCCGCCCGAAAATTCCCGCCCGTCGAGCGCGCTTGCCTGCCTGCCGGAGGGGCTTGCGAGCGTCTTTCTGCTCGCCGACGTGGAAGGTTTCGCCTATGCCGAGGCGGCCGCCATTCTCGGCATCCAGCCGGATCTTTTCGCCGCCCGCCTTTGCGCCGCGCGTCTCAGCCTGGCAGCAGCCGCCGCCGAAACGAGCGAGCGGAGAGCGTGAGGATGAATATCCCCCAGCCGTCGCCGCTCGAATTGCGCCTCTCCGCCTTTATCGATGGCCAAGCCGGCGACGAGGAGAGGCACGATGTCGAGGATCTGCTGGTCAACGACCCGCAGGCCCGCTCGCTGCATGATGCGCTGAAGCGCGGCGCCGATCTCGGCCGGCGCGCCTTCGACGACATGCTCAAGGAACCGGTCCCGCTCGATCTGGTGCGCACCATCAAGAATGCGCCGCTGCCGCGCCGGGCCGTGCGCCTTCCGCAGGCCCCGCGTCCGACGCTGTCGTTCAAGCCATCCGGCCTGCAGACGATCGCCGCCTGCGCCCTGCTGTTCGTGATTGGCGGCGGCATCGGCTACATGATCGGCGGCAACCCGGCAGCATCGCAGTTTTCGATGTTGTCCATGCCGGGCGCCAGCAACCGCGACTGGCTGGACGATATCATCGCCCATTACCGGCTCTATGCACGCCAGACCAATCATCTCGCCGAAATCCCGGCCGAGCGGCCGGCCGACATCCTCGAATGGCTGACCACCAATACCGGCGTCGGTTTCCGTATCCCGGACCTCAGCGACAGCGGCCTGACCTTTGAAGGCGCCCGCCTGTTTGCCGCCGGCGGCACGCCGGTCGGCCAGCTTCTCTACCGGCGCACCGACGGCGACGGGGATGGGGACGTGATCGCCATTTCCTTCACCAAGCTACGGCCCGAGGGCAACCGCTCGATCGAGGAAATCCGCAACGACACCAGCCTCGTCTCCTGGGTCACGCCGCTCGCCACCTATATGGTCGTCGGCCCCTCTTCGGCAGCAGATTTGGACGACATCGCGGCGAAGGCTGCGGGGCTGATCTGACGCCGCAGATTGATCTGGCTCAAACAACCGGCCGACGACCGGACATAGCCTCCGTTCAAATCAACGGAGGTCCTTCATGCCAATCGAAACCATCGTCGTCGTCAGCTTCGTCGTCGCTGCTTTTGTCGTCTTCGCGGCGGCTCTCGCCTTTGCGAGCGCGACGTCGAGCAAATAGCCGCCCGCAGATTAAGGATCTTTGGCCGACCGCGAACGCCGACAGCTCGCCAGCCATCCGTCATTGCGCGGGCTCGTCCCGAGCATCTGCTACGGTTGCTGATCGGCATGCCGCAGGTCGTCGGCACAAGGCCGAGGATGCGTCGGCGAATAACGCCGCTCAAAAGTAAAGCCGCCTGAAGTTCTCAGGCGGCTCTCTTCGTTCCTGACAAACGGGAGCTTCAGCTTACCCCTTGGTGGCCAGCACCCGGTTCGCCGCCGAAACGATCGCTTCGAGCGAGGCGGCGACGATGTTCTTGTTGATGCCGGCGCCGAAGAGTTTTCCGTTCGGGTGTTCCATCTCCACATAGGCGATGGCGGATGCGTTCGAGCCGTGCTGCAGCGAATGTTCGGAATAGTCGGCGACCGAGAGCTCGATGCCGAGATAGGTGGACAGCGCGTTGATGAAGCCGTCGATCGGCCCGGTTCCCCGGCCCTCGATCCGCTTCACCTCGCCGCCGTCGATGATCTCGGCGGCAACCACGCGGATGCCCTTGTGGTCGGTGCCGGCCGGATAGGTGTGATGGTCGACGAATTTCAGTCGTGCGCCCGGCTGTTCCACGTAGCGCTCGATGAAATTCTCATAGATGCGCTTGGCGGGAAGCTCCACGCCCTCTTCGTCGGTGATCCGCTGGATCTCCTCGCGGAACTCGACCTGCAGGTTGCGCGGCAGGTTCAGGCCGTAATCCTCGGCCAGGATATAGGCGATGCCGCCCTTGCCCGACTGCGAATTGATGCGGATGATCGCCTCGTAGGACCGCCCGACATCGCGCGGGTCGATCGGCAGGTAGGGCACTTCCCACACCGGATGGTTGGCGACCTTGATTGCCTTCATGCCCTTGTTGATCGCATCCTGGTGCGAGCCGGAAAACGCCGTATAGACCAGTTCGCCGACATAAGGGTGGCGCTCGGGAATGACCATCTGGTTGGAATATTCGTAGACAGCCTTGATCCGCTCGATATCGGAGCAATCCAGTTCCGGATCGATCCCTTGCGTGTACATGTTGAGCGCCAGCGTCACCACGTCGACATTGCCGGTGCGCTCGCCATTGCCGAACAGCGTGCCTTCGACGCGGTCCGCACCCGCCATCAGGCCGAGTTCGGTGGCGGCGATGCCGGTGCCGCGGTCGTTATGCGGATGCAGCGAGATGATGAGGTTTTCGCGGTTGTCGAGATTGCGGCACATCCATTCGATCTGGTCCGCATAGACGTTCGGGGTCGCCATCTCGACCGTCGAGGGCAGGTTGAGGATCAGCTTGTCCTCGGCAGTCGGCCTGATCACCTCGGTGACCGCATTGCAGATTTCCAGCGCCACTTCCAGTTCGGTGCCGGTAAAGCTTTCCGGCGAATACTGGAAGCGAAAACCGCCCCCGGCCTTCGCCGCCATGTCGGTGATCATCTTCGCCGCATCGACGGCGATCTGCTTGATGCCGGCGACATCCTTGGCGAACACCACGCGGCGCTGCAGTTCCGAAGTCGAATTGTAGAAATGGATGATCGGCTTGTGGGCGCCTTCCAGCGATTCGAAGGTGCGGGTGATTAGTTCAGGCCGGCACTGCACCAGCACCTGCATGGACACGTCCTCCGGCACGCCGCCCTCTTCCACGCACCAGCGGGCGAAGTCGAAATCGGTCTGCGAGGCCGACGGGAAACCGATCTCGATTTCCTTGAAGCCCATGTCGAGCAGCATGCGGAACATCCGGGCCTTGCGGTCATGGCCCATCGGGTTGACCAGCGACTGGTTGCCGTCGCGCAGGTCGACCGAACACCAGATCGGCGCCTTGTCGATCACCTTCGAAGGCCAGGTGCGGTCGGGAATGTTGATGGTCGGATAGGCGCGATATTTCACGGCTGCGTCGGGCATGCCGGATTTCTGGCCGGATTTCGGGGAATGGGTCTTGGCGTCCATCGTCGTCGTCTCTTCTCGCTTCACGCATCGCTCGGCATCCGTCAGAGGAATTGCCGTCAGGCGATGCGGACCTTTAGCGGTCTTTTGTGCTCAAGTCTTGAATGTTCGTGAGAGGAGCTCTTATGCCGGGCGGGCTTTCGGCCGCCGGGCGCTCCTCAACGGACCCGGCAACCGCGCGTAAGGTCGAGGCTAAGAAGCGAGGAAAGCGCAAATACCATCGTCCCGGCCGCGATGCGGCGGGTAGACGAACGGTCGGACATGATTGCGCCTGTCATGGTCATGAGGCGCTTATAGCCGCTGGATCGGGCAACGGCAAGCCCACCTCGCCGGTTCGATAACATCCCCGCCGTCACTCGACCGTCACTCGAAATGCGCGAACTCGGGTCAGAATTTCACTTGACAGCCCACGGACCTGATTTAAGGTTAATCAACCTATGGGGGAATATTCCATGGCTGGTTTTTCGTTCGTCGTGACCGTCGCCCTGGTCGCGATGCTGTCGGCTTTCGCCTTCGTCACGCTCCTGAAAATGCTGGACGGAAGCATCAATACGAGCGGCATGCTGGCGACGGGAAAGGACCAGCCGAACGATCCGGAGCGCATCCTCATGCTGATCGGGACGATCGCCGGCGCCTTCGCCTATTTCTCCTATGGGTTGAAATCGATCGCCACCGGCGGAACGCTTCCGCCTGTCCCGCAGGAAGCGGTGATGGCCCTCGGCGGCAGCAATTTTCTCTACATTTTCGGCAAGATTTTTCGGCCAAGGAAGTGACCCAAGGGAAGTGACCATGTCCATTTTCGACCCGCAACTCATTTCGCGCCTCGTCGCCATCGTCGTCAGCATCATCGTCCTCGCGCTGGCCTTCGCCGTCATCCGGGCCATCTGGAAAAACGACATCAATCTCAATCATCTCCTCAGCGAATCGCCGCAGGCCGGCGCCCCGCCGGACGAGGTGCCGAAGGCGAGCCTCAGCCGCTTCCAGATGCTTGTCTTCACCTTCGTCGTTGCCGGGCTCTATCTCGTGCTTTCGCTCGAAACCGGGACACTCATCGACATACCCGAGGGAACCCTTGCACTGATCGGCATCAGCAGCGGTACCTATGTGCTTGGCAAGGTGATCAGCGGCCAGAAGCCGACACCGCCCGCGGCTCCCGCCCAACCCCAGCCGCCGGCTGGCCCTGAGAAACCGCGGATCACGAGAGCGACCGGCTGACGAAGCAACGGGAGAGCCTGATGCGCAGCGTATTTGGCATTTCAAACGGATTGATGGCCGCGATCCGGCTTGCCGCCGCGGCAGGCTTGCTTGCCGTCGCGGCGGGCAATGCGCAGGCGGGCGAAGCACTGCCGGTGGACCTTCAGGCCTGCGCTTCGATATTCGATCCCGTAGGAATGCCGTCCGGCACGGATGGAGCCGACGAACACGAATACACGTTCCAGAACGGCAGCGCGCCACCGGTTCCCAATCCGCCATTCCTCTATCGCTGCCATCTCGGCGGCTTCGCATTGCGGTTCAATGGCGTTACCAAGGTGCCGGATTGGGTTGCCGAGGACATCGTCCCCGAGGAAGTCGGCAGCGGCGCCGAACGCAGCGATGACTTCTTCGTCGACAAGACCTTGCCCGAAGGGTATTCCGCGCTGCTTTCCCACTACAAACACAGCGGCTACGATCGCGGTCATCAGGCGCCGGCGGGAGATTTTTCCGCGAGGCAGGATCTGATGGACGAGACCTTCGTGCTTTCCAACATGGGGCCGCAGGTCGGCGCCTGCTTCAACCAGGGGATCTGGCGCGAACTGGAAACAGCGATCCGCAACCTGCTGCCCACCCGCCCCCGTCTCATCGTGTTCACCGGCCCGATCTTCTCCGGCCCGTTGAAGACGGTTGACGACGTCAAGGCCGAACGTCAGGCCAAGGCGGCGAAGGTGGCCCGCCCGCCGACTGCATCCGCAACCAACGCCCCTCAATCCCCGACCACCGGACAGCCAGCCGCTTCGGCATCTACTGCTGCCGGGCAACCGGTTCCTCCGGCATTCTCAGCCGCCGGACAGGCAACCTCTCCCGCATCCCCGACCGCCGGAGAGAAACCGGCCGAGACACCCGCGGCCTCGACCGGTTCGGTGGCGATCCCGACGGCATTCTTCAAGATCGTCTATGCCGTGGAGGAGCAGCGGGCGATGGCCTTCCGCTTCAAGAACGAGGCGCGCTGCAAGACCTCCTATGCGGCGGACGAATTCCGCACGACGATCGACGCGATCGAGGAAGACACCGGGTTCGATTTCCTGCCCGCCCTGTCCGGCCGCCGGCAGGCCGTTCTCGAAAAGCAGGTCTCGCCCTTCTGGACGTGGTGACCGACCGGCCCTCTTCCCCCGCGTTCAAGCCCGGCGTTTCATCGCCCGCTGCAGCACCATCATCACTCCGCCGGCCACGAGGCCCCAGAAAGCCCCGGAAATTCCCGCAAAGGCGAGGCCCGAGGCGGTCACGAGGAAGGTGATCGCCGCAGCCTCCCGCGTCTCCGGCTCGCGATAGGCGGCAAAGGCAGCGTTGGAAAACGCGCCGATCAGCCCCAGTCCGGCGACCGCCTGCAACAGGATCGGCGGCGCCAGCGACACGAAGGCGATGATGCCGCCGGCGATCAGGCCGAACACGATGTAACCGAAGCCGGCGACGATGGCCGCCCAGTATCGCCTGGCGGGATCCGGATGGGCATCCTCGCTGGCGCACATCGCCGCCGTGATCGCGGCCATGTTAACCGGCACGCCGCCGACGAGACCGCCAAGGATCGAAAAGATGCCGGTGCCGGCAAACATCACGCCCGGCGGCGGTTCGTAGTGATGCACCTTGAGGATCGCCATGCCGGGAATGTTCTGCGAGGCCATGGTGACGATGAACAGCGGCAGCGCCACCGAGATCGCCCCGTGAAGCGTGAAGACCGGCGTGATGAAAGTCAGGTCCGGATGGATCGCCGCGCCGATCTGCGCCATCGCGTCGGGGGCAAGATCGATGCCGAAGATCAGCACCAGGATCAGCGCCCCGAGCGAAGCCGGCACCGCCCACAGCCGCCAGCGCGAAACCACCACCATCCAGGTCAGCACGATCGGCAGGCCGAGCGCCGCATTGAAGGCGACGGCTTTCACCGGCGCGAGGCACAGGCTGAGGAGAATGCCGGCCAGCATGGCATTGGCAAGCGGCGCCGGGATCAGCCGGATCGCCCGGCCGAGCGGCCGGAACAGGCCGGAGAGAATGATCAGCACGCCGCAGACCACGAATGCGCCGACGACCGCCGGGAAGCCGCCTTCGATCACGCTGATGCCCGACAGCAGCGCCGCTCCGGGCGTCGACCATGCTATGCTGATCGGCATCCGGTACCAGCTCGAAAACACGATCGCCAGCACGCCCATCGAGATCGATTGGGCCAGAAGCGCCGAGGCGATTTCCGGTGCAGTCGCACCCATCGCCTGCAGCCCCTGCATGATCACGGCAAACGAACTGATGAACCCGACAAAGGCTGTGAGCAGCCCCATCATCAGGGCCGAAACGGAAAAATCCTTGAACATGCGGCACTCGTGAATTTGAAAGTCGGCAATCGAGCATAAGCCCGCCCGCAAAGGCAAGGCGCGTCTGCGGCAAAAGGGTACGGTCGGGGCGAAAGCTTTGGACGGCAGCGGACGGCCCGCCCTTGCCGGCTAGCCGTCTCTTTCCTTCATGTCTGCGAATATTCGCATCTGTTGATAATTTCGAAGGGGTTTGACGGTAGGCTCGGAACTGTGCGCCCGTTGCTTCCGGCCGGTCCGGCCACGCTGCCCCGGGTCACATCGAACACCCCGGGAACCCAATGACGGCATCGCCAGTTCACCAAGCGCCAAGTACCGATATCGGAGGGGAAACCGGATTTTCCCGCGATCAGCTTTATTTCATTCTGTCGGCGCTCCCGGATCCCTGCTTCGTCCTGACCCGCAGCGGCCGTTACGCAGCGCTCTTCGGCGGCAAGGACACCCGCTTCTATCATGACGGCAGCCATCTCGTCGGCAAGAGCCTCTACGACGTGCTCGTCTTCGAAAAGGCGCACCGCTTCACGCGGGAGATCGAAAAGGCGCTCGCCTCGCGGGCCCTGCACATTATCGAATACAGCCTAGCCGGCAGCGACGTGAAGGGGCTGCAGAACGACGGGCCCGACCATCCGATCTGGTTCGAGGGTCGCTTGCAGGCCCTTGATTTCCAGGTCGACGGCGAGGATGCGATCGTCTGGGTGGCCAGCAACATCACGGAAAAGAACGCCGTCGAGAACCAGTTGCGCCATCAGAGCGAGACCGACGAGCTGACGGGCTTCTTCAATCGCCGCAAGCTGATGGACGTGCTCGCCCTGAAATTCGAGCTTTTTCGCGAAGAGCATATCCCGACATCCGTCTTCATGTTCGACATAGATCATTTCAAGACGGTCAACGACGAACTTGGACATGCGATGGGCGATGCGGTGCTGAAGTCGATCGCAGGCGTCTGTCGCCAGGAATTGCGCAAGACGGACTTTCTGTCACGCCTCGGCGGCGACGAATTCGTCGTGGTGATGCCCGCCACAAGGCAGGAGCACGGCACCGTCATCGCCAACCGGCTTCGACAGCGCGTCGCCACCGAGGTCAGGGAGACGCTTGGCCATCATGCCACCATCAGCGGGGGCCTGAGCGAATTCCTGGCGGCGGATGCCTCCTGCGAGGACATCCTGAAGCGCGCCGACGACGGCCTCTACCGGTCCAAGCGCGCCGGCCGCAACCAGATCAGCGCGGTATGATCCCGACATTTCCCGTTCGGCGGTCGCCGGAATCCTTTGCCCGAGGCAAAGGACCATCCCGGCCGCGCCCGTGAGGAGCCGGACCGCAGAACCGCGGCCTGTCCGCGCCTTGCAGCGGCGAGGACAAGCCACCGCCGGAAGCGTTATTTCAGCGGCAGGAACAGGTCCGCAACCGCCTCATGTTCCGGCACCTCCGGGACGAAGCTCAGCCGCTGGCAATAGATCGGAAAGTCGCGCGCTTCCTCGCCACTTTCCGGAAGCCAGTCGCGATAAAGATAGAGAGCGGCGGGCTCCAGATTGTCTGTATTGCCGACGACGCGCAGCACGGCGCAGCGCCCGCCGGGGATCTCGCCGGCTTTGACCTGCTCGCCGTTCGCCTCGATCGGCCGGCCGGTCCCGGCACAGAGGTCCACGCTGTAGTCGGCAGGCGACGCAGGCCGCCGCTCGGACCGCCAGACGTTGAACGTCGGACTTATCCTGGGGTGGAGGCCCGCGGCCCTGCGCCACGCGATAAACCGCTGGAGGGTGGCACCAAGCGTCGCCGGGTCGCCGCGATGCTCCATGATCGCCACCGGCGTCGCAGGGACATCGCGAATCGTGACGTCGTCGGGGGTATAGGTCTTCTGCATGAGCTTGCTCCTCGCGTTGTCGAGAGGCCCGAAGGCCGAAAGCCACGGCTCCCAGTCGGGAGACTTCCGGAACGACGATGGCGATTGCCCGAACCGCTGCCGAAAGGCGCGGGCGAAGGCGTCAGGCCCCTCATAACCGGCATCCATCGCTATATCCGTGACGCTTTGCGCATCCCCGTAGGCCAGCCGGTATGAAGCGCGCTTCATGCGGGCGAGCTGGATATAGCGATGCACCGACAGCCCGAACGTTGCTGTGAACTGCCGGTGGAAATGATATTTCGAGTAGGCGGCAACGCTGCTCAGCGCCTCCAGGTCCAGATCGTCGTCCAGATGCCGGTCTATGTGGTCCAGCACCCGCTGCATCCGGGCGTGGTAGTTCTGAAGCGCCGCCCTCATCGTTTCGTCCTCCGTGGCAGCACCAGCTAAACGCTACCGGACATTCTCCGCTTGACCGATCTTGCGGTTTTGTCACGGGTTGCGGACTATCGCCGAGTCCGGTTCAGGCGCTCGCCTCGTTTTTGCGCGTCATGCCTCAGTTGACCTAGGCGTAAATTAGACAATCTTAAATTTTGTCGGCGACAGTGGGGAATACCATTGGAAGTCTCCATGATCTCGCTGCCATTCATATCGAAATCGTCTCGTCTTGAGTTCTTCGGCCTCGGCTACTTCTTCCCGGCTATCCTGGCTGTAGCCGGAATGCTGGTCGGGATAGTCCGCGCCGACATCGAGAAACGCGAGCAGTATCACGGGGCGGAGCAGGTCAAGGCAGCCGAGCAACTCGCCAAGGTGGCGGCGAGCCTCGAGACCAATATCCATGGCAACGTCAACCTGATCTACGGGCTGGTCGCCGCGATTGCCGCAAACCCGAATATCAACCAACCGCAGTTCACGGCGCTTTCGGAGCGGATTTTCGACGTGCCGTCGCAGCTGCGCAATGTTGTCGCCGCCAAGGATCTGGTGGTCGGCCTGGTCTATCCCGAAGAGCAGAACAAGAAGGCCCTCGGCCTCGACTACCGCACCAACGAGCTCCAGAGGGGCGCGGTGATGAGGGCCATCGAGAGGCGGTCGCTGGTCATCACCGGCCCGGTCAACCTGGTTCAGGGAGGCCAGGGGCTGATTGCCCGCTACCCGGTCTTCTCGCTTGCCAATGGCCGTTTCTGGGGCGTCGTTTCGGCCGTCGTCGATCTCGACCGGCTTTATGCGGACAGCAACGTCAACACTGAGCGCCAGACGCTGGACATCGCAATCTCCCAGCGGCCCATTCCCGCCGAACGGGACGTGTTCCTCGGGAGCTGGGCGGTGTTCTCGCAAGATCCCGTCAAGTCGAGGATCGATCTCGGTTACGACACCTGGTATCTCGCCGCGGTTCCGAGGGGCGGATGGCAGGGCTTGCCGCCGGACATGTTCGGCTTCCGGGTCACCGCGCTTCTGATCGCCCTCGGCATCGCCATACCGCTGATCTGGGCGGGCCTGTTGATGAAACAGCGCCACCGCAACATCCTCGCACTCCAGCAGCGCGAGGAACAGCTGGAAACCCTGTCGCAACGCCTCGAACTGGCGCTCCAGGCGTCGGGCGTCGGCGTCTGGGAATATGAACCCTCGACCGACACGCTGATCTGGGACAAGCGCATGCGCGAGCTTTACGACGCGCCGCCGGACCGTACTGTCAGCAAATATGCCGACTGGCGCAGCGTGCTCCATCCTGACGACGCCGAAGCCGCCGAAGCGCAATTCCGCAAGGCGCTCAGGGATGAGACGAGCTACAGCACCGAGTTCCGCGTCGTGTCCGGCAGCGGCAATATCCGCCACATCCGCGCGCACGGCGCCACCTACCGGACCACGAGCGGTATCAAGCGCGTGGTCGGCGCCAACTGGGACGTCACCAACGACGTCACGCTGCATTCCGAGCTTCGACTGGCACAGACCAAGGCAGAAATGCAGAACGACGAGCTGCGCTCGGCAAGACGCACGCTCGAACATCAATCGCTGCACGATGCCCTGACCGGCCTGCCGAACCGTCGCTTCCTCGACCAGTTCATGGTCGCCGGAGAAGACCAGGCTGCCGGCCACCGGCTGGCATTCATCCATATCGATCTCGACCGCTTCAAGGAGGTCAACGACACGCTCGGCCACGCTGCCGGCGATGCCGTCCTCAAGGCGGCCACGTCCCGCCTGCTTGAACTGATCGACCACGACGAGTTCGCCTCGCGCATCGGTGGCGACGAATTCGTCGTGGTGACCGGCGGCGCGGACCCGCAGCGCCGGGCCGAATATCTTGCCCAGTCGATCGTCACGACCCTTGCCCGCCCCATCGATATCGGCGGACATCAATGTCGCATCGGCTGCAGCGCCGGCATCGCCTGCCAGACCGATACGGGCGAGGAACTGAGCCAGCTGCTGATCAACGCCGACATCGCGCTTTACGAAGCCAAGAAGCGCGGACGCAACCGCGTCGAAGTGTTCTCCAAGGAGCTGCGCTCCGCGGCCGTGCTGCGCAAGCGGATGTCCGACGAGTTCCTGACCGCGCTCGAGAGCGACGAGATCATCCCGTTCTTCCAGCCGCAGTTCGACGCGCATTCGCTTGCCATCGTCGGCGTCGAGGCGCTCGCCCGCTGGCAGCATCCCAAGCGCGGCCTGCTGTCGCCGGACAAATTCCTGGCGATCGCCGAAAGCCTGCACCGGGCGGCCGATATCGATGCGATCATTCTCGACAAGGCGCTCTTCCAGTCGGCGAGGTGGCGCGCTCTCGGGCTCGACATCCCGCATCTCTCGGTCAACATCTCGGCGCAGCGCCTGAAGGACGAAAGGCTGTTCAAGCGGCTGGCCGAACTGCCCATCATTCCCGGATCCCTGTCGTTCGAACTTCTCGAATCGATCTCCTTCGAAGATCAGGACAAGGAACTGCGGTCCGCCATTCTCAATCTCAAGTCACTCGGCATAGAGATCGAGATCGACGATTTCGGCACCGGCCACGCCTCGATCGTCAGCCTCCTCGAACTGGGACCCAAGCGCCTGAAGATCGACCGCAAGCTGATCGCCCCCCTCGAAGCCGCGGGTTCGCAGCGCCGGCTGGTCGCCTCGATCATCGAGATCGGCCGCTCGCAGGGCATCGAGATCGTCGCCGAAGGGGTCGAGACCACCGCGCATGTGGACATCCTGCGCAATCTCGGCTGCCAGGTCCTGCAGGGCTACGTGTTTGCCAAGCCGATGCCGGCCAACGAGTTTGTTGCCTTCGCGACCGACTGGCAGGCCGGCAACCATTCGCCCTTCGCATCGCCGGCGACGATTTCGAGATAGGCGACCTGCCCGCGAAGAAAATTCAAAACCTCGCACGTTACCTGTTGACCCGGCCCCTGGGGCTGCCCCGATAGGAGGAGCGGTCAACAACCGACGAGGTGATTCCTTGAGTTCTTCCGCACACTACCTGAACCCGTCCGACGCCGCAGACAGGCTCGGCATTTCCCAAAAGGCGCTGCGCCTCTACGAACAGCGCGGCCTGATTACTCCCGTCCGCACCGCGGCCGGATGGCGCACCTATGGCCCGGCAGACATGGCCCGCGCCGGCGAGATCGCCGCGTTGCGCGCCCTCGGCCTCAGCCTCGCGCAGGTGGCGCGCGTGCTGAAAGGCGACGCGCAGGAGCTTGCTCCGGCGCTCGCCGCCCATCAGGCAAGGCTCGAAATGGAGGCCCGCCGGATCGCCGAAACCGTTGAAAAGGTCCGCATCCTGCGCGCGGGCCTTGCCGGCGGAGAACCGCCCCGGATGCAGGAGCTCGCCCGGCTGGCGCGGCCGGCCTGCGAGGTCGTCGCGACGTTCGAGCTTCCCTGGCCCTGGGGCGGCGAACGCTTCGAGCTTCGGGATGTCAGAGCGATCAACTACATCATCGGCCCGCTCGGCAGCGGCAAGACGCGGTTTGCCAAGGCGATCGCCGAACACCTGCCGGGCGCGATCTTCGTCGACCTCGACCGGGCCGCAAACGATGCGGCCGACGCCCGTGCCCGGATGGAAACCGATCCGGTCCTGAAGCAACGCGTCGAGCAAGCACTCGCCTGGCTCGTCGAGGAAGGCGCGACGGCAACTCCTGCCCTTACCGCCCTCCTCGTCGCGATCGAAGCCGAGGATACCCAAATGCCGGTCATCGACATGATCGAGCAGGGCCTCGACCAGGCCTCCCAGGAAGCAATCGCCGCCTACTTGCGCAATCGCGGGCCCGCTGCCCGTCCGCTCTTCATCATGACCCGCTCCACGGCGATCCTCGATCTTGGTGCCGTCGGCCGGGACGAGGCTATCATCCTTTGCCCCGCCAACCACAGCCCGCCGAGCCGCGTCGCGCCGATTCCGGGAGCGCCGGGCTACGAAGCCGTCGCCACCTGCCTTGCCGCTCCCGAGGTCCGCGCCCGCACCGAAGGCGTCATCGCCTGGCGTCCACAAGTGGCATAGGCTGCAGAGACGAAAGCCTGGCGGATTGGTCCGTCAGGCCACGCTCCGCGCCGAGCAGTCGGCACGCAACAAAAAGCCCCGCCGGCATTCACCGGCGGGGCTTTTTCATTCAAATGACCTGAGCGATCAGATTTCGCTCTGCGACGTCACGATCTTCGAAACCAGGCCGTAGGCCTTGGCTTCTTCGGCCGACAGCCAGTAGTCGCGGTCGGTGTCCTTGGCGATCTTCTCGACGGGCTGGCCGGTTGCTTCCGAAAAGATCTTGTTCAGCCGTTCGTTCATCTTGATGATTTCACGGGCCTGGATCTCGATGTCGGATGCCATGCCGCGGGTGCCGCCCGACGGTTGATGAAGCAGGAAGCGGGTGTTCGGCAAGCAGATGCGGCGCTCCTTGGGAGCGGACACGTAGATCAGCGCGCCGGCCGATGCGACCCAGCCGGTACCGATCATCCACACCTTCGGCTTGATGAACTTGATCATGTCGTGGATCGAGTCGCCCGATTCCACGTGGCCGCCGGGCGAGCTCACATAGATGCGGATGTCGTCGTCGCTGGCGGCCGAAAGCGCCACGAGCTGGGTGCAGACCTTCTGCGCCAGTTCCTGGGTGATCGTTCCGTAGATGAAGATCGAACGCGACTTGAAAAGATTCGCTTCCGTTTCCTTGCCGAGCGGCAGTTCCTTGGTCTTGTCGTCCTTGTCGTCTTCGTCGTCGAGCACGCTGAATGTCTCCTGCATCAGATTCATCTACCGGACATAATGTGTTCGCAGCCGTAAAACAATGGAGCTCGGAGTCTAAGACCGCACCTTCCACGGACTAAGGTGAATGACGTAGTACCGAGCCGCTTACCCGGCCAATTGGCGATGGACAGCTATCCGGCGCTTGCCTATCTTCGCAAGTCATTCCGCATGCAGATAATTTCCAGGGGACCCAAATGCTGAAACGCCTTTCGCTCACCGCCGCCATTCTTGCCGCCGCCGCAGCACCCGCCTTCGCGCATCTCAATCCGGAAGAGCACGGCTCGTTTCTCGCCGGCTTCTCGCACCCGCTGTTCGGCGCCGACCATATCCTGGTCATGGTCGCGGTCGGCCTCTGGGCGGCACAGATCGCCACCGGCAGCAATCGCAATGCGCTCTGGATCGTCCCCGCAGCCTTTGTCGGCACCATGGCGCTCGGGTTCCTGCTGGCGCTCGTCGGCATCGGCCTGCCCTTCGTCGAGCCGGCGATCCTCGCCTCCGTGATCGGGCTCGGCTTGCTGGTCGCAACTGCGGTGAAACTGCCGGTGTCGGCGGCAGCCGCCGTCGTTGGCGTCTTCGCACTCTTCCACGGCCATGCCCATGGCGGCGAACTCGGCTCGGCAGGCGCCCTTCAGTTCGGCATCGGCTTCATGATCGCCACCGCCCTGCTTCACGCAGCCGGCATCGCGCTCGGCCTCGGCATCGCCCGCTTCAGCCCCTATATCGCCCGTATCCTCGGTGCGGCCACCGCACTTCTCGGCCTGTCGCTCGTCTTCGGCTGAACCCGAAGATTACCGAAATGTAAGGGATTCCGGCTTTGAAATGCCGGAATCCCTGCCTACCTTCTTGCCCACGGCAAACGCCTGCAAGGAGGCAAGCATGTCACCGGAAGAACGCCAGCTTCTGACTTCCCTATTCGACCGCGTCCGCACCGCCGCCGCCACGCCGCGCGACCACGACGCAGAAACCCTCATCGACCAGGCGACCCGCGAACAGCCCTACGCCACCTATTACCTGGCGCAGGCCGTCATCGTGCAGGAAAAGGGCCTGGAAGCTGCCGCCAACCGCATCCGGGAACTGGAAGATCGCGTCCACCAGCTCGAGGCGGAGACAAGCGAACACCACCGCGCCGAACAGAGCGGCGGTTTCCTGAGCTCGATCTTCGGCAGCGGCCAGGCCCAGCAGCCAGCGGCCCCGCAGCCCGGCATCCGACCCGGCACGCAAGCCGCCCCTCAATCCGGGCCTCTTCAATCCGGGCCATGGGGTGCTGCGCCCCGCCAGACCTACCGCACCGGCAACGATTACGACGACGGCTATCGCGCCCCCCCGCCGTCCGCCGGCCCTTGGAGTGGCCAGGCCGCGGCCCCCTCCGCCGGCGGCAGCTTTCTGCGCGGCGCGCTCGGCACCGCAGCCGGCGTCGCCGGCGGCATGCTGCTCGCCAACTCGCTGTCCGGCATTTTCGGCAGCCACACGAACGCGCTCGGCTGGGGCTCTCCGCTCGCCGGTAACAATCCGTTTGCCAGCGGCAACGCCCCGGTCGAGGAAACGGTCATCAACAACAACTATTTCGGAGATGACGCGATCCGCGAGGCATCGGGCGGCGGCGCTTCCGCAAGCAGCAGCGGCGGCTCCGACAATTCGGGATCGAACGCCGGCTGGCAGCAGGCCGACTACACCGACGACGATTTTTCCGACGACCAGGCCGATTTCGACAACAGCGACATGGGCACCGACGATTCGATGGACGTGTGAGCGGGTCGTTCCGCGGTCACTAGAGCGCCGGACCTTTCGCGATGGACACGGAAGGCCCGGCGCTTTGCTTGGGCTCAGCGCATTCGCCGCTCTAGTTGATTCACCGGATCGATTGCTCCGGCTTTGCCGGACCGCCCCTCACCCGCGCCCGCGATACGTCGCGACGCCCTGCTCCGGCAGCCATACGCCGGCCGGGGCTTCGCCGGTCTGCCAGAACACGTCGATCGGAATGCCGCCGCGCGGGTACCAGTAGGCGCCGATCCTCAGCCATTTCGGGGACAGCAGATCGACGATCCGCTTGGCGATGTAGATCGAGCAGTCTTCATGGAACGCACCATGGTTCCTGAACGAATGCAGGAACAGCTTCAGCGACTTCGACTCCACCAGGAACCCGTCCGGAATATAGTCTATGACGATATGGGCGAAATCCGGCTGGCCGGTCATCGGGCAGAGCGACGTGAATTCCGGCGCTGTGAAACGCACTACGTAATCGGTACCCTGGTTGCCGTTCGGCACCTTTTCCAGGACCGCGGTTTCCGGGCTCTGCGGCGCGTCCACCTGGGATCCGAGCTGCGACAGCCCGCTGACATCCGTCATCGTCATTTGCCTGTTCCTTCGAATTCGACCTTCTGTCCATGCGGGTTTTCGCTTTCAGGCTCCACATGGATCGCCAATGTTGCGCCCGCAATAATCCCTTTGATCGCATCTTCCAAGCGGTCGCAGATCGCATGTGCCGCCTCGACGCTCATGTCGGCCGGCACGACCAGATGGAAATCGATGAACGCGGCCGCCCCTGCCCGGCGCGACTTGAGGTCGTGGACGCCGAGCGCACCGACCGAATGGGTGGCGATCGCCTCGCGCACCGCGGCTTCCTCGTCCGGCTCCAGCGCCCGGTCCATCAACCCGCCCACGGAATGCGCGATCACCTTGTAGCCCTGCCAGAGGATGTTGACCGCGACCAGGATCGCAAGCACCGGGTCGAGGATCGCATAACCCGTCGCAAGCGCCAGCACGAGGCCGATGAGGACGCCGGCCGAGGTGACCACGTCGGACATGATATGCTGGCCGTCCGCCGCCATCGCCGGCGAATATTGGGCCGTGCCGACCCGGATCAGCGTCGCCGCCCAGACGCCGTTGATGACGGCCGCAAGTCCGTTGATCGCCAGGCCCAACACCGGTGCATCCGGCAGTTTGGGTGCAAGGAGCCCGTCCCAGGCCTCACTGATGATCAGGACCGCGGCAACGATGATCAGCGCGCCTTCGACCACCGCCGACATGTATTCGGCCTTGTGGTGGCCGAACTGATGGTCGTGGTCGGCGGGCCGCTGGGCATAGCGGATCACGAAATAGGCGATGAAGGCGGCCGCGACGTTGACGAAGGATTCGAGCCCGTCCGACAGCAGCGCAACGGACCCGGTGACCCACCATGCCAGCATCTTCAAGGACATGACGCCGAGCGACAGCGGCATGCCCCAGAATGCCAGCCGCTCGACGATTTTGACTTCCCTCGCCACCATGTCTTCCTTTTTGCGCGTGCGAATGATTTGCAGGACCGAAGCCCCAAAACGGCGAAACCGCCGCAGCGAGATCGTCTCGCTGCGGCGGTTTCGGATGGCCAGCATATGGCGCAGATGCGCCGGTTTGTCAAAGGCCGTTCGTCAGAGGGCCGGCTGGCGCAATCCGGCTTCATCGGACGGCATGGCGGCCACCAGTTCCGCCTCCTCTTCGAGATCCCCCACCGTCTCGCCTCCCCGCCCGAGGAAGAGGAACACGACGAGAGCCGTCAGCGCCGTGACCGCGGTCAGCAGCCAGAGCAGCGCGGAGAACCCGTCGCTGTAACCCTGCAGCAGGGCCGCCTGCCCCATCGACGGCAGAAGCGCTGCCGCATCCTGCAGGTCGCCGGTCACCAGCCGCTGGGCGATGGCCCCCGCTTGATCGTGGGCCGCGGTTGCGAGATTGGTACCGGTGAGGGCGGACAGCACAGCCGTCACCACCGCAAGCGCCACGCCCTCGCCTGCCACGCGCGTCGTGCTGAAAATGCCCGTCGCCATGCCGGCCCGCTCTTTCGGCACGACGCTGACGGCAAGGCCGTCCATCAGGCCCCAGGGCAGGCTGATGCCGACGCCGATGGTCAGCAAAGGCCCAATCAGCGCCACCGGCTCGGAGCCGACCGGGAACCGGCTGAGCCAGAACAGCCCGGCCGCCGAAATCGCCAGGCCCGCGCCGCAGATCGTCGCCGGCGCGAACCAGCGGGTCAGCAGCCCCGCCGCGACCGGCAGGACGAGCAGCGGTCCGGAGAGCGCGATCATCATCCGCCCGCCGACGATCTCGTCCATGCCTTCGATACCGATGAACCGCACCGGCAACAGGATGAGCAGCACCACGAACGCATAGGCAGGCGCCGCCGCCAGCAATTGCACGCCGACGAAACGCGGATAGCGGAACAGCGTGAGGTCCAGCATCGGCCGCGCCACGGCCCGTTCGATCAGACCGAAGGCGAGGAAAAGCAGGATAGCGGCGAGAAGCATGACGATGACAAGCGGATCGCCCCAGCCGCTCTCCGGCGCCTGCAGCACGCCGAAGGTGAGCGCGGTCAGCGCCAGCGTGAAGCTGAACGCGCCCTTCCAGTCGAGGCCGGAGGCGGCCGGATCACGTGATTCCTTCATGAAGATCGCGCCGGATATCAGCGCGATCACGGCAAGCGCCACCACCAGCACGAAGATCGCCGGCCAGCCGAAACTGGCGATCATCAGGCCGGACGCGATCGGCCCGAAAGCAAGCCCGATGCCAAAACTGGCTCCGACGATGCTGAATGCCCGAAGGCGAGCTGCACCGTCGAATTCCTGGGCAAGCGAGGCCATGCCGCCGGAAAAGGCGGCCGCAGCCCCTATGCCCTGCAGCGCCCGCAGCACATCGAACCAGAGGATATCGCCAGCAAAGGCGAGGCCGGCCGAAAAGACCGCGAAGACGGCGAGGCCGGAGAGGAAAATCCGCTTGCGCCCAAAACTGTCTGCAAGTGCGCCGGCCGCCATCAGCGTGCTGCCGAAGGTGAGCATGAAGGCATTGGTGACCCAGTTGAGGGCGATCGGGCTGCCGCCGAGCGCCCGGCTGATGGCGTGCAGGCCGACGGCCGGGCCGGTGAAGGTCAGCGGCATGGCGACCGCCGCGCAGCAGACCGCAAAAAGAACGAACAGCCGTCCGGCTGCCGTTGCAGCATGTGTGTTGTCTCTCATATCGGAGATTCCGCTGTGTTGGAGCAAAGAGAAAGGCTCGCGGCCTTGGGAGAACCGCCGCCTGAACCCGCCCGGCCGGAAGGGTGTCGAATTGACCAACACAAGATAGATTCGACATAATGTTTGGAAAATACCGCGTCTGTTCCTTACATGACGGAAGAAAACGCTCGAATGGGAGACCGCGATGGATCGCCTGGGTGGACTGACAGCTTTCGTGCGCACCGCCGATCTCGGCAGTTTCGTCGCCGCCGGCCGCGTGCTCGGCCTCTCGGCCTCAGCCGTCGGCAAGGCCGTCACCAATCTTGAAAAGGAGCTCGGTGTCCGGCTTTTCCAGCGCTCGACCCGCAGCCTGCGCCTCACCGAAGAAGGCCGGCTTTTTCACGAGCGGTGCCGCCGCGTGCTCGACGACCTGAACGATGCCGAGGCTTCGCTGGCCAGCGCCGTCGCGGTGCCGCGCGGAAAACTCCGGGTCAGCGTGCCGATCATCACCTATCATCTTCTGCTGCCGGTGCTGCCGGAATTCGTCGAGCGTTACCCGGAGATCGAACTCGATCTCGATTTCAACGACCGGATCGTCGACCTGATCGACGAGGAGGTGGACGTGGCGATCCGCAGCGGCAACCTGCCGGATTCGCGGCTGATGTCGCGGACGCTCAGGCCATTCCAATTGCTCCTCTGCGCTGCCCCCTCCTATCTCGAACGCCACGGCATTCCCGAATGCCCGCGCGAACTCGACGGCCATCTGGCGATCCGTTTCCGGTTTCCGAACAGCCGCAAGCTGCAGGACTGGCCGATCACCTTGCCGCCCGAAGTCGCCGAACCGCGCCTGCACACGGCGCTCACCTGCAACAACATGGAGGCGCTGCGCCACACCGTCATCGCCGGCCTCGGCATCGGCTGCATGCCGGATTTCCTCGCCAGGGAACCGATCGCCGACGGCAGGCTGCGCACCATCCTTGACGAATACCTCAACGCCCCAGGCCAGTTCCACCTCCTCTGGCCTTCCAGCCGGCATCTGTCGCCGAAGGTGCGGGTGCTGGTCGATTTTTTGAGCGAGAAACTGTTTGCCGAGACCTGCGAGAAGCTGTCGTTGGCACCCGAGGCTTCGTTGCTGGCCGCATCGAACGGCTGATCCCGAGCCGGCAATCGGCTCAGGATCAAGATCTCCGACACGCCTGGAGGAATGAAATATGCTGAAGGGTTCCTGCGCCTGCGGACAGGTCCGCTATGAAATCCGCGGCCAGCTCATCGGCCCGATCACCTATTGCCATTGCTGGCGCTGCCGCAAGCAATCCGGATCGAGCTTCGGCACGACGGCAGGCCTTGCGCCTTGGGCTCTCCGGTTCGTGGCCGGAGAGGCATTGCTTTCAAGCTGGCAATCCAGCCCTGGCGTCCGGCGGTTCTTCGCGAGCTGCTGCGGCTCACCGATCTACAAGATCGACGCCTCCGACCCCAGCGAACTCGGCTTCCGGCTCGGCACGCTCGACGACGATCCCGGCATGACGGCTGGAATGCACTTCAGCGCCGGATCGAAAGCGCCCTGGGTCGAGATCACAGACGACCTGCCGCAGGAAACCGGCGGTGCTTCGTTCGAGGAACGGGATTGATCCGTTACCCGAAAACCACCGCCATGCTGATGCTGTCGACAAACAGCCCGTCGATCCTCACCGCATCCCGCGCCACGCCTTCCCTGACGAAACCGACCTTCTCGTAGAGAGCGATGGCACGCAGATTGTCCGCATGTACATGCAACTCGACGCGGTGAAAACCACGGTCCCGGGCCTGCCCGACCGCAGCGCGGATCAGCCGCGTGCCGAGGCCCTTTTCGCGATAACCGGGGATGATGCCCATGCCGAGCGTGCCGCAATGGGCAGCGGTCGGGCGGGGATGCCGGCGGATGTCGCACCAGCCGACCACCTCGCCATCGACGACAGCGACAACCTGCGGATGACCGTTCTCGATGTTGTCGAGCACGAAGGGCCGCACATCCGCAAGCGGCGGCGCCTCCAGGAAGCTCAGGTATTTTCGCTCGCGCGAGACCGTGTCGAGGGCCTTGTGAAAGCTCTCGATATGCTCTTCGCGGATGGACTCGATCGGGATGGCGGCTGTAGAAGTCATGTCTCGTCGTCCAGAAGTTCAATTCTCTCGATATTCGCCCGGATCGTCCCATGGGCTCCGAAACACGGCTCGAGCGTCAGTTCGAATTCGCCCGGCTGCACGCCGACGCCAACCTCCCAAGGCTCGATCCGGCGTTCTTCCCTACGCCGGATTGTTAGCCGGTTGATGACATTCTGGTGGCTGAAGCCGCTGAGATTGACGTCGATCCACTGTTTCAGGACGAGGCTGGCGAGCGCCTGCCGTGTCCCATCCGTGACCTTCAGGACAAGCGTGCTTGCTCCCGACCGGTCGAGCGTGAGGCTGACGATTTCCGCATCATGGAAATCCGCCACGCCGCCCAGTCTCGCCAGCAGATCCGCGCCGCCGGGCATGCTGCCCAGCAGCGCGGTCGTCTCGTTCAACTTGCCTTCGACGTCATCCAGCGATGAAGCCGACACGGCTCACGCCGCCTGGGTCTTTGCCCGCCGCGACAGATGCGCCACGACGTTCTCGATCATCCGCATGCCGGCATCGCCGCCGAGCGTCATGATCGATTCCGGGTGGAACTGCACGGCCGCGATCGGTTCCTTGACGTGTTCGATGCCCATGATCGTGCCGTCCTCGCTTTCGGCGGTGATCATGAAATCCGGATGCAGCGTCTTCGGATCGGCGAAGATCGAGTGATAGCGCCCGACCGTCACTTCCTTTGCGAGCCCGGAAAAGACGATGCCGGGCTCGAGCACGCGGATGCGCGACGGCTTGCCGTGCATCGGCAGCGCCAGATGCCTCAGTTCCCCGCCATAGGCTTCGGCGAGCGCCTGCAGCCCGAGGCAGACGCCGAAGATGGGCAGGTCCTTCGAACGGGCCAGTTTGATCGTCGTCTTGCAGTCGAAGTCCTTCGGATTGCCGGGCCCAGGCGACAGCACGACGAGATCCGGGTCGAACCGGTCGAACACCTCTTCCGGCACCGGCGTGCGCACCGTCGAAACGGTGGCGCCCGTCTGGCGGAAATAGTTGGCAAGCGTGTGGACAAAGCTGTCCTCGTGGTCGACGAGGAGGATTTTCACCCCCTGCCCCACCCGCGCCACGTCGCGGCCCACCTTGGCCGCATTGCCGGCCCTTGCATCGCGGATTGCTGTCAGCATGGCGGACGCCTTCAGTTCGGTTTCAGCCTCTTCCTCGTTCGGGTCGCTGTCGTTGAGCAGCGTCGCGCCGGCGCGCACTTCGGCAATGCCGTCCTTGATGCGGATGGTGCGCAGCGTCAGCCCCGTGTTCATGTCGCCATTGAAGCCGACCATGCCGATCGCCCCGCCATACCACGCACGCGGGCTCTTTTCGTGGTTCTCGATGAACCGCATCGCCCACAGTTTCGGCGCACCGGTGACGGTGACGGCCCAGGCGTGGCTGAGGAAACCGTCGAACGCGTCCATATCGGGACGCAGGCGGCCTTCGATATGGTCGACGGTGTGGATCAGCCGCGAATACATCTCGATCTGCCGGCGGCCGATCACCTTCACCGAACCCGGCTCGCAGACGCGGCTTTTGTCGTTGCGATCGACATCCGAGCACATGGTGAGCTCGGACTCGTCCTTCTTGGAGTTGAGCAGCTTCAGGATCTGCTCCGAGTCGGCGATCGGATCCTCGCCGCGCTTGATCGTGCCGGAGATCGGGCAGGTCTCGATGCGCCGGCCGGACACCCTGACGAACATTTCCGGCGAGGCGCCGACCAGATATTCCTGATGGCCGAGATTGATGAAGAAAGAATAGGGCGACGGGTTGATCGCCTTCAGCCGGTTGGAGATTTCCGAAGGCTTCGAATCGCAGCGTTCCATGAACTTCTGCCCCGGCACCACTTCGAACAGGTCGCCGCGCCGGAAGCTTTCCTTCGCCTTGGTGACGAGGGCGGCATATTCTCCCGGCCGGTGATCACCCTTCGGTGGGATCGTGTCGGTGCGCTGGAACGGATCGGGAGCAATCTCCTGATCCATGCCTTCCGTCGTCACCCCATCCTTGGAAAAGTCGTAACGGTCGATCCACGCCTTGGCGGCATGGTGGTCGACGACGAGGATTTCGTCGGGCAGGAACAGCACCATGTCGCGCTGGTCTTCCGGCCGCTGCATCGACAGCTTGATCGCATCGAACTGGAAGGCGATGTCATAGCCGAAGGCGCCGAACAGCCCGATCGCCGAATCCGCTTCCGAATAAAACAGATCGACGATCGCCCGCAGCACCGAAAACACCGTCGGCATCTTCGAGCGCTCTTCCTCGGTAAACACCCGGGTCGGCTCGTTGACGGTAACGTCGAGGCGGCGGTCCGTCCGCTCGCCAAGCGTCAGGTCGGCCACGGTCTTCAGCTTGTCGGCGACGAAACCGAGCAGCACCTCGCCGCGGCCGTTGAAGGCCTCGATCCACACCTTGCGGCCATTCGAGGAAATCCCCAGCGGCGGATCCGCGATTGCGGTGTCCCAGCGGGTATAGCGGCCCGGATATTCGTAGTTGGAGGAGAACACCGCGCCGCGCCGTTCGTCGAGCCTGTCGACATAGGAGGAGATCGCATCCGCATAGGGTGCGGCGCGCCGCTGCCGGCTGACCGCAATCCCGCCCCTCGTCTCGTAGACCTCCGAACCGTCATCCCGAATGATCGTTACCATTGTCCTGCCTCTCCAATGTCTTTGCCCGGGTCCCGGCGGCGGATAACAAAAAAGCCGCCTCGGGTTCCGGGCGGCTTTGCGTCTAGTCGATGGACATGACTGGTCAAGGCCGCGTTGAGCGTGCCGGCCACCAGTTAGCAATGTTCATCGAAATCGTCATGGGCCGAATTGTTAGCTGGGGTTTTTGAACCGCGCAAGCGAATTTCCATGCACCCCGAACAGAATTCTGGCGCCGGCATGCGACCAAATCCGGCGACCGGCGTTTATCGTCCCTCAGGATCGCAGAAACGCAGCCGAAAAGGATACGGCATGCCGCATTCGTGGATCGCAATTCTGGCAGGCCTGCCGCTGGTCATCGGGGCGGGGCTGCCGCCCGAACGGCCGATACCGCCGGCGCAACATTCCCGCGCTCCGGCCGGCGTCGTCGAAGTAAACTTCCTCACCCGCCTTCTGCAGGACGGATCGCGTGATCGCGCGCCGCGCCGCCGCGCATCCCCACGATCCCAGGCACGTGGCGCAGTGCCCCAGCCGCCGGACCTGGCGACCGTTCCCCTGCCCCTTCCGAAACCGGCCGCGGACGTGGGGAAGCCGGCTGATCCAGCCCGGCAGGCGGACACCACCCCCGACAAGCCCATCGTTCAGGAGGCCCCGCGGCCCGAGGCCCCGCCGCCTAAAACCTCCTCGTCGGTGGCCCAGAACCGGTCCGGCGAAACCCCGCAAAACCCACCCACAAGTCCAGTCCCAGCCCCTCCGGTCGTCGAACAGCCCGGCACCGCCACGGAGCCCGCTCATGAGGCAGAGGTTCCAAAACCCCTGCCGAAGCCGAACAATGCGGCGGCGGACTCACAGCCGACGGATAAACCCGATCAGGCGGCCGCCCCAAAGCAGGATGCGGCCAAGCCGGAAGAAGACGCAAACAGGCCCGGCGGCAAGGAAGATGGCAAGCAACCCGCGGAACAACAGGCGGAGGCACCGCCCCCGCCGCCTCCGCCGCCGCTCGTCAAGGAAGACCCCGAAGAGCTGAAGGCGTGCCTTGCCGAACTCACGTCGCTCGGCGCCAAGTTCGAGCCGACCGATCCGATCGACGAGGGTAACGGCTGCGGCATCGAAAGCCCGATCGACGTTGCCGAAGTCCTGCCCGGCGTTTCGCTTGGCGGCGCCACGATGCGCTGCAAGACCGCGGTCTCGATGGCACACTGGCTGAAGGACACCGTCCAGCCGGCGCTCAACATCGCCATGCCGGGCCGGAAAATCACCGGCCTCGTCCCCGGCTCCACCTATGCCTGCCGATTGCGCAACAGCGCCTCGACCGGCAAGATTTCCGAACATGCCCGCGGCAACGCCTTCGACGTCGCCGCCTTCAAGCTCGACAACGGCGAGAAGATGGAGATGAAGCCGCGCACGGAGGATTCCACCATGGAGGGCGCCTTCCAGCGCACGGCGACTGCCGGCGCCTGCCTGCACTTCACCACCGTCCTGTCACCGGGCAGCGACGCCGCCCACCAGAACCACCTGCACCTGGATGTGCTGGAGCGGAAGGATGGCTATCGGTATTGTCGATAGATGACGCCGGGGCCTGTCCTGCAACCGTTCCGTCCCATCTGCCGAGACAGGAGGCGCCTAGCCTCTGGCGCTGGCCTGCCGGCGGATCGCCACGCTGAGCCAGATTGCCGACAGCAGGAAATAGAAAGCGCCGAACCCCGCATAGGGAACGATATCCAGGATCGAAGGCGCAGCGGTCCCGAGGGACCTCGTGATCATGAAGCCCCCGGCCAGCGTCGATTGGGCACCGCTGAGGATCATCACCCATTGCGCACCATAGGCTCGCCACCGTCGCACGCCGGTATAGAGCTGCAGCAGGCCGGACAGGATGGCCCAAACGCCGAAGACGGCCAGAACCGCGTGCATGTCCCTGATCATCGCCAGAACGACCGCGACGGTCGTTATCGTGCTGACGGCGACGTTCAATGCCTGGGAGGAATTCGCCTTCAGGCCGCCGTTCGACCGGGCGTCGAACAGGTTGGCGACAGCATCCCATGCGGGATAGATCACCAGCAGCAGCGAAGCCGGGACCGGCTGCCCGGCAAGCACGACCGCAAGCGCGATCCAGGCGACCGAAAAGAACCCGCGGCCGAAATAATAGGACCGCAACCACGAGGTCTGGGATGAGGTTTCATTTGGCATGACAATCTCCTTGTTTGTCTACCTACTAGTAGATAGACAAACTTCAGGTGTCAATCCTGCCGGCAAAATCCGAGAAAAGCCCTGACCCAGCACGCCGCTTGACAGCCTCCCTACCAAAAGGTAGGCAACGCTATGGAACTCACCACATCTGAAAAGATCCTGGAAAAGGCGCAGGCGCTGGTTATCGCCGGGGGCTATAACGGCTTCAGCTATGCTGATATTGCCGATGCGATCGGCATCCGGAAGGCAAGTATCCACCACCACTTCCCCACCAAGGCCGAACTGGTCGCCGTCCTGGTGGAGCGCTATACGCGGCAGGCCGAAGCGGGTCTGAAGTCCTTGAGCGAACAGGTTCCCGCCCCCGCGGAGCGGCTGCGGACCTATCTGGACTACTGGCAGGCCTGCATTCTCGATGCCTCGCAGCCGTTCTGCGTCTGCGCGATGCTGGCGGGAGAAATGCCGATGCTGCCGGAGGGGGTTGCACTCCATGTCCGTGCCCATTTCCGTAACTTGGCGGGCTGGCTGACATCAGTCTTGAAGGCCGGCGCCGAACAGGGCCAATTCCGGCTCGATATTCCACCGGAAGAGGAAGCCCAGATCCTGATGGCTTCGGTCCACGGCGCGATGCTTTCGGCGCGCGCGCTCGGCGATCCGCATATCTTCTCTGCGGTCGTCGGCCCACAGGTTGAAAGACTGTGGATCTAGGATTGCCGGAGCCTACCCTCGCCACCCGACCTCGATCAGCACCCGGCCGGGCGCGATGCAATAGAACAGATACCCGCCGCGCATCTCGCGCGGTTCCCCCACCAGCTCGGCATCGCCCGCCTTGAGTTCCCGATAGAGCCTGTCGATCTCGGCTCTCTCCGGCTGGATGAAACCGAGATGATAGGTGACGGCACCCAGTGCCTGCTGCTCGGCCCCGCCGAATTTTTCGACCGGCCGGCTGACGACGATTTCGAGGCCGGAATCGTCTTCCAGGATGGCGAGACCGTTTACGCCGCGCATCTCACGCAGAGTCAGGCCGAAATGGCGAACGAGGAAGGCGCTGGTTGCCGCAACGTCGGGGACATGAATATCGATATGGTTCATACGCATCGTTTTTCTCGCGAGGTTGCCCCGGCGGAATGCGACGCGGAAAGGCCACAAGAATCCGCCGAGAGCGGCACGGGATGTGCCGTTTCTCGTCGCGGGTTCTCAACGGTGGACCGAAGGATCAGAGCTTCCTTGCGGAAGGGGCCGTGCTTACCATATCCGGCCCCGCCTTTTTCGACGGAGGAGCTTTAACACGAGGCGGCTTGGCCGCTCAAGCCCTCAGAACAGCCCTTCCACGAAACCGTCCTCGTTCAGGAAGATGCGTTCCGCGGACGGCACGCGCGGCAGGCCCGGCATGGTCATGATCTCGCCCGTGATGGCAACCACGAAGCCGGCGCCGGCCGAGAGCCGCACTTCGCGCACATGCACGACATGGCCCTCCGGCGCGCCGCGCAGGGCGGGATCGGTCGAGAACGAATATTGCGTTTTGGCGATGCAGATCGGCAGGTCGCCATATCCCTGCTCCTCCCAGGCCTTCAGCTGGTCGCGCACGCCCCGGTCGGTGGTGACTTCGCCGGCGTGATAGATCTTCGAGGCGATGATCTCGATCTTTTCGAGAAGCGGCAGGTGATCGGGATAAAGCGGCTGGAATTTCGCCTGGCCGCCCTCGGCGAGCTCGACCACCTTGAGGGCAAGCTCCTCGATGCCGGCCGACCCTTCCGCCCAATGCCGGCAGACGATGCCGTCCGCGCCGTGGCGTGCCGCGTAATCCTTGACGGCGGCGATCTCGTCTTCCGTATCCGAGGTGAAATGGTTGATCGCGACAACCACCGGCACGCCGAATTTCCGCACATTGGCGATGTGGCGGCCGAGATTGGAGGCGCCGCGCTTCAGCGCCTCGACATTCTCCTGTCCGAGATCCTCTTTTCTCACCCCGCCGTTCATTTTCAGCGCCCTGACAGTGGCGACGATGACGGCCGCATCCGGCTTCAGCCCCGCCTTGCGGCACTTGATGTCGAAGAATTTTTCGGCGCCGAGATCGGCCCCGAAACCCGCTTCCGTCACCACGTAGTCGCCAAGCTTCAGCGCCGTGCGGGTGGCGATCACCGAATTGCAGCCATGCGCGATATTGGCGAACGGCCCGCCATGCACGAAGGCCGGATTGTTTTCGAGCGTCTGCACCAGGTTCGGCTGCATGGCGTCCTTCAGCAGAACCGTCATCGCCCTGTCGGCCTTGAGGTCGCGCGCGAAAACCGGCGAGCGGTCGAACCGGTAGCCGATGACGATATCGCCGAGCCGCCGTTCGAGATCCTTGAGATCGGTCGCCAGACACAGGATCGCCATCACTTCCGAAGCGACGGTGATATCGAAACCGCTCTCGCGCGGGAACCCGTTGGCGACGCCGCCGAGCGAGACGACCGTCTGGCGCAGCGCCCGGTCGTTCATGTCCATCACCCGCCGCCAGCTGATCCGGCGGATATCGATGTTTTCGGCATTGCCCCAGTAGATATGGTTGTCGATCATCGTCGACAGAAGGTTGTGGGCCGAGGTGATGGCGTGGAAATCGCCGGTGAAATGCAGGTTGATGTCTTCCATCGGAACGACCTGCGCGTAACCGCCGCCGGCCGCCCCGCCCTTGACCCCGAAACAGGGGCCGAGCGAAGGTTCGCGCACGCAGATCACCGCCTTCTTGCCGATCCGGTTCAATCCGTCGCCGAGCCCGACCGTGGTGGTCGTCTTGCCCTCGCCGGCAGGCGTCGGGTTGATCGCGGTCACCAGGATCAGCTTGCCGTCAGGCCGGCCGGAAAGCGAGGCGATGAACTCCGCACCGACCTTCGCCTTGTCGTGACCATAGGGAGCGAGCGCTTCGACGGGGATCCCGAGCCTGGCGCCGATCTCGACGATCGGCTTCTTTTTCGCGGCCCGGGCGATTTCGATATCGGATCCGACCTCTGCCATGCGTTCCCCGCTCCCGTTCTTCCGTCGAACCCAAATATGCCTGTCTGGTTATGATTAGCGGGGGAAAAGCGATGTGTGAATAGCGACAGGAGCGGCAGTCACAACTTCTCGCGGTACAGAAAAGGGCGGCGCGATTTCCCGCACCGCCCTACCCCGGCGCCCCCGCCGATATTTGGAATCAGAACCGCTGGGTGAGCGAGACTTTGAACGTCCGGCCGGGTTCGGAATAAAAGGCCACAGGCTGGTTGGTCGCGCTTACGCTGCTGGGGTTGACGCTGCGAGTCCCCACCGCATTGTAGTATCGCGTGTCGAAGATGTTGTAGACCCCGGCCTGGACACGAAGCCCCTTGGCTTGTTCCGGCTCCCACCATCCCGACAGGTTTGCGATCCCGTAGCCGGGTGCCTCAAACGTGCTGCTCTGTCCGTCGGGACGCATGCCGGTGGAGAAAATCCCGGTCAGTTCCGCACCCCAAGTTTCCTGATTGTAGCCGACGCCGAGGATCGCCTTGAACGGCGCGACGGTGCGGATGTATTCGTTTGTATCGGTATCTCTGCCAAAAGCGTACGCCATCGAGGCATGGGCGAAGAAGCCGTTCGCGAATTCTTTACGGACTTTCGCTTCTACGCCGGAAATCTCGACATGTGCGCGGTTACGATAGATGAAGATGGATCCCGGCCCGAACGGAGGGAACGGACTCGCCCAAAGTGAGGTACTCTCGGTCACTTGATCGATGAAGTTCTTGTATCGATTGTGGAACAGTGTGAGCTTGCCGCTCAGGTCGGCGTCTGTGTAAGTCGCGCCGATTTCGAAGCCGTTGCTGGTCTCTGCCTTCAGAGTTGGATTGCCCACCACGGCATAACCCGAGGAGATGTTGGGGAACATCAGATAAAGTTCATTCATCGTCGGAGCGCGATAGGCCATAGCCCATTGCGCGAAGAGTTGCACCTGCGATGTCAGGTCATATGTCGCAAGTAGCTTCGGCGAGAACCGCGACCCGTCGTTACTCGTGGGATAGCCGAGCGGGCCATAGCCGGTATTGCCCGCCAGAGACGCATCCGGATCGTAACTATAGGCATCAAACCGGATGCCTGGCGTTAGAGTAAGGCCGCTGTTGCCGAAAGCCATCTGGTCTTCAAGATAGATCCCCATCGACTTGCCCGAAACATCCGGGATGTCGGATTCGGAAGCCGCAGTCGAACCAGCCGTGTTGGCGTAAAGATATTCGTTAAAGTATTGCAACTGGGCATTGCCGCCAAGGCGGACGGTATGGTTTATACCGTCGGTCGCGAAATCGGACTCCATCCCGCCGGTAATACCGTAGGCATTGTTCTGCATGCTGTCGTGGCGGATATAGGTGGTGCCGTTGTTTCGGAGGCTCCCCGAACCGGACTCCTGTGCAAGGCGCTGCCAGTAGAGCGCGAAATTGGCGCGGCTGATCGGCGACCCGGCTTCCGGCGCCTCATATTCGTAGTCGAGCGACACGCGGTCGCGCTCTCTGGTTTCATTGCCGCGGTATTCGCCGGTGAGATACGAGGTAGGCGTGATCCCGCCCCACAGCGTCCTCAGGTCCGTGTCGCTCTCTGAGAGGAACCGTTCCGCAGTGATGCCGATGCGGTGGCCGCCTTCTATATCATGACGGACCTTGAACATCAGGTTGCTTTGATCGGTGTCGGAAGGATTGGCAACCGTGCGGCTGGCGCCGTCGATATCCTTAACACCCCGATTGTCTTGTTCATGTCCATGCTTATAGGAGCCCTGGAAAAGAATGGACGTATTTTCGATCTTCTTGGCCACGGCAACGGATCCGCCGACGCTTCTATCCCCGCTGTCGCCGGTCGCCTTTGCCACACCGCCCCAGTCCCTATCCGGATCGATCAAATCTTCCGGCTCCAGCGTGCGCAGAACCAGCGCACCGCCAAGCGCACCCGAACCAATGCGGCTGGAATCGGCCCCACGCACCACGTCCACGGTGGAAAGAGAGGAGAAGTCGAAAGTCGAGTTTGTGCTGCTAAGGCTGGTCGTCGCCTGTCCTGCCCGGGCAAAGTTCTCGAAATACTGAATCGGAATGTTATCGACCAGAGTAACGACACGCGGGCCGCCGAGACCGCGAACAAAAAGGCCGCCCGGTTTGCCGGGCTTGGTATCGACATAGTCGACACCCGCTTCGGTCGTTCTGCCTAGGTCTTGCAGGCTGCCTATTTCCTTCTTCGCAATCTCTTCTGCCGTCGTCGTGCTCGCAAGCGGCGTGTCCGCGGCCACATCCCCAGCCTGCACCCGCTTCCCCTTGAGCACGATCGGCTTCAGCGTCGTGTCTGTCTGCTGCGAGGCCTGCTGGGCCGAGGCGCCGTGAGCCAGGGAAAGCACCGCCAGTGCGGTGCAGGTGGCAAGGGTCGATCGCAAACGCCGGTGGATCATGGCTTTCCTTTCAGACGGGCACGCGAAACCATCGGCGCGCGCGAACGCGCCGGAAAGGCGGCGGCCCTTTTCAAATCTGGCAAAAATGTGGCGGGAGGCAGAGAATTGCCTTATTCATTGCCAGTAGAAAACATGACTTAAATTGTCAATTATTAAAACATGACTCCATTGATCATATTTCTGCGAGCCCCTTGCCGTTGTAGAAATACAACAGGAGCGCATGCAAAAGGCCCGGATCGCTCCGGGCCTTTTGGTTTGATCGGTGATCGCGATTGTGAGCGTTTGCCTGGATTGCCAGATCGATTGCTCGGGCTGCGCCGGACCCGCCCGGCGTTCAAAACGCTCCACCGGAGCGTTTTGCAGGCAAGCCGTCGCGCCCGCCGGCGCTTCGCTAGGGCTCAGCGCGTTCGTCACTGCAATCGATTCACTGGATCGATTGCTCCGGCTGCGCCGGACCGTTCCTCACCCCTCCCCGATCGCGATCAGGCTGGCGTTGCCTCCGGCGGCGGCTGTGTTGACCGAGATGACCTGCTCTTCGGCAAAGCGCATCAGGTAGGCCGGGCCGCCCGCCTTGAAGCCGGTGCCGGAAAGGCCCGAACCGCCGAAAGGCTGGGTGCCGACCACGGCGCCGATCATGTTGCGGTTGACATAGACATTCCCGGTGTCGAGCGTCTCGGTCACCTTGCGGATCGTCGCCTCGATCCGGCTGTGGATGCCGAGCGTCAGGCCGTAGCCTGTCGCGTCGATCGCGGAAAGTACCTTGTCGAACTCCTTGGCCTTGAAGCGCACCACATGGAGAACCGGGCCGAACACTTCCTTGGTGAGCGTCGCGGCGCTGTCGAGCTCGATGATATGCGGAGCGAAGAAATTGCCGGTTTCCGGGGCCTTGCCCGCATAACGCACCTTCTGTTTTTTCGCCCGCATGTCCGCAACGTGATCGGCCAGCATCTTCGTCTGGTTCTCGTCGATGATCGGCCCGACATCGGTATTCTGTTTTACCGGATCGCCGAGATTGAGCTCGGCCGCCGCCCCCTCGATCATCGTCAGCATGCCGTCGGCGACATCCTCCTGCAGGAACAGCAGGCGCAGCGCCGAGCAGCGCTGGCCGGCGGAGCGGAAGGCCGAAACGACGACATCGTCCGCCACCTGTTCCGAAAGCGCCGTCGCATCGACGATCATCGCATTGATGCCGCCGGTCTCGGCGATCAGCGGCACGATCGGCCCGTCCTTGGCGGCCAGCGCCCGGTTGATCGCGTGCGCCGTCTTCGTCGAGCCGGTAAAGGCGATGCCGGCGAGCCTGGGATGCGCGGTGATCGCCGCGCCGACATCGGGGCCACCCGGCACCAGCGCCAGCGCCTCGACCGGAACGCCGGCCTGGTGGAACAGCTGGATCGCCTCAAACGCGATCAGTGGCGTCTGAGGCGCCGGTTTTGCAACGACGGTATTGCCGGCAACGAGCGCCGCGGAAATCTGCCCGAGGAAGATCGCCAGCGGGAAATTCCACGGCGAAATGCAGCCGAACACACCACGACCGCGCCAGAAATGGCGATTGTCCTCGCCGGTCGGCCCCGGCATCGGCGTCGGAGCGGCAAACAGCTCGCGGCCCTTGTCGGCATAATAGCGGCAGAAATCCACCGCCTCGCGGATCTCGGCGATCCCGTCGTCCAGTGTCTTGCCCGCCTCGGCGGCGAGCAGTGCCAGCAGCCGGTCGCGGTTTTCCTCGAGCAGCCCGGCGGCCCGCTCCAGACAGGCGGCGCGGATTTCCACCGGCTGGCGCGACCAGGCCCGGAAGGCCTTGGCCGCAGCGGCAAAGGCGGCATCCACGTCGGCCGGCGTCGCATCGCGTACGGTGCCGACGACCTTTGCCCGGTCGGAAGGAGACCTCACAGGCTTCTCCTGCACCTTGGAGGTCACGCCCGCCACCAGCGGCACGGCCTTCACCTCGCCCCAGGATTTCGAAACACTCGCCATCAGCCGCTCGAGTTCGACCCGGTGGCCGAATTCGAAACCGGCGCTGTTCTTGCGGCGGCCGTAGATATCGGAGGGCAGCGGGATCTGCTTGTGCCGCGCACTGATCCCGTCGTCGAGCCCGAGCCGCGCCGACGGTCGCTCCAGCAGCTTTACGACCGGCACCTGTTTGTCGCCGGCAACCGCCACGAAGGAGGAATTGGCGCCGTTTTCCAGCAGGCGGCGCACCAGATAGGCGAGCAGGTCGCGATACCCGCCGACCGGCGCATAGATGCGGCAGGCGATCCGGTCGTTGCTGTCGAGCAGATCGTCGTAAAGCGCCTCGCCCATGCCATGCAGACGCTGGAATTCAAAGCCGGTGCGGTCGGGCCCGGCAAGCTCCAGAATGGTCGCGACGGTCAGTGCGTTATGGGTCGCAAATTGCGGAAAGATCCGCGCCCGCTTGGCAAGCAGCTGCTGGGCGCAGGCGAGATAGGAAAGGTCCGTCGCCGGCTTTCGGGTCCAGACCGGATAGTCCTCGATCCCGCGCTCCTGCGCCCGCTTCACCTCGGTATCCCAATAGGCGCCCTTGACGAGCCGCACCATCATCCGCCGGCCGAGCGTCGTGCACAGCTGGTCGATATAGTCGATGACCTGGGGCGCCCGCTTCTGATAGGCCTGGATCGCCAGGCCGAACCCGTCCCAGCCGGCAAGCGACGGATCGGAGAACACGGCCGCGATCACATCGAGCGACAGTTCCAGCCGGTCCGCCTCTTCCGCGTCGACGGTAAAATTGAGCTGGTGTTCCTTGGCCATCCGGGCGAGGTCGAGCAGATCCGGCACCAGTTGCGCCATCACCCGGTCGCGGTGGGTGGCGAGGTAGCGCGGGTGCAGCGCCGAAAGCTTGACCGAGATGCCCATCCGGTCGGGAAGCTGGCGACCCTTGCCATGCTTTTTCATATGCGCGCCGATCGACTGGATCGCGTCCGCATAGGAGCGGAAATAACGCTTGGCGTCTTCCGCCGTGCGGGCGCCCTCGCCGAGCATGTCGAAGGAATGGCGATAACCCTTCTCCTCGCTCTTGGCGGCCCGCGCCAGTGCGTCCTTCATCGTCTCGCCGAGCACGAAATGGTGGCCGAGGAAACGCATCGCCTGCTTGGTGGCGCTGCGCACCGTCGGCAGGCCGACACGCTTGACGAGACCGCGCAGGATGCCTTCCGGCGTCTCGCCGGGGCCGATCACCCGCGCCGAAACCGCCAGCGCCCAGGCCGAGGCCGAGACGAACCAGCTCTCGCCGGAGGCTTCATGGGTGCTCCAGCCGCCCTCGCGCAGCTTGTCCTCGATCAGCCGGTCCTGGGTCAGCGCGTCGGGCACGCGCAAAAGCGCCTCGGCCAGCACCATCAACGCCAGCCCTTCGCGGGTCGAAAGCCCGTATTCGCGCAAAAAATCCTCGACGCCGCCGACCTTGCCGGAGCCGTCGCGGATGGCGTTGATCATGCGGCGTGCCCGCTGATCGATCGCCGCATCCTGCGAAGACGTGAAGCTGGTGCGGGCGGCGAACTGCCGGATCAGCCGGTCGTCGTCGCCGGCATAAGGCGCATTGAAGGGAATGAAGGGCTCGGTCAGAATCTGGCTCGCGGGTTGAGTCATGTGGCATCTCCGTTTCATTCTCCCCATAGCGGGAATTCCGTGGTGATTTCAGCGGATTATTGTGGCATTGACGGAATAGATCACGGTAAATTCAGAAAACTGTAGCGAAACATGAAAGACCTCGACCGTCTCGACCGGAAAATCCTCCGCGCACTCCAGAAAGAGGGGCGCCTGAGCAATCTCGAACTCGCCGATCGCGTCTCGCTTTCACCGACGGCGACCGCCGAACGCGTCAAGCGGCTGACCCGTGAAGGTTACATCACCGGTTATAGCGCTTTGCTGTCGCCGGAAAAGCTCGGGCGCAATCTGCTCGTCTTCGTGCAGGTCAAACTCGACCGCACCACGCCCGACGTTTTCGACGCATTCGCCGCCGCCGTGAAGCGCAGCGACGACGTCATGGAATGCCACATGGTGGCGGGCGGCTTCGATTATCTGGTGAAGGCGCGGGTCGCTGGAATGGAGGCCTACCGGCAATTCCTCTCGGAGGTGATTCTCCCGCTTCCGGGGGTCCGGGAAACCCACACCTATGCGGTCATGGAGGAAATCAAGGCGACGGGACATATCCCCGTATAAATCTCATTTCGGTAACCCCATGAATTTATGGAAATAAAGTGAGCGAGTATCGGAAATATGGTGGGTTTCTGCTGCGCTGCACGAAATTTCGCTGGCTATTCAAACAGATTTGTATATTTCTTAACGGTAACATAAACCATCCGCCAGCTTCGCCCGCATGATCACCTTGGAACGGCAATCGATTCTGAACAGCGAGATTTCCGCCGCGGATTCGCGTGTTGAAATATTTGCCGCGATGAAGCGCATCGCCCATGAGTTCGGGTTTCGCCACATCACGCTTTTCGTCGCCACCAGGGCCGACGAGGTACTTTTGTCGCGGATGATCGTAGAGACGACGCTGCCTGCGGCCTATGTGCAAGAATTCGACCGCCGCCGCCTTTTGAAGCTGTGCCCGGTGGCGCCGATCATCACCAAATCCGCCCTTCCCTTCTGTTGGTCGATCGACGATCCGGAAAGCGTGCGCGGCTTCTCCGTCCCGGCCGAAATGGACGATCTGCAGCGCCGCTTCGAGATCATCTCCAGCGTCGCGATGGCAACGCATTCGATCGATGGCGCCCGGTTCATGCTGCGCTTCGACGGTACCCGGCCCCGGCTGAGCCAGGTGGAGCTCAACGAGATCGGCATGATCGTGCTGCATGCCTTCAATGTGTTCGACAATATCCGCCGCAGTACCCATACCGGCACCGCCGGTCCGCTCACCACCCGCGAGCTGGAGGTGGTCCGCTGGACGGCGCAGGGCAAAACCTCTTCCGAGATCGGCCGGATCCTTTCCCTCTCGGACCACACCGTTAACGCATATATGACCAATGCCATAAAGAAACTGGATTGCGTCAACCGCACCCAGTTGGTAGCTAAGGCGTTGAGATTGAGACTCATAGTGTGAGGTTGGGGCGTTTCTCCCGGCCTATGGGAGAAAAAGATTGACGTTTTGGGTCGAACACACCGAAAAACGCGTCAATACTCAATACCAGGAAGTGGGACTTACGACAGACGAAGTCGTTGAACTTGTCTCAGCCTTCCGTTTCTACGGTTATTGGCGGATCGATCTGGACACCGGCCACTTCTTTGCGACCGAGGATGTCTGTCGCATCCTGGGCCTGGAGCCGAAGGACGGCCCCATGAACATGGTCGCCATCACCTCGCGGATCCATCCCGACGACATGCCGCAATTGATGGAAACCTATGAGCGCGCCAGCGGCCAGCGCCTCACCTATCACAATATCTACCGCGTCAAGGCCGATGCCGAGCACTACAAATACGTCCGCAGCGTCGGCAAGTTCCGTGACAAGCCGGGCACGAGCGGCGAGGTCGTCGGCATCACCTACGAGTTCTTCGCCGAACGTCCCGGTGTAACGTTTTTCCTCGACGAACCCAGTCTTCCGAAGGACTGACCGCGCTCAGCGGTCGAGCACCGAGCGCACTTCCACGAGGTTCGAGCGGACTCTCAGGATATAGAAGCCCATCACCGCCAGGTGGCTCGGCATGATCCAGCCGTCTTCGCGACCGTTGGAGATGATTGCCGGCTGGATGCGCAGCGCCGACTTGAACTGCGACAGCGTATCGGTCCAGAGCGGCCCGATATTGCGCTCGCGGATCACCTGGGAAAAATCCGCGCCGGCGGCCGTCAGCACGGCGTAATAACCGTACAGCTGGCCATAGGCGAACCAGAAGCGGTCGTCGGCGCGCGTGTCGAACCAGCCGGCATTGTAGTTCTCAGAGCGCTCCCGCAGGATCGCCGAAGTGCCGCCGAGATCGTTGGCGATCCGGTCGATGAACTGGATCAGGTTGTCGGCGCGGCCGTCGAAGGTGGCGTTGCAGGAGGTCAGGTCGGCGTTGAAGGCCCTCAGCTTGCCGATCGCGGCGCGATAATAGCTTGGCGTCGGCGTTTTCGGCCCGAACGGACTGAGGCCGAAATACCAGGAAAATTCGTCGAACTGCAGGTTGCCGCGCGCGTCTTGGAGATTGTTGTTGATGCTCGACGTTCCGCGCACCCGTCCGAGCGTATCGACGAGCTCGGTCGCGGTGCGCCTGACCGCCTGGTTGACGCCGCGCTGGAACGAAGCCTTGTTGTCGAGGAAAGGCGTGTGATCCCAGTCGATACCGAAGAACCCGAGCCGGTAGAGCAGCATCGAGGATATCCAGGCGTTCTGATTGACGTTCATGTCGGTGAGGTCGGCGGCCGCATCGACGATCGCCGACGACTGGCACTGCCGCGCGCCGGCCGCCGAGGCGCCGGTTGCGGAAGTCGTGGTATTGGCGACTGCCGGCTTGGAAACCGGAAGTTCCTGGCCGGCCGGCACGGTGCGCTCGGACCAGCGGTAGCTGTCGACGAAATTCGGATTGAAATTGGTCCAGACCTGCGTCTGCCAGAAGAAATAGCCGTAGAGCCCGATCAGCAGCACGAGAAAGGCGAGGATCGGGCCCTTCACCATCCAGTGACGTTTTCCGTACCAGCCATGCGCGGCCATGAAGGGCCAGACGATCCAGGCGACCAGCAATCCCATGCCGCGCCCGACGGCCTGGCCGATCCCTTGAAAGAAGGCGGTAATCCGGTCGAGCATCGCTGTCTCCTCGTGAGGCCGTGTGCATCCGATTGGGCTTGCTCACACATATGTGCTCGGCACCGCAAGCACAACGGGGCGCAACGTTTCGCCGCAACCAGGGAAAGGACGGGAGGCCGGCCTATCGGGACCAGGCGGCCCTGAGGCCGGATATCGTCGGCAGCCGAAAACCGGTTTGCCCGACCTCGCCTTTAACCGCCTCGCCCGCGGCCTCCGCGGGAAATCGCTCGGCAAAGGCCTGATCGGCGCGATCCCGCCGCCGGTCGAGGCCGTGCAATGTCAGCATGCCGCTTGTGAACCGTTCAATCTCGGGCACCAGATGCGGATAGAGCTCGGGCTTCAGGCCGGCATCGCCTCGCCCGCCGGCGTCGGCGACCACGCGGTAGAGGATGAGCAGGTTTTCGGTATCGACCATCAGCTTGTGCAGGAGGATGTTGCAGCTGCCTGCCTTCGCGTTGAGCCCGGTGACAAAATCCTGGAAGACCTTGATCGCCGGTTCCGTGCGGCCGATCACCTCCATGCCCGTCATCGCGGCACCATCCTCGCCGCGCAGCTTTTCGGCCATTTCCGGCCGGTGATCGACGAACGTGATGAGATCGCCCTCGCTTTCCCTCCGCTGCCCGATCAGGAAATCCCGTTCCCGCCGGATCAGTCCGGCCAGCAGATCGGCCCGGCGCAGAAGTTCGCCCAGCCGATCGAGCGGCGCGGGGCTGCGCCAACGGGCCTGCTGGCGGCGATGCCTGGCGGCCCCGGAAACATAACCGATCAATGTTTCGAACCGTGTCGGCACCTCGCGATCGTCGAATTGTCGGGCACAGATGCCGATCTCGTCCGATAAATTCGCGACCAGCCGCGCCATCGCCGCCTCGATCGCCTGACGCTCCGGCATGGCTGCCGTCAGCCGATCGGCCTGCGCTGCGAGCCTCTCCTCATCCGGCAGGTTGAAATCCCTCGCAGTCTCGGCAAGCAGGGCGCCGACCTCGCCGAGCGCCTCGCGCATTCCGGTCAACAGGCCGCCGATCCGCTCGATCTCGCTGTCAAAATTCTGGTTTGCCGCCACGCGCCTTCTCCCGCCGTCGAAGACGAAGATAACGCGGTCGCGAAATTATGCCACGCCATCCCGGCTGGATTGCCGGGAAAAATCAGGTGTCATCCCCTTTCCGGACGAGCCCCATGCGCATGGGGCGGCTTCCGAGCTTCGCTCCCGTCACGGCATCTATGCCGATCGGCTCGATCTCGCGACCCGTTTCGACGTCGATATACCGGGCCAGATTGCCGTCGCAGTTTCGCTGTGCCCAGGCGCCGATCATGATGAGCACCGGCAGGAAATCCCGGCCTGCCTCCGTCAGCACATATTCCTCCCGGGGCGGCCGCTCCGAGTAGAGGTGTTTTTCCAGCAATCCGTCCTTTGTGAGACTCGCCAGCCGCCGCGTCAGAATGGTCGGCGCGATCCCGAGGCTTTTTCGGAACTGGTCGAAACGGGTGAGGCCCTCATGGGCATCGCGGAGGATCAAGATGCTCCAGGTGTCCCCCACGGAGGTGAGGCCACGAGCGACGGGGCATTGGGGGAGTGATTCATTCGATGTGTTCATGAAGTGATTTTTTCTAAGCGTTGATATCGATTTGATAGTGACTTACTACTAAAATGATAGTATCTGATTTTCAGACGATGATCCATACCCAAAAGAGAGAGACACACATGAGCGAAAGAAACAGAGGCGTTGCGCTGGTCACCGGTGCATCGTCAGGCATCGGCCTGGTTACGGCGCAATCCCTGGCAAAGGCCGGATACAGGGTGTTCGGCACCAGCCGCAAACCCGTCGCCAACCCCGCAGGCGTCACCATGCTGGTCTGCGACGTGACGGACGAGACTGCGGTGCAGGCAATGGTCGCGGACATTGTAAAGCGGGCTGGCCGACTGGATCTCGTGGTCAACAATGCCGGCATCGGCCTGCTCGGCGGCGCCGAAGAATCCTCGATCGCTCAGGCGCAGCGGCTGTTCGATGTAAACGTCTTCGGAGTGGCGCGCGTCGTCAATGCGACACTGCCCGTCATGCGCGCCCAGAAGAGCGGCCGGATCATCAACATGAGCTCGATCCTGGGCCTGATACCTTCTCCGTTCAATGCCTTCTACGCCTCGACCAAACACGCCGTCGAAGGTTATTCGGAATCGCTCGATCATGAGGTTCGGGCCCTCGGCATCCGCGTCGTGCTCGTCGAGCCCGGCGTCACGCGCACCTCCTTCGAAGAAAATCTGACGCGCGCCGACCAGCCGCTGGCAGCCTATGCCTCCGAACGGGTGCGCAGCGAAAACCTGATGCGCCAGTGGGTCGAGGCAGGCGACGCTCCGCAGGTGGTTGCCGACATGGTGGTCAAAGCTGCAACGGCAAAGAAGCCGAAGCTGCGCTATTCCGCAGGCAAACAGTCGCGCCAGGTGCGTTCGCTGCGCCGTTTCATGCCGGAAAGGCTGGTTGACGGCATCCTGCGCAAGTTCAACGGCTTTCCCGCCTGAGTCCCGAAGAACTCATCCGGATCCGTTTTCTGCAAAGAACCCTCGGCTTGACGTCCCGTTCGAGCCGGAGGCTCCCGCAGCGGGGGTTCGCTCGGTCCGGAAGCTCAAAGCCCCAGCTTGGCGATCTCCGCATCGAGGCGATCCTTCGCCTTTTTCGGCATCTTTGCGCTCTTGACCGCATCGAGATTGGCGGGCGCGTCGCCGACGAGGATCACCGCGACCATGCCCATGCCGAAATGAGGCGTGCATTTGAAGACGTAGGCGCCCGGCTTGTCGGCAGTGAAGGACACTTCCTGGCTGATCTTGCCCTTGATTTCGGCAACCCCGTCCGGCACGAGGCCCGGCATCGATACCACGTCATGCCCCTTGTCGACCGGCACGAACTTGATCGTATCGCCCGGCTGCACCTTGACGGCCGCCGGCTCGAACACCATCGCCTCCCCGTCGCTGCCCTTGTTGAGCATCTTGACCTCGATCTCGGCGCTGAGCGCCGGCAGGGCAAACAAGGCGAGGCTGGTGGCGAGCGTGAAGGTCTTGGCGGGCTTGCGCATGCGAGGAAACTCCTGCTGGGAACCACGGCCCCGTTATGCCGGGGCGTTTCTGAGCTGCAACTTAAATATGTTGCCGGCCCCGAACTTTGACCAGCGTCAATTTTGGCTCGTTGCCGCGGCTTTCCGCCTCACACGGTAAACGGGAAGTTTAACTCGCGACATCAATCGCAGCGCATCTGGTCTTCCCAGTGCCGCCGGCAGAGCGAGACGTATTTCTCGTTGCCGCCGACTTCGACCTGCGCGCCTTCGCGCACCAGTTCGCCATTCTCGCTCAGCCGCACCACCATGGTCGCCTTGCGCCCGCAATGGCAGATGGTGCGCACCTCCCTCAACTCGTCGGCGACCGCCAGCAGTTCCAGCGAGCCGGGAAACAGCTTGCCCTGGAAATCGGTCCTGAGGCCATAGGTCATCACCGGGATGCCGACCCGGTCGGAGATCCGCGCAAGCTGCCAGACCTGTTCGGGCGACAGGAACTGTGCCTCGTCCACGAACACGCAGGCGATCGGCTCCTCCGCATGCATCGCCTCGATGTTCGAGAAGAGATCGTCCGAGGGCCCGAAGGGAATGGCATCCGAAGAAAGCCCGATCCGCGAGGCAACGCGGCCGTGGCCGGCGCGGTCGTCCAGCGACGCGGTGAAGATCGCCGTGCGCATCCCGCGTTCGCGGTAGTTATAGGACGCCTGCAGAAGCATGGTCGACTTGCCGGCGTTCATGGTGGCGTAGTGGAAATAGAGCTTGGCCATATCTGCCTTCTGATCGCGATCGGGATTCAAGAAAAGCGGGCTTCGCCGAAAACCACAGGAAACTGCAGATCGGGCGACGCCGGGCGAGAAAGTCACAAATGTCGCAAATGCACCCCATTCTCCGCCGCGAATGCGCGCGCTTGCCTCGTCGCAGCATATATTGATAATGGCGGGAACCAAAAAAACGGGAGTAGCCCATGCGCATGACTACCTCACTGAAGACCACGCTCGTCGCTGCCGCATCGATCCTTACGATCGTCGGCACCGCAGCCGCCGCCGAGCCCGAAGCCTGCAAGACCGTCCGCATCTCGGACGTGGGCTGGACGGATCTGGCCTCGACCAACGCATCCTTCATCCAGGTCCTCGAGGCCCTCGGCTACAAGGCGGACGTCAAGACGCTCGGCGTTCCGGTGACCTATTCTTCCATGAAGAACAAGGATATCGACCTCTTCCTCGGCAACTGGATGCCGGCGCAGAAAGATGCGCTGCAGCCCTATATCGACGACAAGTCGATCGAGAGCATCGCCGTCAACCTCGAAGGCGCCAAGTACACGCTCGGCACCAATGCCGCGGGCGCCAAGCTCGGCATCAAGGACTTCAAGGATATCGCCACCCACAAGAAGGAACTGGACGGCAAGATCTACGGCATCGAGCCGGGCAATGAAGGCAACGGCATGATCGTATCGCTGATCGATGCCAACACCTTCAACCTCAAGGGCTTCCAGGTCGTCGAATCCTCCGAGCAGGGCATGCTGACCCAGGTCACCCGCGCCGACAAGGACAGCAAGCCGATCGTCTTCCTCGCCTGGGCGCCGCATCCGATGAACGTTGCCCATGAGATCACCTATCTCGCCGGCGGCGACGATACCGTTTTCGGCCCGAACTACGGCGGCGCGACGGTTTATACCGTGGCGCGCGGCGGTTTTGTCGCCCAGTGCCCGAATCTCGGCAAGCTCCTCAAGAACGTGAAGTTCACGCTCGACATGGAAAACACCATCATGGGCAAAATCCTCAACGACAGCGAGGATCCCAACGCCGCGGCCAAGGCCTGGCTGAAGGCCAATCCGAAGGTCATCGAGCCCTGGGTCGCCGGCGTCACCACCTATGACGGCAAGGACGGCCTTCCGGCCGTCAAGAAGGCGCTCGGCCTCTAACAGTCCCGAAAATGTGTCCGGGGCGGCGCACCGCCTGCCCCGGAGCCCGCCCTTTCTCTCCCTATGGACGGCAGTTTTCTCGTGGATTGGATCGCAGATCATCGCATACCTATCGGTTCCTGGGCGAAGGCGGTCGTTGACTGGTTGACGGCGAATGCCGACTGGTTCTTCGACTGGCTTTCCTCCGTTCTCCTGGCCGTGATCAACGGTCTTTTGTGGTGTCTTGCGACGCCGCATCCGCTGGTCGTCATGGCCGCCATGACGGGGCTTTCCTTCTGGCTGCGCCGTTCCATCGTGCTCGCGGCCTTCACCTTCTTCGGCCTGCTCCTGATCTTCAACCAGGGCTACTGGAAGGAGACTGCGGAAACGCTGGCGCTGGTGCTCGCCTCGACGGCCGTCAGCATGGTGGTCGGCGTGCCGCTCGGCATCGCCGCTGCCCGCCGCCAATGGTTCTACGAAGCCATGCGGCCGGTCCTCGACCTGATGCAGACGCTGCCGAGCTTCGTCTACCTCATCCCGGCGCTGATCCTCTTCGGCCTCGGCATGGTTCCGGGCCTGATCGCCACCGTGATCTTCGCGATCCCGGCGCCGATCCGCCTGACCCGCCTCGGCATCGTCTCGACCCCGAGCTCGCTTCGGGAGGCGGCCGTCGCCTTTGGCGCCACCCCGTCGCAGATCCTGCGCAAGGTGGAACTGCCCTATGCCATGCCGCAGATCATGGCCGGCCTCACCCAGACGATCATGCTGTCGCTGTCGATGGTCGTCATCGCTGCGCTCGTCGGCGCCAACGGCCTCGGCGTGCCGGTGCTGCGCGCGCTGAACACGGTCAACGTCGCCCGCGGCTTCGATTCGGGCCTGTGCATCGTCATCCTGGCGATCATTCTCGACCGCATGTTCCGCACATCGACGGGAGACGGCCAATGACGGATTGTGTTGTTTTCGACAAGGTCGACATCGTCTTCGGCGATAAGCCGGAACGGGCGCTGGCCATGGTGGATCAGGGCAAGACCCGCGACGAGATCAGTGCCGCGACCGGCATCGTCATGGGCGTCGCCAATGCCTCGCTCACCATCCGCGAGGGCGAGATCCTGGTGCTGATGGGACTGTCGGGCTCGGGCAAATCGACACTGCTGCGCGCTGTCAACGGGCTGGCCCCCGTCGTGCGCGGCAATGTCAGCGTCGCCACTCCCTCGGGCCCGGTCGATCCCTACAAGTCGAACCCCAAAGTGCTGCGTGACCTGCGCATGCACACGGTCTCGATGGTCTTCCAGCAGTTCGGCCTTCTCCCCTGGCGCACGGTCTCGGAAAATGTCGGCTTCGGCCTGGAGCTTGCGGGCGTTGCCGATGCCGAGCGCAGCAAGCGGGTCGGCGAGCAGCTCGAACTGGTCAACCTGACGAAATGGGCCGGCCGCAAGGTCGGCGAACTGTCGGGCGGCATGCAGCAGCGCGTCGGCCTTGCCCGCGCCTTTGCGACCGGGGCGCCGATCCTCCTGATGGACGAGCCCTTCTCCGCACTCGACCCGCTGATCCGCACCCGCCTGCAGGACGAGCTTCTCGAATTCCAGCGGCGGCTGAAGAAGACCATCCTCTTCGTCAGCCACGACCTCGACGAAGCCTTCAGGATCGGCAACCGCATCGCCATCATGGAGGGCGGGCGCATCATCCAGTGCGGCACGCCGCAGGAGATCGTCCGCGATCCGGCCGACCAGTATGTCGCCGATTTCGTGCAGCACCTCAACCCGATCAGCATGCTGACCGCCGGCGACGTGATGCGGACGGGAGTGAGCCCCGCGGCAGGCTCCACGGCGGTCTCCGGGACCGCGCTGGCGACGACGCCGCTCATCGACATCCTCGATGCGCTGTCGCGGCAGCCAGGTGCCATCGGCGTGGTCGACAACGGCACGATCGTCGGCACCATTTCATCCGACGACGTGATTGCGGGCCTCACCCGCCACCGGCTGCGCGACGCCTGATAAGCTGAGCGCTCAAATCACCTTTCGTTTGCCGCCGCCGGATGCTATGCCGGCGGCAGGCCGGTCTTTTGCCGGCAGACGGATGGGGAAAACAACGCGTTGGCGGACGAAGAAAAAACCGACAAGCCGCAGGTGCTGCGCGACACGGACGACGAAGCCCGCCGGCTTGCCCGCACGCTGGTCCGAGGCGCGCGATACATGGCGCTTGCTGTCCTCGATCCGGAGACCGGTTTCCCCTCCGCCAGCCGGGCGCTCACCGGTACCGATGTCGACGGCGTGCCGGTCATCCTCGTATCCGGCCTCTCCGGCCATACGAAAGCGCTGATCGCCGATCCGCGCTGCTCGCTTCTTGCCGGCGAACCCGGCAAGGGCGATCCGCTTGCCCATCCGCGGATCACCGTTCAATGCCTCGCCGAGGCTGTCGCCCGCGATACGCCCGAGCATGCGCGCATACGCCAGCGTTTCCTCGACCGGCACCCGAAGGCCGCATTGTATGCGGATTTCGGCGATTTCCGCTTCTTCCGAATCACTCCGCAGGCCGCGTCGCTGAACGGGGGATTCGGCCGCGCATACGTGCTGACCGGATCGGACCTGGTGATTCCCGAGCCGGGAATCACTTCGGACTGGCTGCGCCTTCAGGAAGATTTAAAAAATATGACAGACCGAGCCCAGATTTTCGCTGCCCATCTCGGCACGGAAAACGGGAAAACCTGGCGCTTCGGTGGCGTCGACCGGGCGGGAATCGACCTTATCGCAGGTGATGTTCAACTCAGGCACGAATTTGAAACTCTGGCAAAGAACCCGGAAGCCGTTCTTGATTATGTTTTTGGGATCGCTAAAATACTATAATCGGTTACCTGAAATTTAGGGATGTACAATCCCTTTTGCTCCTTGTTAATTTTCTCCCATATCACGATGGGCGATTTTTGAAGCGGGGGGCCGCTTGGAATACGAGGGGAATTTAAAACGTATGGATACGATGGCACTATCTGAGCATTCCAACGCAGCCGCAGGCCTGCTGTCTGCCATGGCAAACCCGAAACGGTTGCTGATCCTGTGCTGCCTGGTCAAAGGCGAAGTCGCCGTTGGCGCGCTCGCTTCGCAAGTGGGCCTCAGCCAGTCTGCGCTGTCGCAACACCTTTCCAAGCTGCGGGCGCAGAAGCTGGTGAAAACCCGCCGCGATGCGCAGACCATTTATTACTCCAGCTCGTCCGAGTCGGTCCTGAAGGTCCTCGAGACGCTGGAAGAAATTTACTGTGCTCCGGTGCAGAAGAAATCAGCAGCCGCGTGAGAATGACAGCGCTGACATGAGGTCACGCTGCCCTGCCCCAGCCCCCGACATGATGGTCGGGGCTGGGGCATTTCCATGCCGGGCCTGCTGACCGGATAGGGAGCCTGCAGGCGCAGGATCGAGGTGACCGCGGCCTAATGCGCGGCCATCCGATGCAATGTGGCGACCACCTTCTGCCAATCGTAGGGTTTTGAAAAGAACACGCTGCGATCCGGCAGATCCGCTTCGCTCAGACTGACATGTCCCGAAACGATGATGATGTCGATCGGGGGCCAGCGGTCGCGCACGGCAGCCGCCAGCTTCATCCCGTCCATGCTGCCGGGCATGTCGATATCGGTAAATACGATCCGGATATCCTTGCGTGTCTCGAGAATCGTCACCGCCTGGTCGGCATCGGCGGATTCGACCGCGTCGAACCCCGCGTCCTCCACCAGATCGATTGCCATCATGCGCAAGAGGGGTTCATCCTCGACGACGAGGACTGCCCTGTTTTTTAGCGGTGTGGACTGTCCCATCCCGTCAATCTGCCCGTGCCAACTGAAGGAGCACAGCCGTCATCTCAGCGCTGAACCCCGGGAGATCATAACTCACGAGGACACCGCCGGTTCCGATCAATCCCATCCGAATGAGCTTTGAGCCGAAACCTCTGCGCTGCGGCTCGCGCGGGGCCGGCCCGCCGGTCTCCCGCCAGGAAAGGTGGAAGATCGCATCCTGCCCCGTTCCTTCGATACGCCAGTCGATCGCCACCCGCCCGCTGTCGTTGGAAAGCGCCCCGTATTTCATCGCGTTGGTGGTCAGCTCATGGATCAGGAGCGACAGCGACAGCGAACCCTTCGGACCGAACCGCACATCCGGCCCCTGGGCATCGATCCGGTCGCGGACGCCGAGCCCGTTCATCGTCCGGTCGACGACCGCATAGACAGAGGCGCTGGTCCAGTTCTGCTCGAACAGGATGTCGTGGGCGGTGCTGAGCGCATGCAGCCGTTTCTCGAACGCTTCCACAAGGTCCCGTTCGGCAACCGGCCGCAGCGTCTGGGTGGCGATCGCCTGCACCATCGACAACGTATTCTTCAGCCGGTGGCTCATCTCCTTGTTGAGCATCTGCTGCTCCTGTTCGGCCTGCACCCGCGACATGGCGATCTGGATGCGGTTGCCGAAGCTGCGAACGAAGGAAATCTCCTCTTCGACCCATGGGTAGGGCTGATCGTGGTGGATGAAGGCGATAAGCCCGAAACGCCCGAGCTCGAAGATCGGCACGTTGACGAGCACGCGGATGCCCAGCGCCCGAAGCGCCTCGGCGTGGCTGCGTGTTCGCGGGTCCGTGGCGACATCGGCGACGACAACCGCTTCACCGCGCTTCAGGTCGTCGATGAAGGAACCGTAGTCCCGGAAACGGTGCAGTCCGGCAAGGCTCTTCACGCCGGGCGCGCACCATTCCGGCGGCACGACCACGGTCTCGTCCGCCGCGTTGACGATGCCGAAACCGGCGCGCGTCGCGTCGAGAGCCTTGGCCATCAGGTCTCCGGCGGCGACCGCCATCGATTCCACGTCGCTGAGGTCCTGCAGGCGGTCACCGAGATCGAGCAGGGCCTGCACGCGCGCTGCCTCCCGCTTGGCAGCGGTCACGTCGCGGACCGTGCCGATCATCTTGACCGGGCGGCCCGCCTCGTCATGGCGGAAGCTGGCATTGCGGGCGATCCAGCGCACCCCGTATCCCGGCACGCGAATGCGGTATTCGACATCGAGGGGCGCGCTCCCCTCCCGTCTGGTCGCGTCGCTGGACTGCAATTCCTTGTCCTGCGGCAGCACCATCGCCTCGAAGGTCCGTGCCGGATAGGCCTCGGCGACGGGCACGTGGAAGATCCGGCAGAACTCCCGCGATACCCTGATCATCGAGCTCGCGATGTCGATTTCAAACGTGCCGACCCGTCCCGCCTCCTGAGCCGCGAGATTCGCATTGACGCTGGAACGGATATTGGCGCTGATCGACTTCTGGCGCCGGAACAGGTCGTCCTTGCGCTGCGAGATCCGCCGCATTTCCAGAAGCGTCACGACCTGCCGGGCAAGCGCCTGAAGCGCCGCCGTCTGCCCCTCCCCCAGCCCCTGCGGCCGCGGCTCGACATCCATGACGCAAAGGGTGCCGATGACCACCTCGTCCGGCGTCATAAGCGGTGCGCCGGCATAAAAGCGGAGCCGCCGCTCGCTGGTCGTAAGCGTATTGGTGCGCGTGCGCTGATCAAGCCGCAGGTCCGGGATCACGAGCACATCGGAACTGCCGAGCGCGTGGGAGCAGATCGACTGCTCGATCGGCATCTCGCTCGCCTCGAAACCGACGCGTGCCTTGAACCACTGTCGGTCCTTCTCGATCAGGCTGATGAGCGCCACGGGCGTATCGCAGAGGGTGGAAGCGACAAGCACGATATCGTCGAACTCCGGCTCCGGCTCGGTGTCCATGATATTGTACGCATCGAGCGCTTCCAGCCGCTCGACATCCATGTCTTCGTTTGGCATGTCTTCGCTTGGATCGGGGTCGGCCAATGACGGTCTCGGAATTGAAGTTTTTAGGCGATATTGGTCGCTTTCGCCAAAAGACCAGAGACGCGCGGTTAAATTTCAGCCGTGGCCGAAACCCGTTGTAATCCTTGAGCCCTTGGCCGGAAATCCGCGCGGCCGGCCCACCCCGCCCCGCCGCATCCTCGATTGGAAAAGACTTGCCCTTAGCCATTTCGCCGGGATGCAGGAATTCGGGCCTACCCTCGCCTCGAAGGCGGTTGACGCCCCTGATCCCGCTGATAATTTGACCATGTAGTCAAAACTTGGTGCAATGACGCCGACCGGGAAATGGCCACCCGAAGAAACCGAATGGCCATGGAGAATGTCATGTCCAATCGCCTGAATACCACGCCCAACGACCTGCGGGCGTTCTGGATGCCGTTCACGGCAAACCGCCAGTTCAAGCAGGAACCCCGCCTTTTCGTCGGTGCCAAGGATATGCACTACACGACCCATGACGGCCGCCAGGTGCTCGATGCCACCGCCGGCCTCTGGTGTGTCAATGCCGGCCACTGCCGTCCGAAGATCACCGAGGCGATCCGCGAACAGGCAGGCGAACTGGATTATGCGCCCGCCTTCCAGCTCGGCCACCCCAAGGCCTTCGAACTTGCCAACCGCCTCGTCGATATCGCGCCTGAGGGCATGAACCATGTCCTCTACACCAATTCCGGATCGGAATCGGTCGAGACGGCATTGAAGGTGGCGCTCGCCTATCACCGCGTGAAGGGCAACGGCTCGCGTTTCCGCCTGATCGGCCGCGAGCGCGGTTATCACGGCGTCAATTTCGGCGGCATCTCGGTCGGCGGCATCGTCTCCAACCGAAAGATGTTCGGCACGCTTCTGACCGGCGTGGACCACCTGCCCCACACCCACCTGCCGGGCAAGAACGCCTTCACCAAGGGTGAGCCGGAGCATGGCGGCGATCTTGCCACGGAGCTGGAACGCATTGTCACGCTGCACGACGCCTCGACCGTCGCCGCCGTCATCGTCGAGCCCGTTGCCGGTTCGACCGGCGTGCTCATCCCGCCGAAGGGCTATCTGCAGAAGCTGCGCGAGATCTGCACCAAGCACGGCATCCTCTTGATCTTCGACGAAGTCATCACCGGCTTCGGCCGCCTGGGCGCCCCGTTCGCGGCCCAGTATTTCGACGTCAAGCCTGATATCATCACCACCGCCAAGGGCCTGACCAACGGCGTGATCCCGATGGGCGCCGTATTCGTCACCTCCGAGATCCATGATGCCTTCATGACCGGCCCGGAGCACATGATCGAGTTCATGCACGGCTATACCTATTCCGGCAACCCGATCGCATCCGCCGCCGGCCTTGCGACGCTTGAAACCTACAAGGAAGAAGGCCTGTTCGACCGCGCCCGCGACATCGCCCCCTATTGGGAAGCGGGCCTGCATTCGCTGAGGGACCTGCCAAACGTCATCGATATTAGAAACCTCGGCCTGATCGGCGCGATCGAACTCGACCCGATCGCCGGCGAACCGACCAAGCGCGCCTTCACGGCCTTCCTGAAGGCCTATGAAAACGGCCTGCTGATCCGCACCACCGGCGACACCATCGCCATGTCGCCGCCGCTGATCGTCGAAAAACACCATATCGACGAGATCTTCGGGAAATTGCGCGAGATCCTGACGAGCAATATCTGAGCCGTCGTCGCGACACGGGAAAAGGCGGGTGTCCGCCTTTTCCCCTTCTCACGCCTTGCTCCCAAAGGATTGAGCTTTAAGCCGGGACCCGGCCGTGGCTTCAATCGCCGCTGATGACCTGCATGCCCGCGACGATTCCTGCCATGCCCGATTGGCGTTCTGCCGCAAGATCCGGGCCTTCGACCGCATAATGGTTCATCAATATCGGCATCCTCTCCACCAGCGTGAAGGCGCTGACGCCCGACAGCACGACCTTTCCATCCTCCAGGAAGCGCTGCGCTGCGTAGACTGCGCGGTCGTCCCGTCCGAGGAAAGGTGATCCCGCGACGGGAGGATCTTCCCAGAACCGCGGCGTCAGGGGCGGCGTGTCTTTCTCCAGTTCGTCCAGAAAAGTCGGGAGGTCCGCCGGAACGGGCTGGCCGCCTCCGTAATAGCGCATCATCGTGAAAGCGTATTTCGGGCGCTTGTCGCCGCCGGCCTCGGATGCCTTGAGCGATGCGCAATCGACATCCAGGGACTTCAATTCCGCTTTCCTCTGCAGCGGTGGCGCCAGCGCCTTCCAAAGCCTTTCATGATAGCCGCCCCGTTTCGGATCGATGGCACAGAGCCCTTCCGGCACCTTGAAGCTGATCTTCACCGTGCCGAAATCGACGATGCGGGTGCGCGGATCACCATCCTGCACATCGGCTGCCGGGTCCTTCTGGCGCGCCGCAGCACTCGGCCGCGCCTTGGTTGGATCGGGAATAAAGGTCGTCTCGAATTCCAGCTTGTCGGTAACCTTGTACGGACTGCATCGCAGGACGGCGCGCAGGGCCGACTGGGCGAAAGCCTCGTTCACCGCGCCATCGCCTTTTTTCTTGATCACCGGCTTCTGATCCAGGCTGCCGTCGGGCTTGAGCGTGAAGGCGACGGTGACAGGCGTGTCGGCGCCCGCAGGCGGGGACCAGCAGGGTTGGACCTGTGCCTCGAACGGCAGTTCCTCGGCAGCAGACGGCTGGGCCGCATGTGCCGCGGTCGCCGCAGACAGTATCCAAAACCCGTAGACAAGAAAGAAACGCATGGACCACCCCATCCCGTGTTGGCGGCAGGCTGGCTGGCGCCGAAGACCGTCCCAAACCTAGGGTGGTGACGCATTGCTTCAAGCCCGGATAACGTCTGCCATCCGAGATTATCGCCCCGTGCCTACATCCGTAAAAGGCGGCCTCGACGGCCCTCTTTCATTCGATGCGGCCCCGTACCTCTTCATTCGACCGTGACCGCCAGCGTCCGTTTCAGCGTCTTCAGGACGACGCTGGTGGTAAATTTGCGGATGTTGGCATTGCGCTCCATCATCCTGTCCGCAAGCGTGTCGAAATGTTCCACGGACTGTGCCATGATCACGAGCGTATAGTCGCCGCGGCCGGATGTACCCCACGCCTCCTGCACTTCGGGCGTCTCCGTGACCCAGCGCAGGAACGGCGGAAGAAGCTCCGGGCGGTCGCGCTCCAGTTCCACCTCCACCAGCATCGAGACGCTTGCACCGACCTTCTTCGGATCGACGATGGAGACATCGCGCAGGATCACCTTGTCGTCCCTCAGCTTCTGCAGCCGCCGTTGCGCCGAAGAGGGCGAAAGGCCCGTCCGATGGGCGAGCTCGTTGAGCGTGATCGTCGCATCCTGCTGCATGAGCTTGAGGATTTCGCGGTCGGCTGCGGTGAGAGGCATGAAAGAAATTCCCGATTTACTCCAACAGTCAGGAAATAAACCCGTGATTTCCGAAAATCCAGGGAATCTCACCGTGTTTCCCTGACATCTTACCGCCATGACCAAGAACCAGCCACATCCTTCCGCCGAGGGCATCCGGGCCGCTGCCGCCCGCATCGATGCCTGTTTCACCAACAGCCCGCTGATCGGGCAGCAGACGGCCGATCTGGCTCTCGGCCTCAACCTCTTTGCCAAGGTCGAGACACTGAACCCGATCCGCTCCTTCAAGGGCCGCGGCACCGATTGGTGGCTGCGCAATCAGCCGGCCGGAAACATGCTCGTTGTGTCCGCCTCCGCCGGCAATTTCGGCCAGGGGCTGGCCTATGCCGGCCGCAGCGCGGGCCGCAAGGTGGTCATCTTTTCGGCCAAAACCGCCAATCCGGCCAAGATCGACGCCATGCGCCGGCTCGGCGCCGAGGTCATCCTGCACGGCGAGGATTTCGATGCGGCCAAGTCCGCCGCTAGGGCCTATGCGGAGGATCGAGGTTATGCCTTCGTGGAAGACGGAGCCCATCGGGAAATCGCCGAGGGCGCCGGCACCATTGCGCTCGAGATCACCGAACGGCTTGTCCGCGACGGCATTGCCCTCGATGCCGTCGTCGTGCCGCTCGGCAACGGCGCCCTGCTCACCGGCATAGGCACCTGGATCAGGGCGAATGCCCCGGGCTGCAGGGTCATCGGCGTGGTCGCCGCCAACGCGCCGGCGATGAAACAGTCCTGGGAAAGCGGCAGGCTCGTTTCGACGGAAACCGCCGCCACCGCTGCCGACGGCATCGCCGTCCGCGAATGCGTTCCCTACGCCCTGGACTGCATGAGGGACACCGTCGACGACGTCTGGGAGGTGGACGAGGCGCAAATCGGCGCCGCCCGGGAATTCTGCCGCATCCATTACGGCCTCGTGGTCGAGGAAGCGGGAGCCGCCGGCGTCGCCGGCCTGCTCGTCCATGGGGCGCCCCTCGCCGGGCGCACCGTCGCAACCGTGCTCTGCGGCGGCAATGTCAGGATCGGCAATTCTTCCTGATCCGGCACCCGCCAGGAAGAGTGAGTGAGAAATGCAGCAGCACCGCCCCATCGGCCACGAGGCGGTGCTGCTATTCACGTCGGGATCTGCGTATAGGCGGTATCAGCCCTTGAAGAAGGCCAGCAGGTCGGCGTTGATCACGTCCGCATGGGTCGTTGCCATTCCGTGCGGCAGGCCTTCATAGACCTTCAGCGTGCCGTTCTTCAAAAGCTTCACGGCAAGCAGCGCCGAGTCGGCGATCGGCACGATCTGGTCGTCGTCGCCATGCAAAACGAGAACCGGCACGTCGATCGCCTTCAGGTCCTCGGTGAAATCGGTTTCGGAAAAGGCCTTGATGCAATCGTAATGGGCCTTGGTGCCGCCCATCATGCCCTGCCGCCACCAGTTCTGGATCACGCCTTCGGAAACCTCGGCGCCCGGACGGTTGAAGCCGTAGAACGGGCCGGCCGGCACGTCGCGGAAGAACTGCGCGCGGTTAGCCGCCAGTGCTGCACGAAAACCGTCGAAGACTTCGATCGGCAGGCCACCGGGGTTGTTTTCGGTCTTCAACATGATCGGCGGCACGGCGCCCATCAGCACAGCCTTCGCCACCCGGCCGCCACCGCCATATTGCGCGACGTAGCGGGCGACTTCGCCGCCGCCGGTCGAATGGCCGACATGGATGGCGTTCTTCAGGTCGAGATGGGCGGCAAGCTCCGCGACATCCGCGGCATAGGTGTTCATTTCGTTGCCGGTCTCGGTCTGGCTGGAGCGGCCGTGACCGCGGCGGTCATGAGCGATGACGCGAAACCCCTGGTGCAGGAAGAACAGCATCTGCGCGTCCCAGTCGTCGGCCGAAAGCGGCCAGCCGTGATGGAAGACGACCGGCTGGGCATCCTTCGAACCCCAGTCCTTGTAGAAGATCTGCGTGCCGTCCCTGGTGGTGATGAAATTGCTGGTCATAGTCCTCTTGTCCTTTTGAAACTGATTTTCGAATGACTGAGACATGAATGTCAGGCGCGGCCAAAAAACAGGCGAGGCCGTGCCAGGCATTCATAATACCGTTGCGTGTCGTTCCGTTGAACCACACTTTTCGGGTTATCGCGTTTTTCATACCTCGATATTTGTTATCGCGATAAACATATGCATAACAACATTCCCTAATGCCGTCTACAAAAATATTTATCGCGATAACAAATTTATGCTATCTACATCCCAACGAACCTGGAACAGCCCCGGAGCCAGCATGTCCGCCTCCCCCCTTCCGCCGCTTGACGATCAGCTGTGCTTTTCGCTCTACACGGCCAATATCGCCATCAACCGCGCCTACAAGCCGATGCTCGACGAGATGGGCATCACCTATCCGCAATATCTGGTGCTGAGCGTGCTCGGCGAACAGGACGGCTCGACGGTCGGCACGATCGCCGACCGGCTGGCGCTGGAATCGAGCACCATCACCCCGCCGGTAAAGCGGCTCGAACAGGCGGGCCTTCTTGAGCGCCAGCGCAGCAAGACGGACGAACGCCAGGTGCATGTCTGGCTGACCGCCGCGGGCCACGCCCTGATCGCGCGCAGCAAATGCCTTGGTGACACCCTGATGCAGCGGTCCGGCATGACGCCTAAGGAATTCCAGGCCTTCAACCGGCAGGTGCAGGCCTTCCTCGGCGCTCTGGAGCAGAAGGCGTGAGATTTCGCGGCCTGCCGACTGCCCCGGCCGGATTCGCGAATCCGGAGCGAACTCCTGCATTTTCCGGGCAGTTTTTCGTAAAAATCACAAAACTGAGCCCGGTCTTGTTATCTTCTTGCGGAATCCCGCGGCAATTCATACAGAATTGGCTGCCGGCAGCCGAAAGCCAAAAATGGCTCGGCACGGTATCGACCACATCGCCTCCCGTCCTTGGCACGACCGCGCCAGGCGCGACATCGAAGACGGAAGACGAGATGCGGCGTTCACCGCGGGGTTGAAGCCCCCACCCAAGGAGACCAAAATGAACCTCAAGACGCTTTTGGGCGCAACTGCGCTCGTTTCCCTGACCTTCGCACCGCTTGCCCATGCCGATATCGTCATCGGCCTGATCGCGCCGCTCACCGGCCCCGTCGCCGCCTATGGTGACCAGGTCAAGAACGGCGCCGAGACCGCCATTGCCGAAATCAACAAGAAGGGCGGCATTCTGGGCGAGAAGGTCGTCCTGAAGGCGGCCGACGACGCAGCCGAGCCCAAGCAGGGCGTTTCCGCCGCCAACCAGCTGGTCGGCGAAGGCATCCGCTTCGTGGTCGGCCCGGTCACCTCGGGCGTCGCCATGCCGGCCTCCGATGCTCTGGCTGAAAACGGCGTGCTGATGGTCACCCCCACCGCGACCACCCCTGCCCTCACCACCCGCGGCCTCACCAACGTGTTCCGCACCTGCGGCCGCGACGACCAGCAGGCCGTGGTCGCCGCCAACTACGTCCTGAAGACCCTCAAGGACAAGAAGGTCGCGATCATCAACGACAAGGGCGCCTATGGCAAAGGCCTCGCCGACGCCTTCAAGGCCGCGCTGAATGCCGGTGGCGTCAAGGAAGTGCTCGACGACGCCGTCACCCCGGGCGACAAGGATTTCAGCGCGCTCACCACCCGCCTGAAGTCGCAGAATGTCGAAGTCATCTATTTCGGCGGCTACCATCCGGAAGGCGGCCTGCTCGCCCGCCAGCTCGCCGATCTCGGCGTCAAGGCGACGATCATCGGCGGCGACGGCCTGTCGAACAGCGAATACTGGAACATCGGCACCAAGGCCGCGGCCGGCACGATCTTCACCAACGCTTCCGACGCGACCAAGAGCCCGGACTCCAAGGCTGCCGCCGAAGCGCTCGCCGCCCGCAAGATCCCCGCCGAAGCCTTCACGCTGAACGCCTATGCCGCCGTCGAAGTCATCAAGGCCGGTATCGAAAAGGCAAAGAGCGCCGAGGATACGGAAGCGGTCGCCGCCGCCATCAAGTCCGGCGAACCGATCGCCACCGCCATCGGCAAGCTCACCTATGGCAAGACGGGCGACCTCACCTCGCAGAGCTTCTCGCTGTTCAAGTGGGAAGACGGCAAGATCGTCGCCGCCGAGTGACATCGGCAACCTGACGGTCATAACCCTGATATTCGTGATGGGCGCCTGCGGGCGCCCATCCTTCTTCGAGGACCGGTTTCAGATCCCGTCGAGCACCTTCCTGATCGACTTCGCCATTTCGTTGCCACGCGAGAAAAGCCAGAGCGACATGGCGACGAAAAAGATCAGGAACACCACCAGGGCCGTCATCACATAGGGATAAAGCGCGTCGGCGGACGAGGTCGAGGCCATCAGCAATCCGTTGACGAGCACGAAGACGACGAAGGCGAGGACGGCGAAATTGATGATATAGGTGTCGTTGTTCGAGAGCTTGCGGAATTCGATGCGGCACTCGACGATCGCCTTCTGCTGCGCCTCGTTGGCATGCAGCTGGTTGAGCTCGACCTTCTGCCTGAGCGCCATCAGGTCGCGCAGCCACTGGCTGAGCTGGATGTTGAAGAAACTGCCGACCAGGCCGGCAAGGCTGAGCATCAGTCCGACGAGATTCATCACTTGTCCCCCTTGTTCGGAAAATCGAGAAGCAGCAACACTGTATCCGCCGGCACGCCGAACCAGCGCGTCGTACCGAGAGACGGTTTGGCCTTCGGCGGCCGCGGTCGCTTTTCCGGCGGCACCGCGGCGCAATACCGGTCGAACTGTACCCTCAGCTCGTCGGCGGCTCCTGCCGAAAGGCTGATGTCGATTTCGAATATGCCCTGCCCCGTGGCGCTCGCCGTCTTCGCCTTTTCGCGGCAGGCCTCGAGCACCGTCATCAGCTCCTGGCGTGCCGCCTCGCGCCACTGCCCCGCCCGCCGGGTGCGCAAAAGCCGGGCGATATAGTTCGCCCGCGGCAGGGGAAGGCCGAACCGTTCGTAGAGGACCGTGCCGACCGGCTGTTCGTCGGGAAAGATCTCCTCGTAGAAACGGGCGATCCAGTGTTCCGTCTGCTGGGTCTGGCTTTCGAACCGCCGCTCCCCGATCACCCATTCGAGGAAGAGTTCGGCGGAAAGCTCCCGCAATCGCGCTTGCAGCCGCTGCCGGGCCTGCTGCGAAGCATCGACGGAGAGCGTCGCCAACGCCTTGTCGAGGAGTTGCTGGAGACGCTCGCCCGCCATGGTCCTCCCCCTTGATTAGAAGACGATCGTGCGCCCCTGATCGCGGGCCTGCGCCTTGGAATAGGTCACCAGGTGGGCCGTGTGGCCATCCCGATTGACCAGCCGGATCTCGCCGCCCTGGTTGGAAAGCTGGATCGAGTTGCGGGGCAGGAGAACGGTCGTCGCCACGCCGGGATCCAGCGTCACGTCGTTGACGGAATAGCGATGCCCCATCTTGTCGACCAGCAGCCATCCTTCAAGACGCTCTCGCGCAGTGCCGGTATTGATCAGCGTCACCGTTTCCTTGCCCTCGTCTTCGCCGGCCGGATTGACCAGCGCGGCCAGGATGCGGATCGGGCTGCCGATGATCGGCGGCCGGCCCGGCTCTGTCGGCGCCACCACCGGACCGGGCACCACGCCGCCCTCGGCGGGGCCGAGATAGACCGGATAGAAGGTGCGGATATTCTGGTCGTTGGCGCTGCGGAACACCTTGAGATCATAGCGCCCCCCGTTGATCGCCGCCTCCTTCGGCGCCCGTGCCCCGAGATGGGCGCGGACCGAGCCGATCGCCATCAGGCCCTCGACGCTGCAGCCGACGAAAAAGCCGCCGGTCGGTTTGGTGAGGGGGCGGATGACGCCCGAGGGATTGTCGCCCGGGGTCCAGCGGGAATAATCCGGTGCCCGCCATTTGTAGGAAATGGTGACGGATTCCGGGAACCTCTCCTGGCCGTTCTGGTAGAGACCGCGCACATAGGCGATCCGGTCGTCGTCGAAGCCGGGGAAGGTATTGCGGTCGAAGGTCGTGGCAAGCCCGTCGTCGAGGTAATATTTGTACCAGAAGTGATAGCCCTGAACCTTCGGACCTTCCTGTTCGCCGACAAAGACGTGTTCGAAACCGCTGAGCGCCGGGTCGCCGCCCTGCGAGAAAGTGCGGAACCAATGCTCCAGCAGAACCCCGTACCAGCGATCGCGGGAAATCGCCGTTCCCGTAGCGGTGGCGACGTAATCCCGCGCCACCTGCATCGGCGGCGTATCGATGACCGCCTCCAGCAGATCGTGGACCTCCTCGCGCTCCTCGGGAGTTTCGACCTCGGTGTCCTGTTCGTCCAGCGCATAATTGTCGAACAGTTTCAGCACCCGATCATAGGTCAGCTGTTTGGACGCGGGAATGGTGACGTCGCGGAGGATTTTCGTGTCCTCGCCGACGTCGGCTCTCGCGACGACCGTCACCGACCCCCGCGCCGCATCGCCCGCCTGCCCGGGCAGGATCGGCTGCACGCCGTTTCCCGCCTGGTCCGCATCCCAGATCTGCTGATAGATATCCATAGTGTCCTCCATCCCGTGAGCATCCACTCTATCCCTCAATAGCGTCGAGTTGTAACGCCAGTTTGACAAAGCAATTTCAGGTGGAATGCATCAGCAGCATAACTCAGGGGTGAAGGACGGCGGATTTGCCACCCCCGCATGCACCCCCGTTTTTCCCTTGCCGTATTTCCCTTGTCGCGGGCACCCCGCTAGAATGGTGCAAACGGAATCGGAGCCTGCCATGACCACCCGTCTCGAAACCCTCATCGACCAGGGCACCGGCCGCGAGCCCGCCGATATCGTGCTGAAGGGCGGACAATTCTTCGATCTCGTCACCGGCGAACTCGTCGCCTCCGACATCGCCATCTCAGGTGACCGCATCGTCGGCACCTGCGGGACCTACACCGGCCGGACCGAGATCGACATTTCCGGCAGGATCGTCGTGCCGGGCTTCATCGATACGCATCTGCACATCGAATCGTCGCTGGTGACGCCGCACGAATTCGACCGCTGCGTGCTGCCCTATGGCGTCACGACGGCGATCTGCGATCCGCATGAGATCGCCAACGTGCTCGGCACCGAGGGCATACGATTCTTCCTGGATTCCTCGCTGGAAACGATCATGGATATCCGCGTCCAGCTCTCCTCCTGCGTGCCCGCTACCCATCTGGAGACGGCCGGCGCCGATCTGCCGATCGAAAAGCTGCTGCCCTTCCGCGACCATCCCAAGGTCATAGGCCTTGCCGAATTCATGAATTTCCCGGGCGTCATTCACAAGGACCCGGTCTGCCTCGCCAAGCTCGACGCCTTCTATGGCGACCATATCGACGGCCACGCGCCGCTGCTGCGGGGCAACGACCTCAACGGCTACCTCGCGGCCGGCATCCGCACCGAACACGAATGCACCACCGCCGAGGAGGCGCTCGAAAAGATCCGCAAGGGCATGCATATCCTGGTGCGCGAGGGCTCGGTCTCCAAGGACTTGGCAGCCCTGATGCCGCTCCTCACCGAACGCCTTTCACCCTATCTCGCGCTCTGCACCGACGATCGCAACCCGCTCGACATCGCCGAACAGGGGCATCTCGACTACATGATCCGCACCGCGATCGCCAACGGCGTCGAACCGCTCGCCGTCTACCGCGCCGCCTCGATTTCCGCGGCAAAAGCCTTCGGTCTGCGCGATCGCGGCCTAGTCGCTCCCGGCTGGCGGGCCGACCTCGTCGTCATCGACAGCCTCGAAAACTGCAAGGCAGACATGGTCTTCTCGGCCGGCCGCAAGGTCACAGACGAACTCTTCGCCACCCGCAAACCCGTCGCCCCGGTCGGGCTCGACAGCGTCAGGGCGCGTCCGGTGCAAGCCATGCATTTCGGCGTTCCGGCAACCGAAGGCGAAACGCCGGTGATCGGTGTGATGCCGGGAAAGATCATCACCGAACACCGCCGGTACCGCCTGCCCGCCACCGGCAACCAGACCGGCCTCGATCTTGCCCGCGATATCATCAAGGTCGCGGTCATCGAACGGCACGGCAGGAACGGCAACCATGCCAACGGTTTCGTCCAGGGTTTCGGATTGAAGAAGGGCGCGATCGCCTCGACGGTCGGCCATGACAGCCACAATATCTGCGTCGTCGGCGTCAGCGAGGACGACATGGCGATGGCCGCCAACCGTTTGGGCGAGATCCACGGCGGCTTCGTCGTGGTGGAAGACGGCGAGGTCACCGGCGAAATCGCGCTGCCCGTCGCCGGCCTGATGAGCCTCGAGCCCTACGAAGTGGTCCGCGACACCCTCCACCACCTCCGCCAGGCCGCCTACGCGCTCGGCACGACGCTCCAGGAACCCTTCCTCCAGGTCGCCTTCCTGCCGCTGCCCGTCATCCCCCACCTGAAGATCTCGGACAAGGGCATGGTGGATGTGGACAGGTTCGCGCTGATCGGGTGAGCAAACCTACTTCTGATAGCCTTTTGCTTTCATCCAGCCCTCGGGAAGCTCATCGCCTTCCATGGGCGGATTGTCGGGAACATTTTCGAGCGAGTTAAGGAAATCCTCTCGCGTCGCATTGCCAGCGCGTTTTTTTAGAAACTCCGCAGCGGTCTCAACCGCTCCGATTTTCTGAGCAACTGCTGACGCGATCCATTGATTCAAGGATACGCCGTCCTCTTTCGCCAGCCGCGTAGCGGCTGCCTTGATTGAAGCAGGAAGTTTCAACGGATATGTGTTTGTACTCATGTCCTGAGCTCCTCCAGCAATTCGCTGGGTCTTAGTATTCGAATTCCGAATGGCTTCTTTGCCTGATCGAAATCTCGAACATTGTGCGTTATCAATGCCTCAGCTCGGCCGTTGAGTGCCGCCTCAAGCACCATTTCGTCCTTTGCGTCCGAAAGCTGCGGGCGCCATTGATAATGAACGTCGACAGGCTCTGCCAGCGTCAGAAAACCCGCAAGAGCCCGGTCGATATCAGCCAACGCCATTCCATGAGCGTCTATATGTTCAGTTCTTTTGAGAACCGCTTCGTATTCGAGAAACAAGGCCACTGTGACAAGAGGCCTGATTTGCAGCGAGCCTATTAATTGCAGAATAGCGAAGGACGCTCCACCGCGACTTCGGTAACCGGCAGCCAGAACATTGGTATCGAGCACGAGCCGTTTCATCGACATTGACCATAATACATCCCATGGGATGTTTCAATGCCGCCTCGCCTCACCTGCGCCTCAACACCATTCCCCCGTGATAGAGCACGCCGTCGCGGAAATCCCCATCCGCGGTAAACCCGGTGTCGTCCTTGTAGTCGATATGGTCGCCGGTCACCCAGTAGCGGCCCTCATAGGCCTTCTCACGGGTGCCGCGCGCTTCCACGTAGCGGCCGTTCGGCAGCAGTTCGTGGCGGATGTGGTTGTCGTCGGTCACCCACATTCCGGCATAGGGATGTTCGGTCATCATCTTCTCCTGTTCCCTGATATCGTGGCCGAATGCCGTGACGCCCGCGACGAAGGCTGCGGCACATGCGGCGAGCGCCAGAGTCGTCCGGAAAGATCGGTCAGCCATTGAGGTAATCCCGCCTCGCCATCCGCTCGCGGCGGCTGCGTTGCGTGCCGCGGGACCGCTTGAGGAAGCCGCCGGCGACATCGACGGCCCAATGGAAGGGGCTTTCAAGTAAGCGCTGGAAGTTGCTCATCACCATTCTCCATTTTGTCCGGGCTGGTTCGATCGGACGAGCCGAATATGGTCGAAAGCGGGGAATGAGCGGTAGACCAGTCCTCCGGCATGATTGCACAATCCTCCGAAGCGCATTTGAAATGGCCGGCGGCGCCACCATATGATGACCACATCACACCGCAGACATGCCGATTTTCATGGCATTCGCACTCTCGAACGAGACCCAGGATGGAAAAACTCGATCAGATCGCCCGGCTGATTGCACAAAACACCGATGAGGATGGTGTGTTCGAAACCGCGATCCCGCGCCTTTCGGTGATCCGCATGTCGAAGCCGACCGAACCGCTGCACGTTCTCCACCAGCCGGCGGTCTGTATCATCGCGCAAGGCGCAAAGCAGGTCATGCTTGCCGACGAGATCTTTCGCTACACCCCCGGTCAGTATCTGGTCGTCTCGGTCGATATGCCCATCACTGGCCAAGTTATCGAGGCGACGCAGGAAGAGCCCTATCTCTGCCTGCGCCTCGATCTCGACCTGAAACTGTTGACCGAGATGCTGATCGACATGCCGACTGCGTCCGGCCAGCCGGTCATGCGCAAGAAATGCATCGGCCTAAGCCAGACCACCCCGGAATTCCTCGATGCCGCGCTTCGCCTCACCCAGCTTCTCGACCGCCCGGACGAGATTGCCTTTCTCGCACCGCTGATCGAGCGGGAACTGATGTTTCGGCTGCTGCGCGGCGACCAGGCCGAGATGATCCGCCAGATTCTCGCGCCCGAAAACCGGTTGCAGCAGGTCAACCGGGCGATTTCCTGGATCCGCCAGAACTTTTCCGCGCCTTTTTCGATCGAGCAGGTGGCGGTCGAGGCGCGCATGAGCACGTCGTCGCTGCACCAGCATTTTCGCGAGGTGACTGCGATGAGCCCGCTGCAATATCAGAAGCAGCTGCGCCTGCAGGAAGCCCGGCGCCTCATCCTCGGCAACGCCATGGATGCCGCGACCGCCGCCCACCAGGTCGGTTACGACAGTCCCTCGCAGTTCAGCCGCGAATACCGCCGCCTGTTCGGCGCCCCGCCGATCCAGGATATCACCCGGCTCAGAAGCGAGCCTGCCCGTTACGCCGAGGCGTGAGGTCCGGCCTTACCCGGCCATCCTCACACCCTGGCGCAGAACACGTCGAGCGCGTCGAGCTTCACCGCGCCCTTTTCCAGCCCCGAGACAAAACCCGGCAGGTTGACCGGCAGGCTTTCGCCGAACCGTTTCGGCAGGGTGAAATTTTGCGGCTCGCGGGTCAGATTGAAGACGAACAGCAGCTTTTCGCCGCCCTTCTCGCGCACGAAGGCGAGCAGGTCCTGGTTTGTGTCGAGGAAGGTCATGTCGCCGTCGATCAGCGGCGGATGCGCCTTGCGGAAGGCGAGTGCCGCCCGGTAATGGTGCAACACCGACTCCGGGAGCGCCTCCTGTGCATCGACGGCACGGCTTGCATGTTCGCCCGGCACCGGCAGCCAGGTCTTCGAACCGGCGGTGAAGCCCGCATGCGGTGCGCCCGCTTCCCAGGCCATCGGCGTGCGGCATCCATCGCGGCCCTTGAAGGCCGGCCAGAAGCGGATGCCGTAGGGGTCGCGCAGATCCTCGAAGGAGAGTTCCGCCTCGGTCAGCCCCAGTTCCTCGCCCTGATAGAGGCAGATCGAGCCGCGCAGCACCGAAAGCAGCGTGATCGACAGTTTCGCGACCCGGTCCTGCTCGGCCGGGGATTCGGCGAAGCGGGTCACGTGGCGGACGACATCATGGTTGGAGAAAGCCCAGCACACCCAGCCGTTGGTGACCGTGTCCGCCACCGTCGTCATCACCTTGCGGATATAGGCCGCGTCGAAGGCGGGGCCGAGGAAATCGAAGGTGTAGCACATGTGCAGCTTGTCATTACCGGTCGTGTAGAGCGCCAGCGTCGAAAGCGAACGCGGCCCGTCGCCCACCTCGCCCACCGTCGCACGGCCGTCATAGCTGTCGAGCAACGCCCGGAGCCGCTTCAGGAAGCCGATGTTTTCCGGCTGTGTCTTGTCGTAGAGATGGTTCTGCATGGAATAGGGATTGGTGTCCGTCTCCATGCCCGCCCCGTCGGTGTCGTAGACCATCGGCGGGTTGTTGCGCAGCTGCTTGTCGTGGAAATAGTAGTTGACCGTATCGAGCCGGAAACCGTGCACGCCGCGATCGAGCCAGAAGCGCACCGTGTCCAGCATGGCGTTCTGGACGTCGGGATTGTGGAAGTTGAGGTCCGGCTGGGCGATCAGGAAGTTGTGCATGTAATATTGCTTGCGCACGCCGTCCCATTCCCAGCCCGGCCCGCCGAAGATCGACAGCCAGTTGGTCGGCGCCGTGCCGTCCGGCTTCGGATCGGCCCAGACATACCAGTCGGCCTTCGGATTGGTGCGGCTGGAGCGGCTTTCGACGAACCACGGATGCCGGTCGGACGTGTGGGAAATCACCTGGTCGATGATCACTTTCAGCCCCAGTCGCTCGGCTTCCGCCATCATCTCGTCGAAATCGGCGAGCGCGCCGAACATCGGGTCGACATTGCAATAGTCGGACACGTCATAGCCCATGTCGGCCATCGGCGAGGTGAAGAAGGGCGAAAGCCAGATCGCATCGACGCCGAGCGAGGCGACATGCGGCAGGCGCGCGGTAATGCCCTTGATGTCGCCGATCCCGTCGCCGCTTGTGTCCTGAAAGGAGCGCGGATAGATCTGGTAGATCACCGCGCCGCGCCACCAGTTCGCATCGACTGCCTTCACCGCCTGTGTCGCCATCGTCCGACTCTCCTTTCTCCAATGTTCCAGCCCAACCTAGTGTCCCCCGTTCAAAAGACAACGCATAAGCAGGGCTCTGCGAAGTTGCCGAACCGCTCTCTTGCCACGGCGGAAACTTCGGCCTATGCGAGTTTCAAAATACGGGAGGGATGCAATTGGGCGGACGGCTTCTTTCGATCGGCGAGTGCATGGTGGAGCTGTCGCAGGCGGGCGAAGGCCTGCTGCGCAAGGGCTTTGCCGGCGATACGTTCAACACCGCCTGGTATGCCCGCGCCTGCCTACCGGCCGAATGGTCGGTGGACTATTTCACAACGGTCGGCGACGATCCGCTGTCGGGCGAAATGCTGTCGATGATGAGGGATGCCGGCATCGGCACGAGCTTCATCCGCCGCATCGAGGGCAAGACGCCCGGCCTCTATCTGATCACGCTGAAGAATGGCGAACGCACCTTCAGCTACTGGCGCGACACCGCCGCCGCAAAGAAACTCGCCGACGATGCGGATCATCTGCGCTCAGCGATCGAATCCGCCGACATCCTCTATTTCTCCGGCATCACGCTCGGCATCCTTGGCCCCGAAGCGGTCGAGACGCTGCTGTCGGAACTGCGCCGCGCCAAGGCTTCCGGCAAGACGGTCGCCTTCGACCCGAACATCCGCCCCCGCCTCTGGCCGAACAGGGATTATATGCTGAAGACGATCGAAGCCGGCGCCCGCGCCGCCTCCCTCGTGCTGCCGAGCTTCGACGACGAGACCACCCATTTCGGCGACGCGACGGTCGCAGACACGATCGCCCGCTACCGCGCGCTCGGCGTCGAGAACGTGGTCGTCAAGAACGGTGCGGATGGCGCGACGCTGAGTTTTGGCGACACCGGCGCCGTCCACGTCCCATCGGTCAGAACAACCCAGGTCGTCGATACCACGAGCGCCGGCGACAGCTTTAACGGCGCCTTCCTGTCCCGCCTCGTCCGCGGCACCCCGCCGGCACAGGCGGCCGCCTACGGCGCCTCGGTCGCCTCGGTCGTCATCGGCCACCACGGCGCACTGATCAGCCCGGCATTGCTGCCGGGTTAACATACCGCCGGACGTATCTGGACACACCGGACCGGGCGCCGGGATACCGCCGGCCCAGCCCAGAGCCGCCTTGCTTCTGGCCACGTTGCAAAGCTCGACGGCCAATGAAATCTCGGGCGGCCTCCGCTCTCTCACGCCATATCGGTGTGAATGAAATCCTCGCCCTTGTAGGCGATCCTTTGTCCCATGCTGGAAGCGCAGGCATAGGTGAAACAGTCACCGAGATTGAGCTTTGCCTTGTGGCCGGCGATCTTGCCGAAGCGCACGGCAACCTCGCGCGCCGCGATGCCGATCTCGGATGAGATGGCGATGTCTTCTGCTGCAAGGGCGCCTATGAACTCATCGACAGCAGCGCCGGCGCCCCGGACCATTTCCGGCGTTGGCCTTTTATCCTTGCCCAACATCTCTGCCTTGGCTCGCGCCAGCGAAAGGCTGGCTTCCATCCTGACGAGCGGCGACACATAGAATGGCCCTCCGGCGTTATCGAGCCGCCGCATCTGCTCTTCGGCATCCTCTTCCGGTTTCAGGATGGCAACGATAACCGAGGCGTCGATGAACATCAAAGATCATCCCAGAGGCTGTCGGCGAAGGCTTTCTGGTCGAAGCCCGGATTGGAAAGCCCCAGCGCATCGGCCATGGCGCGCGCTTTCGCCAGCCGTTCCTTGACCGGAACCGTCGCTCTCACCCGCTCCAGCTCATGGCGCAGGGCCTGGCGCAAAGCTTCGGTCTTGGTGGGAACTTTCAAAAGCCCTTGCAGCTCGACGGTCATGTCGGCGATTTCCTCGTCACGAACGAAAAGCGGCATTCGAGATATCTCCTTTGCGGAAATTGGATATCATTTTCCGCAGCCTGCGGCAATTCTTGCCGGAGTACCCGACATGCCTCCTTCATCACTCTGTTACAATCCTTGGCGATAGAGGGCTGAAAACGCTCCGTCACACGCGAGTCGTGGATGGAGCGGCAACCGGGTTCGGCCTTTCATGACAAGAATAACCATCGTGACGGATGCCTGGTACCCTCAGGTGAACGGCGTCGTCCGTTCGATCGAGAATACCAACCGCGAACTCGCCCGGATGGGCGTCGACGTGACCATGGTGACGCCGCAGGATTTCACCAGCGTCCCCTGCCCCACCTATCCGGAAATCCGCCTCTCGGTCGCCACGTCCTGGCAGGTCGCCACCGCCATCGAGGCGTCGATGCCGACCGCCGTGCACATCGCCACCGAAGGCCCGCTTGGCCTGCTTGCCCGCCGCTGGTGCCTCAAGAACCACATTCCGTTCTCGACCAGCTACCACACCCGCTTTCCCGAATATGTGTCGGCCCGTTTCCCCATCCCGGTCCGCTGGCTGCACGCCTTCGTGCGCTGGTTCCACAATGCCGGCAACGGCTGCATGGTGGCGACCGCAAGCCTCGAGCGCGAACTGTCGAAGCTCGGCCTGAAGAACCTGCTGCGCTGGAGCCGCGGCATCGACCAGACCATGTTTCACCCGATGGATCTCGACGAACGGCCCTTCGACCTGCCGCGCCCGATCTTCATGACCGTCGGCCGCGTCGCGGTGGAAAAGAACCTGCCGGCCTTCCTCGATCTCGACCTGCCCGGTTCCAAGATCGTGGTCGGCGACGGCCCGGCACGCGCCGATCTGCAGAGACGTTATCCGAACGTGTTGTTCACCGGCATGAAGACCGGCGACGATCTCGCCCGCGCCTATGCACAGGCGGACGTCTTCGTCTTTCCGTCGAAGACCGACACGTTCGGCAACACGATCCTGGAAGCGCTCGCGAGCGGCGTCCCCGTCGCCGCCTACCCGGTCACCGGCCCGATCGACATCATCGAGGAGGGTTCCGGCGCCGGCGCGCTGAGCGAAGATCTGCGTGAAGCATGCCTTGCGGCGCTGAACTGCTCGCGCGAAAACGCCCGGACGCTTGCCCGCAAGTTCACCTGGGAAGCGGCATCGAAACAGTTCCTGAACAACGTGATGATCGCCCAGGGCAAACCGAAACTGCCCGCCCCACGCGGCGGAATTCGGCCTTCGGCGGTATAGGCGCAAACCCTCTCGCGGTTGCTGGCTCAGGGCTGCCCCTCATCCGCCCTGCCGGGCACCTTCTCCCCGTTTTGACGGGGAGAAGGAAACGATGCCGCACCGCTCCCGCTAACCTCACCGCTGCAAAATGACGGCCGCAATCCGAAGCAGCGGTCGGAACCGAGAGCTTGCGGCTTGCATCCTTCTCCCCGTCAAAACGGGGAGAAGGTGGCGTCAGCCGGATGAGGGGCAGCCCCAAGCGCCATCCAAAAGAGACGCAGTCCCGAAACGCCTACCGCTTCTTCTTGCGCCCCTCGAACGGGTTTTCGCCCGCCTTGAAATGCATGCGGATCGGCACGCCCGGAATGTCGAAATCCGTCCGCAACCCGTTGATCAGGTAACGGACATAACTTTCCGGCAGCGCGTCGGGCCTGGTGCAGGACACCATGAAGGCCGGCGGACGGGATTTCACCTGGGTCATGTATTTGAGCTTGAGGCGGCGACCCGATACCGCCGGTGGCGGATGCTGGGTCTGCACGCTGTCGAGCCAGCGATTGAGCCTTGCGGTCGAGATGCGCTTGTTCCACACCCGGTCGGTGTCGATGATGTTCTGCATCAGCTTGTCGAGCCCGTAGCCCGTCTGGCCGGAGATCGGCACGGCGCGAAGCCCGCGCGCCTGCGGCAGCAGCCGCTCGGTCTTTTCACGCAGATCGGCCAGCACCGCCTGGGTGTCCTCGACCAGATCCCATTTGTTGAAGGCGAGCACGGCGGCACGGCCTTCGCGCAGCACCAGATCCACGAGCTGCAGGTCCTGCTTTTCGAACGGGATGGTCGCGTCGAAAACGATCACCACCGTCTCGGCGAACCGGATCGACCGGAGCGAATCCGCCACCGACAGCTTTTCGAGCTTTTCCTGGACGCGCGCCTTGCGGCGCATGCCGGCGGTGTCGAACATCTTGATGGTGCGGCCGCGCCAGTCCCACTCGACCGAGATACTGTCGCGGGTAATGCCCGCCTCCGGCCCGGTCAGCAGCCGGTCCTCGCCGAGGAAACGGTTGATCAGCGTCGACTTGCCGGCATTCGGGCGGCCGATGATGGCGACGCGCAGCGGCTTGGTCTCGTCATATTCCGGCTCGGACTCGTCCTCGTCCGAAAAATCGCTGTCCCGGACGTCGATATCGGTTTCCGCCTCGTCGTCGTCTTCCGGAAACGCCCGCTCCTCGCCGAGCGCCTCGACGATCGCGTCGCGCAGGTCGATCATCCCCTGGCCGTGCTCGGCCGAGATCGGCACCGGTTCGCCGAGGCCGAGCGTATAGGCATCGTAGAACCCGGCATCCGAGCCCCGCGCTTCCGACTTGTTGGCGACCAGCACGACCGGCTTGCCGCTACGGCGCAGGAGCTCGCCGAACGTCTTGTCGAGCGGCGTCAGGCCGGACTTGGCGTCGACCACGAACAGCGTCAGGTCGGCATCGTCGATCGCCGCCTCGGTCTGGGCGCGCATCCGGCCTTCGAGCGTATCGGGACCGGCCTCCTCGAGGCCGGCGGTATCGATGATCGTGAACTTCAGGTCGATGAGTTTGGCGTCGCCCGGCCGGCGGTCGCGGGTGACGCCCGGCGTGTCGTCGACAAGCGCCAGCTTCTTTCCAACCAGACGATTGAAAAGCGTGGACTTGCCGACATTCGGGCGTCCGACGATGGCGACGGTGAAACTCATTCTGTTTTCCTTAAAGCCCTGGGCGAAAACCGTCAGGGCGCCTTGCCGGAAGAGGCGATGTTGTCGAGCATGATCTGCGCGCGGTTGGCGACGTTGCGCGGCGCAGAGGCATCGTTGGCGATCTGCTGGAACCATTCCTTGGCCTGCGCGATCTTGCCGGCCTTGTAGGCGGCAAGGCCGAGCGCCTCGCGGGCGGAATTGGCGAGCGGATTGGCCGGCACCGCCATCGGCTGCACCTCTGCGGCCACCTGTTCATAGGTGCCGTTGTCGATCAGCAGCCATGCGGCGCGCATCCGGGCCAGGTCACGCATCGCCTGCGGCGCCTTGGCATCCTTGCCGACCGCCGAGAAGGTGGCGATCGCGCCGGCCGCATCACCCTTCGACTGCTGCACCGAACCGGCGCGCAGCCTGGCGAGCACGGGATAGGCGCCGGTGCCGCTCTTTTCGAGCGCGTCGAATGCGGCAAGCGCCTCGTCGTTCTTGTTTTCCGAAGCAAGCTTCAGGGCCGCCAGGAAACGGTCGCCGGACTGCGAGGAATTATGCGTGTCCCAGTACTGGTAACCGCGATAGGCGGCGGTGCCGACGACGATCAGCACGGCGACCGCGATCACGATCCGGCCGTAACGCTGCCATGCGCCCCTGAACTGGTCGGAGCGAAGTTCCTCGTTCACTTCGCGAATAAAACTGTCGTCGTCCTGCGCCATCAAAGTCTCCGGCCCAACCGGCCCATCATGCGGAAAAGCGCCTTCTAGCCTATTTTCCCGGAGATGTAAGGCCCCCCTTAACGTCTGTCGCGCAAAAGTGGCTGCCGGTTTTGTGAAGACCGCAGGCGTAAGGGGAAAATGCATCCTGAAGCCCTGCTGACGGTCTTGCGGCGGGAATCACCGTTTCGACCCACCCGTTCAAAGCTTCGCCTTATTCGGCGGTCACAAAGCCCGCTGCTTTTCGCCATGATTCAGGTGCCCGATGCGTTCGCTTGCCCTTCCCCTCGCCTTCTGTCTTCTCGCAGCCCCGATCGCAGCCCCGATCGCAGCGGAGGCCGCCGACAATACCGCCGGCAAGCCGAAACAGCTGGTCATGGTCTCCTTCGACGGCGCCGGCGCCAACACATTGTGGCAGCGCAGCCGCGACCTCGCCAAACGCGTCAACGGCCATTTCACCTATTTCCTCTCCTGCACGCTGGTCATCGAACGGGCCAATGCCAGGAGCTACCAGGGGCCGCACGAGAAACCGGGCAAGTCGAATATCGGCTTCGCCCAAACCGCTGCTGAAGCCCGCGAACGGCTCGGCCATGTCTGGCAGGCGCATATCGAGGGCCACGACATTTCCAGCCATACCTGCGGCCATTTCGACGGCAAGGACTGGACGGCGGCCGATTGGACCGCCGAATTCGCCACCTTTCACGATGTGCTGACCAATGCCTGGAAGACGGCGGGCGCAGGATCGGAGGAACCGGCAGGCTGGAAGGATTTCGTCGCGACCGGCATCAACGGTTTCCGCGCTCCCTATTTCTCCACCAGCCCCGGCCTGGTCGAGGCCGAAAGGCAGGCCGGCATCCGTTATGACGCCAGCCTCGTCACCAAGGGCCCCGCCATGCCGGAGCAGAAGGGCGGCCTCATCCGCTTCGGTCTGCCGCTCATCCCGGAAGGCCCCTCCGATCGGCCGATCATCGCCATGGACTACAACCTCTTCATCCGCCATTCCGGCGGCATCGACAATCCGAGCAGTTCCGCCGAATTCGAGGAGCGCGCCTATTCCGCCTTCAAGGCCGCCTTCGACAAGGAATACGACGGCGACCGCATCCCGCTCCAGATCGGCCTGCATTTCGTCGAGATGAACGGCGGCGCCTATTGGCGGGCGATGGAACGGCTGGTGACGGATGTCTGCGTCCGGGAGGACGTCGCCTGCGTGAGTTATTCGGAGGCGATCAGATTGATCCGCGAGCGGGAGAAACCGCGGGTGGCGTCGGGGCTGTAGGAGCGGCTTCTGGCTGCATAAAAGCAACCGGAGATCGACTGTCCACCCTCATTCCTGTGCTTGTCACAGGAATCCAGCCGCGCCGCGTCGGCCGTGCGAAAGACCCTTCGTAGTCACGTCCCTCCGGCCAGGAGGTCGGGGACGTTTCCTCCCGTCCATGAAAAACCCGCCCAACTCTATCAAGCCCTTAGCGGCTTTCACTTCCCCATTCATCCCCGCCTCTCCGAAACCATCCCATAATCGCCCCGTCATCGGATGGGAAACCGGGTTCGCGAACCGGCCTCCGCCAAGGGTTTTCGGACCCCGGTTTTCGGTGATGGCTGTCGAACGTGGCGCAACGGGAACTGACAAGTCCCGCAAAACTGCAGGAAACGGTCGGAGCAGGCGGAAAGCCTGAATACCCAATACCTTGGAATACCCCGCCTGCCCCATTCCCAAACCAAAACCGCGCCGGACAAGACGTCCGGCGCGGCCAAAGCTGCTTGTTGTCAATGGCGGTGACTACGGCCGGTCGGCTGCGATCTCGCCGGCTTCGGCTTCGCGCTCCAGGTAATGCTGGTCGATGGTCGGCAATGGCTCATCGTAGATCACCGCTTCGAAGGCCTTGAGGCGTTTATAGATCGAAATCAGTTCGACGATCGTCGTCCAGGCATTGATGAGGTACTGGAACGACCCCCGCACCTGGTCGAAGACATTACCGACCTGCGTGAAAAGGCCGAAGGTAACTTTCCCGGCGGCAATCGACGGGATCAGTACGAGAAGGCTGTAGAGGTCGTCCGCGCGCAGGTAGAAGAAGCGGGCGATGTTGAAATAGAGATAATGGAAATAAAGCCGGAAATAATTTTTCCGGACATTGCCGAAAAGCTCCGCAACGGTCGCGGGCTGGGCCCGATCCTCATGGTCTTCGCCATAAACCAGCTCCTTGCGGAAGGCGGCCTCCACACGCTGGTTGCGGAACTCGAGGCCTGGCAGTTTGATGCCGACCAGCGCCAAAAACGCCGTCCCAAAAAGTGCCCACAACACTGCCGCCCAGACCAGTGCATGCGGGACTTCACCGATTATGGGCAGCTCGTTGATCGTGTTTGAAAACGTAAAAAGTACCGGCATGAAGGCGATCAGCGTCATGATCGCCCTGACGAAACCGACACCCAGCCCTTCGACGGTCAAGGAAAAGCGCATCGTGTCTTCCTGCACACGCTGTGAAGCCCCCTCGATATGGCGCAGCTTCGACCAGTTGGCCATGTAGAAGTCGTTCATCGCCGTGCGCCAACGGAAGATATAGTGACTGACGAAGAACAGGTTCAGCACGCTGACGGTAATCGAGACAAAAGCGATGCCGGTGATCCCCAAAAGCCCGGTATAGAGTTCTTCCACCGTTACAGGGGCGGTTTTCGCCATGGCTCTTTGAAGAAGATCATAATACGGCCCATACCAGGCATTGAACGCAACGCTCACCTGCACGGAAAAATAGGTAACGAAGACGATCAGCGCGGTGCCCAGCACGGACCAGTTTTGCCACCGGTGGGGCGCATACGAGAACCAGAAGGCAGCAAAGATCGCGGTTGCGACGACGTAGTAGACATAGAACCAGAGGAACGGTCCGGACCAGAAAAGCGAGACGTCCACTTCGGCACTGGCATCGCGCGGAGCAAAGCCAAGGGCTGGACCGATTGCGTTCCCACCGGCATACCAAGATCCTATAACCACAACGGCCCATAGAAAGGCGGAAATGAAGAACAGTTTCGGTTTTGGAAAGAAGGAGTGGAACACGGAGCTTTGGCTTTCCTGAGTTCGAGTCGGCGGGATGTCGGAAACGACTGTTGAGCCGGAAACTAAGGCAGTTCCAAGGGGGCGGCAATGGCCGCGCCGCTTTGTTACGCAATTGTAACCACGGGATTATTAGGAAGCGCTGCGCGCAACCGGCAGTGCGAGGAGAACGCAGACCACGAGTGCCGCCGCGGCAATCAGGGTCGGGGCGACGAAACTGCCGCTCCCCTGAGCGATCCAGCCGGCCACCAGCGGGCCGATGATCTGCCCGGTGCCGAAGGCGGCGGTGGCGGAGGCCAGCGCCCGGCGCGGGCTTTCGGGCGACAGTTTCCGGCCGATCTGGAGGCCATAGGCGGTGATCACCATGAAGGTGATGCCGAGCAGCAACCCGCCGGCAATCGCGCCTGCTGTCGGTGGCAGCGCGACCGAACCGAGCACGCCGACCGTCTGCAGGCCAAGCGCCGCGGCATAGGCCTTGGCCAGCCCGAAACGGTTGACTATCGGCCGCCAGAGCATCAGCGAGACGGCCGCCGCCGAGCCGGTCAGGAACCAGGCGAGGAATTCGACGATCGGCCCGGCATTCCCCATCCGCGCGATAGTGACGAGGAAGGTCGCGGTGATCACGTAACCGAAACCGAACAGGCCGTAGGAGGCGGTGAGCAGCACCAGCGGCCTGCTCCAGACAAGCGGCGGCTCGATCACCGAACCGGTGCCGACCGCCTGCCTCGGCAGGATCCGGGCAACGATGCCGAACACCACGAACACGATCGCCGCACCGGCGAGCCAGTTCAACTGCCAGCCATGCGCCCAACCGAGCGAATTGGCGCCCGCCATCGCGTTGACGGCGAAGACCAGCGCCGAGGACAAAGCGATGCCGAGCCCGACGCCGCCGAAATGCAGGACGTTCACATTGTCGCGGCCGACCGCGTAGGGCAGCACGATCGACGAGGTGAAGATCATCGCGAGCGCGCTCGCCACGCCCGCCAGAAACCGGATGACGATGAAAGCGACGACGGATTCCGTCACCGCCATGGCGGCGAGCAGGATCGCGGTCGCCAGAAGCCCGCCCAGCGCCACCTGCCGTTCGCGCCCGGCCGCCCAGCCATAGGCCGAGAGGATGGCACCCGCGAGATAACCGGCGAAATTGCCCGCCGCGATATAACCCGCATCGGCCGCCGAAAGCGGGATGCCGGTCATCATGCCGGGCAGGATCGGCGTATAGACGAAACGCCCGAAACCCATCGCCGCCGCCATGGCGATGGAGCCGGCGAAACCGATCAAGAGGGGGCGGCCGGAATAGCTCGTATTGATCTGCAGCATGGGACGGTTATCGCAGCCGGGGCGGACTGCGGCAAATCAGGAATTTTCATCGCAGCGATGCAGCGGAATGATCGTTCATATATACGTGATCGCGCATATGCGGAAACGAATTGGTGCAGCGCATTAACGAAACCGTCTTGCTGCTGACATGAATGCGGGACAATGTCTCGACCATCGCCATCGGGGCGCGGAGGCATGCGCATGGAACATGACCTTACCCTATCCGAAGTGCTCGTCGATCCCTTGATCGCCCAGCTTCGCCAGGCCGACTCTGTCGGTTACGCCGCTTTTGCGCAGTTGCTGCAAAGCGCGGCGCGCGTCCATACGCGCCAGATGCTCGGAAACCTCCAGACGGAGCGCACCGACGCGTTCTATGACCGCGTCGCTCCCGCGTCGCGCGGCACCAAACACAACTGACCCAACTGCCGGTACGGCAGCGGTCTCCGCTCAATCCGCGAGAGTGAGGATCAACGGCCCGTTGCGGGTCGCGACGATCGTATGCTCGTATTGTACCGTCGGTGCCTTCGGGTCGCTGTAGAGCGTCCAGGGATCGCCGTTGTCCCCGTCCTCGGCCCAGTTGGCGCCGAGCGACAGGAAGGGCTCGACGGTGAACACCAGCCCGTCTTCCATCGAACGCGTCTCATGGCGGTCCGGCCAGGTCGGGATTTCCTTCGGCTCGTCATGCAGCGTCAGCCCGATGCCGTGGCTCGAAAGATTGGTGATCAGCGTATAGCGGTTCTTCTTGGCAAACGTGCCGATCGCATTGCCGATGCCGGACAGCGGCTTGCCCGCCTTCACCTGCTGCAGCCCGGTCCAGAGTGCCCGGCGGCCGTCGCGGCAGAGTTTCTCGATCTCGCGCTTTACCGGTGGCACCGCGTAGGAGGCGCCCGTATCGCCGAAGAATCCGTCCTTGACCGCCGACACGTCGATATTGACGAGATCGCCCGCCTGGATCACCCGATCGCCCGGAATGCCATGGGCGACTTCCTCGTTGACGCTGATGCAGGTGGCTCCGGGAAACTGATAGCAGGTTTCCGGTGCCGACTGCGCGCCGTTATCCTCGAGGAACTTGCGGCCGATCGCGTCGAGCTCGCGGGTGGTAATGCCCGGCTCCAGCGACTTCGCCATCATCTCCATCGCCTGCGCGCAAAGCCTGCCGATATCCTTCAGCTTGGCCAGTTCGTCCTCGGTGGAGATAACCATGGTCTGCCTTACGTCCTAACGCGTCGAAACTCGATCAGGCGGCCGGTTTCGCGCCATCGGCCGGGCCCGTCAATTCTTTTCTGCCGATCCCAGTTCTTTTCTGACGAGAGGCGCGACTTTCGTGCCGTAGAGCTCGATGCCGCGCATCACCTGTGCGTGCGGCATCGGCCCGATCGCCATCTGCAGCAGGAACCGGTCCATGCCGAACACCTGATGCGCGGCGACGATCTTTTCGGCCACCAGTTCCGGCTCGCCGAGGAAGAGATTGCCGAGCTTCGATCGCGCCTCGTCGAAATGCGCCCGGTTGGTCGGGCCCCAGCCGCGCTCGCGGCCGATGCGGTTCATCACCTCGGCCTGCGGACCGTAGAACTGGTCGGCAGCGGCCTGCGTCGTGTCGGCGATGAAGCCGTGCACGTTGATGCTGGTCTTGAGTTTTGCCGGATCCTGGCCGGCGCGCCGCGCCGCCTCGCGGTAGAGATTGAAGAAGGGCGCGAAGCGCGGATATTCGCCGCCGATGATGGCGACCGCGAGCGGCAGGCCCATGGCCCCTGCCCGCGCCACCGATTGCGGCGTGCCGCCGACGGCGATCCAGATCGGCAGCTCCTTCTGCAGCGGACGCGGATAGACGCCCCGGCCGTTGATCGGCGCGCGTTTTTCGCCCTGCCAGGTGACCACTTCCTCGTCGCGGATGGCGAGCAGCAGGTCGAGCTTTTCGGTGAACAGCTCGTCATAATCGCCGAGATCGTAGCCGAACAGCGGGTAGGATTCGATGAACGAGCCGCGGCCCGCCATGATCTCCGCCCGGCCGTTGGAGATCAGGTCGACCGTCGAGAACTGCTGGAAGACCCGCACCGGATCGTCGGACGACAGAACCGAGACGGCACTGGTCAGCCGGATGTTCTTGGTGATCGCAGCCGCGGCCGCAAGCACCGTCGAAGGCGACGAGATCACATAGTCCGGACGGTGGTGTTCGCCGAGCCCGAAGACATCGAGCCCCACCTGGTCGGCAAGCGCGATCTCCTCCAGGAGATCCTTGATCCGCCTTGCGCCTTCCGCGCCCTTGTCCGGCGCTGCGGCATCGACATCGCCAAAAGTGTGAAGCCCGAGTTCCATCTTCCAAATTCCATTCGTTGATGCCCGTCAGATAGTTATTGGGCATATCAGGCGCAAATACTATTCTTTCGAAGGCATCGTTCGATGGAATGGATAGGTGCGGGTCACAGGCAATCGCCGGCGCCACAGCTTGGCAACCCGCACGGGACTGCGAGATTTCGGGCACAAATATAGGTTTAAGACCTAAGAGAATGGTAATCCCTCCGCGATAATCTCCCCGGCCAACAGGAACAACAGTTTAGGCAAATCGAATGGATGACAGCACCGGAAATCGGCCGGACTCGGACGCTCCGAACCTGCAATCATCGAATGACATTCTCATCGTGGAGGATTCCGCCGCCCTTTCGGCTCTGCTGCGGCAGCGGCTGGAGCGGGAGACCGCCGGCAGAACCTTCTGCTGCGCGACCCTCGATCAGGCTCGCATGCTGCTGGCGGGGCAGAAGTTCACTCTGGCCCTGACCGGCCTCAACCTGCCTGACGCGCCCAACGGCGAGATCCTTGCCCTGCTTGCCGAATATGCGGTTCCGACAATCGTCTTCACGGCAACCTCCGAGACGGAGACCGCCGTCCGCTATACCGAGCGGAAGATCATCGACTATATCGTCAAGACCGACAACAGGACGGTCGATACGGTCGTCAGGACCGTGAACCGCATCCTGACCAACAGCGCCTTTTCCGTTCTCGTCGTCGACGACGCGAGATGGGCCCGCTCCGGTCTGGTCGAGATCATGCAGCGGCAGAACTTCCGTGTCCTCGAAGCGCTTTCCGGAAAGGAGGCACTGGACATGCTTGCCGAGAACCCGTCGATCGAACTGGTTATCACCGACTACAACATGCCCGACATGGACGGACACGAGCTGACGAGGCGCATTCGCGCGACCCGCCCTTCGGACGAGCTGCGCATCATCGGCGTTTCGTCTTCGTCCGACCGCGGCCTTTCCGCGAGCTTCCTCAAGGCCGGCGCGTCGGACTTCATCTACCGGCCCTTCGTCCCCGAAGAGCTGCAATGCCGCATAGACAACAACGTCGAAACGCTGACCCAGATCAAGCGGCTGCGTTACCTGGCGGAACGCGACCATCTGACGGGTCTCGCCAACCGCCGCTTCTTCTTCGAGAAGAACCCGGCCCTGAAGCCCGCACCGGCAAACGACGCGGTTGCGATCCTCGACATCGACCATTTCAAGTTCGTCAACGACACCTATGGCCACGAGGCCGGCGACCAGGTTCTGAAGCGGCTCGCCGGCATCCTGAGCGAGATGACCGCCGGCAACCGTTATCTCGCCGCCCGCCTCGGCGGCGAGGAGTTCGCGATCTACATGAAGGATACCAACGCCTTCCAGGCCCATTCGTTCTGCGAACAGATACGCGCCAGAGTTCAGGCGACCAGCATCGCGCTGCTGGACAAGAGCATTTCGGTGACGATCTCCATCGGCGTCATGGAGATGGAGGAGCGCGAGACCTTTGGCAACCAGCTCAACGCCGCCGACCAGCTTCTCTACATGGCGAAGAAGAACGGCCGCAACCGCGTCTATTCGAGCCTGACGATACCGGAAGCTCTCATCCCTCAGCCAGCGGAAGAGGAACCCCGTTCCTCGGTGATCCGGCGTCCCGGCAGCCGGTGACGGGCGCAACCGAATTCGATTCCGCTTTCAAGGACTTCCGCCAGCCTTTTGAATCGATCTCGAAAGCGCTTTAAGGCAAGGCCGCCCGAGCCGGACCCGGGCGGCGCATGTTTCTAGAAAGTCTTGGCGACCTGTTCCAGCTGGTCGGCGACGATCCCCCAGCCGACGGTAAAGCCCATCTGATCGTGGGCGTTCTTGTCTTCCTCGCTCCAGTGATAGGCCGTCGCAGTATATTTCGTGCGGCCATTGCCGAGGTCTTCGAATTCGACGACAGCCGTCATGAACGGCTTTTCCGACGGCACCCAGGCGCTGGTATAAGCGTCGGTGAACACGAGCTTCCTGTTCGGCACCACTTCCAGGTAGATCCCGTAATTGGGGATCTTCTCGCCGTTCGGGCCTTCCATCAGAATATAGCTGGAGCCGCCGGCGCGCACATCCATCCGGGCTTCCGTCACCTTCCAGGGCAGCGGGCAGAACCATTCGCCCATCCGTTCCGGCGTGGTCCACGCCTTGAAGAGCTTGTCGGCCGGCACGTTCATCTCGCGAACGATCTGCAATGCGTGCTTGGCGGTATTGGCGGTCATTGTCGGTCTCCCTCGGGTTTCACTAGACATCTCATGCGATGCTGAATCTAGGACGTTTGGCCGGGACGATATCCGACACCTATCATGGAATTTTTTCTGGCGATCGTGCAAATATCGTGAGACGGATCACCGGCGTCGGGGGAGGAATGATGACCCAGTTCAGGTTCGAGGCGGAAGTCATCCATTGGCGCGGCCCCTCGCCTTTCTTCTTCGCACCGCTTCCCTTGAACCAGGCCGAGGACATCAGGCGGCTGTCAAAACTTCTGAGCTACGGCTGGGGCGTCATCCCGGTCGACGCCACGGTCGGCGGCGTCACGTTCTACACGTCGCTGTTTCCGAGGGACGAGACCTATCTTCTGCCTTTGAAGGACGCCGTGCGGAAAAAGGCCGGAATTACGGCGGGCGATACGATTGCCGTGGAGATGACGTTAAGGCCACCGCGGCGCTAGCGGCATGGGTCGGGAAAGCCCCTCATCCGGCTGCCGCCACCTTCTCCCCGCCTCGACGGGGAGAAGGACGCAGGATCACACCGTCTCCGTCCTTCTCAAGCGCTACTGAGGGCACGTCCCCTCTCCCCGCCTGCGGGGAGAGGGTTAGGGTGAGGGGCAATTGCCCCAGGCATTGATTTGATTGTCCACCTACACCGCCGGCGGCGTCACCGCGCCGAGCTTGTCGATCTGCATCCGGATATGGGCGCATTCGGCCGGCGAATTGGCGAGCGCGATCGCCCGGTCGAAGGCCTGCCGGGCTTCGCTCTTCTGGCCGGCCTGCAGCATCAGCCCGCCCTTGACCCCGTGGAAATAGAAATAGCCGTCGAGCTTTTCAGCCAGCGGCGCGATCATTGCGAGCGCCGCCTCCGGCCCTTCGAGCTTGGAGACCGCGACCGCCTTGTTGAGCGTGACCACCGGCGACGGCTGGATATGTTCCAGAAGGCCATAAAGCATGGTGATCTCCTGCCAGTCGGTATCCTTCGGCGTCGCGGCGCGGGCGTGCAGCGCCGAGATCGCCGCCTGGACCTGATAAGGGCCGGGCCTGCGGTGGCGGATCGCCTTGTCAAGCAGGGCCAGCGCCTCGTTGATCAGCTTGCGGTCCCAGCGGCTTCGGTCCTGATCCTCAAGAAGCACGATCTGGCCTTGGGCGTCGATGCGTGTCCCGGCGCGCGAATGTTGCAGCAGCATCAGCGCCAGCAATCCCATGATCTCCGGCTCGCCCGGGAAGATGCGCAAGAGCAGCCGGCCAAGCCGGATCGCCTCGTCGCAGAACGCGGCGCTGTCGGGATTGGTGATGCCGGCGGAATATCCTTCGTTGAAGACGAGATAGATCATCGCCGAAACGATGCCCAGGCGCTCGCTCCGTTCCGCAGCACCCGGTGTCTCAAAGGGCACGCCGGCCTTGGCGACCCGCGCCTTGGCCCGGGTGATGCGCTGTTCCATGGCGCTGTCGCCGACGAGGAAGGCGCGGGCGATCTGCGCCACGCTGAGGCCCGAGACGATCCGGAGCGCCAGCGCGATCTGCTGGGTCGCCGGAAGGTCCGGATGGCAGCAGATGAACATCAGCCGCAGGATGTCGTCCCGGTAGTTGGAATTGTCGAGCCGGTCGGCGATATCCGTTTCGGCGTCGGACAGGTCGGAGAAGGCCTCCTCCTCCGGCAATGGATCGTTCCTGGAACGCTTGCGGACCGCGTCGATGCCGCTGTTGCGGCCGACGAAGATCAGCCATGCGGTCGGGTCGCGGGGCGGCCCCTTGTCCGGCCATGTCCGGATGGCGCGCAGACAGGCCTCCTGAAAGGCCTCTTCCGCGGTATCGAGATCGCGAAAGTAACGCAGAAGCGCGCCAAGCGCCTGCGGCCGCGCGGCCGTCAGGGCAAGCTCGATCCAGGCAATATCTGTCATGTCTTGGTCTCGCTATGTTTCATCTCGCCGGGATGGAAGACGTAGAAGGGCCGGATTTCATAGGAACTGGAGCCGGGATTGACCGCCGAAAGCTTCTTCGAGAAGGCAACCGCCTCTTCCAGCGTCTCGGCCTCGAGCGTGTAGAAACCGAGGAGCACTTCCTTGGTTTCCGCAAACGGCCCGTCGAGCACCAGCGGCTCCTCCCTGCCCTTGCGCACGGTTGTGGCGGCGGTGGTCGGCATCAGCCGCCCGACCGGGCCGAGCTTGCCGGCCTGCGCATAAGGCGTCTGCACCTCGATGAGCTTTGCCATGACGGCATCCTCTTCCTCCTTGGACCAGGCGAAGACGGTTTCCTCATGGGCGTAGCAAAGGATGGCGTAAAGCATGCGTAGCTCCTTCTCCTAATGAAGACGAAGGATTAGCGCGGCTGCCGACAAGGTGCAGTAATTTTTTGACGGATCAGCGTCGCCCGGTCGGGCTGGTGCCGAACGTCTCGCGGAACCGGCGGGAGAAATGCGACCGCGAGGCATAACCCGCAGCCTCGGCAGCAGCGATGCTGGAAGCGCCCGAGGATAGAGCGTTCTGCCCCGCCTTCAGCCTCTCCCGACGCAGGATGGACCGGAACGAGGCGCCCTCGCCGGAGAGGCGGCGACGCAGCGTCGAGGCGCCGATCCCAAGCTCGGCTGCGAGGCCGGCAACGCTCCAGGGCTCGGAAGGGGCAGCGGCGATCAGCCAGGCGACCTCCTCCGAAAGGCTCTGGCGAAACAGGGCCCGCGCCTCCGGCAGCGGGCGCAGCAGGGCCAGAACCTCGGCCATGCGCAGCCGCCTGATCGTCTCGCCGACCGCGCTGTCGGCAATCGCCGTCGCGGCGTGGCAGAGTGCTTCCACCAGATCCTCGCCGAGCGGGACGCCGAAACTGCCCGCCTCGCCGCCTTGCAATCGCTCGGCCGTCGAGAGCGGCGGTATGCCTTCCGGCAGGTCGGGCACGTCGAGCCTCAGCGCGACATAGAGGCCGTTTGTCTCATCCGGTATGTTGACCGCGTCCATCGCCACGCCGCCGGGCAGAACGAATACGGATCCGGCCGGAAAGACCTGCGTCCTGTCACCGAGCCAGATTTCCTTCTGGCCATGAAGCACGATGCCGACCATCGGGCAGTCCAGCTCCAGTGCCTTCACCTTCTCCCGGTCGAAACAGCAATAGATGAACAGCTGCTCCGCATAGGCGTTCATGCCGGGCTTGAGGCGCCCGGCCGCCATCGGGCGCAGGCGGTCGAGCAGACTGCGGGAATGATCTGTAAAATGCCGGCCGAGGATCAGGTTCATCAGCATAGTATAGCGGAGGATGCGAAACGAAAAACATCCCCGGTGAGCGTTTCGGGCTCAAGCCGGCAAAAATCCGGCCCTGGTGGCGGGCGGAAAGCGGGCAGAAGGCGCGGGCTTCAACCGAGGAGACTTTTGATGAAGACCTTCGCTACCCTTTCCACCTTTTCCGCCTTCGGCGCATCCCTTCTGGCCGCCGGCGCGGCTCTGTTGGCTCTTTCGGCTCCCGCCCGTGCCGCAGCCGATCTCGAACTCTGGCGGCTCGATTGCGGCTCGGTCGTGGTCAAGGACCTGTCGAGCTTTTCCGACACGTTCGCCTATGCCGGCCAGAGCCGCACGCTCACCGACAGCTGCTACGTGATCCGCCACGGCGCCGACTACATGCTCTGGGACACGGGCCTGCCCGCAGCCCTGATCGGCAAGGCGCCGGACCTGACCCAGCCGCTCGCCCCGTCGCTCACGGTCGACATCCCGGCGCAGCTCCAGAAGATCGGCATCAAGCCGGAGCAAATCGGCATTGTCGGCATCAGCCACAACCACTTCGACCATCTCGGCCAGGCCTCGACCTTCTCGAAGGCGACGCTGATGATCGGCGCCGGCGACTGGCAGAGCCTGCATGAAAACCCTCTGCCCTTCGGCGTCATGCCGGCGCTCGTCCAGCCCTGGATGGACGGCAAGGCGAAGGTCGACCCGGTCGCGGGTGACCGCGACGTGTTCGGCGACGGTTCGGTGATGATGCTGTCCATGCCCGGCCACACCAAGGGCGAAACGGCCCTGCTCGTCCACCTGCCGAAGACCGGACCGGTCCTGCTCTCCGGCGACGTGGTGCATTTCGAGGAGCAGATCGCCAATAACGGCGTGCCGCCCTTCAACATCGATCGCGCCGAAAGCCTCGCCTCGATGGATCGCATGAACAGGATCGCCCAGGAACTGAACGCCAGGCTCGTCGTCCAGCACGATGCCGGCGACATCGGCAAGCTGCCGGCCTTCCCGGCCAGCGCCCGCTGACCACGGACCGCCGATTTCGTTTCGATAGGTTGCCACCGGCGCCCCGCGCGCCGGTGGCAAAAACGATTTCCCTTGTGGAGTTTATTGGCAATATCTGCGACACTCATCATAACGATGAAAGGACTGCAGATGGCCTCGGAAAGCATCCACGTGCGCGTCACCGGCAAGCTGCAGGACCATATCCGGCAGCAGACAGGCGAAAACGGCCTCTACGAAAACGCCAGCGAATATATCCGCGCCCTGATCCGCAAGGATATCCAGAGCAACGACGAGGCCTGGGACTGGCTGAAGCGGCATCTGGAGCCCGGCCTGCGCGCCGGGGAGAGCGAATTCGTCGAAGTGACCGCGAAGGACGTCATCAGCCGCAACAAGATGCGATGAGATGGCTGGCTATCTCTTCTACCCGCCGGCCGATGCCGCCCAGGATGTGATCTGGAAAACGACGGCGGAAACCTGGGGTGAAGCCCAGGCCGAGGCCTACATTCTCGGCCTGCACCGGCATCTCCAGCGGCTGTCGGAGACCCGCGTGCTCTGGCGAAAACTTCCCTCAGCGCTGACGATTCCGGCCGGCCTCGACGTCGAGGCTTGGTTCAGCCGCTACGAGCACCACTATATCGTCTTCCGCACGTTGTCGGGCGGCCGCATCGGCGTGATCAGCATCTTGCATGAACGGATGGATTTGCCGGTGCGGCTCGCCGATGATTTGCTAAGTATCGCTCGACGGGATTCGGAGTGAGTCTTTCCGCTCCCCGGTTCCAGATCTGATCCACTTCTCGAGGAATTCTCATGGCCGATCTTGCCGCCTTCCCGATCACTTCCAAATGGCCCGCCCAGAACCCGGACGTGCTGCAGCTCTATTCGACGCCGACGCCGAACGGCGTGAAGGTGTCGATCATGCTCGAAGAGATCGGCCTGCCCTACGAGCCGCATTTCATCAATATCGGCGCCGACGAGACCTGGGGGCCGGAATACCTGGCGCTCAATCCGAACGGCAAGATCCCGGCGATCCTCGATCCGCACGGCCCCGGCGACAAGCCGCTGGCGCTGTTCGAGTCCGGCGCGATCCTGATCTATCTCGCCGAAAAGACCGGCAAGCTGCTGTCGACCGATCCGGCCACCCGCTACGAGACGATCCAGTGGGTGATGTTCCAGATGGCAGGCCTCGGGCCGATGTTCGGCCAGCTCGGCTTCTTCCACAAGTTCGCCGGCAGGGACATCGAGGACAAGCGCCCGCGCGACCGCTACGCCAAGGAATCCCACCGCATCATCCGCGTGCTCGAAACCCGTCTCGAAGGCCGCGACTGGGTGATGGGCGACGAATATTCGATCGCCGACATTTCCATGCTCGGCTGGGTCCGCAACCTGATCGGCTTCTACGGCGCCGGCGAACTCGTGGAATACGACCAGCTGAAGCGTGTACCGCAATGGCTGGAGCGCGGCCTCGCAAGGCCCGCCGTGCAGCGCGGCCTGGATATTCCCAAGCGTCCGGCCTGATCAAATACCGTAGCGACCCTAGTTCATGGGGAGATGGAGGTGACAATATGCCCAAACCCACTCTCCCCATGCCAGATCTCCCCGTGCAGGGTAGTTGCCGTTGCGGACAGGTGCGCCTGAGGATCAGCGCCCCGCCGATCCTGACCATGGCCTGCCACTGCACCGGCTGCCAGAAAATGAGCGCCAGCGCCTTCTCGCTCTCCGCCGCGATCCCCTCTGAAGGGTTCGAGGTGACCGAGGGCGAACCGGTGATCGGCGGCCTGCACGGCGACGACGCCCACCACTACCACTGCCCGCATTGCAAGAGCTGGATGTTCACGAAGCCGGCCGGCATGGACTGGTTCGTCAACCTGCGTCCGACCATGCTCGACGACCCCAAATGGTTCGTGCCCTTCATCGAGACCTACACGTCCGAAAAGCTGCCCTGGGCGACGACCCCGGCCGTCCATTCCTACGAGACCTTCCCGCCGATGGAGGCCTATGAGGGCCTGGTGAAGGAATTTGCCGGACGGGACTAATTTTTAGCCCACTCCTGTCGGCATCCCCATCCCTCCTTCGTCCTTGTATCGTCCGGCATGGACGAGAACGATCCGAACAGGAGGGAAAATCATGGATACGAATGCCCAGACAACCGATAATCAGGCAGTAGCGCCCGTACGCGGCGGGGTCGTCGCCTATCTTCAGCTCGACGGTGCGATGAAGGCTGCCGAATACTACAAAAAGGCCCTCGGCGCCGAGATCGCGGCCTTTCATCCGGTGGATGACCAGGGCCGCACCATGCACGTCCATCTCTATATCAACGGCACTTCGGTGATGCTCGGCGATGCCTATCCGGAGTATGGCCACCCGCTCCAGACCCCGCAGGCCTTCACCATGATGCTGCCGGTCGACGACATCGACTTATGGTGGAAACGCGCCGTCGAGGCGGGAATGACGGTCGAATTGGAGCTGCAGGTGATGTTCTGGGGCGACCGCTACGGCCAGGTCCGCGATCCCTTCGGCGTCGCCTGGGCGATGAATGCGCCGGTGAAGGCCTGACCGAATCTGGAAAACAGCACGCCGCCGGCGATCCGGCGGCGGCTTCAAGGGCCTATCGCACCACGAAACAGGTGATCGCCTTGGCCTGCAGGGTCGAGCAGGCCCGGCTGGCGGCGTCGCCATCTGCAAAGCCGACGAAGCGCGCGCGGAAGACTTCCTTGCCGCCGTCGGCGTAACTTTCGACGCTCGGCGCGACGCGGCCATATCCCTGGGTCACCAGCGGCATCGCTTTTTCGAGCAGCGCGGATGCCTGGTCGCGGCTGGCGGCCGCGGCAATCTGGATGCGCCAGAGCGAACCTGCCGGCTGCTGGGGCGCCATGACCTGAGACGACGCAACCCGGGATGGGGCGGTCGGGACTGGCGCAGTCCGGGGAACTGCGTTCGGAGGCGCCGCATAGAGATTGGCGAGCGCGGCCTTGGGCGTGGTGCCGAGGGTGATTTCCTTGCGCGGCGAAGGCGTCGCAAAGGCGAGCGGCACCGTGTCTTCAGCGGGCCGCTTCTGGGTCTCGAAAGCCACGAGACCACCGGACGCCGCATTGTTGCCCGGCACGTAGCGGTCGAGAAGCGCCGCCATCTGGTCGTCGCGCTTGCGGGCCGTCTTACCGCCCATCACCACGCCGATCACCCGGCGGCCATCGATGGTGACCGCGCTGGCGATATTGTAGCCGGACGCGTTGGTGAAGCCGGTCTTGACGCCGTCCATGCCCGGATAGCGGTACATGAGGTTGTTGTGGCCGCGCAGGCGCTTGCCACGGAACTCCATGTTCCTGGCGGAGAACAACTGGTATTCCCTCGGGAAGTCGCGGATCAGCGCCAACGCCAGCTGCGCCATGTCGCGCGCCGTCGTCACCTGGCTGTCGTCCGGCAGGCCGGACGCGTTGCGGAACACGGTGCGGCTCATGCCGAGCGCCCGGGCCTTCCGGGTCATCATTTCGCCGAAACGGTCTTCCGAACCGCCGAGATAATCCCCCATCGTCGCTGCGGCGTCATTGGCCGAGCGCACGATCATGCCGTTGACGGCCTCGCGCACCGTGATCGTCCGGCCGGCGGCAACGCCGAGCTTGGAGGGGATCTTCGACGCCGCATTCGGCGTCATCGGAATGTCCTGATCCCATTTGAGCCGCCCCTCGCGCAGCGCCTCGAAGGTCATGTAGAGCGTCATCATCTTGGTGAGCGATGCCGGATGGTTGATGTCGTCGGCATTTTCCGACGCCAGAACCTTGCCGCTCTTCACATCATAGATGAAATGGGCGTAGCCGGCCTCGGCCGGAACACGGCTGATTGCCAGAGAGGCGCCGAGCACCAACAGGAAAGCCAAGATCTGAGGAATTTTAAACATGCCCACCCTCTCTAAGTCGCCGGCGAGGATATGGCAACGAACATGGTGCGAAAATGACGCGATTCGCATTTGATTCGAATTTTCGATAAATGGTTAATCGAAAATAAGTACTTACGCATTTGTTAATGTTCTCCGGACAGCATCCTTCCAGCCGCGAATCTTCGCAGAACGGGTCTTTTCGTCCATCTGCGGCTCGAATCGGCGCTGCCGCGCCCAGCTTTTCGCGAAGGCTTTCCGGTCCGGCCACACCCCCGCCTTCGAGCCTGCAAGCCATGCGGCCCCGAGCGCTGTCGTCTCGAGGATGGTCGGCCGGTCGACGGGCGCGTCGATCAGGTCGGAGAGACGCTGCATCGTCCAGTCGGAGGCGACCATGCCGCCGTCGACGCGCAGCACCGTGCTGCCGTTGGCGTTGCGCCAGTCCTTCTGCATCGCGTCGTAAAGGTCGCGGGTCTGGTAGCAGACAGCCTCGAGCGCAGCGCGGGAGATTTCCGCAGGCCCCGTCGCACGGGTCAGGCCGAACATGGCGCCGCGGGCTTCCGCATCCCAATAGGGCGCGCCGAGCCCGGTAAAGGCGGGCACCAGGTAAACCTCCTGCTGAGGATCGGCTTCTTCCGCCAATTCCCCGGTTTGCGACGCTCTTTCGATGATCCCGAGCCCATCGCGCAGCCATTGCACGGCGGCCCCGGCGATGAAGATCGAGCCCTCCAGCGCATAGGTCGTCTCGCCATCGAGGCGGTAGGCGATGGTGGTCAGGAGCCGGTTCTTCGAGCGCACCATGTCGGCGCCGGTGTTGAGCACCGCGAAACAGCCGGTACCGTAGGTGGATTTCATCATGCCCGGTTCGAAACAGGCCTGGCCGATCGTCGCCGCCTGCTGGTCGCCGGCAACGCCGAGGATCGGGATCGCCGCGCCGAACAGGCTTTCGTCGCAAATGCCGAACTCGTCGGCGCAATCCTTGACCTCGGGCAACATGGCGGCGGGGATGCGAAGGATTTCCAGCAGGTCCTCGTCCCAGCGGTTATCGGCGATGTTGTAGATCAGCGTGCGCGAGGCATTGGTCGCATCGGTGACGAAGCTTTTTCCGCCGGTCAGCCGCCAGATCAGGAACGTGTCGATCGTGCCGAAGCAAAGCTCCCCCTTGGCCGCCCTCGCCCGCGCGCCCTTGACGTTGGCGAGCATCCAGGAAAGCTTGGTGCCGGAAAAATAGGGGTCGAGCAGCAGGCCGGTGCGGCGGGTGAACAGCTTTTCGAGGTCCTGCCGCTTCAGCTTCTCGCAATAGCTGGCGGTGCGACGGTCCTGCCAGACGATGGCGTTATGGATCGGTTTTCCGCTTTCGCGTTCCCAGACGACGACGGTCTCACGCTGGTTGGTGATGCCGATCGCGGCGATGTCCGAGGCCTTGAGCTTGGCTTCCCGCAGGGCCTGCTCGACGGCCCAGAGCACGGTCGCCCATATCTCTTCCGGATCATGCTCCACCCAGCCGGATTTGGGGAAGATCTGGGTGAATTCCTTCTGGCCGATGCCGGCTATCCGCATGTCACCGTCAAACACGATCGCCCGCGTCGAGGTCGTCCCCTGATCGATCGCCAGAACATATCCCGCCATGCCGTCCCTCCCAGTTCACGCAATGCTTGGGAACTGGTTTGAACAGAAACGGCAAAAGCCTGTCAAACGGAAAGGAAGGGCGCGGCGCGCCTTTCCCCTGTCCGCCGGCATGCTGGACGCCGGAATACGATCAAGCGATCAGGCGCCGCCCTTCAGAGCCGTGTTGCACAGGCTCCAGTAACCGCCGCCCTTCTGGATCCACTTGAGGTCGGCGAGCGTGCCGGCTTCCTTGTTGACATGGTAGGAGTCGACGCAGGTCTTGAGGCGGCCCTTGGCAGGCGTCTCGCTTGCGTATTTCTTGTCGACCGCCTTGGGGAAGGTTACGCTCTTCGGTGCCTTGACCGTGGACTTTTCCGGTTCTTTTTCCGTGGTCTTGACCACGTCGTCCTCGTCCTGCTTGTCCGCGGCGGCGGCATCGGCACCGCAGAACTTGGCGCGGTAATCATTCCACTTCATGTCCTTTGCAGAACCGTCCGTCTTGGCGGCCTGATATTTCGTGCTGCATTCCTTCATCGTCAGCGCGCTGGCGGGGGAAGACAGGGCAAGGGCGCCGAGAAGGGTGCCGGCGGCGAGGAAAGTCAGTTTTCCGTACATGGTTTTGCCTGAAGCTGTGAGTTGCCAATAGGGTGAAGCGAAGAATGCACGGCTCCCCCGTCAGGACGGGAGAACCCCGTTCGGGCTCGCCTTGTCGATCGCGGTCGGCAAGTGATCTGCGAGAAGCTGAGGCAGTTGGTCGACATCGATGCCGAGCGCGCTTGCCAGACCGCGTACCTGCTCGGAGGAAAGAGCCGACCTGATCTGCTCGGCGGAGACAGGAAGATTGGAACCGGTGCCGATCCACGACGCCACCTGGTCGCCGAGGCCCGCCCGGTTGAGCTGGGCGACGATTCCGTTGACGCCGCCGGCATTCTGAAAGATGTTTTCGGCGACCGCCAGCAAATTGACCGGCCTGCCGCCCAGGGCGTCGCTGATCACGCTTCCAAGGCCATCAAACAATCCCATCCGACCCTCCCAGGTCTGTCCGTCCGGCGCCGTTGGAACAATAGCAGCTCGGTTTTTTTGTGTCATCATCAATAAGCCTCGCCCGGCAAGTTCTTCCTGCGAGTTGTGACCGCTGTTTGGCGGCAAACCGCGGCCAGATCGAGAGCCTCGACCTGCCGTTGCTCCAAGGGGTGCTCGGCGGCGGCAGCGATTTTGTGGCCGCGACGCGGCGCCCCTTCCCTTGCCGGCGATGGCGGGCATCCGCCCGGCGCTCGAGATCGACGATGTCGATTGCAAGAGGGCGAAATTTGCGCATAACCTGCCTTGACCATTGCGGCGCACAAGAACGCCGCCCGGAAGGCTGGATCGCAGGGAGATTTGGGCATGAGCAGAACCGTCGTCGTCACCGGCTCCACGAGCGGCATCGGGCTCGGCGTTGCAAAGGCGTTTGCGGCCGAAGGCGCCAATGTCGTGATCAACGGCTTCGGGCCGGCCGATGCGATCGAGGCGACGCGCAGCGAACTCGATGCGCTCGGCTCCGGCCGCGTGCTCTATCATGGGGCAGACATGACCCGGCCGGCCGAGATCGAGGACCTGATCGCCACCGCGGCAAAAACCTTCGGCACCGTGGATGTGCTGGTCAACAATGCCGGCATCCAGCATGTGGCCAAGATCGAGGAATTCCCACCGGAAAAATGGGACCAGCTGATCGCCATCCTCCTGACCTCGGCCTTCCACACTATGCGCCACGCGATCCCTCTGATGAAGGCTTCCGGCAAGGGCCGGATCATCAACGTCGCCTCGGCCCACGCGCTGGTCGCCTCGCCGTTCAAATCCGCCTATGTGGCTGCCAAACATGGTATTTTAGGACTAACCAAAACGGCGGCCTTGGAACTTGCGGAATTCGGGATTACCGTAAATGCGATATGCCCGGGCTACGTGCTGACGCCGCTGGTCGAAAAGCAGATCCCCGACACCGCCCGCGAGCGCGGCATCACCGAGGACCAGGTGAAGACCGAGGTGATGCTGAAGCTGCAGGCGACCAAGGAATTCGTGGCGATCGACGAGGTCGCGCAGGCGGCGATCTATCTCGCCAGCGATGCGGCCAGAAGCATTACCGGCACGCATATCTCGATCGACGGCGGCTGGACCGCCCAATAACCGGGCCAACCGGAACGGACTACAAGAGCCGGCAACGGCGGACGAAGGAGAAAAATGAGCGAAGCCATCCGCTTCATCGTGAATGGAGATGAGGTCACCCTTGGAGATTTCGGCCCGACGGAAACCCTTCTCGACTATCTTCGCCTGAGGCGGCGGCTGACAGGTACCAAGGAAGGCTGTGCGGAAGGCGACTGCGGCGCCTGCACGGTGCTGATCGGGCGATTGACGGAACACGGCCTGCGCTACGAAAGCGTCAACGCCTGCATCCGGTTCTTAGGATCTCTGCACGGCACGCATGTGGTCACCATCGAGCATCTGGCAGGACGCGACGGCGCGCTGCATCCCGTGCAGCAGGCGATGGTCGATTTCCACGGCTCGCAATGCGGCTTCTGCACCCCCGGCTTCGTGATGTCCCTCTATGGCCTGTGGCTCTCGAACGGCACGCCGACGCGCGCCGAGATCGAAAGCGCGCTGCAGGGCAATCTCTGTCGCTGCACCGGTTACGAGCCGATCGTCAAGGCGGCCGAGCACATCTCCACCAGCCGGCCGAGCTCGCTCTTCGACCCGCTGGAGAGCGACCGCATCCAGGTCATGGCCAAGCTCTGGGGCATCCATTCCGGCAACGACACGATCATCATCGCCAAGGATGGCGCCCGCTCGATCGTGCCGGCCTCGGTCGCAGCATTCGCCGATATCCTCGCCGACGAACCGGAGGCGACGATCGTTGCCGGCGCGACCGATGTCGGGTTGTGGGTGACCAAGCAGATGCGGCTTCTGAACCCCGTCATCTTCATCAACCATCTGACCGAGCTGCAGTCGATCACCTCCGAGGAGGCCGGTATCACCATCGGCGCCGGCGTCAGTTATGCCCAGGCATTCGATGTTCTCGTGGACGAGATCCCGCCGCTCGGCCGGCTGATCGACCGGATCGGCGGCCAGCAGGTGCGCAACATGGGCACGATCGGCGGCAACATTGCCAACGGCTCGCCGATCGGCGACACCCCGCCGCCCTTGATCGCGCTCGGCGCCGAGCTGACGCTGCGCTCCCATTCCGGCCGCCGTACCATACCGCTCGAGGATTATTTCCTCGCCTACGGCAAGCAGGACAGGCTGCCGACCGAATTCGTCGAGAAGGTTTTCGTGCCGCGCCCGGCCGAAGGCAGCCATTTCGCCGTCTACAAGATCTCCAAGCGCCGCGACGAGGACATCTCGGCGCTCTGCGGCGCCTTCCATCTGACGCTCGATGCCGACGGCAAGGTCGAAAAGATCCGCATCGCCTTCGGCGGCATGGCGGCGACCCCGAAACGGGCAAAACACGTCGAGGACGCGCTTCTCGGAGAGGTATGGAACTGGGGCACCGTCTCGGCCGTGCGCGATGCGTTCGGCGAGGATTACCAGCCGCTGACCGACTGGCGGGCGACGGCTGAATACCGCAGCCTCACGGCCAGGAACCTGCTCACCCGCTTCTTCCTGGAAACCGCCGGAGCGCCCGCCGAGCTGCGCCGGTTTGAATTGGAGGAGGCGTGAAAATGGTAAACACCGTGAACCGGCCCCTCACCCTAACCCTCTCCCCGCTTGCGGGGCGAGGGGACGTGCCCCGCTCACCGTCAGCGATTGAGGCGATGCCTATGCGGCTTGCGTCCTTCTCCCCGTCCCTACGGGGAGAAGGTGGCGGCAGCCGGATGAGGGGCAGCCTCCGGATTGGAGGCCTCCGCTGATGGACAAGACCACGTTCGACAACAAACCGCTCATCAACGGCCCGATGCACACCTCGCTGAAACATGATTCAGCGCATAAGCACGTCACCGGAACCGCCGAATATATCGACGATATTCCCGAACCGTCGGGCACGCTTCACGGCGGGCTCGGGCTTGCCGACCGGGCGCATGCGGAGATCGTCTCGATCGATCTTTCGGCGGTCAGAAGCGCACCCGGCGTCGTCTGGGTAATCACCGCGGAAGACGTTCCGGGCTTCAACGACGTCGCCTCGACCGGCCAGCACGACGAGCCGCTCCTGGCGACCACCGCCGTCCAGTTCCACGGCCAGATCGTCTTCGCCGTCATCGCCGAGACCCGCGACCAGGCTCGCCGGGCGGCGAAGCTCGCGAAGATCGAATATCGCGACCTGCCCCACTGGACCGATATCGACAGCGCCCGCGAGAACGACGCGCCTTACGTCGTCGAGCCGATGACGCTAAAGCGCGGCGAGCCGGAAACCGAGATCGAAAAGGCGCCGCTGCGCGTCCAGAACCACATGTATATCGGCGGCCAGGAACATTTTTACCTGGAGAGCCATATCGCGCTCGCCATTCCGGGCGAAGACGACGAGGTGACCGTCTGGTCCTCCACCCAGCATCCGAGCGAAATTCAGCACATGGTGGCGCATGTGCTGGGCGTCGCCAACAATGCGGTGACCGTCCAGACCCGCCGCATGGGCGGCGGTTTCGGCGGCAAGGAAACGCAAGGCAACCAGTTCGCGGCCCTTGCGGCAATCGCCGCCAGGAAGCTGAAGCGGGCGGTGAAATTCCGCCCCGACCGCGACGAGGATATGTCGATCACCGGCAAGCGGCATGACTTCCGGGTCGATTACGACGTCGCCTTCGACGAGGAAGGCCGCATCCATGCGGTCGATGCCACCTATGCGGCACGCTGCGGTTTTTCCGCCGACCTCTCCGGCCCGGTCACCGACCGTGCCCTTTTCCATGCGGATTCGAGCTATTTCTATCCGCATGTGCGGCTGACTTCGCAGCCGCTGAAGACCCATACCGTCTCCAACACCGCCTTCCGCGGTTTCGGCGGGCCGCAGGGCATGCTCGGCGGCGAGCGCATCATCGAGGAGATCGCCTATGCGGTCGGCAAGGACCCACTCGATATCCGCAAGCTGAACTTCTACGGCCAGCGCGGTTCCGACCGGACGATGACGCCCTATCACCAGGACGTCGAGGACAATATCATCGCCAGGCTCGTCGATGAGCTGGAGGCTTCCTCCGAGTATCAGGCCCGCCGGCAGGCAATCCTGGAGTTCAATTCGCACAGCCCGGTGATCCGCAAGGGCATCGCGCTGACGCCGGTGAAGTTCGGCATCTCCTTCACCATGACCGCCTACAATCAGGCGGGCGCGCTGGTGCATATCTACAATGACGGCTCGATCCACCTGAACCATGGTGGAACCGAAATGGGCCAGGGCCTCTACACCAAGGTGGCGCAGGTGGTGGCCGATACGTTCCAGGTCGATATCGACCGGGTGAAGATCACCGCGACGACCACCGGCAAGGTGCCGAATACATCCGCCACCGCCGCCTCCTCCGGCACCGACCTCAACGGCATGGCCGCCTATGACGCGGCCCGCCAGATCAAGGAACGGCTGATCGATTTCGCCATGCGCCAGTGGAAGGTCGGCCGCGACAAGGTCGAGTTCCTGCCCAATCGGCTGCGCATCGGCGGTGAGATCGTGCCTTTCGACACCTTCATCCGGGCCGCCTATTACGACCGCGTGCAATTGTCGGCCGCCGGCTTCTACAAGACGCCGCGCATTCACTGGGACCGCAAGGCGGGTAGAGGACGGCCGTTCTATTACTTCGCCTATGGCGCCGCGGTTTCGGAAGTGTCGATCGACACGCTGACCGGCGAATACATGGTCGATCGCACCGATATCCTCCACGACGTCGGCAAGTCGCTCAACCCGGCGATCGACATCGGCCAGGTGGAAGGCGCCTTCGTGCAGGGCATGGGCTGGCTGACCACCGAGGAATTGTGGTGGGACGCCAAGGGCCGCCTGCGCACCCACGCGCCCTCCACCTACAAGATCCCGCTCGCCTCCGACCGGCCGAAGATTTTTAACGTCAAGCTTGCCGAATGGGCCGAGAATGCCGAACCGACCATCGGCCGCTCCAAGGCCGTCGGCGAACCGCCGTTCATGTTGGCGATCTCGGTGCTGGAAGCTCTGTCGATGGCGGTGGCAAGCGTGGCGGATTATTCCGTCTGCCCGAGGCTCGACGCGCCGGCAACGCCGGAACGGGTGCTGATGGCGGTCGAGCGGCTGAAGGCGATGTGATGGAGCGCGCATGCCGCATTTCCATGTCCGCGACGCCAATCGGAAAAACGCCCGGACCATGCGCCGGGCGCTGAGCGAAGCGGAGCTGAAATTCTGGAATGCGGTCCGCGCTCATCGCCTGATGGGGATCGGCTTCCGGCGGCAGATGCCGATCGCCGGTTACATCGTCGATTTTGCCTGCCCGGAGCATAAGCTGATCATCGAGGTCGATGGTGCGAGCCATTCGTTCGACCCCAATATCCGCCGGGATGCGGCAAGGGATGAGAAACTGGCCTTGCTTGGCTGGCAGGTGATAAGATTCACCAATGACAAGGTGTACGGCCATATCGACGATGTATGCATGCACCTCCTGCGGACTATCGGGATCGACCGCTTTGCGTAGATGTTGCTACCCCCCTCTGTCCTGCCGGACATCTCCCCCTCAAGGGGGGAGATCGGATGTGGCCAGCTCCCACTCCCTCTCAATGGCATGGTGCACCGATAGGGCTGATAGCTGGGCAAGGCAGCGCCTCTTGCCGATCTCCCCCCTTGAGGGGGAGATGTCCGGCAGGACAGAGGGGGGTATCCAGTGCGCGACCTCTCCCTGATTGCTTTTATCACCAGCCACCCGCACCTGGTCCTCGTCGAAATCACCCAGGCAAAGGGTTCCACCCCCCGCGAAGCCGGCACCTTCATGCTGGTCGCGGATACGGCGATCTGGGGCACGATCGGCGGCGGGCAGTTCGAATATATGGCGATCGACAATGCCCGGGCGATGCTGGCGGGTCGCGGCGAGGCGGCGATGGACATTCCGCTCGGGCCGGAGATCGGCCAGTGCTGCGGCGGCCATACCCGGCTTGCCTTCCGGCCGCTGACACCCGAGCTCGCCGATATGCTGGAACGGCGCCTGCGCGAGGAAGAGGACGACCGGCCGGCGGTCACGCTGTTCGGCTCGGGCCACGTGGGTCAGGCGCTCGCAAAAGCGCTGGTTCCCCTGCCCTTTGCGGTGACCGTCATCGAGACCCGCGCCGAGGCGCTGGAAGACCTGCCGGACGATACGGCAAGACACCTGACCGCCATGCCGGAAGCCTTCGTCGACAAAATCCCGGCAAGCGGGGCGGCGATCATTCTCACCCATGACCATGCGCTGGATTTCCTGATCGCCCAGCGGGCGCTGGCAAGACATGATCTTGCCTATGTCGGCATGATCGGCTCGCGCACCAAGCGGGCGACCTTCTCGCACTGGCTGAAGCGGCAGGGCGATGACGACAGCGACGGGATGATGTCCCGCCTGGTTCTGCCGATCGGCGGCGCGGCGGTGAAGGACAAGCGCCCGGCGGTGATCGCCGCGCTGGTGGCGGCGGAACTCATCGCAACCTACGCCGCCCGCCAGGACCAGCAGTCAAAGCGGCAGGTCCCGAGCACTTGAACGGCGTTTTGCGCCCCAGAACGCCTCCGTGCGGCTTTCCAGCACGGCCTGCGGCAGGGCGAGATCGCCGCGCAGGTCGTCCGGCAATGCCTCTATCTGCGAACGGCCCTTGAAGAGACGGTGGAAAAACCGGCGAAGCGGCCCTGAGACATCCGGGCGGCCGGACTTTCCCGAACACGCGGAGTTCAAGGGCACGGAATGGGCATCTGCGGACGGCATGGTGGTCGCTCCACATCGATAAACGATCCTGATTGGGTGGGATCAGCGATGCGCCCGATTGCCTGGGAATTCCAATTCAAATACAGTGGCCGGCGATAAAGAGAACTTATCGATGAAACTGTCGCGCCGTTTTCCGCTCAATGCGCTCAGGGTCTTCGAGGCGGTCGCCCGCCTCGAGAATTTTACCCGCGCCGCCGAAGAACTCGGCATGACGCAGACGGCAGTCAGCTATCAGATCAAGCTGTTGGAGGACTATCTCGGCGACGCGGTGTTCCTGCGAAGACCGCGGGCGCTGCAACTGACGGAAACCGGCCGAAATCTCCTGCCGAAAGTGGCCGAGGCTTTTTCCCTTCTGTCTGAAGCGGTGCAGGAAGCGCGCGGCACGACGGAGGAGACATTGGAAATCCACTCCCCGCCCACCTTCGCGTCTCATTGGCTGGCACGGCATATCGGCGAATTTCAGCTCGAACATCCGCATATCGCCGTGCGGCTCGTGCGCAGCGGTGCCCATGACGGGGAATATCCGCAACCGACCGATGTGGCGATCCGCATTGGGGCAAACCCTTGGGACGGCTTGATCTGCCATCCGATATTACGCCTTACCTACGCGCCCATGCTCAATCCGCAACTCGCCGAAAGCGTCGGCGGCATTCAGACGCCCGCCGACCTGATGAAGGCGCCGTGGATTTCGAACGGCAAGGGGCTCTGGAACGACTGGTTCCGGGCCGCCGGCCTCGATCCCATCGGCATCAGGCAAATGCAGCTGGACGCTTATGGCGCGCTGGATCTGGAGGCGAATGCGGCGATCGCCGGCCATGGCGTCGCCATGCTCAGCCCCTTCCTGTTTCAGGCGGAACTCGCCTCCGGACGCCTTGTGCAACCGTTTGATCTTGCCCTCAGCGACACCAAGACCTACTGGCTGTGTTATCCGCCTGCGCGTAAGAATGCGGCCAAGATCAAGGCCTTCGCCGCATGGATTGAAGCGACTGTTGCGCTGGATCTGGCAAGGGCGCCAGGTGTCCTTGCCCAATCGGCGGTACAATAGTCTAGAACCGCGATCAAAGGCTTCGCTGCGAATAGATCATCCGCGTCGCGCGAAACGCGCCCTCGTCCGGCGCGCCGCGACGGTCGCGGCCATCTAGAAGGCCGAGGTCGCGCTGCCAGGACGCGGGCATTTCCTCAAGATCAAGGCTGTTGCGGCGCACCGCCAGCCGAAAGCGGATCGCCTTTGCCAGGCCGAACCGCGGCAGAAGCCATTCGAAGGGCAGATTGAAGCTGGAAAACATCTTCTTGCTCCAACGGGGATACCCCGTTTTCATTTGATCGGTATGGAGGTAAGTTGCGCCGGAAAATATCGGCAATCCAATCGAATTACCGTCTGCACGGATCAAGAGATCTTATCCATGAAGATGTCGAAACAGTTCCCGCTGAACGCGCTTCGGGTGTTCGAATCCGCCGCCCGGCTGATGAGTTTCACCAGGGCCGGCGAGGAACTCGGGCTGACGCAGACGGCGGTGAGCTACCAGATCAAGCTGCTGGAGGACACGATCGGCGAGCAGCTTTTCCTGCGCCGGCCGCGTCAGGTCTCCCTGACGGAGGCAGGAGAGCGGCTGGCCCCGAGGATCGCCGAGGCTTTCGCGATCATGGGCGATGCGCTCGCCACGCTTCACGACACGTCGGAGGGGACACTCATCATCCACTCGACCGCCACCTTCGCCTCGCGCTGGCTGGCACGCCATCTGGGATCGTTCCAGCTCGAGAACCCGACCATCGCGGTCAGGCTGGAGACCTCGCAGGAGATGATCGACTTTTCCAAGACCGAGGCCGACGTGGCGATCCGCACCGGCAAGGGCGACTGGCCGGGCCTCAAGGCGCATTTCCTCGAGAAGAGCCATTTCACGCCAATGCTGAGCCCGCAGCTGGCGGCGACGATCGGCGGCGTCAATACGCCGGCGGACATCCTGAAGCTGAGGATCATCGATCCCGGCGATCCCTGGTGGAAAATCTGGTTCGCGGCGGCGGGCATGCCGGATGTCGATCTCGGCGGCCGTCCGGTAAGCAGGTTCGGCGCCCAGGCCTTCGAGGCGGCCGCGGCGATTGCCGGCCAGGGGGTAGCGATCCTGAAACCCGAATTCTATGCAGACGATGTGGCGCTCGGCCGGCTGATCCAGCCGTTCGACGTGTTGAGCGACGACGGTAGCGACTATTGGCTCGTCTACCCGCAAGCCCGCAGGAACGGCAAGAAAATCCGCGCCTTCCGCGACTTCATGCGGAAAACCATGCCGACATTCCGGGACTAGAGCGTTTCCTTGTTGGATTGAAGCATTCTGCGGGAGCAGGTTTTCGTTGGGAGCAAAGGCGATTGGCGCAGGGCATACCCGATGGTACGTCCAAGCCGATCGCCTTTGATCCCGGCGGAAAGATGCCCGGCCCTTCGGGTTGGCTCAAACGGGCCGCCTGATCGACCGGCTGGCTACGACCTGCGCCAGCCGGTCGACCATTCGACTCCGCTTGAGCCAACAGAATGCTTCAATCCAGCAAGGAAACGCTCTAGCAGTCAGGGTTCTGAACTTGCAGTCAGTTTTCTATCCGCCGCTTTGCTGGACGGAAAACTGGCTGAACATATCTCCTGGCCGCCGGCAGCGGCTAATAGCTCATATCCGGCGCATAGAAACAGCGCAGCGTATCTTCGGTCGGATAGAGACAGAGATGATATTCCTCGTCCTGGCTCCGCCGGGCCTGGCTCTGCGGCAATTTGAAATCATGCGGGCGGGTGATCAGCCGATGATCGCCGGGACCCAGGATGATCTCGTAGCCACCGTCGATGATCTTGACGTTCTTGGTCGCGATCATCTGGCAGTCGCCGGTATGGTTGTCGCCATTGCAACAGAAGCCGTCATATTTCCAGGTCACGCCGCTCGCGCTGTGTGCCTCGTGGGCACTGGCCGAACCAACCTGGACGCAGGACGCATACGCAATCATCACACCTGTCAGAATACCACGCATGAGCTTAGTCTCCGTTGATGAATGCCCCCATCACCGGCTCAAACCGCACGCATTACCAAGCTTTCGCCGGCTGACTTGCAATTGTCACAATACGTGAGTCGGCTCGACCAACTAACCCTAACTTATCGCGATGCACAATTCAGAACATGCTACTATTGCCAATCCCGGAAGGATAGCCCGGAGGAACTCGAAGTCGATGGTCGCAGTTCCGTAGCGGAACAAAAAAGTGTTCGAGGCGGCCCCTCTTCCCTTGGCCCGGTTTTTTCCCCACAGTAACGAGTCGGGGGCAAAAAGGGGAAGACTGAATGTATGAATATGCCGTCGCCTGGGAGTGGCTCAGTTTCGCCGCCCGCTGGTTCCATGTCATCACGGCGATCGCCTGGATCGGCTCGTCGTTCTATTTTATTGCGCTCGACCTCGGGCTGACCAAACGCCCCAATATGCCGGCCGGTGTTTATGGCGAAGAATGGCAGGTACATGGCGGCGGTTTCTACCATGTGCAGAAATACCTGGTGGCGCCGGCGCAGATGCCGGAACACCTGACCTGGTTCAAATACGAGAGCTACTTTACCTGGCTCTCAGGCTTCCTGATGCTCTGCATCGTCTATTACGGCGGAGCCGACCTGTTCCTGATCGATCGTACCGTGATGGACCTCGCCCCATGGCAGGCGATCGTCCTGTCGCTGGCATCCCTGTCGGTCGGCTGGATCGTCTACGACCTGCTCTGCAAGTCGCCGCTCGGAAACAACACCTGGGGCCTGATGGCGCTGCTCTTCCTGGTGCTGATCGCCATGGCCTGGGGTTACACGCAGGTGTTTTCCGGCCGCGCCGCCTTCCTGCATCTCGGCGCCTTCACCGCGACGATCATGTCGGCCAACGTCTTCTTCATCATCATCCCCAACCAGAAGATCGTGGTGGCGGACCTGATCGCCGGCCGCACGCCGGATCCGAAATACGGCGCGATCGCCAAGCAGCGTTCGCTCCACAACAACTACCTGACGCTGCCCGTCATCTTCTTCATGCTGTCGAACCATTATCCGCTGGCGTTCGCGACCCATTTCAACTGGGTGATCGCCGCCTTGGTCTTCCTGATGGGGGTGACGATAAGGCACTGGTTCAACACCACCCACGCCCGCAAGGGCAAGCCGACCTGGACCTGGCTGGTGACGGTGCTGCTGTTCATCGTTATCATGTGGCTCTCGACCGTGCCGAAAGTGCTGACCGGCGAGGCTGAGACCTCGATGAACCCGGTGGCCCAGAAGTTCGCGGCCAACGCCCATTTCGGCGCAGCCAGGGATGTCGTGCAGGCACGCTGCTCCATGTGCCATGCGGCCGAGCCGGTTTACGAAGGCGTCAATTTCACGCCGAAATCCGTCAGGCTGGAGACGGATGCCGAAATCGCCGCGCATGCGCGCGAAATCTATATCCAGGCCGGCCGCAGCCACGCCATGCCGCCCGGCAATGTCACCGCCATCTCGCCGGAAGAGCGCAAGCTGCTGGTGGCATGGTATGAAAGCGCGATATCCCGATGACCCAGATATTGATCCGCGGCCGCCTGCTCTCCTTCAAGCGCGCGCCCCTCTCCCTGACCGACACAGACAGCTACCTCTATGAAAGCGACGGTGCGCTGCTGGTGGAGGACGGCAGGATTTCCGTGGCCGGCAGCTATGGAACCGTCAGGGCCATCGCGCCGGAGGGGATCGAGGAGATCGACCACCGGCCGCACCTGATCCTGCCCGGTTTCATCGACATGCACCTGCATTTCCCGCAGATGCAGGTGATCGCCTCCTATGCCGCCAATCTCTTGGAATGGCTGAACACCTACACGTTCCCGGAGGAATGCCGGTTCGTCGAAAGCGAGCACGCGGCCCGTATCGCGACCCATTTCTACGACGAACTGCTGCGCCATGGCACCACGACGGCGGTCGCCTACTGTTCGGTGCACAAGACCTCGGCCGACGCATTTTTCGCCGAAGCCCTGAAGCGCGGCATGTGCATGGTCGGCGGCAAGGTGATGATGGACCGCAACGCGCCGCAGGGCCTGCTCGACACGCCCGAAATGGGGTATGACGAAACCCGCGCGGTGATCGCCGACTGGCACGGCAAGGGACGCAATCACGTGGCGATCACGCCGCGCTTCGCGATCACCTCGACGCCGGGCCAGATGCAGGCGACCCAGGCTCTGGCCGAAGAGTTTCCGGACCTGCACATCCAGACCCATCTTTCCGAAAACCACGACGAGATCCGCTACACGATGGACCTCTATCCGGAGGCCACGGACTATACCGACATCTACGCCCGTTACGGGTTGCTGGGCAAAAAGACGCTGCTCGGGCACGCGATCCATCTCTCCGAACGGGAAGCCGATGCGCTTTCGGAAGCCGGCGCCGTCGCGGTCCACTGCCCGACCTCCAATCTCTTCCTCGGTTCCGGCCTGTTCCCGATGAAATCGCTGATGCGGCGGGAAAAGCCGGTCAGGGTGGCGGTCGCAACCGATATCGGCGGTGGATCCAGCTATTCGATGTTGCGGACCATGGACGAGGCCTACAAGATCCAGCAACTCCTAGGCGAGCGGTTGAACCCGCTCGAGAGCTTTTACCTGATGACGAGGGGCAATGCCGAGGCGCTGTCGATGGCGGACGACATCGGCACGCTCGAACCCGGCACCGCCGCCGACCTCGTGGTACTGGACGCGGCATCGACACCGGCCATGCGGTTGCGGATGGAAACGGTGAAGACACTGCCGGAAGAACTGTTCCTGCTGCAGACCATGGGCGACGACCGCGCCGTGGTCGAGACCTATGTGGCGGGCAAGGCGATGAAGGGCGCGCTCGACGCGAGCCAGGTCAGGACCTAACCGCCCACCCGCCGCCGGGCCCCCTCCTTGATCGCTTCCATGACAGCCCTGACAATCGGAACGTCGCGGATATCCGAGTGAACGACGAGCCAGATGTCGCGCGTCACCGGTTCGTCCTCCACCAGCGCAAGGGCCAGCCCGTCGCCGGCGCCGACGAAGAAATCGGGCAGGATGGCGATCCCGCCGCCCGCCCGGGCCATTGCGCGCTGGAATTCCAGCGTCGAGGCCCTCAGGCCGACACGCCGTCCTCCCGCGATATCGAGAAGCCGCCGATGCTGCGGGGACGTGTCCATGTCCTCGCCGTAAGAAATGAAGCTCCATTGCTCTTGCGGCGTCTCGGCAAGATAGGACGGCGACGCATAGAAATCGAACCGAACGCTGCCGATCCGCATGACGGTAAGATCCCCCTGTTCGGGACGGGCCAGACGCACCGCAATGTCGGCCTCGCGCCGGTTGAGGGACGCGTAGCGCTTTTCGCCGGCAACGACGATCTCGATCTCGGGGTGACGCCGGCGCAGCTTGGCGATCGGCTCCGGCAACAGCAGGTCCGAAAGGGCCGGAGGCGCGCTGATGCGCACCGTACCGGCCAGCCGGTCCTGTTTGAGCCTCGCCTGATCGGTGGCGAGAGCCTGTTCCTCCATCCGCCGCGCCAGTTCGGCAATGCGTTCGCCCTCGACCGTCAGCGTGATCTTCCGGCCGCGGCGATCGACCAGTCTGGCCTGCAGCTGCTCCTCCAGAAGCGCCACGCGGCGGCTGACGGTCGCGTGTTCCACGCCGAGTGTTCGGGCGGCGCCGAGCAACGTTCCGCTGTTCGAGAGCGCCAGAAAGTAGCGGAGGTTTTCCCAGTCGAGCATTGTCAATTTTTTCCCATAGATTGTCCACGAATAGGGAATTTTCAAACAATAGGCAAAGGCTCATCCTGACCCCGCCTCAAACATGGAGAATGACGATGGCGAATATCCTGGTGAGCCTGACCTCCCCAGGCGGGTTGGAAAACCTGCAGATCCTGGAACAGCCTCAGCTGACGCCCAAGGAGGACGAAATTGTCGTGCGGCATGATGCGATCGGCATGAACTTCGTCGATATCTATCACCGCAAGGGGATCTACGCGCTGCCATCCTATCCCGCCGTGATCGGTGTCGAGGCGGCCGGCACGGTGGAAGCCGTCGGCTCCGCCGTCGCCGATCTGAAGGTCGGCGACCGGATTGCCTATTGCGGCGCCCCGATAGGAGCCTACGCAACGCGCCGGACGCTGGCGGCGCAGCGGGCCATCCTTCTTCCGCCGCAGATCGACGCCGCGACGGCGGCTTCCTCGCTGCTGAAAGCGATGACGGCCTATATGCTGCTTTCCAAGACTTACCCTGTCGGCGCCGGCACCACCATCCTGGTCCACGCAGCTGCGGGCGGTCTCGGCGCGATCCTGGTCAAATGGGCCAAGGAACTCGGAGCGACGGTGATCGGAACCGTAAGCTCGCAGGAAAAGGCGGAACTGGCCCGCAGCTACGGCGCCGATCACCTGATCGTCGGGCGGGACGCGGATCTGGTGGGCGAGGTCAAGTCCCGGACGAACGGACGCGGCGTCGATGTCGGCTATGACGGAATTGGCGGTTCTGTGCTGGCCAAGACGATCGACAGCGTCCGGCCGTTCGGCACCGTGGTAACCATAGGTCAGGCCGCCGGCCCGATCCCGCCGGTCGATGTAGACCGGCTCAGGCCGGGCAAGACCCTGTCGCATCCCAGCATTCTTGCCTTCACCATCGACCAGGCCAATTATCGCGAGGCGGCGAAAGCAGCGATTGCCGTAATCGAAAGCGGCATCACCGCGGCCGTCGCGGCAGAATATCCGCTCGAAGAGGCAGCCAGGGCACAGGAATTCCTGGAAAGCGGCCGCGCAGCCGGCAGCCTGCTGCTCATTCCCGAATGACGGCAGGCGATATCGCGCGAACAGCGCGCGATATCGCTCAACATTCCTCTGGCAGTGCGGCGAAGATATGCTACTCGTCTGCCTAGCATCCGGAGGAAGAATATCGATGTCCAAGCCGCTGACCATCGCCGATCTCAAGAAACTTGCCCGCCGTCGTGTGCCGAAGATGTTCTTCGACTATGCCGACAGCGGCGCCTGGACCGAAGGAACCTACCGGGCGAACGAGGAAGACTTTTCGAGGATCAAACTGCGCCAGCGGGTTCTGGTCGACATGACCAACCGCACGCTGGAAACCACGATGATCGGCGAAAAGGCGGCGATGCCCGTGGCGCTTGCCCCGACCGGCATGACCGGCATGCAGCACGCCGACGGCGAGATGCTCGCCGCCAAGGCCGCGGAAGAATTCGGCGTGCCCTTCACGCTCTCGACCATGAGCATCTGCTCGATCGAGGACGTCGCCTCGGTGACCACCAAACCCTTCTGGTTCCAGCTCTACGTGATGAAGGACCGCGGCTTCGTCGAACGGCTGATCGGCCGCGCCAAGGCGGCAAAATGCTCGGCGCTGGTCGTCACAGCCGACCTGCAGATCCTCGGCCAGCGCCACAAGGACCTGCGCAACGGCCTCGCCGCCCCGCCGAAGCCGACGCTGAACGCTGCCCTGCAGCTCGCCACGCGCCCGAGATGGTGCCTGGAAATGCTCGGCACCAAACGCCGCGGTTTCGGCAATATCGTCGGCCATGCGAGCAACGTCTCCGACCTCTCTTCCCTCGGCGCCTGGACGGCGGAACAGTTCGACCCGCGGCTTTCGTGGGACGACATCCGCTGGATCAAGGATCTCTGGGGCGGCAAGATGATCATCAAGGGCATTCTCGACGAGGAAGATGCCCGCGCCGCTGCCGATACCGGCGCGGATGCGATCATCGTCTCCAACCACGGCGGCCGGCAGCTCGACGGCGCGCCCTCCTCGATCAGCATGCTGCCGAAGATCATCGAAGCGGTCGGCGACCGGATCGAGGTGCATGTGGATGGCGGCATCCGCTCGGGCCAGGACGTGCTGAAGGCGGTCGCGCTCGGCGCCCGCGGCACCCATATCGGCCGTCCCTTCCTCTACGGCCTCGGCGCCATGGGCAAGGAAGGCGTGACGACGACGCTCGAAATCATCCGCAAGGAACTCGACATCACCATGGCGCTTTGCGGCAAACGCGATATCCAGACGATCGACCGCAATATCCTCGCCAGCATGCCGTTCTGATCAACGCCGAGGGCGGTCGCTGCTACCTCAGCACCAGCCGCCCTTGCCGGCGCCCGGCCGTTTCGCCAGTCCCTCGTTGACGAGGACATCCGCGAGCGAGCGGCCGTTGCGCGTGACTTCGCGCAGCTTGTGGCCTTCGACCTCGTCCTCGTTGCCCTGCCAAGTGACCAGCTCGAACGGGCCGGAATCGAGGAAGGCGCGCACCCGCAGTTCCGCATCGCTCGCCTTGATCCGTTCCGCCTCGCAACGCGGCTTCTTGATGTCGGGCACCTCGATGCCGACCAGCCGGATCTTCTGGCCGTGGAACACGAAACGGTCGGCGGCGGTGACGCAGTCGTCCTGCTTGGCGGATCCGCAGAGATAGAATTTCGCCTCATAGGCGCCGGCGAGGCTTTCGTTGCTCTTCGGCGGCTCCGCGGCCTTCTGGATCTCTTCGAGGATCGGTTTTCCGATCGGCGCCGGCGGGATGATCGCGGCGGTGTGGCTCTGGTCGGGAGCGATTGCGGGTTTGGGCGTCACCGGCCGGTGCGACGGCCCGGAGCTTGCCTGAACGGGCCTGGCCGGCACCGGTTTCGCCGCGAGCTGAACCGGCGGCTTGCCGGACGTCAGTTCGGTGACGAAACGCCTCGCCGCTGCGGAATTCTCGTAAAGCGCAATGCCGCCCGCCACCACCGCCAGCGTCCCGAGCCAGGGCCACAGCGACGAACCGGAGCCCGACGACCGCTTGGGCGAACTCTTGCGCCGAGAACCGGATTTGCCGCGCGATTGGGCCATGACGATCCCTCCTGTCGAATCGCGGAAATTATCGAGGGGAAGGATTGCCGAAAGGTTTCGAGGAGGAGCGGTCAGTCGTGGAAACGGCACTGGAGGAGGATGAGCGTCTGCCGATCGCCCTGGCCTTCAACCTGGATGCTTTGGCAATCCTGGTGACGCTGAAAACCCGCGCTGCCATGGCCGTGCGCATCAATATCACGCTGCCGGAAGACGTGCTGGAACGGATCGACCGCTTTGCCGCGGATCGGGGCCTGTCGCGCTCGACTTTCCTCGCGCGCGCCGCAAGCCGCGAGATGGAACGCAACGCCGGTTGAGGGACTACCCCGCCCTGCCGGTAGCGAGCGCCACCGCCCAGTCGGAGCGGCCGTTCTCGGCGGCGAGCCGCGACATGGCCAGGTGATCGTAGGATACGTTGCGGAACTGCGGGATCCAGCCCGCCGAGGTCTTTTCAAGGATCGCGTATGACGCCATCGGATGACCGGTCTCGACCTTGTGGAAACAAGGCGCGTCATCATCATAGGCGGGGCACCCCACGCTGCCGGGATTGACGATCAGCCGGCCGTCGGAGAGCTGCACCGCCCGCGGAACATGGCTGTGACCGCACAGGATCAGCGGCTGCGCGATGCCTTGCGCCAGCGCCTCGATCTCGTCCAGCGGCTTCAGGAAAACATGGCCTTCGCTCGACACGCCCTCCAGCCAGTAGACATTATCCGATTGCGGCGTCGCATGGCAGAGATAGGCCTCGTCCCGGTAGACGGCGCTGAACGGCAGCTTGCGCAGCCATTGCAGGTGGCGGGGCGCCAGTTGCGAAAAGGCATGCACCTCCCATGACGGCATCGCATCCGCCGGGTTGTCGATCAGGTAGCGGTCGTGATTGCCGCGCACGGTCAGCGTCGCTATCGTATCGAGCAGGATCAGCAGGTCGGCGGTGCGCCCGGCTTCGAGCGGGCCGCTGAGGCAATCGCCGAGATTGACGATGTCGGTAATGCCCTGCGCGTGGATATCCGCGAGCACCGCTTCGAGCGCCGCGCAGTTGCCATGGATGTCGGCGATCGCGGCGAAGCGCATCAGCTCCCCCGATAGGTGGAATAACCGTAGGGCGAGAGCAGCAGCGGCACATGATAATGCGCCGTCGTATCGGCAATGCCGAAGCGGATCGGGATCACGTCGAGGAAGGCCGGTTCCGCGAGCGCGACACCCCGGGCACGAAGGTAGGCCCCTGCATGGAAGACCAGTTCGTACTCACCGGTCGCAAACGTCTCGCCGATCAGGATCGGCCCGCCATCGACGCGGCCGTCGCCATTGGTGACCACGGTCTTGAGTTTTTCGCGGATCTCGCCGTTCAGCCGGTAGAGGTCGATCGACAGTCCCTCGGCCGGTTTGCCGCTCGCGGTGTCGAGCACATGGGTGGTGAGGCCGGTCACAGGCTGGGCTCCGCGATGAGGTAGGGCGTTTCGAAGAAGAACTCCTCGTAGTTTGCGGACGTATTGTCCCTGTCCACCACCAGGAAATCGCTGACGACGCCGATCGCCATCAGCGGATGATGCCAGGCCTTCGGGAAATAGTTGACGCCCTGATGCGGCTGCACGAGGAAAACCTGCGGCTTGCCCGGCCGGCCGTCTTCGTCATGGGAAACCGCGATCAGGAACGGCTGGCCCGACATCGGCGAAAAACTCTGGCTGGCGAAGGGATGCCGCTCCATCATGGTGACCGCGTAAGGGAACTGCCGCGGCTTGCTGCGGAAGATGCTGAAGATCAGCCGCTCGGGCTCACCGATCACCACGGGCTCGGCAAGCGCATGGTAACGTTCGGTCGTTCCGCCGTTGATCAGCCGCATGTTTGCCGGATCGGCCTCGATGATATCGCCGAACGGGGCAAAGGCTTCTCTGGTCAGCGGCAGGATTTCAAGATAGTCGGTCACGTCGTTCGCCTTCGGTCATTCGGCTGCAATCATTCGCCCTGGGCACGCCAGTTGCGCAGGGAATCGAGCTGGGAAACCAGCGGCGGCAGCGAGTTCTTCACCGTATCCAGAACGATAGGAAGTTCCAGTTCGTAATAGTCATGGACGACGAAATTGCGCATGCCCTTCATTTTCGACCAGGGAATTTCCGGATGATCGACGGGGAAGTCCGGGTGATGGGTCATGATCCTGGCGGCACTCTCGCCGATCAGGATCAACGCCATGCCGACCGCCATCTGCGTGCGAATGTCGCGGAGAAACGTTTCCTGCTCCATCCCCGCCACGAACTCGCAGGCCTGAAGTGCTGCAGAGTGCATCTGGTCGAGATATTCCCTCAGGCGGTCAGCACTCATATGGATGCTGCTTCCGACAGGATCCGGTCGCGCATCGAATGTCGGATGCCCCCGGACGTGACAAGATCGACCTTGACTTGCAGTAGCGTTTCGAGCGTGTCCTGCAGCCCGCCAAGGTCAAACAGGGTGGTGCCGGGAAGCGCATCGACGAGGATGTCGATATCGCTGTCGGGCCCGTCCTCGCCGCGGGCCACGGAGCCGAAGACGCGCGGGTTCGTCGCGTTGAAGCGTTTTGTCGCTTCGCGGATCGCTTCCCGGTTCTTTTCCAGCACTTCCGACGGTCTCATAACGGCGTCACTCCTGCTCTCACCAATATAAGCGACGGAGACGATGGGGGAAAGGAGCATCCAGGGCCTCAATGTCCCGGCAGCAGCGATTGCAGGCGCAGGAGCGCGATCTTTTCCACCTGGGCGGTGGCGGTCGCGAATTCCTCTTCGGCGCTGTTGTGGATGCGCTTCTCGAAGGCGGCCAGAATGTCGTCCTTGGTCAGCCCCTTGACCGCGATGATGAAGGGGAAACCGAATTTTTCCGTATAGGCGGTGTTGAGTTCGGTGAAGCGGGCGTGCTCGGTGGGGCTCAGGCGATCGAGCCCGGCACCGGCCTGTTCTTGTCTGCTGTCCTCGGTGAGTTCACCGGCAATCGCCAGCTTGCCCGCAAGATCCGGATGGGCGCGCAGCACACCGAGACGCTCCGCATGGCTTGCCCGGCGGAAGATCGAGGTCAGCGCATCATGTACGCTCTTCGACGACAGCGGCACCAGCATCAGCCCGGCGTCGTAGGCGCGTTCTGCGATGAAGGGCGAGTGCTCGAACACACCGCCGAACATCGTGACGAAATCCCCGCGGGCGGTCATGGCGCGCCCGCCGGCTTGTGGTGTTGGTGCCAATGTCTGGCGATCTCGATGCGCTGCGGGATCCAGACCTTGTCGTGGCTGAGCACGTATTCGATGAAGCGCTTCAGCGCCGCGGCGCGGCCGGGCCGCCCGACGAGACGGCAATGCAGGCCGACCGACATCATCTTCGGAGCGCCTTCCCTGCCTTCCTGGTAGAGCACGTCGAAGGCGTCCTTGAGATAGGTGAAGAACTGGTCGCCGGCGTTAAAACCCTGCGGTGTCGCGAACCGCATGTCGTTGGTTTCCAGCGTATAGGGGATGATCAGGAACGGCTTCTGGTCGAGCCCCTTGACCCAATAGGGCAGATCGTCCGCGTAACTGTCTGACGAATAAAGGAAACCGCCCTCCTCCATCACCAGTTTCAGCGTGTTGTCGGAAGGCTTGCCCTGGTACATGCCGTAGGGCCGCTCGCCGACGAGCTCGGTATGCAGGCGCACGGCTTCGAGAATGTGCTCGCGCTCCTTCGCCTCCGGGAAATCCTTGTATTCGAGCCAGCGATAGCCGTGGCTGGCGATTTCCCAGCCCGCCTCCTTCATGGCGGCGACGGCTTCCGGGTTGCGGGCCATGGCGAGCGTCACGCCATAGACGGTGGTCTGCACCTTGAGGTCTGTGAACATCCGCCACAGCCGCCAGAAGCCGGCGCGCGAGCCGTATTCGTAGATCGATTCCATGTTGAGGTTGCGCTGACCCGGCCAGGGTGCGGCGCCGACGATTTCCGACAGCAGGTTTTCCGAGGCGGGATCCCCGTCCATGATCGAGCTTTCGCCGCCCTCCTCGTAGTTGATCACGAACTGGACGGCGACATGAGCGCCGCCCGGCCATTTCGGATCGGGAGTGGAGCGGCCGTAGCCGACGAGTTCGCGCGGATAGTCTTTTGCCTGCATGGATCACCTTCGACGAATGAGGCCGGACGGTAGCGCACCCTTTCCGGCCCTGTCGAGATGGAAACGTCGCCTAGAGGCCGAGCACCCGAAGGATCGCGACGCAGGCGACCCCGAATGCCACGGAAACGAGCATCGGCAGGCGAAGTGCCGCAAAAGCAGTCACCGCACAGGCCACGGTTTCGGCAATCCCGGTGGCAAACGCGGTCGGAGCGACCACCGCCATCAGCACCGCGGGCGGGATCGATTCGATCGCCTTGCGGCGGCTGCCCTCGAGCGAAACATGGCGGATGAGGACGAGACCGCTCAACCGGGTGAGCACTGTGGCGGCCGCCATGGCAAGGATGGCGGCAAGCGTGGCGAGATCGACGGTCATGGCGTCACCTCCACGCCCCGTGCCTTGCCGGTGAGCATGGCGGCCGCCAGTCCGGCGACGGCACCAGCGGCGATATACCAGACACCGGGCACGAAATGCTGGGTGGCGACGGCCGCAGCGCCGCTCGCCAGCAGCACGGCGCCGGTCTCCGGCCCCTTCCAGAAGCCCATGACCAGCACGATGAACACGGCCGGAAAGGCGAAATCGAGCCCGAGCACCACCGGATCGCCGAGAAAGGCGCCGAGCGCAGCGCCAGCGAGCCCCGAAAACACCCAGGCGAGGTAGAAGGGCACAACGAGGCCGGCGAACCAGGCTGGCGTGAGCTTTGCTACCTTAGCCCGGAACTCGGCCATCGCCCAGATCTCGTCGGCGAGGAACAGCATCGAGAGATAGCGCACCGGCTGGTTGAAACCGCCCATCCTGGTGCCGAGCGAGGCGCTCATCAGCACATGGCGGATGTTGACCAGCAGGGCTGCGAAACCGACGCCGGTCCAGGAGGCCGGATGGGTCCAGATATCCATCGCCACGAATTGCGAACCGCCGGCGAACACCAGCGCGCTCATCAGCGCCGTTTCCGCCGGCGACAGGCCCTTGGTGGCCGCAACCGCCCCGAAAACGAGGCCGATCGGGATGACCGCTGCGATCAGCGGCGAGATCGCGCGCATGCCGCCGAGGAAGTCTTGCTGTTTGGTGTTGTCGTTCATTCGATAACCTTGATCTCGGGTAGATATGGCGTCTGCCCCTCATCCGCCTGCCGGCACCTTCTCCCCGCACGCGGGGAGAAGGACATATGCCGCCCTCTCTCCGTTTCACTCCGACATCGCGCGGGGCACGTCCCCTCTCCCCGCCTGCGGGGAGAGGTGGAGCGCAGCAAGCTGCGCTCTGGGTGAGGGGCTTAAAGGCGCCCAGACCTGCCGTCTTGAACGAAAGTGATCAGCGCGCGCGATACTGCCCCGGCGTCAGGCCGGTACGCGCCTTGAAGTGCCGGGTGAAATGCGCCTGGTCGGCAAAGCCGCATTCGAGCGCGATCTCGGCCGGCTGGCCGCCCTCCCGCAAGCGCCGCCGCGCCGCGCGGATGCGGATGTCGGTGAGGAAGGAATGCGGGGTGATGTGGAACTCCTTGCGGAAGGCGCGGATGAGATGCGCCCGGCTGAGACCCGCGACCGTTGCCAACTCCTCCAGCCCCACATCGGAGGCGAAATTTTCGATCAGGTAATCGCGGGCCTGGCGCACCGCCGTGCGCTCCGCGGTCTCGGCCGGCACGATGATCGAACTGCCGTGGCGGCGGAACATCGCGTCAAGCACAAGGAACATCGCCTGACTGGTTTCGAGAGCGCCCGCCCCTTCCTCGAGCGTCCGGTGCGCCTCGTGAAACGCGTCGGCGAGCGCCTGGTCGTGAAGGATCTGCCTGCCGAAGGCCGGCGTGCCCTGGAAGGATTTGCCGGTGACGTCTTCGAGGATTTCGCGAAACAGCGCCATGTCCGGATAGATCATCCGGTAGCGATAACCGCCCTCGACGGGCGCGCCGTCGTGGATCTCGCCGGGATTGATGAGATAGAGATCGCCCGGCCCCGAGCTTTCGCGTAAGCCCCGGATCGTCGCGATCTGGGCGCCGCGCTCGATGGCGCCGATGCTGAACGTGTCGTGCGCGTGTGGCGCGAATTCATGGGTGAGGAATGTGGCGGACAGACATTCCATGCCCCCGAAACGGCTGTCGCGCCAGAAGCGGGTGGTTTCCGCCTGGGCGAGCGGCATGTAATCGGCTGCCTGTTCCTGCGAGACGTTCTGCATCGCGCGGATATAGCAGATTTCCGCGCCGGCCTCTTGAACAAAAGTGACCGCCTTCAGTCTTTCAGGCGATCTTGCGCGCCGCCACGCGACCCATCGGATGCAGCGAATGCACCTGGAAAGGAGCGCCCGGCTCTTCTTCGATGAACAGCGCCAGATTGGCGATCTCGACCGGCTTTTTCAGGTAGGGTTCGAAATAGTCGCGCAGCGCCAGATCGAAACGCGGCATCTCGACCGGCAGCAACGGGCCGGTCAGCGTCATGTGGAACCGGAACTCGTCCATCACGTAAGGATGGCCCCAGCGGTGCAGGTTGGCGAATTGCGGTGCAGACAGATTGCCCGGATCGTTGCGTTCCAGTTCTGCCTCGGTCAGCGGCGTGCGGAAATTGTCGAATTCCTGGACGACGGACGCGGCAAGAAACCGCATGGTGTCGCAAGGCACGACCGGCGCCAGGCCGAAAAAATTGCCGAGCCGCACGACTTCGAGCCTGGGCAGTTCGAACGGGCTGTGGGTTCCGGCAAACCGCATCAGGTGGCGCAGCAGCATCGATTCGGTGACATCGGGCGCCAGCCGGAACGGCGCCTTCAGCGTCGCATGGAAACCGTAGCGGCGCGGCAAAGCGGTATGGAAAGCGACCTCGTGAATGCCCATGCCGCGGATTGCCGGCGGCTCGGTCGCATCGCCCGAAAAGGCGTTGCGGCCAAGCCACTGGGCCGCGGCCAGCGTCAGCGGATCATGCGCCGGAGGCGTGAAATGAATGGCATAGCGCATGCGTCACCTTCTGAACGTCCTTTTCAGCAACCCCGTTGTTTTACGCATTGCTCAACAATCCCTGCGGTGGGGGTTAAGTGATTTGCGTGACAGAATAACGACGCGGAGGGCCGAAAACTCGCGTTTAACGCGAGGCGACCGCCAGATGATTGGCGAGCGTGAATGACGACGGAAGCCGCATTTCCCGGCCATTCACGGCGTTGAGCGCCGCATCCGCCAACCTGTGCGCGATGCCGAAACTCACCTTGAAACCACCTGTGAGCGCAATCACTCGGGCGTGATCGGGATGCGGGCCGACCATCGGATCGCGATCGATCGCCTTCGGCCTCAATCCCGCCCAGCGCTCGGCGACAGGGGCCTTGGCCAGGGCCGGCACCAGTGCCCGGGCGCGCAAGATGAGGTCGTCGAGCTGGGTATCGGTCGAGGACGGATCGTCGAACACATCCTCGCTGGTGCTGCCGACCGCCACATGGCCGCCCTCATGGGCGACCACATAAAGACCGTTCAGGAAGATCACCGGCAGGGCGGGGTCGATATCCGCCTTCAGCAGGGCCGCCTGTCCCTTGACCGGCTGGCCGATGAGACGCGGATAGGGTGGCGAAATCCCTTCAAGCAGCGGGAAGGATCGGTGGCCGGCCGAGACGATGCAGTGCCCGAACGCGACGCTTCCGCCGCCGCGGAATATAATCCTATTCGATACCGGGTCGATCGTCTCCGCCTCGATCCCCTCGACAACCTGCACATGGCCCGCGGATCGAAGGAAGGCGGCAAGCGCTAAAACCAGGCCGCGCGGCGATACGCGCGCCGCAAAGGTGTCGTGGACGAGGCCGGCGGCGGTGAAGGAAGCATCCGGCCACCCCTTCTGCGGGGGGCGGTCGAGCACATGCCAGTGGAAACGCCGCTCGCCGCGCCGCCAGCACGCTTCGGCATCGGCCGAATGGCCGAGCGCGATCTTTCGTAGATGCGGCTTCGGCAGCGGGATCAGCCGGCCGGACCGGCGGTAGCCGCAGGCCATCCCGGTCTCGGCCTCAAGCTCGGCGATCTCGTCTTCCAGCGACAGGAGTGCGTCGAACTGGAACTGTTTCTTGTCGTTCCATTTGTCCGGCATGTGCGGCATCAGGGCGCCGAGCAGTCCGCCGCTCGCCCCTTGCCCCAGTGGGCCGGCATCGACAAGCAGGGTGCGGATACCCAGACGCTCGGCCTTGACCGCCGCCCACAGGCCCATGACGCCGCCACCGACGATGACGAGATCCGCGGATGACGGAAGGACACGAGATTGACCGCCGAAGCCGGCAGGATTATCCGCATGTCCCATGAGTGATCGTCATCCTGAAGTTCGTGCGACCGACAGCCAGAATCCCGATGCCCAGGCCCTGGATTGGCATGAGGGCGATATGCCCTATTCCCAGAAATTTGGCGATCACTTTTATTGCCGCACCGACGGCCGGCTGGAATGTGGCCACACGTTCCTGGCCGGCAACGGCCTGCCGGAGCGCTGGGAAGGGCGTCAGAATTTCCGGATAGGCGAACTCGGCTTCGGCACCGGCCTGAATTTCTGCGAGACCTGGCGGCAATGGAAGCTTTTCCGCGCCCCCGGCGCAAAGCTGCATTTCACCTCGTTCGAGCTCTATCCGATGCAGCGCGACGAGATCGATCGGGCGCTTGCCCGCTGGCCGGAGATCGACGCGGAACGGCAGGCGCTGGTCGGGGCGTGGCCTGACGGGCCTGCCGGCCATGTGGTGATCGAGGCCGACGCCCAGACCCGGCTCACCGTCGTCTGCGGCCCGGCGCTCGAAGGCGTTTCCCTGGCGGAGGCGGATTTCGACGCCTGGTTCCTCGACGGCTTTGCGCCATCCCGCAATCCCGACATGTGGTCGCCCGAAATCATGCAGGCGATCCACGGCAGGACCTTGCCCGGCGGCACGTTCGGCACCTATGCCGCCGCCGGCTTCGTGCGGCGAAACCTTCAGGCGGCCGGCTTCGTCGTGGAGCGGCGTCCAGGTTTTGCGGGCAAGCGCGAGATGTTGTGCGGCATCAAGCCGGCATCCTGAAACGGTCATCCGGCGCAAAAAGGGGTCACCCGACGCAAAACAGCCGGCCTGACGACCGGCTGCCATCCATCGGGTCACGCGGCGGCCTATTGGCAGACGCGCAGGCTTTCCATGTGCCAGCCGCCGTCATAGGCGTTGCGCACGCGGCGGTCCTCGTACCAGCAGCGCGGCCGGGGTGGCGGTGGCGGATCGATGTAGCGCGGCCCGCCGTCATTGGCGATTGCGCCGCCGATCAGGCCGCCGATGACGCCTGCGGCCAGGCCGCCGGCGATCACCGCACCGGTATTGTTGTGATGTCTGCGCGGCGGAGGCCCACGGCGGTCGTATCGGTCATATCTGTCATATCGGTCGTAGTGTCTGTCCCACTGCTGGGCCGCCGCTTCGCCGGCCGGCAACACGATGCTGGTGCAGGTAGCGGCCAGGATCAGCGCCGAGACAATCATCTTCTTCATCGCAAGCGTCTCCGTTTCCACCGAGTCGCGCTCTAAAGCGGCAGGAAGGGGCTCGGTATTCGCGGACAATGCACGTCCCGTGCTTAATGGTTCCTGAACGGAAAACCGATCGCACCGACGTGCGATCGCCGGATCGGCGCATCGGCAGGTTCGACCCGGCACAATTGACGCGCGAAAAATGCCAAAAACCTGCTTCCAGTTATGAAAACTGGGCTAGTCCGAATTTCTCGCCCCTCATTCTTGGTCCTTCCTCTCAGCCCGGCACCTTCATACTTTTGCGGGAAGCTGCTGTCGGCATACACGGATTTAGGGCATTAGATGAACCTCATGGACTTCCAACCCCTGCACGTCATTGGCGGCCAGTACGCGGTATCGTGCGACCCCGGTGTCGTGCTGATGACCGTCCTCGGCTCCTGCGTCTCGGCCTGCATCTACGATCCTCTCGTTGCCATCGGGGGACTAAACCATTTCCTCCTGCCGACATGCGGCGGACAGGAGACCGTCGACCGCCCGGAACGGTATGGCGAGCCGGCCATGCGCGCGCTGGTCGACGATCTTTATAGCCTCGGCGCGGAACGCCGAAATCTTCGCGCCAAGCTGTTCGGCGGCCGCTCGCGCAAATCGAGCGGCTACGATCCGGGATCTCTCAATGCGGCCTTCGCAAGGCGCTTTCTTCTGGAGGAAGGCATCAAGCTTGTCGATGCCAGCCTGGGCGACGACCTGGCGCGCTGGATCGCCTTTCACCCGACGACGGGCAGAGTGCAGATGAGGATCACGGCCGACACCCTCCCGGCCCCATCGATTTCCGGCCTCTCGCTTTCCGGCCCTTCGCTTTCCAGCCCCTCGCTTTCCGGCATGCCGTGGGCGGCATCGCGGGAAAGGCGATACTGACGGTCTTGCCCGCTAATTTGAGGCGGAACTCACGATCGCGCCGCCGAGCCAGTTGCGGATCTTGGCCTCGAGCGCCTCGGGACTGATCGGCTTCGAAAGATAATCGTCCATGCCGACCTGGAAGCAGAGCTCGCGGTCACTTTCGAGCGCATGCGCCGTGACGCCGATGATCGGTGTGTGGGTGCCCGTCTCCTGTTCGAGCTCGCGGATCTTCTGGGTCGCCTGATGCCCGTTCATGACCGGCATCGAGACGTCCATGATGATCACGGCCGGATCGTGCTTCTTCCACGCCTCGACGGCTTCCGCGCCGTTCTTGACGATCTGGAACAGCCAACCGGTTGTCTGCAGGATCTGGGTGAAGACGATCTGGTTGACCTCGTTGTCCTCGGCCACCAGCACGTCGAGCGTCGGTGCGGCCTGCATGGGAGGCGTGGAGACCGGGGCTGCCGGTTCCTCGATTACCGGGACGGAACTCGACGGCGCGGCGACGGCGGCCGGAGCCACGGCCTGCACCACCGGCTGCGCCTGCGGCCGGGCCGCCGCCTGCTCCGCCTCGATTGCCCGCCGCCTGGTGCGGATCGAACGGACGACATCGATGATCGTGCTGCGCAACAGGTTGGCGCGCGCCGGCTTCATCAGATGCGCCTGGATGTTGAGGGCGGCGAACATGCTGTCGTCGCCGGCCATGTCCATCGACGTGAGGAAAACCACGCCGGTACCGTCGAAGCGCGGGTCGCGCCTGAGGTGTCTTGCGAAATCGAGCCCGTTCATCTCCGGCATGTGGTAGTCGAGCACGATCGCATCGACGAAAACGCCGATACGGGCCGCCTCGGTGAGGATCGCCAGCCCCTCGGCGCCGCTCTCGGCCGCCACCGTGTCGAAACCCCACATGCTGAGCTGTTCGGTGAGGATGCGGCGGTTCACGGCATTGTCGTCGACGACGAGGATGCGCGCGCCGCTCGTGTTGATCGGCAGGGCCGTCAGGATATTGCGTTCGCTGACCACCTGGAACGGCAGGTGGACGGTGAAGACCGAACCGCGTCCGACTTCGCTCGTCACGTCGATATGACCGCCGAACAGCTCGGTCAGGCCCGCGGTGATCGCAAGCCCGAGCCCGGTGCCCTCGTGCCGGCGCGTCGAGGACGTATCGACCTGCGAGAATTTTTCGAACACGGATTTCAGCTTCTCTTCGGGAATGCCGAGCCCGGTATCCTCGATGCGGATCGACAGCATCATCTCGCGGGGGCCTTTCGCCTCCGACCTCAGATCGATGAAGACATGTCCCTTTTCGGTGAATTTCACCGCATTGCCGACGAGATTGGTGATGATCTGGCGGAAACGGCCGGCATCGCCCATCACCGTCTCGCGGACCGAGGCGTCGCCGCGCACGATCAGCTCGATATCCTTTTCGGCGGCCGAGGAGGACAGAAGCGTCGCCACGTCCTCGATCGCCTCGACCGGATCGAACGGCGCCTTGCGCAGCTTCATCTGGCCGGCATCGATCTTGGAGAAGTCGAGGATGTCGTTGATGATCGTCAAGAGCGCGTTGCCCGACTTGACGATGATGTCGATGAAGGTCTTCTGGCGGGTGTCGAGATTGGACTTGGCAAGCAGTTCGGCCATGCCGAGCACGCCGTTCATCGGGGTGCGGATCTCATGGCTCATATTGGCGAGGAATTCCGACTTAGCCCGGTCGGCGGCCTCGGCGCGCTGCAGGAGACGGGTCAGCTCCTCCTCACGGCTCTTCATCTCGGTGACGTCGGTGAAGACCGCCAGCCAATGGTCGCTGCCAGTCAGCTTGGCCTCGACATGGATCCACTTGGCGCCCTCGATGCGGAAGGCGGCGAATACCGGCTTGCCGGCAGCGACGTTATCCTCCCAGGCTTTGAGCGTCGCCACCGCCTCCTCGGGCGTGCCGAGATCGCCGCGCCTTGCGCAATAGCGGAAGAGATCGCGCCACAGGCATCCGGCGCCCACCATCTCGGCCGGCATGTCGAGCATGGCCGGTAGCGCGTCGTTGGAGAAGATGATCTCGCCGTCATGCAGGATGAGCAGGCCTTGCGACATGGCGCTCGTCGCGTCGCGCATCAGCGCGCCATGGGCTTCCAGCGCCGCGCGGGCTTCCTGGATCTCCTGCTCGCGCTTGCGCACGGCGGTGATGTCCATGTAGCTCAGCAGGATCTTTCCGCCGGAAAGCTGGGTGCCGGAAATCACGATCACCAGGCCGTTGCGGCTTTTCACCTCGATCGGCGGCCGTTCCTGGCCGTCGGTCAGGGCGGCGATGCGCTCCTGGTAGATCTCCTCGAAGCTGCGCGTCGAGCCGCTGTAGATGCCGTGGTCGAAATTGACTTTCAGAAAATCCCGGTAGGAACGCCCCGGCAGCTCGAACTGCTCTCCGGCATCCCAGAAGGCATAGAAGGCCGGGTTGGCGTATTCGAACAGGAACTGCGCGTCGAGGATCGCCACGCCGACAGGCATGGCGTGCAGGATCGTCTGCAGATCCTTGCCCATCTTCTCCGCCTTGTTCTGCGCCTCCTTGATGAGGGAGACGTCCATGCGCGAACCGACGAGATTGTGCGCGCCGTCATTGGTGGTCACCCGGCGCAGATGCGTGATGACCGGCACGATCGATCCGTCGGGGAAGGTGATCTCCTCCGACTTCTCGATATCCTCGCCCATCATCACGCGGTCGTTTTCGAGACGGAAACGATCGGCCGCGCCGGGGAACATTTCCGTTTCGGTCTTGCCGAGGAAATGGGTCCTGGGCTTGCCGAGCATCGCCTCGTAGGCGGCGTTGGCATAGGTGAGCTGGCGGTCGCTGTTACGCACGAACACCGGCACCGGCAGGTCTTCGAGCACGGCGCGAAACAGGTCCGTTTCCGAGACATGGGCGCGCAGGAGCATTTCCTGCTCCTTGAATTCCGTCACGTCGTGGCGGATGGCGATCAGCAGGCCGTTTTCGAGGCGTTTGTTGATGCTGCGCAGCCAGCGCCCGTCCGAAAGCTGGTCGGTGCTTTCCGAATAGGGAAGGTCGAACGGCTTCATTCGCTCGGCAATCCATGCCTCCTTGTCAGGAGCATCGGGGCCGAAACTCGCCGGCGACACCCGGTGACGGCGATCGTAGGCGAATCCGAGGATGTCCCTGAGCGTGATGCCCGGCTGGACGTCGATCGAGATCGACTCGAAATGGTTGATGAGCTGCGAGTTGCAGTAGAGCAGAACGTTATGCTTGTCGTAGATGCCGATACCCATTTCGAGCATGTCGAGGGCATCGTCGAGAAGGGCATTGTTGAACGGCGAAAACGGCGCGACGGGCCTTGCACTTCCGGTATGCGACCCGCCGGCGGGGACGACAGCGCGCACAGCAACCGCGGGCGGGGCAACGTCCCTGGGCTCGGAAACGGCGCCGATGCGCGGAATCGCTCCGAACGCGCCGAAAAGATAGGTATGGTCGTCTTCGGTCAGGAACCGCTCGATATTGATCTCGTGGCGAACGACGCCGGACCGGTCGAAACAGAGCGCCGTCTCGTCGGTACCGAAAACGATCGCCCGGCATTCCTTTTCCTTGCGGTCGGCATCTTCCGGCGCCCCCGCAAGGCCACGGCTGGTATTGCCCGCGAAGTCGCTCGGATGCAGGCCGAAAAGGCGCGCATAGGCGGCGTTTACCGCCACGTAGTTGAGGGCGCTGTCCTTGATGAAGGCAGGTTCGGCGAGATCGTTGATCCGCGCGCATGCCGTTTTCAAGAGTTCGCTTTCGGTGTCCACCTTCCCCCGCTCCTTCGTGCCGGCCGATACCCGGCTCGATTCGTTTTTCCCCAATCGACTGATAACACCATAGCGGGTGTTAACATCGTGTTGTTGAAACAGTACGACTTGTCATTTCTGGCATTTGTCAATCATAGGCGCCGGCATTCGCCCGAGACCACAGCCTGAGGTCGAATGCCGACATTCTCAACTTCGTCCCTGCCGCGCCGTCTGCGGCTGACCGAAGCGCGATCGGAACACAAAATCCGAGACTTAGGCAGAGAGGGCGGCGTCAAATCTTTTCCACATTGCCGCCACGATTTGGCCGCAATATCCATTAGCGATTGCTCAGACTTGACGAAAATCAACCGAAGGCGGCACCAAGCTGAATGTCCGTTCAGACTATTGGGAAATCGTCTTCATCAATCTGCCGCGTTTCGGCGCGACCATTTCTGCACCCCTTGAGGACAAAAAGGGAAAGGAAAAAACATGTCGGCATTGAGAAAGACGATATCACTTGGCCTCGTCGCACTGTCCGTAGCGGGCGCCCTGACGGTGACCGCTCCGGCGGCCGAAGCCCGCGACCGCCACCATCGCAACGTCTGGCCGGGCGTGGCCGCAGGCCTTGCCGGCGGCATCATCGGCGGCGCGATCATCGCCGGATCGCAGCGGCCCGCCTATGCCGAGCCCGAATATGTGGAGCCGGAATACGACTACGCTCCCCCGCCCCCGCCGCCGGTTTATTACCGCCGCGCCTATTATCGCGACTATCCGCCGGTCTGCGAACTCGAATGGCGCCGCAACCGTTATGGCGAGCCCTATCGCGTCGAGGTCTGCTCGCGCTGATCGGGGATCCGAAAAATGAAATCGAGCCCGCTTCCGCCACCGGCGGAGGCGGGCTCTTTGCATTTGAAATCGCGTTCGGGCGCTGTTTCGGACCGCGCCCGAAGGCCGCTCCATTTCGCGATTGCGAAACATCTGCTTGACTTTTGCCCGGAAAACCACCAAATGCGCCTCAGCTTTCACCTTCCGGCCGCCGCGTGAGTTGGCCCCGCGTCTTAAAGACAACCGCGAAGAAGGAACAAGGCGCAAAGATAGATCGCCCTCGATCCCGGAGGGTTTAAGCGCTGGAGAGCAATTTCCAACTTGCAAGTTCCCACTTCACGCGGGGTTCTTGACGCCAAAGGCAGACCGGACGGCATGGTGCCAGCCCGGCGATACGCTTTTGGCGCCCCGAAAAGGTATTCGACTTGACGAATTTCCATGAGCTTGGCCTCACCAAGCAGCTCGTAGCCACCCTGTTTGCGCTTGGTTACGAGACGCCCACCCCTATTCAGGCCCAGGCGATCCCCCAGCTTCTCGAAGGCCGCGACATGATCGGCCTTGCCCAGACCGGCACCGGCAAGACCGCCGCCTTCGGTCTCCCCCTGATCGAAATGCTCCTCAAGGAGCAGAAGCGCCCCGACAACCGCACCACCCGGACGCTTATCCTTGCGCCCACCCGCGAACTGGTCAACCAGATCGCTGTCAACCTGAAGAGCTATGTCCGCAACACGCCGCTGAAGATCAATGCGGTGGTCGGCGGCGCTTCGATCAACAAGCAGCAGCTGCAGCTTGAAAAAGGCACCGACATCCTCGTCGCGACCCCCGGCCGCCTGCTCGACCTCGTCGCCCGCCGCGCCATCGGCCTGACGACGGTCCGTTACCTGGTGCTCGACGAAGCCGACCAGATGCTCGACCTCGGCTTCATCCACGACCTGCGCAAGATTTCGAAAATGGTCCCGGCTCGCCGCCAGACCCTGCTCTTCTCGGCCACCATGCCGAAGGCGATCGCCGATCTTGCCGCCGACTTCCTGAAGGATCCGGTCCAGGTCTCCGTCACGCCTCCGGGCAAGGCCGCCGACAAGGTCGAACAGTTCGTCCATTTCGTCGCCGGCAAGAACGACAAGACCGATCTTCTCAAGAAGTCGCTCGAAGAGAACCCGGATGGCCGCGCCATGGTTTTCCTGCGCACCAAGCACGGCGCCGAGAAGCTTTCCAAGCATCTCGAGCATGTCGGCTTCAAGGTCGCCTCGATCCACGGCAACAAGAGCCAGGGCCAGCGCGAACGCGCCCTCAAGGCCTTCCGTGACAACGAGATCCGCGTTCTGGTGGCGACCGACGTCGCTGCCCGCGGCATCGATATTCCCGGCGTCACGCATGTCTTCAACTACGACCTGCCGGAAGTGCCGGACGCCTACGTCCACCGTATCGGCCGTACCGCGCGTGCCGGCCGCGACGGCATCGCCATCGCCTTCTGCGCCACGGACGAAACCGGCCTGCTGCGCGATATCGAGAAGCTGATGGGCATCGAGATCACCACCGCATCCGGCCAGCGTCCGGAAGGCATGGGCCGTCCGTCGCGTGGCGGCGGCAACAACCGCGGCGGCGCAAATCGCGGCCGTGGCGGCAATGGCCAGGGTCGCGGTCATGGCGGCGAAGGCCGTCCGCAGGGCGAAGGCCGTCCTGAGCGTCGCGAACGTCCGGCCCGCAAGCCGTTTTTCGCTGCCGACGGCGCCGAGGGTGGAGATCGCCCCGCACGCCCGGCCCGCCCGCACGGCGATCGCCCCCATGGTGACCGTCCGCAGCGCGACAACCGCCGCAATGACGATTTCCGCGGCCAGCGTCGCGGCGAGGAAGCCCCGCGCTTCGAAGCCGACAACGACCTGGCGACCACGTCGGATTTCCGCCCGGCCAAGAAGCAGTTCGGTCCCCAGGATGGGATGAAGAACGGCGAAGGCCGTCCGGCCCGCAACGATCACCGCAAGGGCAATGGAGCTCCGGCCGCCCACGCGGCACATGGCGCCCATGAACCGGGTGCTCAGCGCAAGGCGCATAACGGCGGCCAGGCCCGCCCGGCAAACGGTGACAACCGCGGCCCGGTGAAGTTCGGCAACGACAACCGCAACGGCGGCCAGCAGGGCCGCAAGCGCCGCCCGGCGTAAGCAGAGCCAACAACGGCGTAAGCACAACAAAACAAAGAGAAAGAGGCCGCTCAAGCGGCCTCTTTTTTGTCATTTGACCGCGGCGTTCCCTCCGTCGGCAAAGAGCGCCGACCCGGCCACGAAGCTCGCCATCGGGCTTGCCAGGAACAGGGCCGCCCGGGCGATTTCCTCGGGCTGGGCGATACGCTTGAGGGCGTGCAGACCCGCCGCCCATTCCTTCTGTGCCGCATCGCCGGCCATAGGAGTGTCGGTGCCGCCGGGCAGCAATGCATTTGCGCGTATGCCGCGCGCGCCGTAGTCGGCGGTAATCCCCTTCACCAGACCCATGATCCCGGCCTTGGATGCGCCATAGGCGCCCATGCCGGGAATGCCGACGCTGGTACCGACGAAGGTGGAGGTGAAGATGATCGATCCGCCGCCGCGTTCGAGCATGGCCGGGATCTGCGAGCGAGCACCGAGGAAGGCGCTCGTGAGGTTCGTGGTCATGGTATCCTGCCACTCCTGTCGCGTCACCTCCCCGAGCGGCTGGTAGGGCCCGACCGTGCCGGCATTGTTCAGGGCAATGTCGAGACCGCCGAACCGGCCAAGCGCGGCGTCGAGCAATCTCCGGTGGGTCTCCTCGTCCGCGACATCGCCCGCCACGGCGACCGCATGGCCGCCGGCCGCCTCGATCTCGGAAACAAGCTTCAGCAATTCTGCCTCGCCTCGCGCATTGGCAACGACAGCCGCGCCCTCCCGGGCGAAAAGAAGGGCGGCGGCGCGGCCGATGCCGCTGGATGCGCCGGTGACAATGGCAACCTTGTTGGTCAGCATGATGTAGCTCCTGTTGGGTTTACATCCGCTGTCTATGACTGCCCGGCTCCCGCCGACACCCGTTTCCTGACCGGGCGAAAAACGCCCTCAAGCCTTCCGGTTCACCATGTAGACGCCTGCGACCACGATCACCGTGCCGACGATCATCGGCCAGGTCAGCGGTTCGCCAAACAGGATGGCCGCCTCGATCGCCACGACCGGCGGCATCAGATAGATGAGCGAGGCGGCACGCGACACCTGCCCGCGGCGGATGAGGTAGAGCAGCAGGCCGACAGCGCCCATCGACAGGCCGAAAACCGACCAGCCCATGGCGAAGACCGCCTCGTGGGTCCAGTCGAAGCGCAGGTTTTCAAGAGCGAGCGCCAGCGGGATCGTGACGGCCAGTGCGCCGACGAATTGCAGCGTCGCGATCGAGAACAGGTCGCCCTCCTGCAGGTGGCGCTTCTGATAGAGCGTGCCGTAGGTGACCGACGTCATGGCGACGAGGTTGATCAGCACCGGAACCGCAAGTCCGGCCAGCCCGCGTTCGAAGACGTCGAGAAGCTGCGGCGAGATCGCGAGCAGAATGCCAGCGAAGCCGAGCGCCAGGCCGACCTTCTGCAGGGGCTTGAGGCGCTCGCCGAGGAAAAGCGGCGCGACCATGGCGGTCAGGAGCGGTTGCAGCCCGGCGATGATGCCGGAAAGGCCGGCCGGCACGCCCTGCCCGATCGCATACCAGACGCCGGCAAGGTAAAGCCCGTGCAGGAAAACGCCGGAGAACATCGCGTGCCCGATCTGGACACGGCTCCTCGGCCATTTCGCCCGGGTGATCAGGCAGACGACGAAAAAAGCCGCTGCGGCGAGCGCATGGCGCCCGGCCAGGAACGTCAGCGGATCGGCATGTTTCGCCGCATATTTCGCGACGATCCAGCCCGTAGACCAGAGGAGGACGAAGAGGGCCGGAGCCAGACGATCGAGCATGATGGCATTTCCGGCATCGCTGTTTCTACGAGGAAGCCGCCTGCTTATTGCCTGTCCGGGCATGCGTCAAAGCAGAAAAACTGATGGCTGCAATGAACGCCGCTTGAGAAAGGCGACGCGGTGCGATCGTTGCGCCGGAAGCGGATCCTGCCCCATCAGCCTTTGCCCCATGGCAGCCGACTCGCGCACCACGCTGAAACCATAATCGGTCATCTCCCGCTCATAGGCGTTGAGTGCGAGCGCAAGACCGACCTCGCCGCGCTCGACGGCGACGATCGCATGTCCGAGCAGCGCCGCGTCGCGCATGGCGACGTTTGCCCCTCGTCCGAGCGTCGGCGTCATCGCATGGACGGCATCCCCGAGAAGCGTCACGCGAAAAGTCTCCTCGAGATCGCATGGCACGCTCGTGTGCATCTCGATCGCGAAGAAGGAGGACGGATCTCCGTGGGCAAGGATAGTCCCGGCCGCCTCCGGCCAGTTATCCAGCATCCCGATCGAAAGCGCCTGAAGCGCCGGGCCGCCGGCCTCCCGCGGCATGGCACCGTCACCGGGGAAATATTCCCGGCGACCGCCGACGATGCAGACGACATAGTCCTCCTGGCTGGAAAGACCCGCCTGCGGAGCGATCCGGCCGGAGGCGACATCGGGACGGTTCGGGAAAACCACCGGCCCCAGTCCGAAGAACACCCGGCGATCGTCGGACGCGACAGTGAAGACGTCACCCAGAACCTGCCCGGGCAGCAGGTGGCGAACCCGCTCGATCGGAATGCGGCCGTAGATGGCGCGCACTCCGGTATCCACGATCCGCGCCTCGGGAAGGCGTTGCCGCCGCACCGCGGAGCGTATCCCGTCGGCACCGACCAGAATGTCTCCCCGCGCGGTGCTGCCGTCGGAAAACACGGCGGTCACCCCTTCGGCATCCGTTTCATAACGCAGCATCCGGGCGCCGAAGCGGCAGACATCCTCCAGCCCGGTCAGAAGAATATGCCGCAAGGTGGTGCGATCGACATTGACATGCTGCGGATCGCCCTCCGCAAGCCAGTGCCGCGGCGCCCTGTCCGGGCCGCCACTCGGCATCCGCCGCAATTCCTTCAGGCCCGTATCGACGATCGTCGTGAACGGCAAGGGCCGCATCGCGGTCGCTTCGAACAGCCGGTAGAGATCGTCGGGCAGGACTTCCCTGAGGGCATTCACCCCATCCCGATCGATATGCAGGCGATAACCCTGCTGGCGGGCCCAGGGGCCGGCATCGCGTTCGAAGATTTCAACCTCGATATCGGCGCGACGCAGCATCTGAGCAAGGCAAAGACCGCCGAGGCCGGCACCGACGACAATAACTTTCAGCTTAGGCATGGGACGCTCCTCTTCCGCCATCGGAAAAGGACGTACAGGATGTGCCCGCTCACCATGAGCGAACCCTTATACGAACGCAAAGCGCCACCCGGACTACCTACCGGGCCGTGACTTTCGCACGTCCGGGGTCTTTATGCGGAACAGCCGAAATTCTGTCAAGCAGCAGATTCGGCGGTTTCCCAGGCCCCGCTCCTCCCGCAAACAGCGGGCTGAATGGATGCCGGCCGGCAGCATTTGAACAGAGCTTGGGCAGCTGATGTTTTTCAGGGCAGAAGGCCGTTCCAGCGCGTCCCGAAGCGGGGAGCTTGCCGAGCGCCTGAATCGGCGCATCTATTGGCGCGGGACGGTTCGAACCTCGCTTTTTTCACCGCGCAGAATTCTTTTCGGCCAATTGCGCACAGTTCTTGCATTGCCTTCAGCGTTGTACTCAAATGGCAGGAAAACAAGGGAACGCGCCATTGGCATTTGATGAAATGTTGACTGCGGACAACAATCCGCGACCGCCATACAAGACCTATCACGAATGGTATGCCAGTCAGGACGCTGCGCACCTGATCCGCAAGACCCAGGATGCGGAAAACATATTCAGAAAGACAGGCATCACCTTCGCAGTCTACGGACACGCGGACAGTTCCGAAAAGCTCATCCCCTTCGACATCATCCCCCGCATCATTTCTGCCCGTGAATGGCGCAAGCTCGCGCAGGGCATCGAGCAGCGGGTCCTGGCGCTCAATGCCTTTCTCGACGACATCTACCACAAGCAGGAGATCATCAAGGCAGGCCGCATCCCCCGCGAGCTGATCGAGAGGAACGTCGCCTTCCTGCCGGAAATGATCGGCTTCAAGCCGCCTGGCGGCGTCTACACCCATATCGTCGGCACCGACATCGTGCGCACCGGCGAGGACCAGTTCTACGTGCTGGAGGATAATGCCCGCACGCCGTCCGGTGTTTCCTACATGCTGGAAAACCGGGAAACCATGATGCAGATGTTCCCGGAACTCTTCACGCTGAACAAGGTGCAGCGGGTCGAGGACTATCCGCGGCTGCTGCGCCAGTCGCTCGCCTCGCTCGCGCCTCCGGGCTGCAAGGGCAAGCCGCGCGTCGCGGTCCTGACGCCGGGCATCTTCAACTCGGCCTATTACGAACATTCGTTCCTTGCCGACCAGATGGGCGTGGAACTGGTCGAGGGCGCCGACCTGCGCGTCATCGACGGGCGCGTCAAGATGCGCACGACACGCGGCTACGAGGCGATCGACGTGCTCTACCGCCGCGTCGACGACGACTTTCTCGATCCCCTCACCTTCCGGGCCGATTCGGCGCTCGGCATTCCAGGCATCATGGATGTCTACCGGGCCGGCAACATCACGATCGCCAATGCGCCCGGCACCGGCATTTCCGACGACAAGGCGATCTATTCCTACATGCCCGAGATCGTCGAGTTCTATACCGGTCGCAAGGCGCTGCTCGAAAACGTGCCGACCTGGCGCTGTTCGGAGCCGGACAGCCTGAAATACGTGCTGGAGCACATCGAGGAACTGGTCATCAAGGAAGTCCACGGGTCCGGCGGCTACGGCATGCTGGTCGGCCCGACGGCGACGAAGAAGGAACGCACCGAATTTGCCGAAAAGCTGGCGGCCAAGCCCGCCAACTACATCGCCCAGCCGACGCTGGCTCTGTCCACCGTGCCGATCTTCGTCAACAAGGGGATCGCGCCGCGCCACGTCGACCTGCGCCCCTATGTGCTCGTCTCCGACAAGGTGAAGATCATCCCCGGCGGGCTGACCCGCGTCGCCCTGAAACAGGGTTCGCTGGTGGTCAATTCCAGCCAGGGCGGCGGCACCAAGGACACCTGGGTACTGGAAGATTGAGGTCGTAGAGACATGCTCGGAAGAACTGCAAACGGCCTTTACTGGATGTTCCGCTATATCGAGCGGGCCGAGAATATCGCCCGCCTCGTCGATGCGGGCCTGCGCGTGTCGCTGACCCGCGCCGGCTCCTCCGACGAGGACTGGCACGGGGTACTGGAAAGCGCGGGCGTGCGCGAGGCCTATTCGGAAGTGCATGCCGAACTGACGGCCGCGGATGCGATCGACTACCTGCTGCGCGACACGTCCAACCCGTCCAGCGTCATGTCCTGCATCGAATGGGGCCGCAACAACGCCCGCATGGTGCGCACCGCGCTGACCCGCGAGACCTGGGAGGCCACCAACGAAGCCTGGCTCGACCTCAAGGCCCGGCTCGCCCGCAAGCTCAAGCCCGCCGACCTGCCGGAACTGATCGACGTCATCAAGCATCGCTGCGGCCTGATCCGTGGCGCCTTCCACGGCTCGATGCTGCGGAACGACCTCTACAATTTCTCGCGAATCGGCACCTTCATCGAACGCGCCGACAATACGAGCCGCATCCTCGACGTGAAATATTACGTGCTCCTGCCGGCCGTCAGCCAGGTGGGTTCGGCGCTCGACAATTTCCAATGGGAATCGATCCTGCGCTCGGTCTCGGCCCACCGTTCCTACGGCTGGGTCTATGACGGCGAGTACCAGTCCGCCAACATCGCCGACTTCCTGATCCTGAAAGTGCAGATGCCGCGGTCGCTGGCCTATTGCTACGAGAAGATCACCAGCAATCTGGACTATCTGGCGCAGACCTATGACGAGCGGCTGAAGGCCCACGAGACGGCGGCGGCGATCCGTTCGACGCTGAAGCGCGGCTCGATCTCCGACATCATGGACCAGGGCCTGCACGAATTCCTGGAGGATTTCGTCAGCCGCAACAACCAGCTCAGCGCCGAAATCACCGAAGGCTACCGCTTTTACCAGTAGGCCCAACAGGCACAGGATTTACCGCACATGCGGCTGAAGATCTCCCATACGACCGAATATCTCTACGACGAGCCGGTGCCCTATTCGCTGCAGCGCCTGAGGCTGACGCCGGTCGACGGCCCCGGCCAGAAGGTCGTCAACTGGTCGATCACCGTCGACGGCGCCAAGATCGAGGCGGGTTACGCCGACCAGTTCGGCAACCGCGTCGAGCTGGTCTCGACCGAAGGTGCCGAGCACACGATCCGCATCACCGCATCAGGCGAAGTGGAGACGGAGGACCGCGCCGGCGTGTTCGGGCCGCACCAGGGCTTCTGCCCGCTCTGGCTGTTCCTGCGCGAAACGGCGCTCACCAAGCCCGGCAAGCTCGTCCGCGAACTCGCCAGGAGCCTCACCGGCGACAGCGAGCTTGCCAGGATGCATGCGCTGATGGAGACGATCCACGAGACCGTCGCCTATGTACCCGGTGCGACCGGCACCGAGACGACGGCCGAACAGGCGCTGGAGGCCCGGAGTGGCGTCTGCCAGGACCATGCGCATATCTTCCTTGCCGCAGCCCGCCTGCTCGACATCCCGGCGCGCTACATTTCCGGCTACCTGCTGATGGAAGGAACGACCGAACAGGCTGCAACCCATGCCTGGGCGGAAGTGTTTCTGCCGGGCCTCGGCTGGGTCGGCTTCGACGCGTCGAACAAGATCTGCCCGAACGACAGCTACGTGCGGGTCGCTTCCGGCCTCTGCTACCGCGACTGCGCCCCCGTCTCCGGCATCCGCCTCGGCCCGGCCGGCGAAAACCTCAAGGTGTCGCTGACGGTGGCCGCGGGACAGACGCAGAGCCAGAATGGGCAGGGGCAGAGCCAGACGCAGGCTTAGGGCCTTACGAACGGGCCGGCTTGGCTCCAAGAGAGGCCCGAAGCCACGCGCCGTCTAGCCGCCGCGTGGGAGGGGCCAAGCCACAAATCAGAAGTGGGCCGGATTGAAGAACCCCGGGGCCTCCGGCGGATCGGCCAAGCGCTTCTTGAAACATTCTGCGTGGGCGAACCAGACTTGCCATTTACCTGCGGACGTCTCAGCAGTAATCCGCAAGGGATCGGGCATCTAAGCTTGGATATTTTGCCGCAGAAGCAGCAAGGCCCCCACTCAACGTTCGACTTTTCTGCCATTTGTCGCCTCCACTCGCAATTGTCTCTTTCGGATTATCCTCGTCCTGAATGAGCTGGTTGATCTACATTTGCTAGCCGATTTCGCAATCTTGCTCTGCGGTTTCATTTCCAACGTTCGCCGGGCCGCTCCACGCCACTTCATCCGGTCTTTCGGACCACTTCTCTCCAAGGGGAGAAAGAAAACGTCGCAAGCCCGACACCACCTCCGCATGCTCTGATCCCGCTTCGAAAACGAGGATGGAGCATGCTGTTCGGGCAATCGGTCTTCCAGTCCGTGCTGACGCGGCTGAGACAGGAGCAAGGCGATGACGAGGCCGAAGAGGCCGGCACGGGCTTCCGCATCAAGGGGCTCGGCATGGGTTTCGTCGCGCCGACGGATGACGGTCCGGCGGTAGCCGCCGCCGGGACCGAAGCCTATTTCGCCTTCCTTCCAGACATCGCCGAAATCGAACTGGAGCGGGAGTATCCGGCGCCCGAGCCGGAAGAACCGCCGGCGCCGGCCTTTCCCGCCCATCTGCTGCGCCTGACGACCGAGGAGATCGCGGAAGAACTAGCCATCACCTCCGCCGATACCGAGGCGACGCTTGGCGAGAAGCGCCGGCATTTCGCCAAAGCCAACCATCCCGACAGCGTCGCGCCGGAATTCCGGGAAAACGCCAATACCCGCATGAAAACCGCCAACCTGCTGATCGACACCGCGATCAAGGGATTGTTCTGGCGCTAGAGGAAAGCTCAGTCCTGCGAATCGTCGGCCGGCTTCTCGACCGGCGGCTTCCTCTTCTCGATGAACAGCTTGTAGGTGGCATAAGCCCCGGTGGCGCCGACGATGACGGCCCACAGAGGTTCGCCGGCGACCAGTTCGAATATCGCCCAGGCGGCGCACACGGCCGGAATCAGCACCCGGCGCCACAGCGGCTGGTAAAAGGGATGGTTCGGATCGATCATGGTCTCACTCCCGCCCTGTCGTCGCCACGTGTCATTCGCCGGCGGCCTGCATGTTCTGGCGTGATCCGATGATATCCTGGTCTACGATCGAAAATGCAAGGTTGAGATGCCCCTCGAACACCAGCGAGGGCTCGTCCGCCACGATGGTGAGTGTCGGCATGCCGCCGAGCCGCACCACATGCGTCTGCGCCAGCCCCTCCTCGATACCTGCCTGCAGCAGATCCTGGTAACGCGTGCCAGGGCCGGTGATGAAGACCGGCATGGGACCATGCAGGCTGAGCAGCCGCGACAGGCCGAAACCGAGCGCCGCGCCGGCATGGCGGAAGGCAAGCTGCGCCATGCGGTTGCCCTGCCGGGCGCGGGTGGCGATCTTGTCGATCTCCGCCACCGGCACGAATTTCGCCGGGATCGTATCCATCGGCACCTCGAAGGCGGCGCGCAGAATGGCGTAGAAACCGGCATAGGCCTCAACGCAGCCCCGTGCGCCGCAACGACAAAGGCCGCCGTTCGGCATGTGCAGCATGTGCCCGAAATTCGGCGCCGAGATTTCCGGGACGCCCGCAGGCGCCCTGCGTGCGATCCCGAGCCCGATGCTGTGGCCGAGCGAGAGCGCGGCCAGAACCGGCTCGCCACCGCCTTCGGTCTTGGCCTGCCGCTCGAGCAGCGCGCCGGCCACCAGTAGCGTCTCGTTGTTGAGGATGACCTTGGCCTGCCAGCCGTCTTTTAGCGCCGCTGCGAAATCGACCGGCTGCGAACCGAAGACCGGCGACCAGACGAGCACCGGTTCTGTCGGATGCGCCAGTCCCTTGCTGCTGACCGAAACGAGCAGCACGCTGCCGCGATCTATCCGGGAACGCTCCGCGACCCGTATCAGTGCCGCCGAGATGGCAGCGAGGAAGGCAGCCGTACCGCCCTCCCCGCGCGGTTCTGTGAACCGGTCGAGCAGCGTCCCGGCATAATCGACCAGCGAATACTGGATGCTGTCCGACGAGATGATGACGGTGATCAGATAGCCGCAATTGCGCCGCTGGCTGAACAGGACGCGCGGCCGGCCGCGGCCGACGGTCGCCTGCTGCTCACTCTTTTCGATGATGCGGGCGCGTTCCAGATCGGCGGTGATCGACGAGATCGTGGCCGACGCCAGCCCCGTCGCATCGGAGATTTCCGTATGCGCGAGCCGGCCATGGCGACGCAGCGCAGACAGCACGAGCGCGCTGTTCTGCTGCCGGACCAGTTCCGTGCTCGATTTCGCCAGCATTCCGCTTGCCGCCTCCCTCACTCCGTCTGTCGATACGGCAGTGCCTTGTCCTCCACAAGAGCCGATTGACAGCATCCGGAATCTCTGACATCTAATTTCTCGACTGTCGAGAAAAAAGCTTCAACGCTTTTTCAGGCAGGTTATCTGGCGGGGGGAGAGCACGGAGGCTAAGGCCCATCCGCCGTCACTCGGGAGGACATTATGAGATCATTCGTCAAGCTGATGGCCGGCGCGGCCATCCTCGTTTCCATGCACACCGCCACCATGGCGGCCAATCTCGTCGTCGGCGTTTCCTGGTCGAACTTCCAGGAAGAGCGTTGGAAGACCGACGAAGCCGCCATCAAGAAGGCACTCGAAGCTGCCGGCGCCAAGTATATTTCCGCTGATGCCCAGTCGTCCGCCGCAAAGCAGCTCACCGACGTCGAGTCGCTGATCTCGCAGGGCGCCAACGCCCTGATCGTTCTGGCGCAGGATTCGAGCGCCATCGGCCCGGCCGTCGAAAAGGCAACCGCCGAAGGCATCCCGGTCGTCGGTTACGACCGCCTGATCGAGAACCCGGCCGCCTTCTACATCACCTTCGACAACAAGGAAGTCGGCCGCCTGCAGGCGCAGGGCGTCTTCAAGGCAAAGCCTGAAGGCAACTACGTCTTCATCAAGGGCTCCTCTTCCGATCCGAACGCCGACTTCCTGTTCGCCGGCCAGATGGAAGTGCTGAAGGCCGCGATCGACGGCGGCAAGATCAAGAATGTCGGCGAAGCCTATACCGACGGCTGGAAGCCGGAAAACGCCCAGAAGAACATGGAACAGTTCCTGACCAAGAACAACAACAAGGTCGATGCTGTCGTGGCTTCCAATGACGGCACCGCCGGCGGCGCGATCGCTGCCCTCGACGCCCAGGGCCTTGCCGGTTCCGTTCCGGTTTCCGGCCAGGACGCCGACAAGGCTGCCCTGAACCGCGTCGCGCTCGGCACCCAGACGGTCTCCGTCTGGAAGGACTCGCGCGAGCTCGGCAAGAACGCCGCTGAAATCGCTCTGGCCCTTGCCGGCGGCAAGAAGCTGACCGAGATCAAGGGCGTCCAGACCTTCGAAGGCGGTCCGAAGAAGGTGAAGATGCAGTCGGTCTTCCTCAAGCCGCAGGCGATCACCAAGGACAACCTGAACGTCGTCATCGAGGCCGGCTGGATCAGCAAGGCTGAAGCCTGCCAGGGCGTCAAGGCCGGCGCAGTGGCTGCCTGCAAGTAAAGCATGGCTCTGCGCAGACGATAAACTCACCGACGCCGCAGCACTTCTGCCGCGGCGTCGGTTTTCGGCGTAAGATGGCGCGGCCGCATAGAAGGCACCCCCAGCGGGTGACCCGGCGGCTGAACGTCACGGAGGCGCGATCCGGCTCGATCCTTTGAGAGCCGCGGCGCCTCGTTAAAAGTGGGGAACGGCGAAACATGGCCGAGACGATGCAATCCACAACCAATTCCAAGACATCGGCAGCGACGGGACAGGCGGACGGCAATTTCGTCGCCCGTTTCTTTCGCGCCACCGAGATCGACACGCGCATGCTCGGCATGATCGGCGCGCTGCTGATCATCTGGGTCGGGTTCCACATCCTGACGGGCGGCCTCTTCCTGACGCCGCGCAACCTGTGGAACCTTTCGGTGCAGACCGCCTCGGTCGCCGTCATGGCGACCGGCATGGTGCTCGTCATCGTCACCCGCAACATCGACCTTTCGGTCGGTTCGATCCTCGGCTTCACCGGCATGATCATGGGGGTCCTGCAGTCGCGACTTCTGCCCGAACTGCTCGGCTTCGATCATCCAGCGATCTGGATCATCGCGCTCGCCGGCGGCCTGATCGTCGGCGCGCTGATCGGTACGCTGCACGGCGTCATCATCGCCTTCCTCGGCGTGCCGTCCTTCATCGTCACGCTCGGCGGCCTGCTGATCTGGCGCGGCGCCACCTGGTTCGTGACGAGCGGCCAGACGGTCGCGCCGATGGATGTCAACTTCCGCCTGATGGGCGGCGGCACTGAAGGCTCGATCGGCGCCACCTGGAGCTGGATCGTCGGCGGCATCGCCTGTCTCGCCATCATCGCGGCGATCATCAACGCCCGCCGCCAGCGCAAGCGCTTCTCCTTCCCGCGCCGGCCGGTCTGGGCGGAATACGTGCTGGTCGCGCTCGGCTGCATCATCGTGCTCGGCGCGGTCTCGATCGCCAACGACTATTACTGGCCGATCAACATCGCCCGCCGCTATGCCGAGGCGAACAATATCGCCTGGCCGGAAGGCGGGCTGCTGATCTCGCAGGGTATCGCCATACCCGTGCTGATGGCGATCGCCGTCGGCATCGTCATGACCTTCATCGCCACCCGCCTGCGCTTCGGCCGTTATGTCTTCGCGATCGGCGGCAATCCGGAAGCAGCCGAACTCGCCGGCATCAAGACCCGCTGGGTGACGGTCAAGATCTTCGCGCTGATGGGCATGCTCTGCGCCATCGCCGCGGCGATCTCCACCGCCCGCCTCAACGCCGCGACCAATGCGCAAGGGGAACTCGACGAGCTCTATACGATCGCTGCGGCGGTCATCGGCGGCACATCGCTTGCCGGCGGCATGGGGTCGATCGCCGGCGCCATGCTCGGCGCGCTCGTCATGCAGTCGCTTCAGTCCGGCATGGTGCTGCTCGGCATCGATTCGCCGTTCCAGCGCATCGTCGTCGGCATGGTGCTCGTCACGGCCGTCTGGCTCGACACCGTCTATCGTTCTCGCGCCAAATAACAGGAGTTTTCATCGTGACGGAACAAACCACTCCGCTCGTGGAAATGAAGAACATTTCCATCTCCTTCGGCGGGATCCACGCTGTCGAGAATGCCTCGGTCGATCTTTTCCCCGGCGAGGTCGTGGCTCTGCTCGGCCATAACGGCGCCGGCAAGTCGACGCTGATCAAGATCCTGTCGGGCGCCTACAAGCGCGACAACGGCGACATCATGATCAACGGCGAGACCGCCGATATCCGCAACCCGCGCGACGCCAAGAAATACGGCATCGAGACGATCTACCAGACGCTCGCCGTCGCCGACAACGTCGATGCCGCCGCCAATCTCTATCTCGGCCGCGAACTGCAGACCAAGTGGGGCACGCTCGACGACGTTGCCATGGAGGCCAGCGCCCGCGAGGTGATGGGCCGCCTGAACCCCAACTTCAAGCGATTCAAGGAGCCGGTGAAGGCGCTGTCCGGCGGCCAGCGGCAATCGGTGGCGATCGCCCGCGCCATCCTGTTCGACGCCCGCATCCTGATCATGGACGAGCCGACGGCAGCGCTCGGACCGCAGGAGACGGCGCAGGTCGGCGACCTGATCAAGCAGCTGAAGCGCGAAGGCATCGGCATCTTCCTGATCAGCCACGACATCCACGACGTCTTCGACCTCGCGGACCGTGTCTTCGTGATGAAGAACGGCAAGGTGGTCGGCCATGCCCGCACCGAAGACGTCACCAAGGACGAGGTGCTCGGCATGATCATCCTCGGCAAGGTGCCTCCGGGCGCCACGCCCGGCCCCGGCGCCATGAAGGTCGTGTGACCGCAAATTGCGCCTGCCCTTCGAAGCCCGCCGCTGACGAAGGGGGCCGCAGCGGCGGAACCGGGGCTCTCCCCGGTTCCGCCTTCCGCTTTCCAGGCTGCCGGCGACGGCATGTTTCGCAGAGGCGCCGCACCTCGGAACTCCTGTCTTCCCCCGACGTTGGTTTCCTGAACCGAAACGTCGAAGGAGCGGATATGGCTGAAGACCGGACTGCACAGGAAACCATCGAACACACTGAAAAGCCGGTAAAGACATCCAACCATCCCCCGGCCGGGCCACACGCCAAGGAGCATCTGATCGACCGGGAGAAAACGCCCGGCGCCGGCTCGCTTGCCGAGCCGGATGCCAAAGAGGTGGATGCCGGGTCGGAATAACCGGCGAGCCTCTTGCATGGGCGCTTGAAAACGACTGAGGCCCCGGTCTGCGACGCCGTGGCGCTTGCCCGCCCAGGCATCGATCGGTAACACCGTTCGGAACAATCGGGAAAAGCGGGCCGGACGGCATGGCGGACGAAACCATCACACTCTACGAGGCGATCGGCGGCGACGCGACGGTGCGGGCGCTGGTCAAGCGCTTTTACGAGCTGATGGACACGCTGCCGGAGGCCGCCCATTGCCGCGCCGTCCATCCGCCGAGCCTGGAGGGCAGCGAAGCCAAACTCTACGACTATCTCACCGGTTATCTCGGCGGCCCGCCGGTCTATGTGGAAAAGCATGGCCATCCTCGGCTGCGCTCGCGCCATTTCGGCGCGGCAATCGGTCCTCTCGAGCGTGACGAATGGATGCTCTGCTTCCGTCTCGCCATGGAAGAGACGATCGAAAATCCGAAACTGCGCGAAATCATCTGGCCGCCGATCGAGCGGCTGGCCTTCCACATGCAGAACAAGGAATAGGCCGTTGGAAAGACTCCATAAACTGAGGCCGTTGATTCTGTTTGTGAGCGGCCTCATGGGGGCGGCCGGCGTCGCGCTCGCGGCAGCGGCAAGGCATGGCGGCGACACCACGTTCCTTGGATCCGCCTCGACCATGTGCCTGGCGCATGCGCCGGTTCTGCTGGGCCTCTATATCGGCCACCGGTATTTTCGCACCGCGACGCTTGCCGCGCTGGTGCTCGGTCTCGGCACGATCATCTTCGCCGGCGATCTGCTGGCCCGCCACTATCTCGGCGACCGGCTGTTCCCGATGGCCGCGCCGCTCGGCGGAACGGGGATGATGCTGGGCTGGCTGGTGGTGGCTGCAGGGGCGTTTTTCGTACAAAAGAATAGCTGAGCTGATTGCCTCTGCCCCTCACCCTAGCCCTCTCCCCGCACGCGGGGCGAGGGGACATGCCTCATGCGAGGCTGGAGAGGGACGGGAAACGGCGCGACATATTCCTTCTCCCCGTCAGAACGGGGAGAAGGTGGCGGCAGCCGGATGAGGGGCACTCGCTGCGGACCGACCGTACGGCACCGAAAATCAGCGCCGAAACGCCAGCACGCGAGCGCTGTCGCCGCTCGAAACTCCCGCCGGCATAACCTTCGGAGATTTCGGCAGCACCACTACATTGGTCATATCCGCAGCCGCTTCGGCCCGAGCGGTCAGCAGCGCGTAAAGCTCCGGCACCAGCCCGTCGCCATTCTGTTCGGCAAGCTTGTGCAGGCCGATGAAAAGGCTGGTGTCACGACGTTCTTCGTTCATCATTGCGTTCCTTCATGGTCTGGAGCGCCCGCTCCAGACTGGATTTGGAGCCGTTGCGAAGCGGCACGAAGGCGACGCCGAACTTCTTGCAGCCGGTCTTCACCCTCAGGCACGCGTCGTGGCTGATACAGTCGATGGGGCAGAAGACGCAGTCGACCGACGGCAGAACCGTGTCGATACGGGAGACCGCCTCGCGAAGTCCGCCGTCGTGGTGGATCAGTTCGGCGCCGAAATTGCTGGCGATCTCCCTCAGGTGCGCCACCTGACAGTCACGGCCGCCGACATAGAGAAAGCTGCGGACATCGGTCACGCCTGGTCCCCGCGTTTCGGAGCCACGCGTTTCCACACCTTTCGCCTCTGCGCCGGAATTGCCGTTCTTGTTCTTCTGCTTCTTGGCCATATGCCCTCGCCGCCGATTCTGCTTACGCTTCGGTTCCTCGATGGCCGGCACCATATTAAAGTTGATTTTCAGAGTAAAGATTAAAAGTGGACTCTTTTCATCATGATATATCGGGGCCCCTGACAAGGGGCGCCATTTCCAAAATTTTACCGTTTGATAAATTTTTCTGCTGTGGTACCTTTTTCCCAATAGTTGTCCATGAATCCATAAAAGAGGGAACTTAGGATGGAACGACTGGGAAACGGTCCAAAGGCCGGGATCGAGGCTGGCCGCCTCACCGCTGCCGACTATCAGGCGAACTTCGCCGATCTGCACCCGCGTCTCGACAGGCATGAGGCGCTGGTCGAATCCGATCGCTGTTATTTCTGCTACGACGCGCCGTGCATGACGGCCTGTCCCACCTCCATCGATATCCCGCTGTTCATCCGGCAGATATCGACGGGCAATCCGCTGGGTTCGGCAAAGACCATCTTCGACCAGAACATTCTGGGCGGCATGTGCGCCCGCGTCTGTCCCACCGAAACGCTCTGCGAACAGGCCTGCGTGCGCAACACGGCAGAGGACAAGCCGGTCGAGATCGGCAAGCTGCAGCGGTATTCCACCGACATCGCCATGGAACAGGGCCGGCAGTTCTATAGCCGCAAGGCCCCGAGCGGAAAGACGGTCGCGATCGTCGGCGCCGGCCCGGCCGGTCTTGCCGCCGCGCATCGGCTCGCCATGCGCGGCCATTCGGTCACCATCCTCGAAGCCCGCGAAAAGGCCGGCGGCCTCAACGAATACGGCATCGCCACCTACAAGGCCGTCGACGATTTCGCCGCCCGCGAGGTGGATTACGTCACCGCGATCGGCGGCATCGAGATCGTCAACGGCCAGGCGCTCGGCCGGGATTTCTCCCTCTCCGACCTGACGGCGAAATACGACGCCGTCTTCCTCGGCATGGGCTTGGCCGGCGTCAACGGCCTCGGTATCGAGGGCGAAAGCCTGACCGGCGTCGAGGACGCGGTGGATTTCATCGCCGCCCTTCGCCAGGCAAAGGACAAGAGCGTGCTTCCGATCGGCCGGCGCGTCGTCGTGCTCGGCGGCGGCATGACCGCGATCGACGCGGCGATCCAGTCGAAGCTGCTCGGCGCCGAGGAGGTGACGATCTGCTACCGCCGCGGCAAGGACAACATGAACGCCTCACCCTACGAACAGGATCTGGCGACCGCCAACGGCGTCATCATCCGCCACTGGCTGGCGCCGAAATCGATCATCGGCAAGGACGGCCCCAATGGCGCTCATGTCGCCGGCATCGAGGTGGAATATACCGCGATCCGCGACGGCAAGCTGATCGGCACCGGCGAGACCGGCGTCATCGCCGCCGACCAGATCTTCAAGGCGATCGGCCAGACTTTCTCCGCCTCGGGCCTCGGCGCGCTGCAATTCGAGAAGGGCAAGATCGTCGTGGACGGCGAAGGCCGCACCTCGATCGAAGGCGTCTGGGCCGGCGGCGACTGCATCGGGTCGGGCGAGGACCTGACCGTTTCGGCCGTCGCGCAGGGGCGCGACGCCGCGGAAAGCATCGCAAGAGCCCTGGCCGCCGCTGCGCAGCCGGCAACCGCAGTCGCTTGAGGGGAGAACGATCATGGCTGATATCCGCAACAATTTCGTCGGCATCAAATCCCCCAACCCGTTCTGGCTGGCATCCGCGCCGCCGACCGACAAGGCCTACAATGTCGAGCGCGCCTTCAAGGCGGGCTGGGGCGGCGTGGTCTGGAAGACGCTCGGCGAGGAAGGCCCACCGGTCGTCAACGTCAACGGCCCGCGTTACGGCGCCATCTGGGGTGCTGACCGCCGCCTGCTTGGCTTGAACAATATCGAGCTGATCACCGACCGGGACCTCTACACCAACCTTCGCGAAATGAAGGAAGTGAAGAAGAACTGGCCGGACCGGGCGGTTATTGCATCCATCATGGTTCCCTGCGAGGAACAGGCCTGGAAGGCGATCCTGCCGCTGGTGGAAGAGACCGAAGTCGACGGCATCGAACTTAACTTCGGCTGTCCCCACGGCATGTCCGAACGCGGCATGGGCTCCGCGGTCGGCCAGGTGCCGGAATATATCGAGATGGTGGTGCGCTGGTGCAAGCAATACACCCGCATGCCCGTCATCACCAAGCTGACGCCCAATATCACCGACATCCGCAAGCCCGCCCGAGCCGCCAAGGCTGGCGGCACCGACGCCGTGTCGCTGATCAACACGATCAACTCGATCGTCTCCGTCGATCTCGACAGCTTCTCGCCCAATCCGTCGGTCGGCGGCAAGGGCAGCCATGGCGGTTATTGCGGCCCGGCAGTCAAGCCGATCGCGCTCAACATGGTCGCCGAGATCGCCCGTGATCGGGAAACCTACGGCCTGCCGATCTCCGGCATCGGCGGCATCACCACCTGGCGCGATGCGGCCGAATTCCTGGCGCTCGGGGCCGGCAACGTGCAGGTCTGCACCGCGGCGATGACCTACGGCTTCAAGATCGTTCAGGAAATGATCACCGGCCTGTCCGACTGGATGGACGAGAAGGGTCACCGGACGCTCGACGACGTCATCTGTCGCGCGGTACCCAACGTCACCGATTGGCAGTACCTGAACCTCAACTACATCGCCAAGGCGCATATCGACCAGGATGCCTGCATCAAATGCGGCCGCTGCCACATCGCCTGCGAGGACACCTCGCACCAGGCGATCACCTCGATGGTCGATGGCGTGCGCCATTTCGAGGTGATGGAAGAGGAATGCGTCGGCTGCAATCTCTGCGTCAACGTCTGTCCGGTCGAAAACTGCATCACCATGGAAGCTCTGCCAGCCGGCGAACTCGACCGGCGCACCGGCAAGGTGGTGGACCCGACCTACGCCAACTGGACCCAGCACCCGAACAACCCGATGGCAAGACAAGCCGCGGAATAACTGATGGGGCGGCGCAAGCCGCCCTTATTCGTTTTCAAAAGGTTCACGCCGCTTCGGCAAACTGGTCCCAGGCACGCAGCGCGTCGGCGCCATACATCAGGGCCGGGCCGCCGCCCATGTAGACGCTCATCGCCACCACGTCGGCGATCTCCTGGCGCGTCGCGCCGAGGCCGTGCAGCGCCTTGGCGTGGAAACCGATGCAGCCGTCGCAGCGCTGGGTGATGCCGATCGCCAGCGCGATCAGCTCCTTGGTCTTCTTGTCCAGCGCCCCGTCGGCGCCCGCCCCTTTCGAAAGGGCATTGAACCCCTGCATGGCTTCGGGCGCCAGTTTGCGCATCTCGGCGGTATAGGCGGAAATGTCCCGGGTGATCTCGCGATAGTCTTTCGTCACTGCGGCCTCCTTCGGCTTTACAATTCATATTTTTATGATATAAAGAAAATGTGAATTGTAAAGGGGCTCCGATGGACCTGACCGACGAAATGCCCGCGAAGGCGGAGGAAGTGGCGGGCTTCCTCAAGGGACTGGCCAATTCCCACCGGCTGCTGGTGCTCTGCGCGCTGGCGGAGGGCGAGCGCAATGTCGCGCAACTGATCGAGGCGACCGGCATCGCGCCGACGTCGATGTCGCAGCATCTCGCCAAGCTGAAGGAGGAAGGGATCGTCGATTTCCGGCGAGACCACCGCACGCTTTTCTATTTCATCGCCCATCCTGCCGTCGGCGAGGTGATGGGCGTCCTTTACCAGCACTTCTGCAAGGCGAAATGAGATGACGACAGAAACCACACGAACCGTATCCGCAACCCGCGCCGCCGAATGGCTGGCCGCCGGCGATGCGATCCTGATCGACGTGCGCGAGCCGGACGAGTTCCGGGCCGAGCACGTCGCCGCAGCCGCTTCGCTTCCGCTGCAATCGGTGGCGGGCCTGCCCCGGACGCTGACGATCCCGCCGGACAGGAAGATCGTCGTGCATTGCCTGAAGGGCGGGCGCGGCGAGCAGGCCTGCCTAACGCTGGCCGATATCCTGCCCGGCCGTGAGATCTACAATCTCGAGGGCGGGATCATTGCCTGGAAACAGGCCGGGCTGCCCGTCGTCGGCACGGCAGCCGGCGCGGGCGCGCCGTCGATCTTCCGCCAGGTGCAGATGATCGTCGGCACTCTCGTTCTTTTGTGCGTGGTCCTTGGCTTCCTCGGACTGACCTATGCCTTTGCGCTGGCCGGCCTGTTCGGTTTCATGCTGGCCTTCGCCGGCATAAGCGGCTGGTGCGGCCTCGCCCTGCTGCTGCAGCGCATGCCCTGGAACCGGACGGCTTAACGGGCTCCGGGGAGCCGGGTGCCTCCCGGCATTTTCGCTCTGGCGTTCCGGATCAGGAAGGCCATGCGGTCGCGTGCGAGGGCGGCCTTGTCCAGCTTGAGGTGCTCGCTGAACTCCACGGAACCGTGTTCCGGCGTCTGCAAAAGGCAATGGTAGTGCATGCCGCCCTCGCCGTCGCTTTCCGCGTCGATCGTCGGAGCCGGCAGGCGGTCGGGATCGATGCGCTCCTCGTCATGGGTCCAGAGCCAGCGGCGAATGACGATCCAGTTGCCATCGCTCCCCTGCCGCACGGAGACGATCGGCCGGGAAAGCGCTCCGAACGCCAGCCAGCCGCCGAGGCCCCAGAAGAAGGAAATGATGAGGGCCCGGAACGGTTCCTGGACGATGCCGCCGTTGCGGAAGAACGCCCAGGTCATCAACACGAGAATGGCGAACCAGGCGGCGATGAAAAGCCAGCCGTACATCGGCCGCAGGTTCCTAAAAAGCAGTCTCTCCATGGCTCTTGCCTCCAAAGACTTCTTTCGGTGCGGAGACTATAGCACATTCCAAAATACCCGGCGATATTTTCGGAACGGCCCCTCGATTTCGGCAGGAAGACGAGCTAGGAGGCGGTGTTGCCATTCGCAACGCTCCAAACCTGAGGAGGCTACCATGTCACGCAAGCTCTTCGACGACGTGAGCTTTTGAGGTCACGTCCAAGCGACGCAAGTCCTATCCATCCGAAACACGGGTCAAGACCGGCACGCAATTCGTGCGCGGCGATGTCGAGCTGATCGAAAAGCTCGGCCGCAACGACCCCTGCCCCTGCGGTTCGCGGAGGCGGTTTCAAGAACTGCTGCCTGAAATCCGGCCAGTATGACGGCATCCACCGGGATTATTACTTTTAGGGATCGCGATTGACGACCGAGGCCCGGAAGCGCCGGCCCGCCGGTGGACCGGCTGCTGAAAACAAAGAGGCCCGGCGGGTGCCGGGCCTTCTTCGTCTCGCATGGAAACGTGATTAGTTCGGGCGGTTTGCGCCGTCGAAATAGTCGCCGCTGTTGACGCCTGCCTGGATATCGGCCTTCCGGGCGTCTGCCTTCTGGCCGATGCTGCCGGTCTGGACCTGGTCGACGGCGGCGGAAGCCTTGGAGGCGCCTTCGTAATAATCGCCTTCGGCGAGAGCAGCGGATGCAAAGGAAGCGGAAGCGATGAGGGCTGCGGCGATAGCGGAAGAGATCCTGGTCATGATGGTAGTCCTTTCAGAGTGTTCCGCGGCTTCAAGTTTGCGACCTTGCCTGCGGATGATTGTTTCGGTGTCTTGAATGAGATGCTTAGTTCGGGCGGTTTGCGCCGTCGAAATAGTCGCCGCTGTTGACGTCGGCCTGGATGTTGGCCTTCCGGGCGTCTGCCGTCTGGCCGATGCTGCCGGTGCTGGTGCGATCGACGGCGGCCGAAGCGGCGGGAGCGTTCTTCTGGATGCCCTGGTAATAGTCGCCTTCGGCGAGAGCGGCTGAGCCGAACGAAGCCGAGGCAATCAGGGCTGCGGCGATAGCGGAAGAAATTCTGGTCATTGTCTTGTTCCTTGCATGTGTCGGAGCCGAGTTTTCTCGAAGCCCCTCTCTTTCGTGTCTGATCTTGTTCTTCGAAGCTCGTTGCCGCGCTTCTGATGGTGAAGATGGTGCAAGATCGTCCCCGCCGATAGACAGCAAGTTGCGGACGTTGCGTTCAATAAAAATGAACGACTTAAATTTTATCGTTCACAGAAACGCGAGCGGGTGTTTACCGGCGGTGTGCCCGGCCTCTCGATCATCGACCCTCGTCCGCAGGCTCGTTCAGGAGGTCAAGCATGGCGCGCAACGCCCGTGTGACATGACGCTCGCCGTGAAAAAGCGCCGAGAACTGCCGGAGCGGCATCGGGAAATCGGCAACGTGGAGCCGCCCGGAAAAGGAATGGGATGAAGCGGCGCGGCTTGAAATCACCGTGGCGCTCAGGCCCGCCTCGACCGCCGCCATCGCCGCCTCGTTCGACGGCATTTCCAGCACGACGGACAGCGATTGCGGCTCGATGCCGAGATTGGTGAGCTGCGCCTCGAAGGCCGACCGCGTACCGGAACCCTGTTCGCGCATGATCCAGTTGGTTTCAAGCAGATCGCTGGAGCGGATTTTTCGCCCGTCCGCCCAGGGATGACGGCTGCCGACCACCAGCACCAGCCGGTCCTCCGCCACCTTGCGGCGCTTCAGACCGGCAAGAAAAACCTCCCCCTCGACGACCGCGAGTTCCGCCGCTCCGGTCAGCACCGCCTCGGCAGCGCTCTGGGTATTGCCGACTGTCAGCCTGACATCGACGCGCGGAAACCGCTCGTGATAGCTGACCAGCCGGGCCGGCAGCCAATAGCTCGCCACCGTCTGGCTGGCATGGACACGCAGGATGCCCGAGGCCGAGCCGCCGAGGTCCGCAAGCACATGTTCGGCCGTCTGCGCCCGCTCCAGCACCGCGCGGGCCTCCGGCACGAAGAGCTTTCCCGCCTCCGTCAGTTCGATCCGTCGTCCGACCCGGTTGAACAGGATCACCGCATGGCGCGCCTCCAGCGCCGAGATCGCCGCGCTCACCGCCGATTGCGTCAAGTTCAACGTTTCGGCGGCGCGCGTCACATGTTCGCGGGCGGCGACTTCCAGAAAAATTCGGAGCTGATCGAGGGTCATCGTCCAAAACCATTCGCTTTTAACGAACGATATCAGAAAACTTATCGATTGGATTTATGTTTTTGCAAAAGAGAGAATGATTTTCGACAATTTCAGAGACTTGCGGAAAAATCATGAAGCCGATCCAGCCGACTGCGGAACAGCGCCCCCTCCTTTCCTCGCCCCATTGGCCAGCTGTCATCCGGTTTCTCCCCGGACTTCTGCTGACCGCCGCAATTGCCACGGCTTCCCTCACCGTCCGCAATCTGACCGGATGGATGGCCCTGAGCCCGCTCATCCTGTCGATCGTTTTCGGCATGCTGATCCGCAACGCCATGCCGGTTCCGGCGGCGGTCGAACCCGGCATCGGCTTTTCCCTGAAGCGCATCCTGCGTTTCGGCATCGTCCTGCTCGGCCTGCAGGTGACGGCAGGCCAGATCCTTTCGCTCGGCGGCGCCGGCCTTGCCATGGTGGCGCTGACGCTCGCGACGACCTTTGTGGCGATCCGCGTGGTCGGCCGGGCAATGGGCGTCGACAGTTCGCTGACCGACCTGATCGCCGCCGGCACCTCGGTCTGTGGCGCCTCGGCCGTCATCGCCGCCAATACGGTGGTGCGCGGCAAGCAGGAGCACGTCGCCTACGCAGTCGCCTGCGTGACGCTGTTCGGGTCGCTTTCGATGCTCGCCTACCCGCTGCTCGCCGCCCCGCTCGGGCTCGATGCGCGCGGTTATGGCCTTTGGACCGGCTCGACAATCCACGAAGTGGCGCAGGTGGTGGCCGCCGCCTTCCAGGGCGGCGATGTCGCCGGCCAGTTCGGCACCATTTCCAAGCTCGCCAGGGTCGTCATGCTGGCGCCGCTGATCATGACGCTGGCGCTCGCCATGCGCTCCGGCGCGGAAGGCCCTTCCAAGGCCTCGGCACCGATGCCGTGGTTCGTGCTCGGTTTTATCGGGATGATGCTGGTCAACAGCGCGGTCGCCATTCCGGCAGGGGTGAGCCAGACGCTGGTGACCGTGACGAGCTTCCTGCTCTCCATGGCGCTCGCGGCCATGGGCCTGCAGACAGACATCCGCAAACTGAAGGCGGAAGGCTGGCGGCCGCTCGCGCTCGGCGCCTTCGGCTGGCTGTTCATCGCGGTTTTCGGTTACGCGATGCTGAAGCTGTTCGCGTTCTGAGGAAAAACAGATCGAAGAAACAGGGGCCGCGTCAGCAATGGCGCGGCCTTTTCGTCATCCATGGGATCAGCAGGGTTTGGACGGATCGTTCTTCGGCTCGCCATCCCGTACGGCCTCGTCGTGATACCAGCAGCTGGTATCCACGATACTCAAGGCAACATCCTGTATCCCGGTCGGTACCGTCCGGCCATCTTCCAGCCGCCGCCTCGGACGGACCGGGAACTGATAGATGGTTGCCGACTCACGATGGATGTGAAGTGTCATCCTATCGTCTCCTACCTTCAAAAGTGCATTCAAATACCCACAGAGCACAAATCTGCACATTTTTTGTGCTAATTGCACTATTTTATATCATTTCCGCGACTCGCGCTAGGCGCTAATTTAGCGGCAGCGAGGCTCCAACGATCGATTTTGCTCGCAGGGACCTCCGCCGCAGAAACGTATGCCAACCGACCCCGGTTCCGGACGATTGTCACGAAGCCGTCAAAACCCGCGGATTTCATGAGGGTGTCCTCATTTACGCCAGGACATACTCTCTTTCGGAGGCCAACGGAAAACCGCCATTCACACTTTTTTAACCGAAAATCGTCACCCGGGGCCAAACTGGCACGGGAAATGCGTTCTCTCAGGTACCCCGGAGGCGCGGTATCGTCGCGATGCCGCTTCCTCAGGATGACTCAACCATGAACGTCACGGCCTGAGAGATAAAATATGACCAAGTATAAGCTCGAGTACATCTGGCTCGATGGGTACACCCCGGTACCGAACCTGCGCGGCAAGACGCAGATCAAGGAATTCGACACCTTCCCGACGCTCGAGCAGCTGCCGCTGTGGGGCTTCGACGGCTCGTCGACCATGCAGGCCGAAGGCCGCTCGTCCGATTGCGTGCTGAAGCCGGTTGCGCTTTATCCCGATCCGGCCCGTACCAACGGTGCGCTGGTCATGTGCGAAGTCATGATGCCGGACGGCGTCACGCCGCACGCTTCGAACGCCCGCGCCACCATTCTCGACGACGAGGATGCATGGTTCGGCTTCGAGCAGGAATATTTCTTCTACCAGAACGGCCGCCCGCTCGGCTTCCCGGAGAGCGGTTACCCGGCTCCGCAGGGTCCGTATTACACCGGCGTCGGTTACTCGAACGTTGGTGACGTCGCCCGCGAAATCGTCGAAGAACATCTCGATCTTTGCCTCGCCGCCGGCATCAACCACGAAGGCATCAATGCCGAAGTGGCCAAGGGCCAGTGGGAATTCCAGATTTTCGGCAAGGGCTCCAAGAAGGCCGCCGACCAGATCTGGATGGCACGCTACCTGCTGCAGCGCCTGACTGAAAAGTACGGCATCGACATCGAATATCACTGCAAGCCGCTCGGCGACACCGACTGGAACGGCTCGGGCATGCACTGCAACTTCTCGACCAAGTACATGCGCGAAGTCGGCGGCAAGGACTATTTCGAAGCGCTCATGGCCGCCTTCGACAAGAACCTGATGGACCACATCAACGTCTACGGCCCGGACAACGACAAGCGCCTGACCGGCAAGCACGAGACCGCCCCGTGGAACAAGTTCTCCTACGGCGTTGCCGACCGCGGTGCCTCGATCCGCGTGCCGCATTCGTTCATCAAGAACGACTACAAGGGCTATCTGGAAGACCGCCGTCCGAACTCCCAGGGCGACCCCTACCAGATCGCCTCCCAGGTTCTGAAGACGATCGCCGAAGTCCCGACCAACAAGGCTTCCGCTGCCGCCTGATAAAGGCCGGCTATCGACAAGCAGGAAACGCCGGCCTCAGCGCCGGCGTTTTTCGTTTCCGGTTCTCGTGTGAAGGTCAGCTCTGGCGCGCCCGCAACCCGTCGATGAAAAGCTGTTCCAGAAACCGCGCCGCATCCTCGAAACGGCCTTCGCCCGCATAATTCTGGCCGAGCACGGCCCGCACCTGCACGTCGAAGTCGGCATAATGCTGGGTCGTCGACCAGATCGAGAAGATCAGGTGATAGGGATCGCATTTGGCGATCTTGCCCGACCGCGCCCAGGTGCGGATCACCTCCGCCTTTTCATCGACCAGCGCTTTCAGCGGGCCTTTCAGCTCGTCCTCGATATGCGGCGCGCCCTGCAGCACTTCATTGGCGAACAGCCTGCTCTCGCGCGGGAAATCGCGCGCCATCTCGAGCTTGCGGCGGATATAGGAGCGGATCTCCGATTCCGGATTGCCCTCCGCATCGAAGGCCCTCAGCGGCTCCAGCCAGGTGAACAGGACCCGGTCGATGAGCTGGCGGTGGATTGCCTCCTTGGTGCGGAAATAATAGAGGAGATTAGGTTTCGACATGCCCGCCGCCTCGGCGATCTGGTCGATCGTGGCGCCGCGAAAACCGTTTTGCGAAAACACGTCGAGCGCCGCTTCGAGGATGCGCTCCTCCTTCTCCTCCTGGATGCGCGTGCGTCTTTGCGTCTTCGCCGCCCTCGGGATGGCCATGCCTGTCCTTGCCCTCTTTCGCGCCCACCCGGAGCTTTAGAAATTCCTCTGGATTTTTCGTGATTTTCGTCTTGAGTGGCGCGGCGGAAATAGTAATGTTTTACCAAGCGGTCAAATTATCGGCGACAAGCGGAATAAACGCAATGCCGATCTTCGCATGTATCGTTCGGGATGCGCGAGGTGGCCGATGGGAACCAAAAGCATGCCGCCCGCAACGGGCGGACCTGGAAAAGGCGAGGACATAAAAATGGTGGCAGCACCCGGCGAGAACTTGCGCATCAACGGCGATCGTCTGTGGGACATGCTCATGGACATGGCGAAGATCGGCCCCGGCGTCGCCGGCGGCAACAATCGCCAGACGCTGACCGATGCGGACGGCGAAGGCCGCCACCTCTTCAAGCGGTGGTGCGAGGCGGAAGGCCTGACCGTCGGCGTCGACAGGATGGGCACGATGTTCGCCACCCGCGCCGGCACCGATCCGGATGCGCTGCCTGTCTATGTCGGCAGCCACCTCGATACCCAGCCGACCGGCGGCAAATATGACGGCGTTCTCGGCGTGCTCGGCGCGCTGGAAGTGGTGCGCACCATGAACGACCTCGGCATAAAGACGAAACACCCGATCGTCGTCACCAACTGGGCAAACGAGGAAGGCGCACGTTTCGCCCCCGCCATGCTGGCCTCGGGCGTGTTCGCCGGTGTGCATTCGCTCGACTACGCCTATGGCCGCAAGGATCCCGAGGGCAAGACCTATGGCGATGAGCTGAAACGCATCGGCTGGCTCGGCGACGAGGAGGTCGGCGCCCGAAAGATGCACGCCTATTTCGAATACCATATCGAACAGGGGCCGATCCTCGAGGCCGAGAACAAGCAGATCGGCGTCGTCACCCACTGTCAGGGCCTGTGGTGGCTGGAATTCACGCTGACCGGCCGCGAGGCGCATACGGGATCGACGCCGATGAACCTGCGCGTCAATGCCGGCCTTGCCTTCGGCCGCATCCTCGAAATGGTGCAGGCAGTGGCAATGTCCGAACAGCCGGGCGCCGTCGGCGGCGTCGGCCAAGTGTTCTTCTCGCCGAACTCCCGCAACGTGCTGCCCGGCAAGGTGGTCTTCACCGTCGACATTCGTACCCCCTCCCAGGAAAAGCTCGACCGCATGCGGGCGACGATCGAGAAACAGGCGGCCGAGATCTGCGAACCGCTCGGCGTCGGCTGCTCGGTCGAAGCGGTCGGCCATTTCGACCCGGTGACCTTCGATCCGGTCCTTGTCGGCCGCGTCCGCGAAGCGGCTGAAAAACTCGGCTACAGCCATATGAACATCATCTCCGGCGCCGGCCACGACGCCTGCTGGGCCGCCAGGGTGGCGCCTGCGACCATGGTCATGTGCCCTTGCGTCGGCGGGCTCAGCCACAACGAGGCGGAGGAGATTTCCAAGGAATGGGCGGCGGCGGGAGCCGACGTGCTGTTCCATGCCGTGCTGGAGACGGCGGAGATTGTGGAGTAGGCTTACGTCGGAACAACCACAGGGAGTTGCAGATGGCACTGCCGAGAGAGCTTTCAGCGGAAGAACGAGCAGAATTCCAGGCAAAGGGCTTCCAACGTTTCGAACTTTGGCTACCGGACCTTCGCGATCCCGCGACCCGCGAAGCGGCGATCGCAGAAGCGAACCGAATTGCCTTCGCCGATGAAGAAGACAGCGTCATGGAATGGATCGAAAACCTTCAGAAAGACATGTGGGACGAGGAAGATGACCAATGAAGCGGGGCGACATCGTTACTGTCGCGCTGTCGGGTGATCTTGGAAAGCCGCGGCCGGCCGTTGTCGTTCAGACGGATGCAATGACTGTTTCGCAGCTAAAAACCGTGCTCATCTGTCCAATTACCAGCTTCACCTCTGAACCGAGCATGTTCCGGGTTCCGATTGAGCCCACGTCGACCAACGGCCTGCTCCTGCAATCGGAAATCATGGTCGACAAGATCAGTCCTGCAAGCCGATCCAGAGTCAGGGACGTCATTGGCGCCGTCGATGAAGTGACGATGCGCCGCCTTGAACGCTCGATGGCGCTAACTCTCGGTTTTGCGGGGTAATCGCCGCATGCAAACCAGACAAAAAGGGGAACAACCATGACCACAGTCATCAAGGGTGGAACCATCGTCACCGCCGACCTGACCTACAAGGCGGACGTGAAGATCGATGGCGGCAAAATCATCGAGATCGGCCCGAGCCTTTCCGGCGACACCACGCTGGATGCGGCCGGCTGTTATGTCATGCCGGGCGGCATCGATCCGCATGTGCACCTCGAAATGCCGTTCATGGGCACCTACTCCTCCGACGATTTCGAGAGCGGCACGCGGGCGGCACTTTCCGGCGGCACGACCATGGTCGTCGATTTCTGCCTGCCCGAGCCCGGCCAGTCGCTGCTCGACGCGCTGAAGCGCTGGGACAACAAGGCGACTCGCGCCAATTGCGATTATTCCTTCCACATGTCGGTCACCTGGTGGGGCGAACAGGTCTTCAACGAGATGAAGGCGGTCGTTTCCCATCACGGCATCAATACCTTCAAGCATTTCATGGCCTACAAGGGCGCGTTGATGGTGAACGACGACGAGATGTTCGCCTCCTTCCAGCGCTGCGCCGAACTCGGTGCCCTGCCGCTGGTGCATGCCGAAAACGGCGACGTCGTCGCCGCGATGCAGGCCAAGCTGATGGACGAGGGCAATAACGGCCCCGAGGCGCATGCCTATTCCCGCCCTGCGTCGGTTGAGGGCGAGGCGACCAACCGCGCCATCATCATCGCCGACATGGCGGGAGTGCCCCTCTATGTCGTCCACACGTCCTGCGAACAGGCGCATGAAGCGATCCGCCGCGCCCGCCAGAACGGCATGCGCGTTTACGGCGAGCCGCTGATCCAGCACCTGACTCTCGACGAAAGCGAATATTTCAACAAGGACTGGGATCACTCGGCCCGCCGCGTGATGTCGCCTCCGTTCCGCAACAAGCAGCACCAGGACAGTCTCTGGGCCGGCCTTGCCTCCGGCTCGCTGCAGGTGGTGGCGACCGACCATTGCGCCTTCACCACGGAGCAGAAGCGCACCGGCGTCGGCGACTTCCGCAAGATCCCGAACGGCACTGGCGGCCTGGAAGACCGTATGCCGATGCTCTGGACCTACGGCGTCGCGACTGGCCGCATCACCATGAACGAGTTCGTGGCCGTCACCTCCACCAACATCGCCAAAATCCTCAACATCTATCCGCGCAAGGGCGCGATCCTGGTCGGGGCCGATGCGGATATCGTCGTCTGGGACCCGAAGCGCTCCAAGACCATCACCGCCAGGAGCCAGCAGTCGGCGATCGACTACAATGTCTTCGAGGGCAAGGAAGTCACCGGCCTGCCGCGCTACACATTGACCCGCGGGGTGGTGGCGATCGAGGACGGAGCGATCAAGACGCAGGAGGGTCATGGCCAGTTCGTCAAGCGCGAGCCTTATCCTGCGGTCAACAAGGCGCTGTCGACCTGGAAGGAACTGACCTCGCCGCGCAAGGTGGAGCGGACGGGCATTCCGGCGAGCGGGGTTTGAACAGCAGCGATGTTTTCTTCGCGGCATACCCCCCTCTGCCCTGCCGGGCATCTCCCCCTCAAGAGGGGAGATCGGATGGCTGTAACGCCTCGCCCAAAACAAAAGCCGCAGTTTATCGACGCTCATTCGAATTCGATCGATGGCGAACGACGCCGGCCCGGCATATCGATCTCCCCCCTTGAGGGGGAGATGTCCGGCAGGACAGAGGGGGGTGCCGCCACCCACTCGTCCGCGGAAGACCTACCCCTTCACCAGCCCGTCCAACTCCGGCAGAAGCACGACGCTTTCCTGCTCGTTCGGGTCGGTGCGGGCAATTACCGCCGAACAGGGCGCGTCCGAAATGTTGGCCGGCAGGTGCGGCACGCCGGCGGGGATGTACATCATCTCGCCGGCCGAAAGTTCGGCGCATTCCTCCAGCCGGTCGCCGTACCAGGTGACGGCGGAGCCGGAGAGCACGTAGATCGCCGTCTCGTGGGTTTCATGCAGATGGGCCTTCGCCCGCGCGCCCGGCGGAATGGTGACGAGATGCATGCAGATGCCCTTGGAGCCGACCGTTTCTGCCGCGATCCCCTCGAAATAGCTCAAGCCCTGCTTGCCGCCATAGGCGGCGCCGGGCCTCACGACATGGCAGGTGGGCTTTGATGCACTGTCCATGGCCAAATTCCTCTGTCGAACGGGATCTGCCGCCAGCATATCACGGCGGCGCGGGGACGGGAGCGGGCGCAAACGAAAAGATGGCCTTCGGGCTGGCCTGCCTGCTTCTGACGATGACCGCCGCTTCCGACGCTGGCGCCCAGGTGCCGGAGATCGAAGGCACCTATGGCGCCGAAGGAGGCTGCCGGGTGGCCCGGATCGGCGATGGGGAGGAGTTTGCCGCCACGCTGACGAAAGAAGCCGTAACGACATTCGCCTCACAGTGCACGTTCAAGGGAAATCCCAGACGGATCGTCGGCGGCTTTCGGACGGAGGCGCTCTGCGACGAAGAAGGGGAAGAAGGTCAGCACACGGCAATGATCGATATCCTGCGCAACGGCGATGTCTATACTGTACGCTTCGCAGACGGACTTGAATGGGGGCCTTTCGAGAAATGTCATTGAATACCATCCGCTTGACCACCGCATCGGCAGTGCTTGCCGTCATGTCGGTTGCCGTTCCTGCCAAGGCGGTAACCTTCCTCGACGGAGCCTATGGCAGCAAGGAAGGCTGTATCTATGCCAAAACGGGCGAATCGTCCGGCGCTGACGACTTCCTGCTGCTGAAGGACGACGGGGTGACGACCTCCGTTTCCGCCTGCGAATTCAAGGGTGCGCCCACGAAGACGGCCACCGGGTTTACCATCAAGGCGCAATGCGATGCCGAAGGGGAAGTCGGCCCCGAGGACACGGCGACACTCACCAAATCCGCCAAGGGCTATACCGTCAGCTTCCCGGACGGCACCAAACTGGGACCGATGCCGAAATGCCGATGAACAATGCTCCATCCTCCGTCGTCTCGGCCAGCAAGCTCGGCCTCACCTTCGAGACGGGTGACGGCCCCGTCCATGCGCTGTCGAATGTCGATCTCACGGTCAACAAGGGCGATTTCGTCTCCTTCATCGGCCCCTCCGGCTGCGGCAAGACGACGTTCCTGCGCGTCATCGCCGATCTCGAAAAGGCGACCTCCGGCGAGATCACCGTCAACGGCATGACGCCGGAAGAGGCGCGCAAATCCCGCTCCTACGGTTATGTCTTCCAGGCGCCGGCGCTTTACCCCTGGCGGACGATCGAGAAGAACATCGCCCTGCCGCTCGAGATCATGGGCTATTCCTCAGTGGATCGCAAAGCCCGCATCGAGCGCACCCTCGATCTCGTCAACCTCTCCGGCTTCGGCAAGAAATACCCCTGGCAGCTGTCCGGTGGCATGCAGCAGCGCGCTTCGATCGCCCGCGCGCTCGCCTTCGACGCCGACCTACTTTTGATGGACGAACCCTTCGGCGCGCTTGACGAGATCGTCCGCGATCACCTGAACGAGCAGCTTCTGAAGCTCTGGGCCCGGACCGAAAAGACCATCTGTTTCGTCACTCACTCCATCCCGGAGGCGGTCTATCTCTCCACCAAGATCGTCGTCATGTCGCCGCGGCCGGGCCGGGTGACGGACGTGATCGAATCGACCCTGCCCAGGGAACGCCCGCTCGAAATCCGCGAGACGCCGGAGTTCCTGGAGATTGCGCATCGGGTGCGCGAGGGCTTGAGGGCGGGGCATAGTTATGAGGAGTGAGGTTTTGCGGAGGCGGGGAGCCGATCGTCGGGAGTGCGGAGGCAAGTCCCCTCCCCAACCCCTCCCCACAAGGGGGAGGGACTTACCGCGCCGCACCGCCCCATCCAACAGCAACGCCGCTCCAAGACGCACCGTCGGAAAGAGAATGGGAAGGCTGCCGCAGGTTAAGCCCCTCCCCCTTGTGGGGAGGGGTTGGGGCGGGGTCTTTCTTCCTGATGTTCGAGGAGCAATCTAAATGCCCCACTCCAACATCACTCCCCAAACCAGAACACGCGCTAAAACACTCCGCCGCGAACTAACGAAAGCCGAATCCGCGATGTGGGATATGCTCCGCGATTTCCGACCTTATGGGGCGCGCTTCCGGCGCGAAACACCGATCGGTCCCTATATTGCTGATTTTGCCTGGCTTGCAGTGCGTATTGTGGTGGAAGTGGATGGTGACAGCCATGAAACCGATCATGGCCGCCAGCACGATATAAGGAGAGACGCTTTCCTGAAAAGCCAGGGCTTCACCATCTTGAGATTCGACAACGATCAGGTTCTCGAAGGGCCGGACCACGTCTTCACGGTCATGGAAAAACACGTAGCTCCTTTTCTGAAGAGGGAGTTCGCATGAAACCCGACACCCTCGCGCAACGCATCATCCCGGTCCTCACCATCCTGATCGCCATCGTCGCCATCTGGTACGTCGCCGCCTATTTCATGAACGCCCCGTTCCAGCGCGATCTCGACCGGCGCGCGGGCGTCACCTCCACCACGATGGAATTCATCGGCAAGACCATGGCGCAGCCGAAGCCTATCCTGCCGGCGCCGCATCAGGTGGTGAGCAATGTCTTCGAAAACACGTTCCTGCGCAGCGTCACGTCCAATCGCAGTCTCGTCTACCATGCCTGGGTGACGCTCTCCTCGACTGTCCTCGGCTTCACCATGGGCACGCTGACCGGCATCCTGATCGCGGTCGGCATCGTGCATCTGAAGGCGCTCGACCGCAGCCTGATGCCGTGGATCATCGCCTCGCAGACGGTGCCGATCCTCGCGGTCGCGCCGATGGTGATCGTCGTGCTCGGCGCGATCAATATCACCGGGCTTATCCCCAAGGCGCTGATCTCCACCTATCTCTCCTTCTTCCCCGTGGCGGTCGGAATGGTGAAGGGCCTGCGCTCGCCCGAGATCATCCAGCTCGACCTGATGCGCACCTATTATGCCAGCGGCGCCCAGACCTTCTGGAAACTGAGGGTCCCGGCCTCCATCCCCTTCCTGTTCACCTCGATGAAGGTGGCGATCGCCGCAAGCCTGGTCGGCGCGATCGTCGGCGAGCTGCCGACCGGGGCCGTCGCCGGCATCGGCTCGAAACTGCTGGCCGCGGCCTATTACAGCCAGACGATCGACATCTGGGCGGCGCTGATCGCCGGTTCGGTTCTGGCGGCACTTCTGGTCACCATCGTCGGCATCGTCGCGAAAATCGTCGATCGCTCGATGGGCGGGAGGCCGGCATGACCCTGATTCTTCGCTCCTGGCAGGGTGCCGCCGCCGTGGTTCTTTGCCTCGCCGCCCTGGCCTCCCTGCCCTTGATGGCGGCGGATGCCCCCTCACCCTTCGGCACCGGCACCGTCGTCCTGGTCTTCCTGATGATTGCCGGCGCGGCAGTCGTCTCATTCACGAAGCTCTCCCAGCCCCTCCTCGCCACGATCCTGTTCGTCGCGGCCCATCTGGCGGTCTGGTTGCTGCTCGCCGGCATCGCCGGTAACGAGGGCAAGGCGACACTTGCCTTTTTCCTGATGCTCGCGGCCTCATGGCTGCTGGCCTGGCGTTGCGTCGCGGTGTTGTCTCATCTACGCCCCAGGTCCGGCGCCGGCGATACCTTCCTGCGGCTGCTGATCCCGGCGATCTTCGGTGTCTGGATCCTGATCCTCTGGGAGGCGGCGACGCGCGGCGCCGGCATCCCCTTCATCATCCTGCCGCCTCCGTCGGCGATCGGCGCACGGCTCGCCGGCTCGGTGCCGATCCTCTGGGCCGACGTGCAGCAGACCATCTTCAAGGCCGTCCTGTTCGGTTATGTGGTCGGCTGCGCCTCCGGCTTCGTCGTCGCCATCCTTGCCGACCGCATCGCCTTCCTGCGCCGCGGGCTCTTACCGATCGGCAACATGGTCTCGGCGCTGCCGATCATCGGCGTCGCGCCGATCATGGTCATGTGGTTCGGCTTCGACTGGCAGTCCAAGGCGGCCGTCGTGATCATCATGACCTTCTTCCCGATGCTGGTGAACACGGTGGCGGGGCTCGCAGCCTCCGGCGCCATGGAGCGCGACCTGATGCGCTCCTATGCCTCCGACTACTGGCAGACGCTGGTAAAACTGCGGCTGCCGGCCGCCATGCCTTTCATCTTCAACGCGCTGAAGATCAACTCGACGCTGGCGCTGATCGGTGCGATCGTCGCCGAGTTCTTCGGCACGCCGATCGTCGGCATGGGGTTCCGCATCTCGACCGAGATCGGCCGCATGAATGTCGACATGGTCTGGGCCGAAATCGCTGTTGCAGCGCTCATCGGTTCGGTTTTTTATGGTGTCGTGGCGCTTGGCGAAAGAGCGACGACGTTCTGGCATCCGTCTAACCGCGGTGGTTAGGCGCTGAAATCCGGCCCGTTTCGGCGGTCCCGGCAAACCTCAGAGGGAAGGATAAAAAACATGAGAAAAATTCTCGTTGCACTGATGGCAGGCACCATGTCGCTTGCCGCAGCCCAGGCGGCTCTCGCCGCCGACAAGGTGACCCTGCAGCTCAAATGGGTGGCGCAGGGCCAGTTCGGCGGCTACTTCGTCGCCAAGGACAAGGGCTTCTACAAGGAAGAAGGCCTCGACGTCACGATCAAGCCGGGCGGCCCGGACATCGCGCCCGAACAGGTGATCGCCGGCGGCGGCGCCGACGTCATCGTCGACTGGATGGGCGGCGCGCTGGTCGCCCGCGAAAAGGGCGTGCCGCTGATCAACATCGCCCAGCCCTACCAGAAATCCGGCCTGCAGATGATCTGCCCCAAGGACGGCCCGGTAAAGACCGAAGCCGATTTCAAGGGCCACACGCTCGGCGTCTGGTTCTTCGGCAACGAATATCCGTTCTTCGCCTGGATGAACAAGCTCGGCTTGAAGACCGACGGCGGCAAGGACGGCGTCACCGTGCTGAAGCAGAGTTTTGACGTGCAGCCGCTCATTCAGAAGCAGGCGGACTGCATCTCGGTCATGACCTATAACGAATACTGGCAGGCGATCGATGCCGGCTTCAAGCCGGACCAGCTCACCGTCTTCAATTTCTCCGCCATGGGCAACGACCTGCTCGAGGACGGCCTTTACGTGATGGACACCAAGCTCAAGGACCCGAAGTTCAAGGAGACCATGGTGAAGTTCGTCCGCGCTTCGATGAAGGGCTGGAAATACGCCATCGCCAACCCGGCGGAAGCGGCCGGGATAGTCATGGACAATGGCGGCCAGGACGAAAACCACCAGAAGCGCATGATGGGAGAAGTGGCCAAGCTGATCGGCACCGGCACCGGCAAGCTCGACACCGCGACCTACGACCGTACGGTGAAGGCGCTGCTCGACCAGAAGATCATCGCCAAGAAGCCGGAAGGCGCCTATACGACCGAGATTACCGACGCCGCTTTGAAATAATAATCGCCCGTTGCTCGCTCAAAGAGAACGCGCAGCTCTTTAGCTGCGCGTTTTTGAAATTTTTCTAATGTAAATCATAACTAAAACTCATTCATCCTATAACGGCGACGGATTGATTTGTGCAACGCAAACACGTAAAAGTGCAGCGTTGATGAATCTTTCGCTGCTGGTCTTGTAACCGTTTTGTGCGGTTACCACCTTGATCCGGGTTACCGTGCGCTGAGGGGGCGCGACGTAACCGGAGCGGTTCCCAGCGGAATATTTGCCCCTTACTTCAGTTTGAAAGTAGTCGCATGTTTCGCAAGTTCACTCAGTCTGCCGGCATCCCGGCCCTTAAGCTCGCACTGATTGCAGGTGCCGCCTACGCCACAATCCTGACGCAGCAGCCCGCTCCCGCATTTGCGCAGGATCCGGCTGCGCCGGCCCCTGCGCCGACGGAAATCAAGCTGCCGTCTATCGTGGTGACGGAGGCGATCGAAAAGCCGCTCGTCGACCGTGTCATCGCTACCGGCACGATCAGGCCCGTCGAGGAAGTTTATGTCCAGCCGCTCGTGGACGCGCTGTCGATCAAGACGCTGAATGCCGATGTTGGCGACGAGGTGAAGGCCGACAGCGTGCTCGCGACGCTCAACGACGACGCGCTGCTTCTCCAGAAGAGCCAGCTGCAAGCCAACAAGGCCAAGGCCAAGGCCGCCGTCGCGCAATATCAGGCGCAGGTGATCGAGGCTCAGGCCAATGTCGCCGATACGACCCGCCAGCGCGATCGCCTCCAGAAGCTCAGCCAGAGCGGCACCGGCACCGTCTCGCAGCTCGAACAGGCAACGGCTGCCGTCGAGGTCGCGCAGGCGCGGCTGAACGCGGCCAAGCAGGCCGTGACGGTCGGCGAATCCGACATCAAGGTCGTCGATGCGCAGATCGACGATATCGACCTGAAGCTCGCCCGGACCGGTGTGAAGGCGCCCGTCCCCGGTGTAATCTCGGTGCGTAATGCCAAGGTCGGCGCCATCGCCAGCGGCACCGGCAATCCGCTGTTCACGATCATCAAAGACGGCGCGATCGAACTCGTGGCCGACCTTTCCGAAACCGATATCCAGAAGATCAAGACCGGGCAGAAGGCAATGGTGACCGTTGCCGGTGGCAAGGTGAAGATCGAGGGCAAGGTCCGGCTCGTCTCCCCGACGGTGGATCCGGTCACCCGCCTCGGCGCCGTGCATATCGTCATCGACGACGAGAGCGGCGCACGCGCGGGCATGTATGGCAGCGCCGAGATCGTGATAGCCGAGGCCAAAGCGCTGGCGCTTCCGCTCTCGGCCGTCACCACCGGCCGCACCGGTTCCACCGCCCGAAAGGTCGAGGACAACGTCGTCAAGCAGGTGAAAATTGAAACCGGCATCCAGGATGGTGGTTTCGTTCAGGTCGTCAGCGGTCTTACGGCCGGTGACTTGGTCGTTGCGAAGGCCGGTGCCTTCGTTCGGGACGGCGACAAGATCGCCCCGGTCCCGGCCGAACCCGCCACTATTGCGAACTGAGGTTTAGCCGCATGAACTTCTCCGCCTGGTCGATCCGCAATCCGATTGCGCCGCTGCTCGGTTTTGCCCTTTTGCTCGTTGTCGGCATCCAGTCGTTCTACGCACTGCCGATCACCCGTTTCCCGAATATCGACGTCCCCGTCGTGTCGATCAACGTGACCCAGAGCGGTGCCGCGCCTGCCGAACTGGAAATGCAGGTGACGAAGGAGATCGAGGACGCTGTCGCCTCGATCAGCGGCATCGACGAAATCCAGTCGACGGTGACGGACGGCCAGTCGCAGACGGTCGTCGTCTTCCGCATCGAAAAGCCCACCGCCGAAGCCGTGCAGGACACCAAGGATGCGATCGACAAGATCCGCAGCGACCTGCCGGCCGGCATCGAAGAGCCTGTCGTCACCAAGGTCGACGTCGAAGGCCAGGCAATCCAGACCTTTGCCGTTTCCTCGCCGAACATGACGCTCGAGGAACTCTCCTGGTTCGTCGACGACACCGTCAAGCGCGCCCTCCAGGGCCAGGCCGGCATCGGCCGCATCGACCGTTACGGCGGCTCCGACCGCGAAGTCCGCGTCTCGCTGAATCCCGCCAAGCTCGATGCCTATGGCATCACGGCGGCCGATGTCAGCACCCAGCTGCGCGGCACCAACGTCGATCTCGGTTCGGGCCGCGGCCAGGTGGCCGGCAACGAACAGACGATCCGCACGCTGGGCGATGCCCGCAGCGTCGCCCAGCTCGCCGACACGACGATCACCCTGCCCAACGGCCAGTTCGTCAAGCTGACCGAGCTCGGCAACGTCACCGACACCTATGAGGAGCCGAAATCCTTCTCGCGCTTCAACGGCACGCCGTCGGTCACGTTCGCCGTGTTCCGCGCTAAGGGCGCCAGCGAGGTTTCGGTTGCCGAAACCGTCGCCACCAGCCTCGACCAGGTACGCAAGGCCAACCCGAACGTCGCGATCGAAATGGTCGATGACTCGGTCTACTTCACCTACGGCAATTACGAGGCGGCCCTCCACACGCTGATGGAAGGTTCCATCCTCGCCGTCATCGTGGTCTTCCTGTTCCTGAGGAACTGGCGCGCCACGCTGATCGCCGCGGTCGCCCTGCCGCTCTCGGCTGTCCCGACCTTCTGGATCATGGACATCATGGGGTTCTCGCTGAACCTCGTGAGCTTCCTGGCGCTGACGCTCGCGACCGGTATTCTCGTCGACGACGCGATCGTCGAGATCGAGAACATCGCGCGGCATATCAAGATGGGCAAGACGCCCTATCGGGCGGCGCTCGAGGCGGCGGACGAAATCGGTCTCGCCGTGATCGCCACCAGTTTCACCATCATCGCGGTGTTCGTGCCGGTCTCGTTCATGCCGGGCGTCCCGGGCCAGTACTTCATCCAGTTCGGCCTGACGGTCGCTTTCTCGGTTTTCTTCTCGCTCGCAGTGGCGCGACTGATCACGCCGCTGATGGCCGCCTATCTGATGAGCCCCGAAGACGGGATGGAAGACCATCACGACAACGACGGCTGGATCATGAAGGCCTATACGCGCCTCGTCACCGGCACGACCCGCCGCTGGTACTGGCGTTATACCACGATGCTCGCCGCAATCGGCTTCCTGATCGGCTCGGTGATGCTGCTTTCGCAAGTCCCCGGCAGCTTCCTGCCGCCGGACGACTCTTCGCGCGTCGTTTTGTCGGTAGAATTGCCGCCGAATGCGACGCTCGACGAGACAGCGGCCAGCACCGATGTCGTCTATGATGCGATCCGCCATATCGACGGTGTGGAGAGCGTGTTCATTCTCGGTGGCGCCTCGCCGAAGGGCGACCTCGAACTGCGCCGCGCAACCGTGCGCGTCATCCTGCAGAACATCGATCATTCGCTGGTAAAGACCCTGGTCAACAAGGGCCTCGGCTCCATCCCCCTCGTCCGCGACTTCGTGCCGAAGATGAAGGAAAATGGCCGCACCCGTCCGCAATGGGATGTCGAAAAGGATATCTTCGCCGCCGTCCGCTCCATTCCGGACGTGCGGATCTCCAAGGTCAACGACCGGGCTGAACGGGATCTGTCGTTCAACTTCCTTTCCACCAGCGAGGCAGACCTGACCGAAGCCGTCAGCATGCTGGAATCGAAGCTGCGCGCCTCGCCGATCCTTGCCAACGTCTCGTCGGAAGGCGCCCTGCCCCGACCTGAACTGCAGATCCGGCCTCGCATGGCGGAGGCTTCGCGCCTCGGCATCACGCCGCAGCAGATCGCCCAGACCGTCCGCGTCGCGACGATTGGCGATGTCGATGCCAACCTCGCCAAGATCTCGCTCGACGACCGGCAGATCCCGATCCGCGTCCAGGCGTCGCTCGACGTTCGCCGCGATCTGGCCTCCATCCGCGCCTTGAAGATCAAGACAGCCGCCGGTGCCAGCGTGCCGCTCTACAGCGTCGCCGACATCGACTATTCGGAAGGCCCGAGCTCGATCAAGCGCAACGACCGCAACCGCGTCGTGGCGATCGGATCCGACGTGCCCTTCGGCACGGCGCTCGATACGGCCTCGGCCGAGTTCAAGCGTATCGTCAGCGAGACCGAGCTCCCGAAGACGGTTCGCCTCGCCGAAAGCGGCGACGCCAAGGTTCAGGCGGAAATGCAGCAGAGCTTCGGCAATGCGATGCTGATGGGCCTGATGCTGGTGCTGGTGGTGCTGATCCTGCTCTTCAAGGACGTGATCCAGCCCTTCACCATCCTGTTCTCGCTGCCGCTTGCGATCGGCGGCGTGGCGGTGGCGCTGATCATCACCCAGAACGCGCTGTCGATGCCGGTCCTGATCGGGATCCTGATGCTGATGGGCATCGTCACGAAGAATGCCATCCTTCTGGTGGACTTCGCGATCGAGATGAAGCGTCACGGCCTGGAACGGGTCCATGCCATGGTGGAAGCCGGACGCAAGCGCGCCCGTCCGATCATCATGACCTCGATCGCCATGTCGGCGGGCATGCTGCCCTCGGCGCTCGGCGTCGGCGAAGGTGGTTCTTTCCGCGCGCCGATGGCGATCGCGGTAATGGGCGGCATCATCGTTTCGACGGTTCTTTCGCTTCTCGTCGTGCCGTCCTTCTTCCTGATCATGGACGACCTGTCGCGCCTGCTCGGCAAGATCTTCGGCCGCATGGTCGGCAAGAAGGAACAGGAGGACTTCGGTCTTTCCAACGAGGAGCTCAGCCAGGAGGCGCGCAAGAACGCCCAGACGATCGCCTCCCTGGAAGAGCGCCTCAACCAGATGGAACGGCAGACGAGCGCCAACGACGATCGCTCTCCCGGTGCCCAGGCCAGCAGCAATGTGTTGCGCCTGCCGCCGTTGGCTGCCGAATAAGCGTCATCTCCAAAGCCGATTTTTCGACAACGCCGGGCCTCTTGGTCCGGCGTTTTTCGTTTAAAAAACGCCAGCTCGCGGAGATTGCAGAAAAAATATTCAGATTTGATCGATGTCAAAACCAGATTTCATGAACCTGTTATTTTAGCAGCATCGGGAATGCGTAGCGGTTCAGGTTATGGAAGAGACGGCGGACATGATGAACAGCAACTTCAAGCTCAGCAACAGGGACCGGGCCGTCCTGATGAAGACGCCTTTCCTGACCAGCCTGAGCGGTAATTCTCTCATGCGGATGATATCGGTCATGAGCGTCATAAGTCTGACGAACCGCAAATCGATCTTTCGCGAAGGCGAGAATGCGGACGCTTTTTACTGTGTTCTCAGCGGTTACGTGCGGCTCTATCAGCTCAATCGCGATGGCCGCGAGGCGGATATCCGGATCTGCAGCCCGGGCGACACCTTTGCCGAATGTCTGCTCTATGGCGGCACCAAATATCGCTATCACGCACAGACGGCCGAAGCCACGACACTTGCCCGCTTCGACATGCAGGCGGTACGGGATCTGGCCGAACAGGAAAGGGATATCGCCAAGGCGGTGATCACCTCGCTGTCGAAACATCTGATGACCACGATGGACTGCGTCGCCAACGACAGGTTGCATACGGCGCCGCAGCGGGTGGCGAATTATATCCTGACCCGGTGTCCGGTGGATGGCGGCCCGGCCTCTATTCGTCTGCCTTTCCAGAAGAACCTGCTCGCGGGCATGCTGGGTCTGGCTCCCGAGGCTCTCTCCCGCGCATTCTCCACTCTCCGGCGGACCGGAGTGACGGTGCGCGGACGCGTGATCCAGGTCGGTGACGTGCAGGCCCTGCGGGAAATCTGAAATTCGAGGGAAAGCGAGGCCGGCCGGGCGGGTCCGGGCTCTCTTGGATGCATGCCGCGACGCGGGCGGCGGGACCGCGGCATGCAAATAAGGCCGGTGGCTTCGGGGGCCACCGGCCTTATTTTTTTCTGGAGCATGTCGCGCAAAAGCGTGCAGCGGGTTTGCTGTCGCGACATGCGTAAAGCAAAGACCTGAAACCTGTCGAGCACGCCCGAAGGATCGCGGCGGGCTTTAGAGACCGCCCTGCTCCTTCAGGAACCGGACGACATGGTCCACGCCGTCGCCGCGTTTCAGGTCGGTGAACAGATGCGGTTTTGCCTCGCGCATGCGATACGCGTCGCGGTCCATGACGTCGAGATCGACATCGACGTAGGGAGCGAGATCCTTCTTGTTGATGATCAGGAGGTCGGAGCGGGTGATGCCCGGGCCGCCCTTGCGCGGAATTTCCTCTCCCTGGCAGGTGGAGATCACATAGATGGTGATGTCGGCCAGATCCGGCGAAAAGGTCGCCGCGAGATTGTCGCCGCCCGACTCGATGAACACCACGTCGAGATCCGGAAAACGCTCGTTCAGCCCCGCGATCGCCTGCAGATTGATCGTCGCGTCCTCGCGGATGGCGGTATGCGGGCAGCCGCCGGTCTCGACGCCGACGATCCGGTCCGAGGAGAGCGCCTGGCAGCGCACCAGCGCCTCGGCATCTTCCTTGGTGTAGATATCGTTGGTGACGACCGCGACGGAATAATCCTCCCGCATCGCTTTGCAGAGCTTTTCGGTCAATGCCGTCTTGCCCGAGCCGACAGGGCCGCCGATGCCGACACGCAGGGGTCCGTTGTCCGATTTCATGTGTCGTCCTTTCATGATTCAGGTATCAAGCTTAAGCCCGCCTTCACGAGCGGAAAAGCCGCGAATGCTGGGTTTCATGCCGGAGAGAAGCGATTTCCGCCTGCACCGCCGCACCGCCGAGCTCGTCGAGCGTGGCGAGGCTCGCCCGCTCGCTTGTCTCGATGATCGGCGCCTCCAGGCCAGCCAGCACAGCCACACCGTCCGCCTGTCCCGAAACGCCGAGCCTGATCGCTGCCGAAACCGATTGCGAAACGGCAGCATGCAGATAGGCGGCCAGCGCCGACGCTGGCGCCACGCCATGTGCCGCCGCAACCGCACCGACGGCGACCGGGAACGGCACGGCCGCCGGAAGGCGATCAAGAACCTGATGGGGCCAGGCGGATGCCGCCGCGGCGAATGCCTTGCCGAGCGCCAGCGTCTCCGTATGACGCTCCGCCGACCCCGCAAGCGCCAGTCCCAGTTCGGCCGTATCCTTCAGTCCGGCCTCGTCCCCGGAGCGCCGCCAGGCTTCGGCGAACAGCACGGCGTCGTTCCACAAGGAACCGTGCCGCAGCAGGCTCGAAAGCCAGCCGCCGAGACCCGCCGCGTCCCTGACGAGACCGTCATGCACGGCCCGCTCCAGTCCACCCGAATAGGCGAAACCGCCGATCGGGAAGGCCGGAGAAAGCCAGGCCATCAGCCTTAGAAGCGCTTTCGTATCGACGTTTTCGCTCACCGAAGTTTAGTGCCCGTGATGGTCATGGCCGTGAGGCCCGTGCGAATGATAGGCGCCGCGGGCCGGCTGGAACCCTTCCTCGACCTCCGCAACCTCGGCACCCAGCCCCTGCAGCATCGCCCGGATGACATGGTCGCGCAGGATGAGGATACGCCCCTCCTCGATCTGCGCGGAGAGATGCCGGTTGCCGAGATGCCAGGCGAGCTCGATCAGGTGCAGCGTATCGCGCGCCTTGATCTCGAAGAGCTTTTCGGGAGCCGCCTGCACCTCGATCGTGTCGCCGTTGTCGAGCACCAGCCGGTCGCCGTGTTGGAAAAGCACCGCCTCCTTGAGGTCGAGCATCACCATCTCGCCATTGGAGAGATGCAGCAGCTTGCGGCGCAGATGCCGCAGATCATGCGGCAGGATGACGATATCGACCGGCGGATCGGTGACCACCCCTGCCGGATGATAGGAATGGATGTGCTGCATAGGATACTCCGGTCAATTGAAAAGCTTGAGGGATAGCGTAAGCGTCTGCGGCAGCGGATTCCAGAGCCCAGTGCGCAAACCGGCTGCACGAAGCGCCGCGGCGGTCCAGGTATTGCAGCCGGCGAACGCATTGAAATAGCCGTTCGCTTCGAAGAACCGATCAGAGGCACCATAGGCCGCATCCGGCACCACGGCCACCTCGTCCTCTTGCCTTACAAAGCTGGTCTGGATGAAATCCGAAAGCCGCTGGAATTCCGCCGGTCCCAGGTCCAGCGGCATGACCGTCGGATGGCCTTCGTCAATACCGCCGGCCACATCCACATGCATGACCGACCTGTCGAGCGTCAGTGCCCGGAACACCGGCATCGGCTTCAGATCCGCCCAAGTCGGCGTTTCCAGGTAGAAGGCACGCCCACCCCAGCCGATCACCAGCCATTCCGCGCCCGGATCGGAGACCGGAACGCCTGCCCCGCCCAGGAAAGCAAAGGCGGCACGGGTGTCTGCGGAAAGCGGAATGGCGATATCCGTGTGGATCGGGTTGGAGAGCACCAGGATGCGCCTTTGCCCGACCTCCGCTGCCCGGCTCGGCGCAAACAGCGGCCGCGGGACGAACGTCCCGGCAGCGACCGCGAAAGCCACCAACAGCACCGCGGCAAACAGCCGGCGAAAGATCCTTTTCATTCAAGGGCTCCGAGGTATCGGCACCTCAGAACAGGAAATAACGCTGCGCCATCGGCAGCACGGTGGCGGGCTCGCAGGTCAGGAGTTCGCCATCGGCGCGCACTTCGTAGGTTTCCGGATCGACTTCCACATGCGGCGTCAGCGAATTGTGGATCATCGAAGCCTTGGAAATGCCGCCGCGCACATTCCGGACGGCCAGCAGCTTCTTGGCGACGCCGAGGCGCTGTGCAAGGCCGGCATCGAGCGAGGCCTGGCTGACGAAGGTGACCGACGAATTGGTCCTGAGCTTGCCATAGGCGGCGAACATCGGCCGGTAATGCATCGGCTGCGGCGTCGGGATCGAGGCGTTCGGATCGCCCATGGGGGCTGCCGCGATCGAACCGCCGAGCAGCACCATTTCCGGCTTCACACCGAAAAAGGCCGGGTTCCAGAGCACCAGATCGGCCCGCTTGCCCACCTCGACCGAACCGATTTCGTGGGAGATGCCGTGGGCGATCGCCGGGTTGATCGTGTATTTGGCGATGTAGCGCTTGACGCGGAAATTGTCGTTATTGCCCGTTTCCTCCTTCAGGCTGCCGCGCTGGCGCTTCATCTTGTCGGCGGTCTGCCAGGTGCGGATCGCCACTTCCCCGACCCGGCCCATGGCCTGGCTGTCGGAGGAGATGATCGAGAAGGCGCCGAGATCGTGGAGGATGTCTTCCGCCGCGATCGTCTCCTTGCGGATGCGGCTTTCGGCAAAGGCGATGTCTTCCGGGATCGACGGCGAGAGGTGATGGCAGACCATCAGCATGTCGAGATGTTCGGCGAGCGTATTGACCGTGTAGGGCCGGGTCGGATTGGTCGAGGACGGGATGACGTTCGGATTGCCACAGACCTTGATGATGTCGGGCGCATGTCCGCCGCCCGCCCCTTCCGTGTGGAAGGCGTGGATGGTACGGCCCCGGATCGCGGCGACGGTATCTTCCACGAAGCCGCTTTCGTTCAGCGTGTCCGTGTGGATCATCACCTGCACGTCGAACTGGTCGGCGACCGTCAGGCAATTGTCGATCGCGGCGGGCGTCGTACCCCAGTCCTCGTGCAGCTTCAGCGACGAGGCGCCGGCGAGGATCATCTCTTCAAGCGGTTTCGGCAGCGACGCATTGCCCTTGCCGGCAATCGCGAGGTTCATCGGGAAGGCGTCGAAGCTTTCGATCATCCGCTCGATATGCCACGCACCGGTGCAGGTCGTGGCCAGCGTGCCATGCGCCGGGCCGGAGCCGCCGCCGAGCATGCAGGTGACGCCCGACATCAGCGCCTCCTCGATCTGCTGCGGGCAGATGAAATGGATATGCGCATCCATACCGCCGGCCGTCAGGATCTTGCCCTCGCCGGCAATCGCCTCGGTGGATGGGCCGACGATGATCGTGACACCCGGCTGGGTATCCGGATTGCCGGCCTTGCCGATCGCGTGGATGCGGCCGTCCTTCAGGCCGACATCGGCCTTGTAGATGCCGGAATGGTCGACGATCAGCGCATTGGTGATCACCGTGTCGACCGCGCCTTCGGCCCGGGTTGCCTGGCTCTGGCCCATGCCGTCGCGAATGACCTTGCCGCCGCCGAACTTCACCTCTTCGCCATAGATGGTGAAATCCTTCTCCACCTCGATGAACAGTTCCGTATCGGCAAGCCGCACCCTGTCGCCCACGGTCGGACCGAACATGCTGGCATAGGAGGCGCGGGACATCTTGTGGGGCATGGTTCAAACCTTCTCGGACAATGGGACGAAAGGCGGCCTCTTGGCCGCGCCACGATCAATGGTAACGGTTGGCGAAGCACCGGCGGCTTCATTGAGCTCGGCAATCAGATAATCGGCAAAGCCGGCGCCACCCTGCCGGAAAGCAGCAACTGCGCGCTCGACCGCCTCGGCCTCGCCAAGGACGACACTGTCCGATGCGAGAAGGCTTTCGATGAGATCGGCGAGCCTGGAGCGGTCGTATCCAGGCTTGCGCCGCAGCGTCCAAACAAGCTCGACAAGCGTGATAGGGTTGATGTAACCGGGTCTTTGCGGAGATAGTTGAGTATCGATGAACCGGGTAACGATCGGCGACCAGTGTGAATCATCGTCGAGGGCGTAGCGCACCAGGACATTGGTATCGAGACCGATCAAGGATCCTCCTCCTGCCGGTCGACAGCCGTGCGGCGCCTTACAGTCTCATAGATAGCCTCATCGATGTCGATAGGGCCGTCCGCCTTGCCGAAAATCCCCTTGATATGCGAAAGCCCGCTCTTCTTCGCCACGACCGAAACCTTGCCATTGTCATCGACGATGAATTGCACCAAGCCACCGGGAGGCAAGCCAAGGGCCTTCCTCACCTCGATGGGAATCGTGGCCTGCCCCTTCATGGATGTCTTCGCCTCAAATCTGCCCATCGTCTCACTCCCTGACTTCTCACCTCTCCCTACTTATCAAAAATTCCATACCGAAGCAATTTTCCACACCCGAACATCAGTTCCCCATAGCCTCGGTCAGCTCCTTCAGTTCCGCAGTCCGCTTGCGGGTAAGATCCGCCTGGCATCCGGAAATCAGCATCGGCTCCATCGAGCCGCCATGCGCCTGAAAGCCGTAGGAAATGCATTGCGCGTCGCGATAGGCGACCCAGGCGCGTTGCGCCTTGACCAGCGCATCATCGGCTCCCTTGGAATCCGGCGCGGCATCGGCATCCCATGCCTTCATCGTCTTGCGGGTCGCCTGGTATTGCGCGTTCAAAGCCTTGTCCGCTGCATCAAAATCCCGCTGCGAGCAGATGTTCATCTCCATCTGCGTCTGCGGGTTCTTGCAATTAGCCTTCGGCTCCTGGGCAAAGGCCGGCAGGGCGCAGAACACCAAAGCGGCGGCAGCAGCAGCGGAAACGGATTTCACAACGCACCCATGATCTTCTGCTGGAAACCGTAGACCTCGCGCTTGCCGGAAAGCGGGATCAGCGTCACCGAACGGGTCTGGCCGGGCTCGAAACGAACAGCCGTGCCGGCGGGAATGTCGAGCCGCATGCCGCGCGCCTTGTCGCGGTCGAAGGCAAGGCCGTTATTGGTCTCGAAGAAGTGGTAATGGCTGCCGACCTGCACCGGCCGGTCGCCGGTATTGGAGACCTCGACGGTCACGGTGGGAACACCGGAATTGAGTTCGATTTCGCCTTCTGCGGCAATCACTTCACCTGGAATCATGGCATTCTCCTTCAAGCCGCCTTGGGCGCGCAGCCCTCGGCCTTCAGAACACGTTTGATGGACGCCGGATGGCGCGCGAGCGCGGCTGCGGGACGCACCGGCCGACGCACCAGTTCGCCGGCGCAGTTCGGGCAGATGCCTTTCAGCACGTCGCTGGCGCAAGCGGCGCAGAACGTGCACTCGAACGTGCAGATCATCGCCTCGCGGCTTTCCGGGGCGAGGTCCTTGTCGCAGCATTCACAATTGGGGCGCAGTTCCAGCATGGCGGCGCCCTCAGCGGATCGGTTCGTGCACGGTGACGAGCTTGGTGCCGTCGGGAAAAGTCGCCTCCACCTGCACGTCGTGGATCATCTCGGCAATGCCTTCCATCACCTGATCGCGGGTGACGACATGCGCGCCGGCCTCCATGAGCTCCGCCACTGAACGGCCGTCGCGCGCGCCTTCCACCACGTAGTCGGTGATCAGCGCGATCGCTTCCGGGTAGTTGAGCTTGACCCCGCGCTCCAGCCGTCGGCGGGCGACGATCGCAGCCATGGCAATCAGCAGTTTGTCTTTTTCTCTGGGCGTCAGGTTCATGGGATTCCCGCAGTAAGATCAGATGTTCCAGACTTTCGGCACTGGCGCGCCGTTACGCAATACGGAAATTGCCGGTGTCAGGATTTTTCTCAAGGCGAATCCGGTCGGCGCCACCAGCCGTGCGATCAGCTTGCCATTCCAGTGGCTGGCTCCGCCAGTCCACAGGCTGGCTCCGCCGGGCGTATCGTCAAGGCATTGACGGAGTTTGGGAAAAAGCACCTCGGCCATCGGCCCGGTATAAAACAGCGTCGCAAACGCAACCTGGCCGGAAAGCACGGCGGCTGCCTGGGAAAGCTGCTCGATTTCGCCCTCGAATTTCATCTCTTCGGCATGGATCAACTGACCCGACCGACGCACCCGCCAGCGGTCGCGGAAGAAGCCGTGCGCGACCGCCTCGCCCATTGCCTTGCGGCCAAGCAGGACCGCTTCGACGGCCAGGAATTCGGAAGTTTCGGAGAGATCGACGTCGAGCCGGCGGGTCAGCGAGGCCTGATCGAAAAGGATGGTTTCCTGGGGAAGCCAGTGCACCGAGGCATCTTCACCGACGGTGACATGGGTGGAGACGGAGGCGGTGCCGGACGAAGCCTTGTAGATCTTCTCGTTCGCCTGGGTGGTGACCGACAGTCTCGTGGAAGCCGCGGCGGCGACGGACCATTCGATCACGTCGCCGCCCGTCAGTCCCCCTGACGTATTGATGAGGATCGCCTCCATTTCAGGCGAAAAAGTTTCCGGAAGGCGAATTTTTGCGCAGCCTTCCTGGTAGAATTCGGCGAGCCGTGTCCGTCCGCCGAAAGCCTTGGTTACAAGGCGTCCTGCACCCCTTGCCCGCTGCGGCGCATATCGATCGGCTGGTTGCTGTTGCACGTCGTCCCCTGAAGATCGGCTTCGGTTCCGCAGTCTGATGCAACGCCCGTGCCAGACTTGGCCGCAGAGCCGGTCTTGGCAGGTGCGGCGGTGGCGATCACGTCAGTGCTGTCGGCCTTGCGGAAGAAGTCCCACATCCGCGAGGCTGGATCAACATTGGCGTCGAATGCCGGCTTGGCGACGGCGACCGCGGCCACCTTGGTGACGCTCGCGGCGCCGTCCTTGGCGGCAGCGATCACGGCTTCGGTGGCAGGGGCCGGCTTCGGCCAGTCATGCGTTCCATTGGCGAAAACATAGGATGCGACGCGCGCACCGTTCTTGCAGGTGCCGTAAAGGCTGAAGGTCACGTCGCCGATCGTCTTCGATTCTCCGTTGCCGCTGCATCCGTCGAGTTCTGTCCAGCGCTGGATCGCGGTCTTGAAACCGTATTGCCAATAAGTGCTGCCACCGCCGGCATAGGGGTTGGCCGCATCCTTGACGCCGGCAAAAGCCATGATCGAGATCGGCTTTGCCGGGTTGCAGCCATGCGCATCGGGGCTCCACTTGCCGCCGGTCTCGACCGGGCGGCCGGCGCGCAGCGAATGCACGAAACCAGCGGCCGCAAAATCATCGCGGCCCGAGCAGAGGTAGGCCGACAGCATGCGGCCGCCGCCGGAATAACCGGAGGCATAGATGCGCGCCGGATCGACGCAGAATTCCTGCTTGGCGGTGGCGATTGCCTGCCGGATATAGGCGATCTCGTCGAGGCCTCCCGGCTGTTGGGTCACGAAAGGCACGTTCCAGGCATAGGTACCCGCTGAACTTCCGGGCAGGCTGCCCTGCAGCGCCAGAACGATGAAGCCGTTTTTCTCCGCAACCTTGTCCCAGGAGCTTCTGTTCAGCTGCCCCAGGGGATTGCTGTGGCTGCCATGGAGATCGAAAACCAGCGGTACCTTGTCCTTGCCGGTATAGGATGAGGGAATGAAATAGATTGCCGAACGGGCGACACCGTCTGTTTCGATGGTGATCGTGTGACGCCCTGCTGCCATCGGCTGCCCGCAGCCAGCGGCGAGAGCGCTGCCGGTCATTGACCCCAGGAAGGTCGTTGCGCCCAAAAAAACAGCTCCTACAGCAATCATGCGCGTAAGAGCGGGACGAGAGAAGAAACCGGCAACGCGTGCAAAGACCATCAGCGCCTCATCATGGGGTGCGGGGGTTGTCGACTATATGCGGAATGCCCTGAAAACGTGGGTGTAGTTAACATATATTAGCCGGCATTGAAACGCACGAAGTGCTGCAACGCGATACAAACATTCACCAGTAAAAATACTAGTCTCACACGGTCAGATGCCGCCTTGCTTCTGCCGTATCCAGAGTCTCTGCCGCCCCTTCGTGCACAATCTCGCCACGATCCATGATGTAGACCTGGTCGGCCAGTTCCCGGCAGAAATCCAGATACTGTTCCACCAAAAGAATGGCCATGCCGGTTGAATCCCGCAGGTAGCGGATCGCCCGGCCGATATCCTTGATGATCGACGGCTGGATGCCTTCGGTCGGCTCGTCGAGCACGAGAATCTTGGGTCTGGTGACCATGGCGCGGCCGATCGCGAGCTGCTGCTGCTGCCCGCCCGACAGGTCGCCGCCGCGCCGGCCGAGCATCGATTTCAGCACCGGAAACAGCGAGAAGATCTCGTCGGGAATGAACTTGTCCTTGCGGGCGAGCGGCGCGTAACCGCTTTCGAGATTTTCCTGGACAGTGAGCAGCGGAAAGATCTCGCGGCCCTGCGGGACGTAGCCGATGCCATGCTTGGCGCGGTTATAGGGGGCAAGCCCGTTCAGCACCTCGCCCTGGAAGCTGATCGTGCCGCCGCTCACCGGATGCTGGCCGGTCACGGCGCGGAGAAGAGAACTCTTCCCCACGCCGTTCCGCCCCAGCACGCAAGTGATCTTGCCCATATCCGCCTGGATCGAGACGCCTCGCAGCGCCTGCGCTGCGCCATAGTGAAGATTGACGTTGTTGACTGTCAGCATCCGATCCACCGTTACCCGTTCAATTCATGAGCGTTCGCCTCAGCGCCTGCAGGGCGAGCTCCTGTTCCTTTGTCCTGTCACCGCCGACTTCGGCGACTTCCTCAGCAATGCCGATCAATTGCCGGCGTTCGTCATGATCGAGCGCCTTCGTCCAGAGATCACGGAAGCGGCGGATCGGATCCTCCGGATTGACGACGTTTTTCGACGCCCATTCACCGAAGATCACCACTTCTTCCATGTCACCCGGCCGGACGATGCCTTTCATGCGGTTGCGAACGACATCCTTCGCTGCCTCCACATACATCGGCTTTTCCTTGGCAAGGCACATGAAGAACGCCACAGCCGCAATCGCCGGGTCACCGATCGATGCGAGAGGGGCCGCCTCCGCCTTGTTACGGAATTGTCGGCGCTTGTAAGCGCCCCGCATCCGTTCGACAGAATCGATGACCTCGCTCCCCGCCTCCCGCATCGTCTTCAATCGCCAGTACCAGACGGCTGCGCCGCCGATCGCCATAACCAGAATGCCGAGCAAAGCCATGAAATATCCCCATCTCCAAATCGGTTAGTTTTAAAACCGGTTCTGATTTGAGGTTCAAGCCTATAAGTTGCATCACTCAACGTCCGAGATAGTTCTCGATCACCTTCGGATCGTTCGAAACGAAGTCGATCGAGCCTTCGGCGAGCACCGAACCTTCCGCCAGACACGTCACCTTGACGCCGAGTTCGCGGATGAAGCCCATGTCATGTTCGACGACCACGACCGAGCGGGTCTTGGCGATTTCCTTCAGGAGCACCGCCGTCTCGGCCGTTTCCGCATCGGTCATGCCGGCGACGGGTTCGTCGACCAGCAGCAGTTTCGGTTCCTGGGCGAGCAGCATGCCGATCTCCAGCCACTGCTTCTGGCCGTGGGAAAGATTGGCCGCGTATTCTTGCCTGCGGTGCGTCAGGCGGATCGTTTCGAGGATTTCCTCGATGCGCGCTTTGTCCTCCGCAGACAGCGTATAGAACAGCGTCGCGAAGACACCGCGCGACCGGTTGAGCGCCAGTTCCAGATTGTCCCAGACGGTGTGGCTTTCGAACACGGTCGGCTTCTGGAATTTGCGGCCGATGCCGAGCTGGGCGATATCCGCCTCGTCTTGTCTGGTAAGGTCGATCGTATCCTCGAACAGGACGGTGCCGGCATCGGGCCGCGTCTTGCCGGTGATGATGTCCATCATCGTCGTCTTGCCGGCGCCGTTCGGACCGATGATCGCCCGGAGCTCCCCCGGCTCGACGACGAAGGACAGCGAGTTCAGCGCCTTGAAGCCGTCGAAGGAGACGGAGACGTTTTCGAGATAGAGCAGGCTTTTCTGCCGTGCTTCGGAAATCATGTTCATGGTGTCGTCTCCCCGCCTATTCCGCCGCCTGGGCCTGGGCCACCGCCGCAGCGTCACCCCTGCCCTTTTCGGCATCAGCCGCAGCCTTCAGCGCCTGCCGGGCCTTCAAGCCGTGCTGGACCGTCCCGACGATGCCCTTTGGCAGGAAAAGCGTGACCGCGATGAACAGGCCGCCGAGCGCGAACAGCCAGATCTCCGGGAAGGCGCCGGTGAAGAAGCTCTTGCCGCCATTGACGAGGATCGCGCCGATGATCGGGCCGATCAGCGTGCCGCGCCCGCCGACCGCCGTCCAGACGACCACTTCGATCGAGTTGGCCGGCGCGAATTCGCCCGGATTGATGATGCCGACCTGCGGCACGAACAGCGCACCGGCAATCCCCGCCATCATCGCCGACACCACGAAGGTGAAGAGCTTGATGTTCTCGACCCGGAAGCCGAGGAAGCGCACCCGGCTTTCCGCATCGCGCACGCCGACCAGAACCTTGCCGAACTTCGAGCGGACAATGGCGGACGCAAGGATCAGGCAGAGCGACAGCATCAGCGCCGACATGAAGAACAGGACCGCGCGGGTACCATCCGCCTGCACGGAGAAGCCCAGGATGTCCTTGAAGTCGGTGAGGCCGTTATTGCCGCCGAACCCCATGTCGTTGCGGAAAAAGGCGAGCAGCAGCGCATAGGTCATCGCCTGGGTGATGATCGACAGATAGACGCCGTTGACGCGGGAGCGGAAGGCGAACCAGCCGAACACGAAGGCGAGCAGGCCGGGCACGACCAGCACCATCAGCATGGCGAAGACGAACCAGTCGAAGCCGTGCCAGAACCAGGGCAGTTCCTTCCAGTTGAGGAACACCATGAAGTCCGGCAGGATCGGGTTGCCGTAGACGCCTCTGCTGCCGATCTGGCGCATCAGGTACATGCCCATCGCATAGCCGCCAAGCGCGAAGAACGCGCCGTGGCCGAGCGAGAGGATGCCGCAGTACCCCCAGACGAGATCGAGCGCCAGCGCCAGCAGCGCGTAGCAGAGATACTTGCCGAACAGCGACATGACATAGGTCGGGATATGGATGGCGCTGTCGGGCGGGGTCAGCAGGTTGAGCGCCGGCACCAGGATGCCGATGGCCAGAAGAATGCCGACTGCGGCGACGATACGGCCCTCAAGGGCGCGGAAGACAAAGCCGGAAATCATGCGTCCACCGCCCTTCCCTTGAGCGCGAAGAGACCGCGCGGACGTTTCTGGATGAAGAGGATGATCAGCACCAGGACCAGGATCTTGCCGAGCACGGCGCCGACCGAGGGTTCGAGGAACTTGTTGAGGACGCCCAGCGACAGCGCGCCGACCAGCGTGCCCCAGAGATTGCCGACGCCGCCGAAGACCACAACCATGAAACTGTCGATGATGTAGCTCTGGCCGAGGTTCGGCGAGACGTTGTCGATCTGGGAAAGCGCCACCCCGGCAATGCCGGCAATGCCGGAGCCGAGCGCGAAGGTGAAGGCATCGACCCAGGGCGTCCTGATGCCCATCGAGGAGGCCATGCGGCGGTTCTGCGTGACAGCGCGCATGTTGAGCCCGAAGGAGGATTTTTTCATCACCACCAAAAGCGCGACGAAGATCGACAGCGAGAAGGCGATGATCCACAGGCGGTTCCAGGTGATCGTCATGCCGCCGACTGGGAATGAACCGGACATCCAGGACGGATTGCCGACTTCCTGGTTGGTGGGGCCGAAGATCGAACGGATCGTCTGCTGCAGGATGAGCGAGACACCCCAGGTGGCGAGCAGCGTTTCGAGCGGCCTTCCGTAGAGGAAACGGATGACGCCGCGTTCGATGACCAGGCCGACCGCGCCGGTGACGAGGAAGGCGACCGGAAGCGCGATCGCCAGCGACCAGTCGAACAGGCCGGGCGCGTTCTCGCGGATCACCTGCTGCACCACGAAGGTGGAATAGGCGCCGAGCATGACCATCTCGCCATGCGCCATGTTGATGATGCCCATGACGCCGAAGGTGATCGCCAGCCCGATCGCTGCAAGCAGCAGGACCGAGCCGAGCGACAGGCCGTACCAGACGTTCTGCGCCATGTCCCAGAGCCGCTGCCCGCTTTCGATGCTGGCGATCGCCGCATTGACATCGCCCTTGAGGCTCGGATCGAGCGAGGCGGATGCGCCCATCAGGATGCCGATTGCGTTGCGGCCGCCATAGTTCTTGATCGTCTGGATCGCGGCCCGCTTTTCATCGACGGAACGGTCGGAGGAGAGCAGCGACACGGCGCGCGCTTCTTCCATGCGGGCCTTGACTTCGCGGTCCGTTTCCTTGGCGATTGCTGTTTCGAGGAGTTCGAGGTTTTCGGCGCTCGGGGAGCGCAATACGGCATCGGCCGCCTGCAGCCGCACGCCGCGATCCGGGCTCATCAGCGTCAGCCCTCCCATCGCGGAACGGATGACGCGGCGCAGGCTGTTGTTGATCTTGATCTTGGTGACCGCGCTCTTGGCGGCCTGGCCGACGGAAGCACCCGTCACCGGGTCGATCAGCTCGTAACCGGAGCCCGCCGCCTTGCCGATAAACACCAGGTTGTCGGACTTGCGGAAATAGAGGTCGCCCTCGGAAAATGCATTCAGCGCCGGCACGAGCCGGGCATCGCCGGTGGCGGCGAGCTGGCCGATCAATTTTTCAGCCTCGCCGAAATCGGCTTTCGCAAGCGCATTGATCAGCGGCTTGGGATCGCTCTGCGCGAAAGACGGCGCGGCGAAGGAAAACATCAGGCAGAGCAGAAGACCGAGGCTCTGCAGAACGCGGAAAGCAACTTTGCTCGTCATTGGAACCCCCTTGCGAGATCGCGGGCGACTGAACGCCGCCCGCGATGATGTCGATGAACATCAGAGGCAATCGGATCAGCTGCCCTTGCCGCCGCACTTGCCGGTGGCAACGTTGAAGTTGCCGCAGGACATCGGCTTGCGCCAATCGGAGATCAGGTTCTTCGAGTCCGGCAGGTAGTCGGACCACTCGTCGCCGACGACAGGCGCGGTTTCCTGAACGATGTCGAACTGGCCGTCAGCCTGGATTTCACCGATCAGCACCGGCTTGGTGATGTGGTGGTTCGGCATGACGGTGGACGTGCCACCCGACAGGTTCGGAACGGAGACGCCGATGATCGAATCCAGCACGGCGTCGGTATTGGTGGTGCCGGCAGCCTCGACAGCCTTCACCCAGGCGTTGAAGCCGATATAGGCGGCTTCCATCGGGTCGTTGGTGACGCGCTTGTCGTTCTTCGTGAACGCATGCCATTCCTTGATGAACTCGGCGTTCACATCGGCATCGACGGACTGGAAGTAGTTCCAGGCGGCGAGATGGCCGACCAGCGGCTTGGTGTCGAGACCGGCAAGCTCTTCTTCGCCGACCGAGAAGGCGACGACCGGGATGTCCTCGGCCTTGATGCCCTGGTTGCCGAGTTCCTTGTAGAACGGCACGTTGGCGTCGCCGTTGATGGTCGAGACGACGGCGGTCTTCTTGCCGGCCGAGCCGAACTTCTTGATGTCGGAGACGATCGTCTGCCAGTCGGAATGACCGAACGGCGTGTAGTTGACCATGATGTCGGATTCGGCAACGCCCTTCGACATCAGGTAGGCCTTGAGGATCTTGTTGGTCGTCTGCGGATAGACGTAGTCGGTGCCGGCGAGAACCCAGCGCTTCACGCCTTCTTCCTTGGCCAGATAGTCGACGGCCGGGATGGCCTGCTGGTTCGGGGCAGCGCCCGTGTAGAAGATGTTGCGCGAGGATTCCTCACCCTCGTACTGGACCGGGTAGAACAGGATCGAGTTCAGCTCTTCGAAGACCGGCAGGACAGACTTGCGCGAAGACGAGGTCCAGCAACCGAAAACGGCGGCGACCTTGTCCTTGGAAATCAGCTGGCGGGCCTTTTCGGCAAACAGCGGCCAGTCGGAAGCCGGATCGACGACGACGGCTTCGAGCTTCTTGCCGAGCACGCCGCCCTTCTTGTTCTGCTCCTCGACGAGCATCAGCATGACATCCTTGAGCGTGGTCTCGGAGATGGCCATGGTGCCCGAAAGCGAGTGGAGAACACCGATCTTGATGGTGTCGTCAGCGGCAAAAGCGCCCTGCAGCGCCGTCGCCGACATGACGGCGGCCAGCAGCGCGCCGCCGAGTTTGGACTTAAATGTCATTGGTTCGAACCCCTCTTCTCGTTCGTCCGCAACGAGGACTTGACCGTTGCTGAAACGACTATCGGTTGCTGCATCGCAAAACCGTATACGTCGAATGACGTACCGGTAGGGGAGAAGGGGGAAGACGGGTGCCGGGTGGAAATCTGGCTGGCATTTTCGGACAAAACAGCGCCGGCGGGGGCCTTTAACGGTCGTCCTCATGATATGTTAACCATATTTCGGTTGCATAAGGATGCGCTTACGTAGCGTGAGGAGTTGTTTCCGGTGTAGGTAGTAATGAGTAGCATCCTCACAAATGCCGGAGCTACTTCCGCGCTCCAGATACTTCGCTCGCTCGACGGCGAGGTTTCCGGTGCGCAGCGGCAGGCGGCGACCGGCTTGCGTATCGGACAGGCCTCCGACAATGCCGCCTACTGGTCGATCGCCACCACCATGCGATCCGACAAGGGTGCCCTTTCGGTGGTGCAGGACGCCCTTGGCCTCGGAGCCGCAAAAGTCGATACGGCCTATGAAGGCATGGCTGCAACGACCGATATCCTGGCGGCGTTCATGGCCAAGGTCGTTTCCGCCCAGCAGGACGGGATAGACAGGAAGAAGATCCAGGAGGAACTGGAGCAGCTGAAACAGCAGATCGTCTCGATATCCAACGCCGCGACCTTCGCCGGTCAGAACTGGCTGCGATCGGACATGCGGGACCAAGCCGGCCAGACAGATGCGAAGACATCCGTCCTTTCGTCGTTCGATCGCGGCGAGGATGGAGCCGTCTCCCTCCAGTCGATAGACGTCGATCTCTCGAAAATCGCGCTGTTCAAGAATGGCGGCGGTGGAATTCTGCAGAAGGAACCGGATCCGGATCTGGGCTACGGCCTCGGCACGATCGGTGGATTGCTCGGATTTTCGACATCGGGTTATGGCGACGTGCCGGGCCCCGCATTCGACCAACCCTTCACGATCACGAAATTCGACGTCGTCACGGTCGCATTCTCGGTTGGTACGTCGCAGGACACGTTCGCCATTACCAAGAGTGTCGTCGATCAGGCGCTCGGAGGCCAGGCCGGATACGGCTTCGACGGCGATATCGAAAACGCGGCCGACTGGGCAAAGGTCCTGCTGCAGGCGACCTTTCTCAACAAGGATCCCTCCGACGCCCTGCTTGCGGCGCAGGGCGGGACGCCGAATATCTTCTTCCGGGCCATCCCTTCGCTCGCCGCGGAGCTGATCACCATTCAGCCGCCTGTCCATACCCGGACGCTGCCGCCGGAGGGGATCGATATTCTCGATATCGACGTCACCGATCCCGACATCGATTTTCCGACAATCACCCTGGTTCTCGACGAAATGCAGCAGAAGGTCATATCGGCCGGCGCCTACCTTGGCTCGCTCAAGTCGAGGATCGAGATGCAGGAAGCATTCGGAAACAGGCTGATCGACAGTCTCGACAAGGGCGTCGCGCGTCTCGTCGATGCGAACATGAGTGAGGTGTCGAGCAGGCTCAAGGCATTGCAGGTCCAGCAGCAACTCGCGATCCAGTCGCTTTCGATCGCCAATTCGGACTCGCGAAACATCCTGACGCTCTTCCAGCCGTGAGACCTTCGTCCCTGACGGCTGGTTCCCCTGCGCGTGCGATATATGACCTCCGAGGTAATCGACCCGGCGACCGGTGGCATCTATCCCGGGATCCAGCTTTGCAGCGAGAAAGGATCACATCCATGCCCGTCACCTACGTCATCCGTTTCGATATCCGCCCTGGCGAGCGCGACCGCTTCCTCACTCTTCTGAACGGCGTGCTCGATGCCATGCGGCACGAACCGATGTTCCACAATGCCATGCTGCATGCCGATCCCGACAACGAGCACCACATGATGCTCTATGAGACCTGGGAGGATCATGTCGACGTGCTGGAAATCCAGTTGAAGCGGCCCTACCGCGAGGCCTGGCACGCGGCGTTGCCGGAGCTGCTGGCAAAGCCCCGGGATATTTCCATCTGGCATCCGATCCGCAGCAACCATTCGGCGCAAACTCGCTCCCGACGGGGAAGCGTCGCGAGTCGCCTGCAGGATTGATGTCCCTGCCCCTTTGGGTCATTCTTCGTGATCCTCCTTGGCTTCGAGGATCTGTAAATGAAGCGCGGTCTATTTTTCGGCATGATCGCCGCCGCCGGCCTGCTCGCCGGAGCGGCATTCGTCGTGGTCGGCCAGACAAAAGTCCCGCCGGAAGTAATCCAGTCGTCCGTCGTCCGCTCTCCCGAACTGATGGACCGGGCCTGGACACTGCCCGTGGCGGCAACCTTTGGCCGCAGCGTGACCTGGCAGTCGAATGGCTCCCGATGCGGCCCTGCGAGCATTGCCAATGCGCTTCGCTCGGTCGGTGAGGAGGAAACGACCGAGGCCGAAGTGCTGGACGGGACCGGGATGTGCTGGACCGGGTTCTGCATCATCGGCCTGACGCTGGATGAACTTGCCGAGCTCGCCCGCATGAAAACCGGGCGGAAGGTTTCGGTTCTCCGCGACCTGAGCGCCGACGAATTCCGCGAGCATATGAAGCACGCCAACGACCCGGCTCGCCGTTACATCGTCAATTTTACGCGCGAGAAGATCTTTGGAGCAGGCGCCGGCCACCATTCTCCGATCGGAGGGTATCTGGAAGCCGAGGACCTGGTGCTCATCCTCGATGTCAACGAGGACTACAAGCCTTGGCTTATCGAGCGGGAACGGCTGTTCTCGGCAATGGACACGCTCGATGGAGACAAGAAGCGCGGCCTGCTTCTGATCGAATAACAGGGTCCGACTCAGCACGTTGAGAAGAGGCGCCGCTCATGCATCGGGCCTGCTTTGGCTCCCATCGCTCCCTGTGTCTTGAATTCGTTCCCCGAGGGAACAAATCCCCTCCTCACGCGCTTGCCTCCCCGGACCCGCCAACCGCCCGAGGAGTCTTAGCCCCGTGATCAACGACCTCTGGTACAAGAACGCCGTCGTCTATTGCCTTTCCGTCGAGACCTTCATGGATGCCAATGGCGACGGGATCGGGGATTTCCAGGGGCTGCAGCGCAGGCTGGATTATCTCTCAGGCCTTGGCGTCAGCGCCATCTGGCTGATGCCGTTCCAGACCTCGCCCGGTCGCGACGACGGTTATGACGTCTCGGATTATTACAATGTCGATCCCCGTTACGGCACGCTCGGCGATTTCGTCGAATTCACTCATGGTGCCAAGCAGCGTGGCATCAGGGTACTGATCGACCTCGTCGTCAATCACACCTCCAGCGAACATCCCTGGTTCCAGGACGCCCGCAGCGATCCGAAATCCCGCTATCGCGACTGGTATGTCTGGTCCGACAAGAAACCCGCCAATGCCAATGAAGGCATGGTGTTTCCGGGCGTGCAGAAGACCACCTGGACCTATGACGACAAGGCCAAGCAGTATTATTTCCATCGCTTCTACGAGTTCCAGCCGGACCTCAACACATCCAACCCGCATGTGCAGGCGGAGATCCTGAAGATCATGGGTTTCTGGATCCAGCTCGGCGTCTCCGGTTTCCGCATGGATGCGGTGCCTTTCGTGATCGCCGAGAAGGGGGCCGAGGTGAAAAAGCCGAAGGAGCAGTTCGACATGCTCCGGACTTTTCGCGAATTCCTGCAATGGCGGCTCGGCGACAGCATCATTCTCGCAGAAGCCAATGTCGTGCCGAAGGAAAACCTCGCCTATTTCGGCGAGGATGGCGACCGGATGCAGATGATGTTCAACTTCCACGTCAACCAGGCGCTGTTCTATGCGCTCGCGTCTGCCGACAGCCGGCCGCTCGTCAAGGCGATCAACGACACCTACGAGCGCCCCGCGACCGCCCAATGGGGCCTGTTCCTGCGCAATCACGACGAACTCGATCTTGGCCGGCTCACCGAAAAACAGCGCCAGACGGTGTTTTCGGAATTCGGGCCGGACAAGCACATGCAGCTTTACGACCGCGGCATCCGCAGGCGTCTGGCGCCGATGCTGCAGGGCGACCGCCGCCGGCTGGAGCTTGCCTACAGCCTGATGTTCTCGCTGCCGGGGACGCCAGTCATCCGATACGGCGACGAGATCGGCATGGGCGACGACCTGTCGCTACCGGAACGCAACTGCGCCCGCACGCCGATGCAATGGTCGACCGAGCCGCATGGCGGCTTCACCAAGAACGACAAACCGGTCCTGCCGGTCATCAGCGGCGGGCCGTTCGGTTTCGAACACCTGAATGTCGCCCACCAACGCCGCGATCCCAACTCGATGCTGAACTGGATGGAACGCCTGATCCGGATGCGCAAGGAAGCGCCGGAAATCGGCTGGGGCGAATGCGTGCCGCTGCAGACCAGCGACCGGGGCGTATTGGCGCTGCGCTACGACTGGCGCAACAATTCCGTCCTGGTCGTCCACAACCTGCATTCGACGCCGGTCGAGGTGGAGTTTTCCGTGGGTCTCGGCGACCACGGCGAGAAGCTGATCGACATCGCCGACGGCGGCAACAGCAAGGCGGAGGCGAATGGCAGGCATACGCTCCTGCTGGATGCCTATGCCTACCGCTGGTTCCGCGTCGGCGGCCTGGATTATCTTCTGAAGCGCAAGGAGATCTGACCTATCCTCCCGCCCTCACCTCGCGCACGCCGCGCCCGGTCTTCTGCCGCAGCAAGGCCCGCAGCGTGACACCGTCGGCATAACCGACCAGCGTCGCGATTTCGTCAGGGCTCTTGTCGCTGGTCTTCAACAGATGCACGGCGCGCTCGACCCTCAGATCCTGGAAATAGGAAAGCGGCGTCTTGCCGAGCACCTGCTGCATGCGCCGCGCCAGGGTCCGTTTGCTGGCGCCGACCGCACCGGCAGCATCGTCGAGCGAAAACCCTTCGGAAAGCCTGTCGCGCGCCCAGCGCTCGAAACGCTGCACCAGCGGATCGGCATGCGAAAGATGGTCGGTGATCACATAGGCCGATTGGGAGGGCCGGTTGTCGACGATCAGGTAGCGCGCCACGAGACCCGCGAGCTCGGGGCTCACCTGCCGCACCAGCCAGAGCGCCATGTCCATGTGGCCGAGTGCTGCTCCCGCCGTCACCAGCGAACCGGATTTCACCAGCATGCGGCCGTCTTCGAGCTGCACGGAGGGATAACGCTGGCGAAAGAGCGGCGCCAGCCACCAGCTCGTCGTCGATTTCTCCCCGTCGAGAAGACCGGATTCGGCAAGCACGAACGTGCCGACGCAGGCAGCGGCGATGTTCATGCCGGCCGCCTTCGCCTCGCGCAGCACCGCCCCGGCATCGCGGATATCGGCACGGTCGAGGGCCGGCACCAGCACGTCCGGCATCTTGCAGGCGATCGCCGGCACCACCAGCCAGCCGCCGGCCTTCGGATCGAAGCTTCCGGAGATCGGCACCGCAAGCCCCTGCGCCGTCTTCACCTTTTTGCGCACGCCGATCACCGACACGTCGAAAGTCGGTACGCCAAGCGACAGCATCGCCGCCAGCTCGTTCGCCATGGTGAACACGTCGAGCATGGTCGACAGGCCGGTATCGAAGACCGGATCGAGGGCAAGGATCTGCAACTTCATGGCAAGAACACTATCAACAATGTCAATATTGACAATAGGCAAACAGGCCCGCCGGGCAGATTGTCAGGCCACCATGTTGTCCCAACCAAAGAGAGAAACAATGGTCAAGGTCGCACTGTTCGTCCGCCTTCAAGCCAAGCCCGGCAAGGAGGCGGCGCTGAAGGAATTTCTCGCCGCAGGGCTTTCGATGGCTGAGGACGAGGCCACCACGCCTATCTGGTTTGCCCTGCAATTGGGGCCATCGACATTCGCGATTTTCGATGCTTTCAAAGATGAGGCAGGCCGTCAGGCGCATCTCACCGGCTCGATCGCCCAGGCCCTGATGGCCAACGCGCCGGAGCTTCTGGCCGAACCGCCGTCGATCGAAAAGGTCGATGTGCTCGGCTTGAAAAACGTCGCCTGACCGACCACGTTGCGATAAGAAGAGGCGCATGAGCATGGACGTCACCACGATCGGCTTTACCAAGACGACGGCCGAGGATTTCTTCGGCCGCATCAGGGCGGCTGGCGTCAAGCGGATCCTGGATGTGCGCCTCCACAACACCTCGCAACTCGCCGGTTTTGCTAAATCCGACGACCTCGCCTTCTTTCTGAAGACGATCTGCGGCGCCGGTTATGTGCATGAACCGCTGCTGGCGCCGACCGAGGAGATCATGACCGCCTTCAAGAAGCAGAAGGGCGACTGGGATATTTTCCAGAACGATTTCCTCAGCTTGATGGCGGAACGTCAGGTGGAAAGTCACTTGAAGCCGGAGGCTTTCGACGGGTCCTGCCTGCTCTGCTCGGAAGACACGCCGCATCATTGCCATCGCCGGCTCGTCTGCGACTACCTGAACGGCAAATGGGGCGGGAGGCTCAGCGTCCGCCACCTCTAGATTTCGCCCGCTTTCGCTCCTCGACCCATCCAGCATCCAGCATCGCAGGGAGCCGCCTCCTTGCGTGGGAGAGCCTTGCCATGACCTTTGAGACCATTCTTGCAATCGCCTTTTTCGCGCTCGTCGGCTCCGTATCGCCGGGGCCGAGCAATTTCATGCTGCTCGCCTCGGGCACCAATTTCGGCTTCCGGCGCACGGTGCCGCAGATCCTCGGCATCACCATCGGTCTTTCGTCGGTGCTGCTGGCGGTCGGCCTGGGCTTGGGCGCGCTCCTGACTGCCTATCCGCCACTGGGATTGGCGCTGAAGATCGCCGGCGGTGCCTACCTCCTCACCCTCGCCTGGCGGATTGCCATGTCTCGGCCCACGTCGCGCTCCGCCTCGAACGACGGCGCGAAAGCCGTCCGTCCCCTCACCTTCCTCGAATCGGCCGCCTTCCAGTGGGTGAATCCGAAGGCCTGGGTGGCGGCACTAACGGCCATGGCCGCTTACGCCAGCGCGGAAAGTCCATTTGTCTCCGTGGCGCTGATCACGCTCGTCGTCGCCGTCGTCAACCTGCCGAGCGTCGCCGTCTGGGCCGGCTTCGGCGTGGCGCTGCGGCGGTTCCTGTCCGATCCCGTGCGGCTGAAATGGTTCAACATCGTTATGGCACTGCTGCTGGTCGCGACGCTCTGGCCGCTGCTGAAATAGGGCCTATCGCCCGGAAGAAACCGGCTCGGAGGATCGTGCAAGAACTGCGGAGAACCTTGATACCGGTCGGTGGCGCATCCGCTGCATAGATCCCGGGCCTGCAGCGGCATGCCGCCGCTGCCTCGCACAGAGGATCAGCAACATGACTCACATCACTGAAAAAGTGGTTCTTATCACCGGCGCCAGCAGCGGCATCGGCGAAGGCACGGCACGCACCCTCGCCGCGGCCGGCGCCAAACTCGTGCTCGGCGCACGCCGCACCGACCGGCTGGAAGCGCTGGCGCAAGAGATCGCCGCCGAAGGCGGCACCGTCCGCATCCGCAGGCTTGACGTCACCGACCGCCATGATTTTGAGGCCTTCACGGAATACGCGCTGGCCGAATTCGGCCGCATCGACGTGATCGTCAACAATGCCGGCCTGATGCCGCTGTCGCTGATGTCGTCGTTGAAGGTCGAGGAATGGGACCGGATGATCGACGTCAACATCCGCGGCGTGCTCTACGGCATTGCTGCCGTCCTGCCGGTCATGAACGGCCAGGGCTTTGGCCAGATCATCAACATCTCCTCCGTCGGCGGCCTTGGCGTCGTGCCGACCGCCGCGGTCTATTGCGCCACCAAATACGCGGTGCGGGCGATCTCCGACGGGCTGCGCCAGGAGAACGACAAGATCCGCGTCACCTGCGTCTATCCGGGCGTGGTGGAATCGGAACTCGCGGGCACGATCACCGACCCGGTCGCTGTGGACGCGATGAAGACCTATCGCAGCATCGCGATCACCCCCGATGCGATCGGCCGCGCCATCCTGCATGTCATCGACCAGCCGGAGGACGTGGATACCAACGAGATCGTCGTGCGCCCGACCCGCACCCTGTAATCGGGCTCCATGATGCGGTGAGGATTTACCGCACCGCATCATACTATGCTTGCAAAACACCTCGCCACAGCCGAAAGTGCACAATTGACGGTCTTCCTTCAAAAGGTGCTAGAAATTAGGCATGGCAGCGCGGCAACGCATCATTCCCGTTCGACGTGAATACAATCGTTGGGTCGCCAACCAGACGCTGGAGGACTACGCGCTCCGTTTCACCGCCAAGAGCGCCCGCCGGTTTTCCTCCAGCCGCATTTCCCAGACCGCCATCGGCGCCATCTCCTTCCTGGCGCTGGAGGCGATCGGCGGAACGATCACCCTCTCCTACGGCACCACCAACGCGTTTTTCGCCATCGTCGCGGCCGCCATCGCCATGCTGGTCATCGGCTGGCCGATCAGCCGTTATGCGATCCGCCACGGCGTCGATATCGATCTTTTGACCCGCGGCGCCAGCTTCGGCTACATCGGCTCGACCATCACCTCGCTGATCTATGCCAGCTTCACCTTCATGCTGTTTGCGATCGAGGCCTCGATCATGACCGGCGCGCTGGACCTCGCCTTCGGCATCCCTCCCTGGATCGGCTATATCATCAGCGCCGTGGTGGTGATCCCGCTGGTCATCTACGGCGTGCAATTGATCTCCCGTTTCCAGCTGATCACCCAGCCGTTTTGGATCGTCCTCAATATCCTCCCCTTCGTGTTCATCGCCTTTTTGGACTGGCAGAAATTCGATCTCTGGCGCGCCTTTGCCGGCATCGGCCATTCGAACGCCGAGGTCGGCGGCCCGGCGCCCTTTAATCTCGTCGAGTTCGGCGCGGCTTCCGCCGTGATCCTGGCGCTAATGCCGCAGATCGGCGAGCAGGTCGACTTCCTGCGCTTCCTGCCGCCCGAAGGCCTGCGCAAGTGGCGGCACCGGCTCGCGGTTTTTCTCGCCGGCCCCGGATGGGTGGTGGTCGGCGTGCCGAAGCTGCTCGCCGGTTCTTTCCTAGCGGTGCTGACGCTGTCGACCGGCGTGCCGATCCGCGAGGCGGCCGATCCGGCGCATATGTATTTCGCCGCCTTCGGCTACATGATCCCGAACGATACGGCGGCGCTACTGCTGATGGCCGCCTTCGTGGTCGTCTCGCAGCTGAAGATCAACGTGATGAACGCCTATGCCGGTTCACTCGCCTGGTCGAATTTCTTCTCGCGGCTGACCCACAGCCATCCCGGCCGCGTCGTCTGGCTGGTGTTCAACGTGGTGATCGCTCTGCTGTTGATGGAGCTCGGCATCTACCGGCTGCTCGAAGCGACTCTCGGCATCTTCTCGATCATCGCCATGGCCTGGCTCTGCACCATCTCCGCCGACCTCATCATCAACAAGCCGCTCGGCCTGTCACCCGAAGGTATCGAGTTCAAGCGCGCCCATCTCTACGACATCAATCCGGTGGGCCTGGGCTCGATGTTCGGCTCGGCGGCGGTGGCGCTCGCCGCCCATTTCGGCCTGTTCGGACCGTTTTGGACCTCGCTCGCCACCTATGTGACGCTGATCGCCTTCCTCCTGTCGCCGGCGCTCGCCTTCGCCACGAGAGGCAAATTCTACCTCGCCCGCAAACCGCGCCAGAGCTGGAAGAGCGTCGGCTCGATCACCTGCTCGATCTGCGAGCACCCGTTCGAACACGAGGACATGGCATGGTGCCCCGCCTATGCGGCGCCGATCTGCTCGCTTTGCTGTTCGCTCGACAGCCGCTGCCACGACATGTGCAAGCCGCATGCGCGGCTGAACACCCAGGTCGGCACCGTCGCCCGCTCCTTCCTGCCGGAGAGCGTCATCGCCCGGCTGACGACCCGCCTCGGGCGTTACGCGACGACGGCGGTGCTCGCCACCTCCGCTATCGGTGCGATCCTCGCTATGATCGCCTACCAGGTCAGCCAGGCGACCCCGGTCAATGCCGAGGTGATCTACGGCACGGTGCTGATCGTCTTTTTCGTCTTTGCGATCATCGCCGGCATCGTTTCCTGGTTCTACGTGCTCGCCCATGACAGCCGGGTCGTGGCGGAAGAGGAGTCTTCCCGCCAAAACACCCTGCTGCTCAAGGAAATCGCCGCCCACAAGAAGACAGATGCCGCCCTGCAGGACGCCAAGGAAACCGCCGAAGCCGCCAACCGCGCCAAGAGCCGTTATGTCGTCGGTCTCTCCCACGAGCTGCGCACGCCCCTCAACGCCGTGCTCGGTTACGCCCAGATCCTCGAGCGCGACGAAACGATCCCTGCCCCGCGCCAGTCGGCGATCAAGGTCATCAAGCGTTCGGCCGACCATCTGTCGGGCCTGATCGACGGGCTGCTCGACATTTCCAAGATCGAGGCCGGCCGGCTGCAGGTCTATTCCAACGAGATCAACATCCAGGATTTTCTGGACCAGATCGTCGAGATGTTCGGCCTGCAGGCGCAGGCCAAGGGCCTCACCTTCGAGCATGAACGCGCCCGCGCCCTGCCGCAATATGTCCGCACCGACGAGAAGCGGCTGCGCCAGATACTCGTCAACCTGCTCTCCAATGCGATCAAGTTCACCGACGAAGGAAAGGTGCATTTCGAGGTGGCCTATCGCAGCCAGGTCGCCACCTTCACCATCTCCGATACCGGCCGCGGGATTGCGGAGAAGGATCTCGGCCGCATCTACGAACCCTTCCAGCGCGGCGAGGCGGAAAGCATCAGACCGATGCCCGGCCTCGGGCTCGGCCTCACCATCACCCAGCTTTTGACCAACACGCTCGGCGGCGAGATCGCGGTTGCCAGCACCAAGGGCGAAGGCTCGATCTTCAAGGTGCGGCTGATGCTGTCGGCCATCGAGCGGCCGAACACGGCGCCGGCCGCGGAAAAGAAGATCGTCTCCTATACCGGCCCGCGCCGCACCATCGTCGTCGTCGATGACAACGAGGATCACCGCGACCTGATGCGCGAAGTGCTCTCGCCGATGGATTTCGTGGTGCTCACGGCAAACAGCGGCCCGGACTGCCTGACGCTGATCGAGGGCGTGACGCCGGACCTTTTCCTGGTCGATATTTCCATGCCCGGCATGAGCGGCTGGCAGCTGGTCTCCCGGCTGCGCGAGATCGGCCAGACGGCGCCGATCGTCATGCTCTCGGCCAATATCGGAGACGGCGTCGCGGCCCATTCCGGCGACGAGGGCCATAGTGATGCGATCGCCAAGCCAGTCGATTTCCGCCGCCTCGCCGACAAGCTCGCCGCCCATCTCGGCCTCGTCTGGGTCTACGAGAACGAAACCGTGCTTCCGGCCGTGGTCGGCCCCAAGAAACCGGTCAAAAGTCCGGGGACGAACCACGTCCAGGACCTTTTGCGGCTCGGCGAAATCGGCTACGTGCGCGGTATCGAAGCCAAACTTGCCGATCTCGCCCGGGAGGAGGAACACCGCCCCTTCGCGGAAGAGCTCGGCACCTACGTGCAGGCCTTCGATCTTGCCGGTTATATGAAATTCCTGAGCCGCCTTGAGGGAGAAAGGACGAGCGATGGCTGAAACCGCTCTGCCGCGCGACATCGTCCTGCTCGTGGACGACAGCCCCGAAGCGCTGGGGTTCCTCACCGAGGCGCTGGAAAAATCCGGCTTCTCGGTGCTGATCGCCACGACCGGCCAGTCGGCGCTCAACATCGTCGAGCGGATCACGCCGGACCTCATCCTGCTCGACGCGGTCATGCCCGGCATGGACGGTTTCGAGACCTGCCGGAAGCTCAAGACCAATGGCGCCGTCGCCCAGGTGCCGGTCATCTTCATGACCGGCCTCACCGAGACCGAACACGTCGTCAACGCGCTCGATTCCGGCGGCGTCGATTACCTCACCAAGCCGATCAATATCGACGAACTGCACGCCCGCATCCGCGTCCATCTCTCCAATGCCCGCTCGGCTCAGAGCGCCCGCGTGGCGCTCGACGCTGCCGGCCGTCACCTGCTGGCGGTCAAGGCGAACGGCGCGATCCACTGGTCGACGCCGCAGGCGACACGGCTGATCAATGCGGCGACCAACAGCGACGACGGACTCGACATCGTCTCGCGCCGGATTTCCGCCTGGATGGCCGAGCGCGACAAACCCGGCTTTGCCCGCGATGCAGCCTTCGCCCTCCTCCAGAACGGCCAGGCGAGCCTGCAATTTTCCTTCCTCGGCGCGATCGGCGCCGACGAACATCTCTTCCGCCTGACGGCCGCCAACAAGCGCCCGGACGACGAGGTACTGCGCCAGCATTTTCCGCTGACCCAGCGGGAGTCCGAAGTGCTGCTGTGGATCGCCAAGGGCAAGTCGAACCGCGACATCGGCGACATCCTCGGCCTGTCCTCGCGCACGGTGAACAAGCATCTGGAGCAGATCTACGTGAAGCTCGGCGTCGAAAACCGCGCCTCGGCGGCCGTCAAGGCTGCGCACGTGCTGCGCGGCGAATAGCCGGCAGCGTTACTTCAGCACCGTAACACCCAAACGCAAAGAAGCCCGGCTTTTGACCGGGCTCCCTTTTAGAACATAGCTTGGCCGAAGGCTCAACCCTGCGGGAAGTAGCTGTACTTGCCGTCCGGACCCTTCTTCCATTCGTACATAATATAGCCCGGGATCTTCGGGTCGCCCTTGGCGTCGAAGGCCATGTCGCCGAGAACGGTCTTGAACGGACCCTTTTCGTGCAGGGCCTTGGCAACGACTTCCGCGTCGTCGGCCTTGCCGACTGCCTTGATGCCGGCAGCGATGACCTGCACGGCTGCGTAGGAGTAGAGCGTGTAGGCTTCCGGGTTGAAGCCGGCAGCCTTGAACTTGGCGACCAGGTCCTTGTTGGCCGGGTTCAGAGTCGGATCCGGGCCGAAGGTGTTGAGCGTGCCTGCGACGGCGTCGCCGGCGATCGAGGCCAGTTCGTTCGAGACGATACCGTCACCCGAAACGAGCGTTGCCTTGAGGCCCTGGTCCTTTGCCTGGCGGATGATCAGGCCGGCTTCGGTGTGGAGGCCGCCCCAGTAGATGATCGAGACGCCGGCTTCCTTCATCTTGGAGATGAGGGCCGAGAAGTCCTTGTCGCCGACGTTGACGCCTTCGCGGATGACTTCCTTGACGCCCTTGGCGTTCATCGCCTTCTTGGTTTCTTCGGCAAGGCCCTGGCCATAAGGCGTCTTGTCGTCGATGATGGCGATCTTGGCGGCCTTGAACTTGTCGGCGAGGTAAGCGCCGGCAACGGTGCCCTGCTGGTCGTCACGGCCGCAAGTGCGGAATACGTTCCACAGACCGCGCTCGGTGAAGACCGGGTTGGTCGCAGCCGGGGTGATTTCCAGCATGCCGTTTTCGGCATAGACTTCCTTGGAAGCCGGGATGGAAACGCCCGAGTTGAAGTGGCCGACCACGTACTTGACGCCATCGGATGCAAACTTGTTGGCAACCGAGATGCCCTGCTTGGGGTCCGACACGTCGTCGCCGAGGACGATCTTGATCTTTTCGCCGTTGATGCCGCCGGCGGCATTGATATCGGCTGCGGCCTGTTCGGCACCCTTCTGGAGCTGTGCACCGAAGGCGGCGTTCGGACCCGTGAGCGGACCACCGACGCCAATAACGATGTCGGCCCATGCGCTACCGCTGAAGGCGACCATGGCCGTCAGCGCAACCGCGGAAAGAAGAGACTTCTTCATCGAGTTACTCCCAATTTTTTAGGTGAGCTGATTTTCGAAACCGGGCGCAATACCCACCATCACTGCGCCGGAATTGTTCCACTCTAGGTTACTTATCGTTTCAACCCGAACTTAATCTGAGGGCAGAAAAGTGCGGCTGTCAATCTTTCTTCTTGAAGGAGAAAGCGGAAGTCGGCTCGTAGAGCCAGTAGTAATTCTGGACCATCTGGCGGGTCCGCCGGATGCGGAATCCGGCGCTCGAAAACACCAGCAGGATGACCACGTCGAGGATGTAATAGAACGGGCTGATAAACGGCCCCTGAAACAGCGCGTAGTGCAGAAAACGCATCGCAATGCCGAGCAGAAGCGTATAGACCACCACCGTCAGATAGCCGTTCCAGCCCTCGGCGGCCGCCTTGCCGGACCGCCAGGCGGTCCAGAAACCAATGAGCAGTACGAAGAAACGCAAGACATAGCGAACGCCGCTGTCGCTTTCGAAAAACAGTCCCTGCATCCTAAATTCCTCCGGCCGTCAAAAGTACAACCTTTACGATCAATGCCGTCCACCTTCAAGATAAGCGGCGCGCACTTCCGGATTGGCGAGCAGTTCCTTGCCGGAACCGCTCATCGTCACCTTGCCGTTGACCATCACATAGGCGCGGTCGGAGAGTTTCAGCGCCGCGAACGCGTTCTGCTCGACGAGGAAGACGGTGAGCCCCTCTTCCTGGTTGAGCTTCTTGATCGCCTCGAAAATGCCCTTGACGATCAGCGGCGCCAGACCGAGCGAAGGCTCGTCGAGCAGGAGCAGCTTCGGCCGCGCCATCAGCGCGCGCCCGATCGACAGCATCTGCTGTTCGCCGCCCGAAAGCGTACCGCCGCGCTGCGTCTGGCGTTCCTTGAGGCGCGGGAAGAGCGCGAAGATCTTCTCGACGTCCTCGCTGAAATATTTGAGGTTGTCGAGACCGGCGCCCATCTGCAGGTTCTCGTAGACGGTCATGCGCGGAAAGATGCGCCGGCCTTCGGGAGACTGGGCGATGCGGCGGCGCGCGATCAGATGCGTCGGCAGCTTGGTGATGTCCTCGCCGTCGAAGATGATCGAGCCGGCACGCGCCTGCGGGGCGCCGCAGATGGTCATCATCAGCGTCGACTTGCCGGCGCCGTTGGCGCCGATCAGGCTGACGATCTCGCCCTTGTTGACTTCGACATCGACGCCTGCGAGCGCACGGATATTACCGTAATAGGTCTCGACAGCCTGGACTTTCAGAAGGGATTCGGCCGCCATCAGCGTTGGCCCCCGTCGAGTTCTTCCGCAATCACCTCTTCCACCTCGTCATCCTCGACGCCGAGATAAGCGGCGATCACTCGTGGGTCGTTCTTCACATGGTCCGGCGAGCCGTCGGAGATCTTCTGGCCGTATTCGAGCACCACGACATGGTCGGAAATCTCCATGACCACCGACATGTCGTGCTCGATCAGCAGGATCGATACGCCTTCATCGCGGATCTGGTGCAGCAGCGTGTTCAGCGCCGCCGATTCGCGCGGATTGAGGCCGGCCGCCGGTTCGTCGAGGCACAGCAGTTCCGGATTGGTGCACATGGCGCGGGCAATCTCGAGCCGCCGCTGGGCACCGTAGGGAAGGTCGCCGGCGGGATCGTCGGCGCGATCGGTCAGATCGGCCTTGTCGAGCCAGTATTTCGCCTTCTCTATCGAGGCATCGACGGCCCGGCGATAGGCCGGCAAGCCGAGGAGCCCGAGGATCGTATAGCCCGACGCCTTCATCAGCGCGTTGTGCTGCGCGACCAGCAGGTTTTCGAGAACCGTCAGGCCGGAGAACAGCCGGATGTTCTGGAAGGTACGGGCAACGCCCGCGAGCTTCGGGATCTCGAAGTCGCGCAGGCGTTCCAGCAAGTACTCCTTGCCGTCCCTGCGCTGCAGGGTGAGCATGCCCATGGTCGGCTTGTAGAAGCCGGTGATGCAGTTGAACACCGTGGTCTTGCCGGCGCCGTTCGGGCCGATCAGTGCGGTGATCTCGCCGCGCCGTGCCTCCAGCGACAGGTCGTTGATGGCCATAAGGCCGCCGAACTTCATCGACAGGTGCTCGACCTTGAGGATGGTATCGCCATTAATGCCGTTTGTCATAGTCGTCGTTCCGGGAGCCATCAGCCGTGGCCCTCCTTGGTAAAGCTTCCCGAGACGGCCTTGCGTTCCTTGAGGAAGGCCGTCGGTTCCCGCGAACCGACGAAGCCGCGCGGCTTGAACAGCATGACGATGATCATCGCCAGGCCGAACAGCAGCATGCGGTAGAGTTCAGGCGTGAAGTCCGGCCCGAACACGACCTTGAGGAAGGCCATTTCGCGCAGCACTTCGGTGCCGCCGACCATCACCACCGCGGCGATCGCGATGCCGGTGAGCGAACCCATGCCGCCGAGAACGACGATCGCCAGGATCACGGCCGATTCCAGGAAGACGAAGCTTTCCGGCGACACGAAGCCCTGGCGGGTGGCGAAGAACGCGCCGGCAAAGCCGCCGAACATCGCGCCGGTCGCAAAGGCGGTCAGCTTGGTGGTGACGGTATTGATGCCGAGCGAACGGCAGGCGATCTCGTCCTCACGCAGCGCTTCCCAGGCCCGGCCGATCGGCATGCGCCGCAGCCGGATGGTGACATAGGCGGTCAGCATGCAGAGCGCCAGGATGACGTAGAACAGGAAGACCTTGTAGTAGACCGAGGACGCCGACAGGCCCCAGGCCTTGACGAAATTGTTGGTCGTGCCGGTATCGAAGGACCAGATGCCGAAGAACGACGCCTTGGCGATACCCGAGATACCGAAGGTTCCCTTGGTCACGTCGGTCCAGTTGATCAGCACCAGGCGGATGATTTCCCCGAAGGCGAGCGTCACGATGGCGAGATAGTCGCCTCTCAGCCGCAGCACCGGGAAGCCGAGGATGATGCCCCAGAGCGCGGCCAGGATGCCCGACATCGGCAGCAGCAGCCAGAAGGAGAAGCCGAAATAGGAGGACAGCAGCGCGTAGGAATAGGCGCCGACCGCGTAGAAGGCGACGTAACCGAGATCGAGCAGGCCGGCAAGGCCGACGACGATGTTCAGGCCCCAGGCGAGCATCACGTAGATGAGGATCTGGATGCCGAAATTGTCGACATATTTCAGCGATCCCTGCTTGCCGACGATCATCAGCGACAGGAAGGGATAAAGGACGAGGAAGATCAGCGCGATCTTGAGGAAGTGCCGGTGGAAGAAGCTCTTGTTCTCGGAAATCTCGAGAACGCCGCTCTTTGCCTTGGCGAGCTTGCGGCGGTCGATATGGGGCTTGATGAAGCCGACCGTCAGGAAGCGGCCGACCGCCGCAACGGCGACGAAGACCGCCAGCAGGCCCCAGCGGGTGCGCCAGACCAGCGTGTTGTTGATGTCCTGGTAGGTCTCGATGCCGACGAACAGCAGGAACATGAAGAAGGCGATGACGCCGGCAAACAGCCCTTCCCGCACCGCCTTGGCAAGCACGTTCGGGTGACCGGTTTCGGTAGAAGCTGTCATGTTACACCTTCTCCACTTCCGGCCGGCCGAGAATACCGGTCGGCTTGAAGATCAGCACGAAGGCGAGGATCGCGAACGTGGCGACATCCTTGTAGGCAATGGAGAAATAGGCCGACCACAGCGACTCGATGAGGCCGATCAGCAGCCCGCCGAAAACCGCGCCGGGCAAGGATCCGATGCCGCCGAGAACCGCGGCCGTGAATGCCTTGACGCCGGGGATGAAGCCGTCGTTGAACGAGGCGACGCCGTAATACATCAGGTACATGGCACCGGCCACGGCCGCGAGCGCCGCACCCATGATGAAGGTGATCGAGATCGTCCGGTCGACGTCGACGCCAAGCAGCGCCGCCATCTTGCGGTCCTGCTCGGTGGCGCGCTGCGCCCGCCCGAGCGGCGTCTTGTTGACGATGTACCAGAAGGCGAACAGCAGCACCGCCGTGATGATGACGATGAGCACCTGCTTCAGCGAGATGGTGATGTCGCCGATATGGAAGACGTCGGTCACCAGCGGCGGGATCGGCTTGTTGCGCGGCCCCTGCGTCACCTGGATGAAGTTCGACAGCACGATCGACATGCCGATCGCGGTAATCAGCGGCGCAAGCCTGAAGGACCCCCTGAGCGGCCGGTAGGCGACCCGCTCGATCGTCCAGTTCCACAACCCCGTCATCAGCATGCCGACGAGCAGCATCAGGAGCAGCAGCAACGCTATCGGAATGCCGGCGAAGAAGGAGGTTGCGATCAGGAAGACGATCAGGGCGGCGAAGCCGCCGAGCATGAAAATATCGCCATGGGCGAAATTGATCATGCCGATAATGCCGTAAACCATCGTATAGCCGATTGCCACCAGGCCATAGATGGACCCAAGAGTCAGCCCGTTGATGAGCTGCTGGATAAAATACTCCATATATTTTTCCCCTGGATGCGATCCCGGAAGGGCCGCATCTCTTGTATACTCGTCCCTTGCGGGTTCTTGCATTCTTTGGCGCATTCCATAACGTTTTCGCAAGGAATGTGAAGACAAAAAGCCGAGAGGCCGACAAAATCGAGGCAGTTCTCAACAATCTGGCCACACAAAGATCGGAAATTCCAAAAAATCGCCAGTGACTGTCGAAAAATTAGCCAAACATCCCGGCGCACGAAATTTAAGATCGCCCCGCGGTTAACGTTAAATCCATATCCTGCCTCCCCCTCAGCTTTGTGACGGCTCAGTCGGCGAACCCGCGGGTCAGCGCATGCTCGCGCCCCATCTCCATCAGCGCCTCGAAGACCGAGCCGGCCAGCGAGCGAGGCACGATGATCTCGAACGTGTCCTTGCCCGTGCGGGCGATATTCGCCGCTGCATGGCAGCACAGCATCGTGGCCGACCGCCCCTCTTCGAAGACCTCCGGATGCAGGTCGACGGCGACGCATCCGGCGAGGATCTTGCGCACGCCCGGGCCGGAAATTTCCATCAGCACGCGGCCGTCGCTCTGATCAATGACGGAGGCGTTCGCGATCTCCGAGAGCATGGCCTCGACGGTCTCCGCACCGACCGTCCGCGATACCGCCAGCCATTCGTACGGGCCGCAGAAGCGGGGCGCGACGTCCTCGGCGTTCCACAGGGCCTCGGCAACCTCGGCCTCGCGGCCGGCTCTGGCAAGAACCGAAAAGATCACCGGCCGGCGAATGACCGAAAGGTGGTTCGGATTGGGATCCGTCTCGAAGCCGGAAATATGATCCTCGAGCACATGCCGGTGGAGAAGGTTGATCGACATCGGCGGCCCTCAAAGATGCAGTTTGCTGTTTTCAGGATCGACGAAGACCGGCGGGCAGACTTCGCAAGGCACTTCGGAGCCGCGCAACCCGTCCCAGACCATGATCCGTTCGCCGATCCGCTCGCGGCCGGATTTCAGCATCGCGAGCGCGATGAAGTGACCCAGTGTCGGCGAGAAACAGGCCGAGGAAACGAAACCCTGGTCGTTGGCGAGCGACGGCTTGGCCCCGTCCTTCAGGAGATGCGCCCCGGCCTTGATGTCCTTGTCGGCTTCGATCGGCTTGAGGCCGACCAGCTGCAGCCGGTCGGCGGCGGTCAGCCCGAACCGGGTGGAAAGCCGCTTGCCGATGAAATCCGGCTTCTGCATCGCCATCATCCGGCCAAGCCCCACATCGTCGGCCGTGGTGCGGCCGTCGAGCTCGCTATGGGTGATATGGCCCTTCTCGATGCGCAGCACGTTGAGCGCCTCGACCCCATAGGCGCAGATTTCCTCCTCATGCCCGGCATCCATGACCGCATCGGCAACCGCTTCGCCGTAACCTGCCGGCACAGCAAGCTCGTAGGCGAGTTCGCCGGAGAAGGAGATGCGGAAGAGCCGCGCCTTCAGCCCGCCGCGAAGCGTGACCTCCCTCGCGGCAAGGAACGGAAACGCCGCATCGGAAATGTCGTCCTGCACGACGCGGCTCATGATGATCCGCGCCTTCGGCCCGGCCAGCGACATCTGTGCCCACTGGTCCGTCGAGGAAACGAAGCGGACGTCGAGTTCCGGCCAGAAGGTCTGGGCCGAAAATTCCAGATGAGTGAGGACTTCGGCGGCATAGGCCGTCGTCGTGGTCATCACAAAGTGGTTTTCGGAAAGCCGGCTCGCGGTGCCGTCGTCGAAGACGATCCCGTCCTCGCGCAGCATCAGCCCGTAACGCGCCCTTCCGACCGGCAGCTTCAGAAACCCGTTCGAATAAATACGGTCGAGGAATTCGGCCGCACCGCGCCCGAAGATCTCGATCTTGCCAAGCGTGGAGACGTCGCATAGCCCGGCATTGGCCCGGACGTTCAAAACCTCGCGGTCGACGCTTTCGCGCCAGGTCTTTTCGCCCTCACGCGGGAACCAGGCGGAACGATACCAGAGGCCGGATTCCACGAAGGCGGCACCGTTCTTGCGCGCCCAGCCGTGCAGCGGCGAGGTTCTAACCGGAGCGGCCCGTTCGGCCCGCGCCGCACCGGCGAGAGCCCCGAAGGAGACAGGGGTATAGAAGGGCCGGAACGTCGTGGTGCCGATCTCGGCCGGCGACACGCCGCGCATGCCGGCGACGATGGCGGCCGTGTTGACATTGCCGAGCTTGCCCTGGTCGGTCGCCATACCGGCGGTCGTGTAACGCTTGGTATGCTCGATATGGCGAAAGCCCTCGCGCTGGGCGAGGCCGAGATCGCCGACATGCACGTCGTTCTGAAAATCGACGAAGGCCTTGCCCCGGGCACCCGGCACGTACCAGAGCGGCGCAAAGGCCGGATCGTACTCGCCCTCCACGTCGGGAATGTCGATCGAGCCGACCAGCCTGCCCAACGCATCGAGCGCCGCATGCGCCTTCGCAGCACCATCCTTGAGGCACTCGCTAAGCGACGCGCGGCCGGCGGCGGCACCGGCCGCCGCGAAGGCACTGCCCACATCCGGCGCCAGGAACGCCTGTTTCTCGTCCGACCAGACCGGTTTGGCGCCGCGCTGGCACATCAGGTGCACGATCGGCGACCAGCCGCCGGACATCGCCAGCGCATCGCAGCCGATCACCTCCTCGAAACCGGAGCGCTCGGCGATCAGCCCCTCGATGCGGTGCCGGCCCTTCGTGGCGATGACCGAACCGTTGTGGATGACCCGAATGCTTTCCGGCACCGGATCGGCCGATTGCGGCCGCGCATCGATGATCGCGGTGACATCGACGCCCTGGGCCACGAGATCGGCAGCGGTGCGGTAACCGGAACCGCCATTGGTGAAGATTGCGACCTTGGCGCCGACAGCGACGCCGTAGCGGTTGAGATAGGTGCGCGCGGCCCCTGCCGTCATCACGCCCGGCTTGTCGTTGCCGCCGAAGACGATCGGCCGCTCCTCCGCTCCGGCTGCGAGGATCGCCTGTTTGGCAACGATGCGCCATAACCGCTCCATCGGCAGGTCCGGCGACGGCGAGGCCACGTGTTTCTGCACCCGCTCGACGGCGCCGAACACCATGTCGTCATACCAGCCGAACACCGTGGTGCGCGGCATCAGCGTCACATTCGGCAGCGACGCCAGTTCCTCGACGACCTCGGCCGCGAACTCCGCAGCCGGCCGGCCACCGACCGCAGCACTTTCCGACAATAGCGAGCCGCCGAGCCTGAACCCCTCGTCCGCGAGAATGACCCGGACCCCAGCCCGGCCGGCGGCGAGCGCCGCCATCAGACCGGCCGGTCCCGCGCCGATCACCAGCAGGTCGCAATGCGCCCAGGATTTTTCGTAACGGTCGGGATCGGCCTGCATGGCGATCTTGCCGAGGCCTGCGGCGCGGCGGATCAGCGGCTCGTAGAGCTTTTCCCAAAACACGCCCGGCCACATGAAGGTCTTGTAGTAGAAACCGGCGCCGAGGAACGGCGAGAAGAGATCGTTCACCGCGCCGAAATCACGCTTCAGCGATGGCCAGCGGTTCTGGCTCGTCGCAGCAAGGCCGTTGTAGAGCTCGACCACCGTCGCCCGGGCATTCGGCTCGGCGCGCGCGCCGGACCCGATCGTCATCAGGGCATTGGGCTCGGCGGAACCCGCCGTCACCACGCCGCGCGGCCGGTGATATTTGAAGCTGCGGGCCATCAGCATCTGGTCGTTGGCAAGCAGCGCCGAGGCGAGCGTATCGCCCTCGAAACCCTTGTAGGTCCGGCCGTCGAAGGTGAAGCTGAGCGACTGGCCGCGATTGATCGCGCCGCCCGATCCGAGGCGATAGGAGGTCATTCGGCAGCTCCCCCCCGCTTGAATTCCGCAGCGTCGGTCACCCCGAAAACCTCATGAGTGAGATTGTCGCGCTCGACCACCAGAAAGCGGCGGCAGCCGGCCTCATGGTGCCAGTATTCCTCGTAGCGCCCTTTCGGATTGTCCCTGACATAGACGTAACGATGCCAGGCCTCGTCCTTGGCGGTCGGCGACGGACGTTTCGGCGCGGCGGCGCCGCGGATCGAAAACTCTTCCTTGGGTCTGGTGCCGCAATGCGGACAGGTGATCAGGCTTGCCATCGGGGATCTTGCTCAGTGGAGGTTCGGCTGGGGGCCGCGGCCCGCTTCGTCGATCGTGTAGCCGCGCTCGAACCGGTCGAGCCGCATGAAGCGGGAGACGTGGTGCGTCTCGTTCTTGGCGATCAGGTGGGCGAAACAGAAACCGGAGGCCGGCGTCGCCTTGAAGCCGCCGTAACACCAGCCGCAGTTGAGATAGAGGTTGTCGATCGGGGTGCGGTCGATGATCGGCGATCCGTCCATCGACATGTCCATCACCCCACCCCAGCTCCTGAGCACTTTCGCACGCGACAGGCCGGGGATCAGCGACACCCCCTCCTCCATCGTGTGTTCGACGGTCTGCAGGTTGCCGCGCTGCGCATAGGAGGAATAGAAATCGATCTCGGCGCCGAACACCAGCCCGCCCTTGTCCGACTGCGATATGTAGAAATGCCCGGCGCCATAGGTGATCACGTGGTCGACCACGGGTTTGAGCCCTTCCGAAACGAAGGCCTGCAGGACATGCGTCTCGATCGGCAGTTCGAGATCGGCCATCCGGCCGACCGTCGTCGTATTGCCGGCGGCCGCCAGCGCCAGCTTGTTGCAGCCGATAAAACCCCTGGTCGTCTCGACGCCGACCACCAGCCCGTTTTCGCGGCGGATGCCGGTCACCTCGCAATGCTGGATCAGGTCGACGCCGCGTGCATCGGCACCTCGGCCGTAACCCCAGGCGACCGCGTCATGCCGCACCGTGCCGGCGCGCTTCTGATAGAGAGCCCCCATGATCGGGAACCGGGCGTGGTCGAAATTCAGATAGGGCGCCTTCCGGCGCACCTGCTCGCGGTCGAGCAGTTCGGCATCGACTCCATGGATGCGCATGCCGTTCCCCTTGCGGGCATGGGCGTCCCGCTGACTGTCGGAATGGAAGAGGTTGAGAATGCCGCGCTGCGAGACCATGGCATTGTAGTTGAAATCCCGTTCCAGCCCTTCCCAGAGCTTCAGCGAGAATTCGTAGAACGGATTGTTGCCCTCGAGCAGGTAGTTGGAACGGATGATCGTCGTGTTGCGCCCGACATTGCCGGAACCGAGATAGCCCTTTTCCAGCACCGCGACATTGGTGATGCCGAATTCCTTGGCGAGGTAATAGGCCGTCGCCAGCCCGTGCCCGCCGCCACCGACGATGATCACGTCATAGTGCGGTTTCGGCTGCGGTTCGCGCCAGGCGGGCTTCCACATCCGGTTACCGGAAAGCGCTTCCTTGAAGATCGAATAGGCCGAATAACGCATGCTTTTCCCTGTCTCTCGCCGCGCTCACATTCGCATATGCGAGAGAAAGGACAAGCGCAATCAGGACACTGGCGAGCCCGGATGCGACGAAAAGCCCTGCCCGTCCGCCGCCGTTGCTTTCCGGCCACGCCGCATCGAGGACGGGCATGTTTCGGGAATGCCGCCTCAGCTTTTTCAAAGGCTTGGCCACTCGCTTCTCCCCGCCTCCGCCGCCGACCTTAGACTGGTCGGAAACCGAACGGAGAGAACCATGGCCGATACGACCGCGAACCTGAACATGCCCTTCATCCTGCCTTCGCAGGCGCAGAAACATGTCACCCACAACGAGGCGCTGCTGCGGCTCGATGCGCTCGTGCATCTGACGGTCGTCGCAGAGCTCGCAACCCCGCCCGGCGCACCGGCGGAAGGCGCCTGCTATCTGGTCGGGGCCGCACCCACGGGCGCCTGGGCCGGCAAAGCCGGACGTATCGCATCCTGGCAGGACGGCTACTGGGCATTTCTGGCACCGCGCACCGGCTGGCGCGCCTGGTTCGCCGCTACCGAAAAGCTCAAGGTGTTTTCCGGCGCGCTCTGGCAGGACATCCCCCTGCCCGCCACCGGCCGTCTCGACCAGCTCGGGATCAATGCGACGCCCGACGGCACCAACCGGCTCGCCCTTTCCGCTCCGGCAAGCCTCTTCAACCACGCGGGCAACGGCCACCAGATCAAGGTCAACAAGGCAGCCTCCGCTGACACGGCCTCGCTGCTCTTCCAGTCGAACTGGACCGGTTACGCGGAGATGGGTCTGGCCGGCAACACCGAGTTCTCGGTCAAGGTCAGCGACGGGACGAGCTGGAGGACCGGGCTGTCGATCTCGCCCGCCGGTCAGGTCTCGCAGCCGAACCAGCCGGCCGCCCGAGCCTATCGCACCGGAACGAACTTCACCCCGACGGCGGGCCAGCAGAGCGGCTTCACCACGCTCGCCCTCGCCCATGGCGGCTTTTCGCTGAGCGCTGCGGTCGCCGGCGGCGGCAGCCGCATCATAGCCCCGGCTACCGGCCTCTATCTCGTTGCCCTCAATGTCGCGGTCCTGTCTTCGTCCGGCCATGCGACCAGCCTGATGCTCAATGCAACGCAGACGCTTATCGCGATGAACGGCATCGCCGGCGGAGCACAAATACAATCCGCAACGGGAATTTTTTCCTTTTCCGCCGGCGATTACCTGACGCTCGGGCATGCGGGGACGGCACAACTGGAACTAGGGGCAGGAAAGACCGAACTATCCTTGGCGATGCTGTCGTGACGGTATCCCGGAAAAATCTATTCATCCTTAACAACCCGTTAAATTGACGGATGACTCCGCAACGCGGCTGTTCTATTACGAGCCACCGAGGCCTTCGAGGCTTCGGAGGGGTAGAGTACGGGTGGCTGGTTTTGAGTGTTCCTGATCTGCATGACGACACGACCGGCAGGTCGCGCGGCAGGCGCCATATCGCGCCGCCGCCAGCCCGTATCCGGCAATCGGTCCAGCTCCATAAAGCCGGCACCAGCCTTCGCCTGCAGCTCGCCGCAAAGCGGGCGATCGACATCGGCGTCTCGCTGGCGGCGCTGGTCCTGCTCCTGCCCGTGATGCTGGCGGTCGCGCTGGCGATCCGCCTCGACAGCGACGGACCGGTGCTCTTCACCCAGACGCGCTGGGGCAAGGACAGCCGCAGGTTCCGCGTCTACAAGTTCCGGTCGATGCGCACCGCTCTCGGCGACGAGAGAGGGATCGCGCAGACCGTGCGGAACGATCCGCGCGTCACCCGTGTCGGCGCCCTCATCCGCAAGGCCAATATCGACGAACTGCCGCAACTCCTGAATGTCCTCAAAGGCGACATGTCGCTGGTCGGCCCACGCTGTCACGCGATCGGCATGCTGGCGGCCGGCATCCGTTACGAGGACCTGGTTCCGGACTATCACCGCCGCCATGCGATGCGGCCGGGCATGACCGGCCTCGCGCAGATGCGCGGCCTTCGCGGTCCGACGGATCGTCCCGGCAAGGCGCGCGCCCGCATCGCCTGCGACCTCCATTACATCGACAATTTCTCGATTTTTCTCGATCTACGCATCATGTTCGGCACGTTGCTTGTCGAATTTCGAGGCGGCGAAGGCTTCTGACCCGCCTCTTTTTGCAGGATCGCGCTGCCGCTAAACCGCCGTCTTTCCCTTGAGCAACAAGGCTTTTCGTCCTGCCTTAGGACACGCAATGCGATTGCTGCCACAGTCGGAACAAATGCTGCGGCCTATTTAGTCAAATATTAAAACTGGGCGGCTAGGCTCACCGACGTGGTCTTGCGTTGTGTAGAGAGTTCAATGACCGAATTGATACGTCCCCGAGTGAAATATGTCATCGGCCCCGATGGCAGCCCCTTGACGATCGCCGATCTGCCGCCGGCCAATACGCGCCGCTGGGTCATCCGGCGAAAGGCAGAGGTGGTAGCCGCGGTTCGCGGCGGCCTGTTGAGCTTGGAAGAAGCCTGCGAGCGTTACACGCTCACCGTCGAGGAATTCCTGTCCTGGCAGTCCTCCATCAACGATCACGGCCTTGCCGGCCTGCGCACCACGCGCATTCAGCAATATCGTCACTGACGCCGAATTCGCGGGTCCCGGCCCGCACCGGAAAACAAAAGGTGCCGCTGCCACGAACGCAACGGCACCTTTCGGTTTCTGAAAGACGGCTCAATTCTGCCTGGATCCGGTCCGGGACAGCGACGGCAGCACCCCGGCGATGATGGCCGAGGCGGCGTAGAACCAGAGGCCCGGCTGCGAGACCGCAACAGCCAGGCCGCTGCTCTTCGCGGCGAAGACGACGATCGCCACCAGCATCACGTCCATCATCGACCACTTCGAAAGATGCGGCATCGCACGGCCGAAAAACCCGGCCTGCCTCACTCGGCCGGAGAGCTGCACCGTAAGCCCGGCGAGCTTGACGATCGGAAAGACGATCGAAAACAGGCCGACCACCAGCGACAGCGCCACATCCCCCTCCTCGAAAAGCGCCGCGACGAGTTCCAGCAGGGACGGCGTCTCGCTGAAGAAATAAAGCCGCTCGAAGCGGATGATCGGCAGGAAAAGCCCGAGCCCCAGAAAGATCGCGGCCAGCACGAGAAGAAACGGCCGTAGCCAGTTCATCGCTTTCTCCGTTGACGATGTGTCACCCCCCGGGTGTGCCGCGCGGCTATTTCCCTGCGGCTCCTCCCGTATTACATCATCGGCGGAAGCACAAAAGCGAGGCAATCATGAATATCACCCTCGAAGAAACGCGGTCGGGTGGCCGTTACCTGGCCGAGGTCGAAGGGCACTTTGCCGAGATGACCTATTCTCGCGCATCGCCGGAACTCATCATCGTCGATCATACCGGCGTTCCCGACGAGCTTCGCGGCAAAGGGGTCGGCCAGGCCCTGGCGCTGCATGCGGTCGAGGAAGCCCGCAAGGGCGGCTGGAAGATCATTCCGCTCTGCCCGTTCTTCAAGGCTCAGGTGGAACGCCACCCCGACTGGCAGGACATTCTACGTTAATCCGGGCTTCGTTAATCCGGGCTTCGTTAATACGGGACGCCGAACCCGAATCACTGATGTTAACGAAAAGCAAAAACGGAAATGGGGCCTCGGCACCGCGGCACCGCCCCAGATTATGACATTTCCGTCGCTGATGCGGCCCGGCGTCGTTAGGCCCGGGCGCGCATTCCGCCATCGCGCTCTTCGAGCGCCGAAGCCTTGGCAAATTCTGCCTCCGCCTCCTCGAGCGCGAGCTCCGCGCTTTCCTCCTGCACCTTCAGCTCGCGAATCGAGACCTGAAGATTGTCCGCGCGCTGGCGGGCTGCCTTCGCGAAGGTCGGATAGGCGAAGTGATTCCGGTCGGTAATGCCGGATTTCTTCTCTTCCAGAGTGATCTGGTGCTCGAGTTCCTTGGACATTCTTTCGAACTCGGCCATCATCATCTGCAATTGCTGCAATTGACGACGCTTTTCGGTGACCTGAAAGCTTTTCAGGCGAACCAGGCTGTCACGCGACTTCATACGCAATACTCCGTGGATAGCGAGACCCAGGCCCGTGTATCCGGATTGGTACACTCCGGATCAAAAAATTTTCGCAACGTTAATAAATAAGGCGTCGCGTTAACCTTTCGTTTACGGGCATCATTAATGATAAACCTGATCGTTTAAGGGTCGGTAAATGCCAGGGCCTAAATTGGCCGCGACAATGTATGAGTCGAATGAATCACTTAGCGGAATTTCCTCACCCGCTGATTCAAACCTGGTGATGACCAATCCATAAGGGAAATCAGGTTGCTACTAATTTTGCTTAACGAAATGATGAACCTTGCCAGGTGAAATCATAATTTGTTAACCATTTAGTGGCAGCTTCCAAATCAGGCTCAGTCTGGATCCGTATCGAGTAAGGGGGCAAAGATACCTTACGCGGCGGTAAAGGGGAAAAATATGCGGGTTCTACTCATCGAAGATGACAGCGCGACTGCCCAGAGCATCGAGCTAATGCTGAAATCGGAGAGCTTCAACGTTTACACGACCGACCTCGGAGAGGAAGGCGTCGATCTCGGCAAGCTCTACGACTATGATATCATTCTCCTCGACCTCAACCTGCCCGACATGTCGGGCTACGAAGTGCTTCGCACTCTGAGGCTTTCGAAGGTCAAAACACCGATCCTCATCCTGTCCGGCATGGCCGGCATCGAAGACAAGGTCCGTGGTCTCGGTTTCGGCGCCGACGACTACATGACCAAGCCCTTCCACAAGGATGAACTGGTCGCTCGCATCCACGCGATCGTCCGCCGTTCCAAGGGTCATGCACAGTCGATCATCGTCACCGGCGAACTGATCGTCAATCTCGACGCCAAGACCGTCGAAGTCGGCGGCCAGCGCGTTCACCTGACGGGCAAGGAATACCAGATGCTGGAGCTCCTCTCGCTCCGCAAGGGTACCACGCTCACCAAGGAAATGTTCCTGAACCACCTTTACGGCGGCATGGACGAGCCGGAACTGAAGATCATCGACGTCTTCATCTGCAAGCTGCGCAAGAAGCTTGCCAATGCCGCAGGCGGCGCAAACTACATCGAAACCGTCTGGGGCCGTGGCTACGTGCTGCGCGAACCGGAAGCGGACTACGCCGAAACCGCCTGAGCTGCCTGAGAGTCCCCTTTCGAAACGTCCGCCTGGCCTGCCGGGCGGACGTTTTGTTTTGAGCCGTTGCGGACCCGAAACGAAACAGGACAAGAAAATCGCCGGCGGCGCTGCCACCATCGGACGAGCGGATGCGGTGGTTTTGAGAATCAGGCGGCTTGCGCCAGGGCAGAGAAGACCGAAGTCAGGATCTTGCGGTCGAAAGGCTTCAGCAGGAAATCGTCCGCGCCGGCACGCTTGCCGGCCATCATCTTCTTCAGGTCCGCCTCGATGACGCAATAGAAGATGCGCACACTCTTGCCATTCGGCATCGCCCGGATGGTGCCGATGAGTTCGAGCGCACCTTCCAGGCCCGCGTCCACGATCAGGAAATTGGGAAGTTCGGCATTGCAACGCGTCACAGCCTCGCGCGCGGTGCCGGCCTCGACCACCAGGAAGCCCAGTTCGGACAGGATCCGCTTGCCGACCGTGCGCACGATGTCCGATCCGTCGGCAATCATTAAACGCTGCATCGTATCCCCCTGACGCTCAAACCCGCTCTGGTATCCGAGCATCTATCATTAGGGCGATGGCGCTAATGAATGGTTACCCTCGGGCGCGAATCAACCGGAGATCGTCTCGGAGGCCACTGTTTCGGCGATGAAGACGATCTTGTCTTCCGAAACCACGTGCCGCAGTTCCATGCCGGACTCTTCCGCGAGCAGGACCGTGTAATAGGGCTGGATCGAATGGGCGTCGATCGGTTCTTCGAGCGTGCCGCTGGCGATCTCGACGAATTTGGCCGGCACGCGCATCATCCGTCCCTTGATGGTAAGGATGAATTTCGCGTCGTATTCCGGATTTTCCAGCGTCACGTCGACCGAGCCGCCACGGGGAATGCCCGCATAGGCAACGAGGAAGAGGTTGAGGAGCAGCTTGACCCGGTTCTTGGCGATGATTGCCCGCGGGCCGTTCCAGGTGACTTCGGTCTTCTTTTCGGCGAGCGCGAAATCCTTGGCGGCCTTTTCGGCCTCGCCGGTATCGATCGAGGCGCCGACGGAGCCGGACGCACCGAAAGCCAGACGCGCGAACTTGAGGCGCACCGAGGCGTTGAGGGCCGAGGTGCGGATGAGGTCGAGCGCGTCGCTGTCGGCGGCTCCCTCGTCGAGAAGTTCGAGACCGTTGTTGATCGCGCCGACCGGGGAGATCACGTCATGGCAGACGCGGCTGCACAGAAGTGCCGCGAGATCTGGCCCGGCAAGGGTAAGATTCGGATTCTTCGGCATGTAGGTCTCCTGTTTGGGAAATGCTCTCCCCTGTACGCCCTGCCATCTGAAGGTTGCGCGGGGATTGAGCAATGTTCCCGGTCATAATGACACCATATTTGGTAAACCGATTATTAAGATCATGGCGCCAAAATAGACGAGCCTTAAGCATGATGCAAAAGGCGTGCCCCTGGATGATACAATCATGGATCTGACAATGCGCATCCACACCCGTTCCGCCCTCGCCCGTTTCGCAGCGACGGTGTTTGCCGTGATCGCAGCCGTGGCGGTCTTTGCAGGCCCGGTATCCGCCCAGCAGGGCTCCAACCAATACACTGCCCAGGAAATCGTCGACGCCGGCCACGGCTTCTTCGGCTCCACCAGCGGCGGGCTTGCCAAGGTCGTCGAGAACGCCTTTGCCCAATACGGCCTGCCGAACGGCTACATCCTCGGCCAGGAAGGTTCGGGCGCGTTCATCGCCGGCCTGACCTATGGCGAGGGCGAGCTCTATACCAAGAATGCCGGCAAGCATCCGGTGTTCTGGCAGGGCCCCTCGCTCGGCATCGACTATGGCGGCCAAGGCACGCGCGCGATGATGCTGGTCTACGATCTTCCCTCGGTGAACAGCCTCTATGCCCGCTTCGGCGGCGTATCGGGTTCCGCCTTCGTGGTCGCCGGCGTCGGCATGACGGTGCTGCGCAACAACAACGTGATTCTCGTGCCGATCCGCACCGGCCTCGGCGCTCGCCTCGGCATCAATGTCGGTTATCTCAAGCTCACCCAGTCGCCGACCTGGAACCCTTTCTGAAATCTGCCATTGTCCTCTCCGCACAGCGGAGGGGATTTGATGTTTTTTGAAACAGTGGTCGGTAACCCGGCCTTCCGCCCGAAGGGCGCTTGCCGGTTGAATGCCGCCATGCTTAAACAGCCTGCGCATTCCCATCCAGACCGCGAAACGGCCGCATCGTGATCCAATTTGCTCTTCTGTTCGGCTTGGGTTTCCTGAGCGCCGCACTTGCGGTCATGCTGATTGCCCCGGCGGTCCACAATCGCATCGTCCGCTACACCGAAAACCGCATCAAGGCGACGCTGCCGATCAGCCCGCAGGAAGTCCGCGCCCAGCGCGACATGGCGCGCGCCGTCTATGCCGCCGAGAATGCCCGCACCAAGCAGGAACTCGTCCAGGAAAGGGACAAGGCGGTCGCGCTGCAGATCAGGAGCGACACCCTTGCCGAGGAAGCCAGGCAGCTTCTTTCCGAGATCACCGACCTGCGCACCCAGATCGACACCATGGATACGGAGGCCGCCGACGCGCGCGCGCGGCTGCGCCAGGAGGACAGCTATATCCAGCAGTTGAAGGCGGCGCTCGAAACCGCCGAGGAAACCCTGGCAGCCAAGGACCTCGAGATCGAGACGCTGCAGCAGCGCCAGGCTCTGATGATGGCCGACGCCGACAATTTCCGCATCGATCTTTCGACCCGCGACACCGAGGTGGAGAACCTGAAATTCCGCGTCACCGCCCTGCGCGACGAGCGGGATACGCTGCGCAACGACGTCCGGCTGCAGACCGCCCGCGCCAAGGATGCCGAAACACGGCTCGCCCAGGAAGAAAACCGCGTCCAGCGGCTGGAGGACAAGCTCGCCAGGGAAATCTCCGACCGCGCAGACCGGGAGACGACGCTGGAGCGCCGTTTGGCCGAGATCGGCCGGCTGCGGGACAAGCTGAAAGGCGCAAATTCCGAAGCGCGGGACGCCAGTCGCGCCCTTCGCGATTCCACCCTCGTCCGCCCGGTGGTAAAGGCGGCACCGAAAAAGAAGATCACGCCGGAGGACATCAACCTGCGCGAAATTCCGCATGCTCCGTCTCCGAGACAAGCCCGGGTTTCCGGACAGCCGGACGTCGATCCGGCGGTGGCCAGGATGGCCGACGACGCCCGCACCAGGGCGATGGCGCTTTCCGAACGCCTGCAGAAGGGCGGCGGCAGTGACGAAGCGGTCCGCCAGGAGCTCGCCTCGATCGCCGCCAGCATGGTGGCCATGACGGCGGCGTCCGAAGGCGCGTCCTCGCCGATCCACAAGATCCTCTCCGGCAAGTCCGGAAACGGCAACCGGGAAAGCCTGGCCGCGAAGTCTAAGAAGACGCTCGCGACCACCGGGGATGCGAACAGCTGAGATCCCTACAGACGGCCCTGCGCCATGGCGATCTCGTAGAGCGCAATGCCCGTCGCCGTCGCCGCATTGAGACTGTCGAGGCCCGGCGCCTGGGCGATCCGCGCCGATTGGATGCGGGCAAGCACCTGTGCCGGCAGTCCCTCGCCTTCCGTGCCGGTGATCAGCACCATGCGCCCGGAAGCCGGTACATTGCGGATCTCCACCGAGCCCGAGGGCGAGAGCCCCCAGACGGCAAACCCGCTCTCCATCAGCGCTGCCAAAATGTCCGACATCGTGCCGTGGCGCGCATAGGGCACCGACAGCACCGCTCCGACCGAGACCCGCAGGGCCTTGCGGTAGAGCGGATCGCAGCAGCCCTGGTCGAGCAGTACCGCGTCCGCTCCGAAGGCGGCGGCATTGCGGAAGATCGAACCGATATTGTCGTGATTGGAAATGCCGAAGGCGGCAACCACCAGGGCGTTCTCCGGCAACGCGGCGACCAGCTCCGAAGCCGTCCTCTCCCGCCTGCGGCGGCCGAGTGCCAGCACGCCGCGATGCAGATGGAAACCGGCGATCTGATCGAGCACCGCGGCCGAAGCCACGTAGACGGGAACATCCGCCGGAAAACGGCTCAGGATTTCCGCAAGGCCGGCAACCCGGTTTTCCAGCAGCAGGATATTTTCGGTCAGGAAGTCTCCGCCCGAACCATGCGCGGCGGCAAGCATCCGCAGCACCACGGTGCCCTCGGCGATGAACCGCCCTTCGCGGCCGGTCAGGTCACGCTCGCGGATCGACCGGAACTCGGCGATCCGCGGGTCGTCCGCGTCGTCGATGCGGACCGGCGCCATTATTGCGGAATGGCCACCGTCACATCGGCGACGATGCGGCCGGCGGCGATATCGTAGATCAGCACCTTCTGGTCGCCGGTCAGCAGCCCATAAAACAGGATCTGGCCGCCGGAGAGCGATACCCCCTGCACCACGAAGCCGGCAGGCAGTTCCGCGGTTGCCGCAAGCGGCTGGCCGGCCGGAACCGAGAACCCGCCGGTCGAGGCGATCGTCGCAGACGTGGCAGGCCGCTGCGTGACCTTGTAGACAATGGCGCCAAGGACCGCCATAAAGCAGACGAACAGGATCCCGCCCGAAACGAGTATCAGAAGCACCATTTTCCGGCGGATTCTCTCCATCGCCGGATCAAGCGGCTCTTCCTTTTCCTCGATTTCGGGTTGGGGCATCAGGGCGTCCTTGTCTCTTGTCGAATGCTGTCGATTGCTATCGGAATGATTGAATGAACGATCCCTTTAAAGAAGCCGGACGCCCAAGGAAAGTCCTCACCGCCTCCGACGAGGCCGAAGGGCGGCTGGACGCCTGGCTGGCCTCGGTGCTCGAAGGCGAGTTTTCGCGCAACCGCATCAAGGCGCTGATCGAACAGGGCGCCGTCAGCCTCAATGGCAAGGTCATCACCGAACCGAAGAAGAAGATCGCCGCCGGCGACACCGTCGAGATCGACCTCCCGGAGCCCGAGGATCCCGAGCCGAAGGGCGAGGATATTCCGCTTGACGTGCTCTACGAGGACGACGACCTGATCGTCATCGCCAAACCGGCCGGCCTCGTCGTCCATCCGGGCGCTGGCAACTGGACCGGCACGCTGGTCAACGCCCTGATCCACCATTGCGGCGCCAGCCTCTCCGGCATCGGCGGCGTCAAGCGCCCCGGCATCGTCCACCGGCTCGACAAGGACACGAGCGGCGTCATGGTCGCCGCCAAGAACGATATCGCCCACCGCCACCTCGCCGACCAGTTTGCCGACCATGGCCGTTCCGGCCCGCTGGAGCGCGCCTACCAGGCAATCGTCTGGGGCCGTCCGCGCGGGCTCAAGGGCACGATCGACGCGCCTCTCGGCCGTGCCGGCGACCGCACCAAACGCGCTGTGCAGAAGGAAGACAGCAGCGACGCCCGCGAGGCGATCACTCATTACGAGGTGATCGAACGTTTCCACGAAAAGCCGGATGCGACGTCGCTTGCGGCGCTGATCGAATGCCGGCTGGAGACCGGCCGCACCCACCAGATTCGCGTCCACATGGCCCATATCGGCCACCCGCTGATCGGCGACCAGGATTATTCCGCCGGCTTCAAGACCAAGGCCAACCTGTTGCCCGAACCCGCCAAGACCGTCGTGAACCGCTTTCCGCGCCAGGCGCTGCACGCCTTCCTGCTCGCCTTCGAACACCCACGCACCGGCGAGGTGATGGAATTCGAAGCGCCGATGCCCGACGACATGGCTGAGCTGATCGAAGCCCTGAAGGCATGAAACGGGTGGCCTGAAAGGCGGCCGGGGCGTATATAGGTCCTCGTTATCCACGAGGCATCCCAAGGCCCCTCCATGAGCCAGCTCGCCGTCAGAAAGCTTCTCGATACGGACCTGATCCAGGTCCGCGACGTCGTGTGCGGCGGCGAATGCAGGCACCGCAGCGGTGAAGAATGCTCGCATGCGACGAGCCTCGTCTTCCCGTATCGCGGCGTCTTCATGCGTCATGTCGGCCGCGACGACACGGTCGCGGAAGCCAACCAGGTCCTGTTCTTCAACTGCGACGAGGCCTACCAGATCAGTCACCCGGTCGAAGGCGGGGATTCCTGCCTCAGCATGGACGTGCCCGAAGCGATGCTGGAGGAACTGGTCCCGGCCGAGTACCGCAATCCCAAGGGCTCGCGCTTCGTCTTCAACAAGCAGCGGCTGAGGATCGACGAGCGGGCCCAAGCGCTGGTGGCGCTGCTGCGCCACAGCCTGTTGCGTGGCGCCGCCGAGACGCTGGAGGCCGAAACGCTTGCGATGACGCTGGTGCGCCGCTCCGTCGGCGTGCGCACCGCGCGCGCCGCGACCGCCAGCGCCGGCCGCCAGAAGCTGGTGGACCGCGCCAAGCTCGCCCTCTCCTCCGATCTCGCCCGTCGCTGGACGCTTGCCGAAATCGCCAGGGAAGCCGGCGTTTCGCCTGTCTACCTGACCCAGGTCTTCCAGCAGGTGGAAGGCACGCCGCTCTACCGCTACCAGCTTCGCCTCAGGCTGGCCCGCGCGCTCGACCTGCTCGGCACCTATGACGACCTGACTGCGCTTGGCCTCGAACTCGGCTTTTCGAGCCACAGCCACTTCTCCTCGGCCTTCCGCCAAGCTTATGGCCGAACGCCGGCGGAATTCCAGAGATTTGCGGGGTTGAGATAGCGCCCGGTAAATCGCCAGGGCAAAGTCGCTAAAGATTCTGACAGCGGAAGACCCCGCCAAAATGCTTTTCTTCTCCCGTAACGTCACGTCGGGAGATGACATCATGAAAGAGAATACCTGCGCCGCCTGCGACTGCGAACTCGATTCGACCCGGATCGCGGTGAAGATCGGCGGCAAGACGGTCGAGGTCTGCTGCGAGGAATGCGCCGAAGCGCTGCGGGAAGCGGAAGCTGCAACCCGCACGGCACAATCGGCCAGCAAGTAAACGCCAACATCGAGGCGGGCGTCAGCCGCCCGCCTCCTGAACCCCGGCCGTAGATCGGCCGACATCCCTCAGGAGAAAGATCATGAAGAACGAGAACCGGGCGGTCTTTGACCGCGCATCGGAACGCTACCCCCTTGTCCTGGAACTGCCGCCTCTGGCGCAACCCCACGTGCCCGCGACGGAGGATGCACCGGTCATCCAGCCTTCGCTGATGCACCGCGTGCTCATCGCTATCGCCGTAAAATTTCGCCAGCGCCGCAACCGGCTGGCACTGCTCGAGCTCGGCGATGACCAGTTGAAGGATATCGGCCTCTCGCGCAGTCAGGCCTATGGCGATATCAGCCGCTACCGCCGCAGCAACGCCCATGGACTGGAGCGCAAATGCCTTTGAAATTCTGCGGAACCAGTCAAACCAAAGACATGCTGGAATAATTCCGAGTCATGGTCGGAATTATTCCAGACGAAACCAAGAAAAATCACCGTCAAAGTTTTGCTCTATTTCCATTCATTGCTGCAGCGCGAATGAAAGAGAGATATCACCAGACTCAACCTCCGGTACAACTCAGCACTGTAGATGATGGACTTCAGAAATAGAAAAGATATCAAAGGACGCGGAAGATATGGATACGGGCCTCCGGAAGTTCATCTTTCGTGACCTGCAGACGATCGAGGGATATATCGATCCGCCCGACGCGCTGGTTTTCCTGTCTCTTCTGCGGGCGCAGAAGAAAAGCGGGCTGGAAGGTGGCATTGCCGAGATCGGCGTCTTTTACGGGCGTTCCTATTTCCTTCTGAAGAAGATCAGCGAAGGCGACAGGATCCTGGCGATCGATCTCTTCGATCTCGGCCAGACGCCGGATGCTGCATCGACGCAATATGCGCGGTTCATCGCCAACGGCCGGCGTCTGGGGTTGGCCGTGGACGAGGAGCTGGTCATCAGGGGCGACAGCACGCTGATGCGGGCGGACGAGATTACCCGAAAGGTCGGCCGCACGCGCTTCTTCAGTATCGACGGCGGCCACACGCTGCAGCACATCGCCGCCGACAGCCGGCTTGCGACGGATACGCTCGCCGATCACGGCATCATCGCCTTCGACGATACGTTCAATCCCGCATGGCCGGAGGTGACGGTGGGCGTCGCGGACTTCCTGCGCGACCGCAAGGATATGTTCTCGACCTTCTGCATGACCAAGTATAAGACCTATGTCTGCCGCAACGAATTCCACGAATTCTATCTGAACGCGATCGCTAAGGCTCCGGACCTTCTTGCCTTCGACCACGTGGAAACGGAATTCCTCGGCGCGAAAGTGACACGATTGCACAATCCGATCAGCCGCCGCATGGTCTATGAACTGATGGTGCGGTCGGGCATGCGGGCCCTGTCGGAACGCGTCTACCGTTGAAATCCGCAGCAGCGTATATTACGAAGTTGTAATGATATAACGCTTCTGTGATGACTTGAATCACTGTTCTGCCGTACTTATCTGTCACTTGGGTCGGTGCGGGGTCGAGAATGATCCGCGCCGCTTGGCTCGCCTTCAGCATGCACAGCTAGATCAAAAAGGGAGCCGATATATAGATCGGAAAGGGGTGCTTTATGGCCCGCAATACTTTGCCTTCCATTACTGCCGGTGAAGCCGGCCTCAACCGCTATCTCGACGAGATCCGCAAGTTTCCCATGCTGGAACCGCAGCAGGAATACATGCTGGCGAAACGGTATGCCGAACATGCCGACCGGGATGCGGCCCACAAGCTGGTCACCAGCCATCTGCGTCTCGTGGCCAAGATCGCCATGGGTTATCGCGGTTACGGCCTGCCGATCGGCGAAGTCGTATCCGAAGGTAACGTCGGCCTGATGCAGGCCGTCAAGAAGTTCGATCCGGAACGCGGTTTCCGCCTGGCGACCTATGCCATGTGGTGGATCAAGGCCTCGATCCAGGAATATATCCTGCGCTCCTGGTCGCTCGTGAAGATGGGCACCACCGCCAACCAGAAGCGCCTGTTCTTCAACCTGCGCCGGTTGAAGGGCAAGATCCAGGCGATCGACGAAGGTGATCTGAAGCCCGACCAGGTGGCCGAGATCGCCACCAAGCTGAACGTCTCCGAAGAGGAAGTGGTTTCCATGAACCGCCGCCTTTCGGGCGACGCTTCGCTGAACGCGCCGATCCGCGCCACCGAAGGCGAATCCGGCCAGTGGCAGGATTGGCTGGTGGACGACCACGACAGCCAGGAGGAAGTGCTGATCGAGCAGGACGAGCTCGACACGCGCCGCCGCATGCTGGCCAGGGCGCTGAGCGTCCTGAACGACCGCGAACGCCGCATCTTCGAAGCCCGCCGTCTTGCCGACGATCCGGTAACGCTGGAAGAACTGTCGGCCGAGTTCGACATCAGCCGCGAACGCGTCCGCCAGATCGAAGTCCGCGCCTTTGAAAAGGTGCAGGACGCGGTTCAGAAGGAGGCGCTCGCCCAGGCCAATGCACTGCGCGTCGTCGACGCGTAAATCCGGCTCGGCGCCGACATCAAAAAGGGGGCTGCTTTGGCGGCCCCTTTTCTTTTGGCGCCTTTGCGGAATTCTATTCCGGAGGGCGGAAAAAATATCTCCGCGAAAGATATCGGACGCCTCGGGCCGTCGCAGAATATCCGGATTCTGCGTCGCAGATATCTTGCGCGGAACCCGGCCGAGAACCGAGATTCTCCGTGACAATCGGATGGGAAGGATATTCATGACCGACATTTCGAACAGATTGCGTATTTGTGTATTGTTTGGCGGGCGCTCTGCGGAGCATGAAGTATCGGTGCTTTCAGCCACCAACGTCATGCACGCGCTGGATCCGGGAAAATACGATGCCGTCCCGGTTTTCGTCACCCGTGAAGGGCAATGGCTGCTGAGCGCCTTCGAGGACGGAGCGCTCGCGCGACCCACCAGCGGGACGGAACTCTGCTTCATCCCTGGAGGACGTGGACGGGCGCTTGCATCTCCCGAGCATGGCTCTCCCTATGAACTGACGGGGATAGACATCGTCTTCCCCGTCCTGCATGGCATCCATGGCGAAGATGGTGCGGTCCAGGGGCTGGCCGAGGTGGCAGGCGTGCCGCTTGCGGGCTGCGGCATTCCCGGCTCTGCCAACGCCCTCGACAAAGATATCGCCAAACGCCTCTTCATCGAGGCTGGCGTCCCGGTGGCACGATCGGTCACGATTCATCAGGGCACGCTGCCGGATTTCGGGGAGCTGGAAGAAGCACTCGGTCTCCCCCTCTTCATCAAGCCGGCCCGCCAGGGCTCCTCGGTGGGCGTCAGCAAAGTTTCGGGCAGGGCGGATTATGAAGCGGCGCTTTCGGAGGGCTTCCGCCATGACCGCAAGCTTCTCGCCGAGGAATTTATTCGCGGCCGTGAGATCGAATGCGCGGTTCTTGAAGATAGCAAGGGTGGGCTCTTCGTGTCCCGGACTGGGGAAATCATCCCTGCCGAAACCCACGGCTTCTACACCTATGACGCCAAATATATCGATGGTGACGGCGCAGCGCTGAAGGTGCCGGCGGAATTGCCCCAGGAGGTCGAGGACGAAATCCGTGCCATTGCCAAAAGGGCATTTCGCGCGCTTGGCTGCGACGGCATGGCGCGCGCCGACTTCTTCGTTACGCCGGACATGCGGGTTCTCGTCAACGAACTCAACACGATCCCTGGCTTCACCAACATCAGCATGTATTCCAAGGTGATGGAGGTAAGCGGCGTCAGTTATTCCGAGATCATCGACCGCCTGGTCGCACACGGCCTGGCGCGCGCAGGCAGGTCGCTCTAGAGCAGAAGTGTCGCGAACCCCGGGTTCGCGACACGGCCCGATCTTACTGCCCGCTGGCGGTCGCCCCGAGCGTGGCCCATTCGCGGATCGCGTCGTTGAAGGCGCGTTCGCCGTCCGGGCCCTTCTGGAGGGTCAGGAGCGCGCGGCGGCCGTTGCGATAGGCGATCGGGATATCGATCCAGTTGCGGCTGCGCAGGAGTTCGATATTGGTCGAACGGGCGTCCGGGAAATCGTTGAGCGCGATCATGTGGAAGTCGTCGGTGATCTTGGCGGGCACCGCGATCAGTGCGTTGCCGCGATCCTGCTCGCTCGACTTCATGGCGATGCGCTGCACGCTTTCGATCGCGCCACCTTCGAAATCCGGCGGCACGGCGAAAACGATTTCGACCAGATGGCTCGCAGGCAAAGACGGGTCGGTATTGCGCTTGAAGGTCATCAGGGCCGTCAGCCCCCTGCCCGGCACGTTGATCCGGCCCTGGACGACCGGTTCCTGCCGGCCGTTCGCACCTGCCTCGCGCTGCAGCGACCAGGAGACGGAGCCATCGATGGCCGTCGGCGCGGTCTGGCCGATCCGTTCCTCGTAGAGGAAGATCTTCTGGCCGGCGAGTGCCGGCGCATCCGCCGGGTTCGCCGAAGGCGTGCCGGCGGGCGGTACGGCGGCATTCGGCGCCGGCACAACCGGCGGCGTCTGGGCCGGCACCGGCGCCGCATTGGCGCTGCCGTTCGGAGCGCGCGGGGGCGCAGCCGGGGCGTTCGGAGCGGGCGCCTGCTGCGCCGCAGGGTTGGCGGGCGGAGCGTTGAGCTGCGCCACCGACTGACCTTCGGCATTCTGCGCCAGGCCGGCGGTGACACCCGGTCCCGCATCGACCTCGCTGCCGTCGGCCATCAGCCGCTGCGTGAATTTGCTTCCGGCCGCCGATCCGTCCGCGGCGCGCGGCGCGCCAGGCGCCGGCGTGTTGGCCGCACCGTTCTGAGACGGCGTCGCCGGGGTGGAAGGCGTCGAAGGAGTGCGGTTGGGCTGCGGTGTGGAGGGTGCGGGCGCCGGTGCCTGCTGTGCCGTCTGGCTGGCCGGCAGGCTCGACTGAATGAGGCCGTCGACCATGTCGTTCAGCGAGTCGCGGTTCATCCAGATCGCATAACCGCCGCCGCCGACGAGAACGAGGCCGACGATCGCCAGGACGATCCCGGCATAATTGCGCTTGCGCACCGGGGTGACCCGATAGGGCCTCGCCGGCGCATGCATCAGGTCGTCCGCATCGGCATCCGTGTGAAGCGTGCTGCGCGCACCGCCCGAAGAGGACTGCGCATCCTTGTTGAAGCCGATCAGTTCCTCGAGATCGCCCCAGGGATCGCTGTCTGCCGGTTTGGCGGGCGCAGCGGCAGCCGCCTTGGGCTGCTGCTGGTCGAGATATTCCGCAAAGGGATCGATGGCGGCAGCAGCCGCTACGGCCCCTTCCGCTGCCGTCGAGCCCGGTTGCTGCCCGAGCTCCGGAAGATCGGCGACGGGAGGCATGCGGACGGTATCGGCCGCCACATGGGTCTCCGCGTCGAAATGCGCGTCGACGGGAGCGGCTGTGGCGCCATGCCCATGATCGATGGGCAGGACCGGGCCGGCCGTGACGAGTTCCGGCACGTCGTTCCATGCAATGGCCGCGACTGCCTCCTGGCTCGGCGTCGCAGGCTCGGACTGTGCCGGCACTTCCCAGCCCCAATCCTCTTCAACCTGCCTGGCTGGCTCGATCGCCGAGGGAGGCTCCGGCGGCTGATAGGCCTCGACCGGCTGCTCGACCTCGAACCGTTCCTCGACGGGATGCTGGCCTTCGAAGGGATGCGGCTCGTTGTGCCACTCTTGCACAGGCTCGGGAGCCGCCTGCTGGACGGGCTGCTCGCCGCGCGTCGGATACGGGAAATCATCCTCCGCCGTTTCGCTCTCGACTACGGGAGCCGCGGCAGGCTCGGCAGCCGCGGGCTCGGCATGGACCGGTTCCGGCACAACCGGCTCCGACGCCGGCATGGGTACCGCTGTCGGGAACTCGATCCTGCTTTCATCGAAAGCCTGCGAAGGCTCGGGCACCTGTTCGGGGTGATGGTAAGGGGCCGGCTCTTCCGACGGCACATCGTCCCGCCAGTCGCCATATTGCTGGGCGGCAGGCTCCTCGTGACCGGCAGCCTCGGCTACCGCTTCTTCCTCATGGAGGACAGCCGGCTCGGCCACCGGCGGCTCGACATGGACAGGCTCCTGTTCGACGGACTCAGGCCCGGCGGGCTCGGCATGAACGACGGCCGGTGCCGGCTCTTCATAGCCGTCCTCGTAAAAGACGGGCCGCTCCCCTTGAACGACCGGTTCCGATTCGGCTTCGGCCTCCCCGGCAGCAGGTTGCTCATCGCGGTATTCGGACGCCTGTTCTGTTTCTTCGACCTGATGCTCGGCCGACACTTCGCCGGTCGGCTGGCCATCGAAGGCGGCCGCCTCGTCGGCTACCGCCTCCAGCGCTTCGGCATGTTCACTCTCGACATCGACGATCGCGGCTTCGAGCTTCTCCAACTGCCGCCGCAGCATGTCTTCAGGCGGACGCGGCTTCATGTTCTCGAGTTGCCGCTGCACGGCGCCACGAGCTTTGTCATAGACCTTCGCACGCATCTCCGGCGTATTGTTCGCCAGACCGTCAACGGCGCGGCGGATCACCGCTACAAAATCAGCCATCAGCACTTTCTCATGTAAGCCGGCCCGAAGGCCGGCCGAATGGTAATCAATTCTTGACTTTAATCTTCAAACGGGTCGGTCACAAGTATGGTGTCGTCCCGCTCCGGGCTGGTGGAAAGTAGGGCAACCGGCGCGCCGATCAATTCCTCCACCTGGCGGACATATTTGATTGCCTGGGCCGGCAGGTCCGCCCAGGAGCGAGCCCCGACGGTCGATTCCTTCCAGCCTTCGAGCGTGACGTAGATCGGCTCGACACGAGCCTGGGCGCCCTGGCTGGCGGGAAGGTGATCGATCTGCTGGCCGTCGAGCTTGTAGCCGACGCAGATCTTCAGTTCGTCGAGGCCGTCCAGCACGTCGAGCTTGGTGAGCGCGATGCCGGTAATGCCGTTGGTGGCGACCGACTGGCGCACGAGTGCCGCGTCGAACCAGCCGCAACGGCGCTTGCGGCCCGTCACGGTGCCGAATTCATGGCCCCTCTCGCCAAGGAACTGGCCGATCTCGTCCTTGAGCTCGGTCGGGAACGGGCCTTCGCCGACGCGGGTCGTATAGGCCTTGGTGATGCCGAGGATGTAGCCGAGCGCGCCCGGGCCCATGCCGGAACCGGCGGCCGCCTGGCCGGCGACCGTGTTCGACGAGGTGACGAACGGATAGGTGCCGTGGTCGATATCGAGCAACGAGCCTTGCGCGCCTTCGAACAGGATGCGCGCGCCCTTGCGGCGCTGCTTGTCGAGCAGTTCCCAGACGGTTTCGCGGAAGGGCAATACGCGGTCGGCGATCGAGGTCAGTTCCTGCATGATTGCCTCGTGCGAGACTTCATTCTCGCCGAGGCCGCGGCGCAGGGCATTGTGATGGGTAAGGATGCGATCCACCTTGCCCGGCAGCGTTTCGAGATCGGCGAGGTCCATGACGCGGATGGCGCGGCGGCCGACCTTATCCTCATAGGCCGGGCCGATGCCGCGGCGGGTCGTGCCGATCTTGGTGCCGCTGTTGGAGGCGGCATCCTCGCGCATGCCGTCGAGTTCGCGGTGCAGCGACAGAATCAGCGTGGCGTTATCGGCAACGCGCAGGTTCTCCGGGGTCACCTTGACGCCCTGGGCGCCGAGCTTCTCGATTTCCGCCAAAAGCGCATGCGGATCGAGCACGACGCCATTGCCGATCACGGCGATCTTGCCGGGACGGACGATGCCCGAAGGCAGCAGCGAGAGCTTGTAGCTGACACCGTCGATGACGAGCGTATGGCCCGCATTGTGACCGCCCTGGAAACGCACCACGACATCGGCACGTTCGGAAAGCCAATCGACAATCTTGCCCTTGCCTTCGTCACCCCATTGCGAACCAACCACGACTACGTTCGTCATCTGCGTTTCCTGTATTGCGGGCAAAGCCCCACGCGACCACACGCGCACCTTCCGTAGATCAATATTGATATACGGTCGATGCGCCAATTTGATTTTACATGCACTGCCTTTGGCGGAGAGAACCCGTTCAAGGGCACTGCAAACGGCCGCATCTATAAAGCCTCGGCCGACGGAAAGCGACCTGTTTGTCACTCAGCCATGGTTTTTACGTGACAAAAGCGTGAACCGCACGCTATTTCCCCGCCGCCACCCCTGAAATCGCGGCCATATTCCGGCTCCGGAGACCGTTTTGCATAAAAAGGCATATCTTTCGCTCGTCATTGCTACCCTGGCCTGGGGCGGCAATGCGGTAGCGGGCAAGCTCGCCGTCGGCCATGTCAGTCCGATGATGCTCACTTTCTGGCGCTGGTTTTTCGCCGTCGCCATCATTTTCGCCATCTCCGTGCCGCAGCTCGTCAAGGACTGGCCGGTCGTCAGGAAGAACCTGCCGATTCTCCTGTTCCTCGGCGTCGTCGGTTATGTCGTCTTCAACGCGGCGCTCTATACGGCCGTCAACTACACGACGGCGATCAACGTGACGGTCGAGCAGGCAGTCATCCCGGTGCTGATCTTCATCATCAACTTCGTCCTGTTCCGGATGAAGGTGTCCTGGGCCCAGATCCTCGGCTTTACCCTGACGCTTCTCGGCGGCGTGCTTACCGCCGTCCACGGGGATCTCGGCGCGTTGGTGACGCTCACCGTCAATTCCGGCGACGCCATCATGATGATCGCGGTCGTCGCCTATGCGGTCTATACGGTGGCGCTCAGATGGCGCCCCAGGATCGATTGGCGCACGCTGATGGCGATCCCCGCCTTCTTCGCGATGATTTTCTCCCTGCCGCTGGTATTTTGGGAATATTCGAACGACCGGCTGGTCTGGCCCGACACCGAAGGCTGGATCGTGGTGCTTTATACCGGCATCTTCGCCTCGCTGATCGCGCAGGTGCTCTACATCAAGGGTGTCGAGCAGATCGGTGCCAACCGCGCCGGACTGTTCATCAATCTCGTGCCGGTATTCGGCACGCTGCTGTCGGTCGCCATCATCGGCGAGCGCCTGCAGTTCTTCCACATCGCCGCGCTGGTACTGGCCCTCGGCGGCATCGCCATCGCCGAATGGGGAAAACCCCGCACAGCCTGACGGCGCCTCCCGAAAACGGAAACCGCCGGCCCGTTGAAACGGGCCGGCGGTCCAGAAATCCTTGACCGATGGAATCCCGCCGCCTGATAAGGAGGCGGGAAGGCCGGCCGGCAGATGCGTCCTCAGCTGGCCATCGCCAGCCTTGCGGGTGCGAACGACCGCTGGTCGCGCGCGTTCTGCCGGCTTACTTCGAAGCGCGCCAGCAGTTCCGAAAGACGGCTGCTTTCCTGCGCGAGGGATGCGCCCGCGGCATTCATTTCCTCGACCATGGCCGCATTCTGCTGGGTCATCTGGTCCATATGGTTCACGGACGTATTGATTTCCGACAGACCGGAGGCCTGCTCGCTCGCGGCAATGGCGATCGCTTCCATGTGCTGGTTGACCGCAGCGACAAGCTGCGCGATCTCCCTCAGGCCTTCGCCCGTATCGTTGACGAGAACGACGCCCTGGGTGACGGCGGCCTCGGAATTGCCGATCAGGGTCTTGATCTCCTTGGCGGCCTTGGCAGAGCGCTGCGCCAGTTCGCGGACTTCCTGGGCGACGACCGCAAATCCCTTGCCCGCCTCTCCGGCGCGGGCGGCTTCGACGCCCGCATTGAGGGCAAGCAGGTTGGTCTGGAAGGCGATCTCGTCGATGACCCCGATGATCTGGCTGATCTGGTTGGACGCCATCTCGATCTTCTGCATCGCGTTGACCGCGTTGGAAACGACGGTGCTCGAATTCTGAGCGCGGGAGCTTGCATCGCGGACGATTTCCCGCGCCTCGCTCGCTCTTTCCGAGGTCTGCTTCACATTGGTCGTCACCTCTTCGAGCGCCGCCGCCGTCTGCTCCAGCGATGCGGCCTGCTGTTCCGTCCGCTTCGAAAGCTGGTCGGAAGCGGTCGAGATTTCGTCGCTGCCGCTGCGGACGCCCTGGGCGGTCCGGTTCACGCCTTCGAGCGCGTTCCGCAACTGGCGGACCGAGCTGTTGAAGTCATGACGCAGGGATTCGAACTGCTCGGAGAACTCCCTGTCGATCTCGCACAGCAGATCGCCGGCAGCAAGGCGCTGCAGACCATAGGCGAGCTCGGACGTGGCCTGGGTCAGACGCTCCTCGGCTTCGGCTTCCGCCCTGCGCTGGAACTCGACGCGTTCGGCCTCGGCCGCCTTGCGGGAGTGTTCGGCGTCCGCCTCGAGCTGGCGGTTCTGCTGCGCCGCTTCGCGGAAGATTTCCACTGCGCGCGCCATGTCGCCGATCTCGTCGCTGCGGCCGGCACCCGGGATCTCGACGGAAAGCTCGCCGCCGGCCAGCGTGCGCATCACACCCGTCAACCGGCTGATCGGATTGGCGATCCGCACGATGACGGTGTAGATACCGAGAAGCGAGAGCGCAAAGGCGATGACGGTCGCAATGCTGTAGATGGTGATCGACCGCGTCGCGGAAGCAACCTCTTCGGCCGTCAGCCTCGTCATCTCGTCGAGGGCGGCGGAGGCCAGATCGGCGACCGAACCCTGCGCCGGCGCGGCGGGCTTGCGCCAGTCGTCGACCGCCATGTCGAAGGGCTTGCCGGCCTGGAACGCCTTCAGGGCAGCGTTGCGCTGATCGGCATAAGGTCCTGCAAAATATGTGGTTTGCGCTGTCCGGTAGAGCGTCTTGATCTTGTCCGGGGTCGTCTCCGCGTTGGAAAGCTGGGTGATGACGTCCCATGCGGTCGCCACGCGCGCATCCTGAACCGCGATTTCCGTCAGCTTGTCGGCGGCAAGCGGCTGCTTGGCGATCAGGGCGTTGACGAAGGTGGAGTTGGCGGTGCCGAGCTGCGTGCGCGCCGTCCAGGCAAGCGAGCGTATCTGGGTGAACATGATCATCCCCGGCCCGCGCGCATTGATGGTGGCTTCCACCTGGTTGGCAACCTTTTCGAGATCGGCCAGCATCGTGTCGGCGAGTGCGAGCACGTTCTTGCCGAGCGCCGGATCACGATCCTTGACGGCCTGGGTCAGCGCCGTGTCGATATTGGCGCGGTAGCCGGCCCACTGCGTATAGGCGCTCAGAACCGGGGAAATTGCGCCGCGCAGGCTCGCCGGCTCGATGTCGGCCGCCAGGCTCTTCACGCCCGAAAAGGCCTTGTCCATCGACTCGCGGCCGGTATCCATGTTCTTGCGGCTGGACGCGACCTCCGCAGGCTCGAGCTTGATGGCCGAGGATATGCCGCCGCGTTCGCCGCGCAGGCCGATCAGCGCGTTGAACAGCGCTTCATCGAGTTGAGCCAATTCCGAGAGCCGGGTGGAATTTTGATAGCGGCCGATTTCCTGAGACAGCATCCGGGACATCAGACCCAGTATGCCCAGGCTTAGGACGACGAACGCCAGTATCAAAGTATGCTTGATTGAAATCCGCACCTGCATCACTCCTTATTTAAAACACTCGCCGCTCGGTTTGCGGGCAATCAGCAATTCGGACAATCGCTTAACCACCCGGCAGCTTCTCTCGACTTGGACGGGAGAGATAATACAACCTCGTATAAAACATTAAATATTCGATTAAATACAAGGCGTTCCGCAAGACTCTGGAATCGTTTCCGCAACTTGAGCATCACATCCCCCGAATGGCGAAAGCCCGCCTCCCGAAAGAGGGTGGCGGGCCGGTCCGTCGTGCTGCAACGGACGGGAGCGAGGAGAGCCGCTCCGGATTAGATAAGATGACTGGTAGGAATGATCATACCACGCCCGCCGCTCGGGCGGCGCACCTGATCGCGGGACATGTCGATCATCGCGCCATCATGGCCGAGGATCAGGTCGCCGCCGCCGGTCGAAACCGCCAGCACCCGTTCGATACGGCCTTCGTCACCGATTGCGTATTCGATCCGCAGCGCCTCCGGCGACCAGCCGAGCTGAATGAGATGATCGCGCTTGAGGTCGGCGCAATCGATGCAGGCGCTGGCGCGGATCTTCGCGAAAGGCACGCCGGTCACCGTATCGAAATAGCTGTCGAGCTCGGACATCGCACCGTTGACCGCGGAATTCACCCGCAGCAATTCGCGTCGCTCGGAAAATGTCAGCGTTGCCGGCATGCCGGTCATCGCGCCGCCATGGCGCTCCACGGCCACGTTTTCGGACAGCGCGCGGGCGAAACCGCCGACGCCCGCTGCCCGTGATTCCTTGCCGACGATGAGCGCCGTCAGGACGATGGCGGAAATGATGAGCTTCTTGATCATGGCTCTGCACCCTGTTCTGCGGACGGCTTGGACGCCGTTTCTTGAATGAGCCCACGCTAGCCGAACGGCATTTCGGGGCGCTTAAACCGATAGATGCAATTTTAGCGAAATCAGCTTTTTTCCCGAATTGACACGCGGGGCCATAAGGTGCGCACTCAAAAAGGCAGCGGCGCAGGCGGAAATTGATGCTTTTCGAGACGTGCCCGATCTCCTAACCCTCGAAAACCGGACGCACAAAGGCAGGACAGCATGGGCAAGCCATTTTACTGGAACGAACTCAACACACTCGATTTCGCCGGCCTTTCCCCCGACAAGACCATCGCCATCCTGCCGATCGCCTCGACCGAGCAGCACGGCCCGCACCTGCCGATCGCGACCGACGTGGCGATCGCCAACGGCATGCTGGCCGAACTGAAGGCCCAGCGCCCCGAAGACCTGGATTTCCTCGTGCTTCCTACCCAGGAGATCGGCAAGGCGAACGAACACGTCTACGGCCCCGGCTCGCTGTCCTTCGGCCCGGAAATCCTCATCCCCGCCTGGACCGCGATCGGCGCCAAGGTGGCGGAGGCCGGTGTCAGGAAGCTCGTATTCGTCAATTCGCATGGCGGCAATGTCGACATCATGAGCATTGTCGGCCGTGAACTGCGCGTCCGCTACAAGATGGCCGTGATCGGCACGCAATGGGGCCGCTTCGGCCACCCGCCGGGCCTGATCAGCGAGCACGAGCAGAAATACGGCATCCATGGCGGCGAAGTGGAAACCTCGCTGATGCTGCATTTCCGCCCCGAACTGGTGCGCATGGACAAGGCGCAGAACTTCGTCTCCAAGGCGGAAAGCCGCTCGAAATACATGCAGCCCGCCCCGCCGCACGTATTGTCCTGGCTGGCGCACGACCTGAACCCCAACGGCGTCGTCGGCGACGCCTCGAAGGGCACCGCCGAAAAGGGCGCGATCATCTGCCGCCATCAGGTCGCCGGTTTCATCGAGATGCTGCGCGAGTTCGAAACCTTCGCGCTCGACGAACTCTATTCCGGCTAACCTTCGTCGCGCTGCGCGTCCCGGCCGTGCGGCTGGGGCGGCAGATGGCCCTTGGCCTGCAGTTCGGCCACCATGGCCGCCAGTTCCGACAGCAGGAACTCCACGAACAGGCTGGTCGCCGTGTCGAGCGTGGTACGCGCCCGGGCGAAAAGCTTCATCGGCTGGTGGCGGGCATGCGGATTGGCGATCGGCCGGAAGATCAGCTCGCCGCTTCGGCACTCCGGCAGCACATCGAGCGGATTGAGCAGCGTCAGCCCCGTGCCGGCCCTGACCAGCTTCTTGAGCATTTCCGAGGCATTGCTTTCCACCAGCGGCTCCACCGCGACAGACAGCGGCGAAAGCGCGAGGTTGATGACGTTGCGCAGGCTGGTTCCGGGCTGCGCAAGCACAAGCGGTTCCTGCACGACGTCCGCGAGGTCGACAGGCCCCTCTTCCGCCGCCAGCCGATGCCCCGGCGGCATCACCACCCCGATCGGTATGTCGAAATTAGCAAGCGTGCGGATGCCGGGCGTCGCCGGGATATTGAAGCCGAGCCCGAAATCGACCTCTCCGTTGATGACCGGCTGCATCGTGTTCGACGGCCCGTCATTGCGCAAATGCACACGCACGCGCGGATGCTGCGCCACGAAACGTGCGATGATGTCCGGCAGCGGCCCCGCCGCAAGCCCGACGGTCGAAACCAGCGTCACCTTGCCGGCCTGCGGCATCTTGAGCCCGCGGATGCGCGCTTCCATCCGCTCATAGGTCTTCAGCACCTCGCGGATATGCTCGATGCAGAGCTCTCCGGCCGCCGTCAGCTTCAGCCCGCGCGGCATGCGCTCGAAGATCGGCGCGCCCAGCTCCTCCTCCAGCGCCAGGATCTGCCGGTTGATCGCTGACGATGCGACGTTCAGCCGGGCGGCTGCCTTGCGGATCGAGCCGCAACGGGCGATCTCGTCGATATATTGAAGTTTTCGCGAATGCAGCATTTCAAGCAGACCTCGATTGCATATTTTTTGATCATGCACCACAATTTGGCAGATGAAAATTCGACCGCTGCCGTAAAGGCATCAATGTGGACGAAATTTGATGCTTTTCAAAGAGCGACGCAACCTTACAAATGCTCATCATAAGCTGCTCTCACGATGCCGCACGGTTTAACAGGGGAACAAAGCGACATGCCCAAATCATTGACGATAAAGAGTTTTCTGGCGGCTCTCGGCCTCTCGGCGGCAGCATTTGCCGCCCAGCCTGCTGCAGCCCTCGACGAAGTCTCCTATGGCACCAACTGGCTCGCGCAGGCGGAGCACGGCGGCTTCTACCAGGCCGTCGCCGACGGTACCTATGAAAAGCATGGCCTCAAGGTGAAGATCGTCCAGGGCGGCCCGAACGCCGCCAACCGCGCGCTTCTGATCGCCGGCAAGGTCGATTTCTACATGGGCGGCCCGCTCGGCGACATGGACGCCGTCAAGCAGGGCATTCCGCTGGTCAGCGTCGCCTCGATCTTCCAGAAGGACCCGCAGGTCCTGCTCGCCCACCCCGATGCCGGCGTCGAGACATTCGCGGACCTCGCCAAGATGAAGACCATCTTCATGGGCAAGGAAGGCTACACCACCTATTTCGAGTGGATGAAGAAGAACTTCAAAGGCTTCCGGGACGACCAGTTCAAGCCTTACACGTTCAACCCGGCTCCTTTCATCGCCGACAAGGCCTCCGCCCAGCAGGGCTACCTGACCTCCGAACCCTATGAGATCGGCAAGCAGGCCGGCTGGACACCGAAAGTGTTCCTGATCGCCGACGCCGGTTACGGCCCCTATTCGACGATGATCACCACCACGCAACAGATGATCGACAAGAAGTCGGACGTCGTGCAGCGCTTCGTCGACGCCTCGCTCGAGGGCTGGTACACTTACCTCTATGGTGACAACAAGGCCGCCAACGATCTGATCAAGAAGGACAATCCGGAAATGACGGATGGCCAGATCGCCTATTCCATCGCCAAGATGAAGGAATATGGCATCGTGGTGTCCGGCGACGCCGAGACCAAGGGGATCGGCTGCATCACCGACGAACGCTACAAGAAGTTCTTCGATTCGATGGTCTCGATCGGCGTCGAGCCGGCCGACCTCGATTACAAGAAGGCCTATTCGACCAAGTTCGTCTGCAAGGGCGTCGGCATGGCGTTGAAGAAGTAGTGTGACCTGAGCTTCTCCCTTTGCCCCTCACCCTAACCCTCTCCCCGCTCGCGGGGAGAGGGGACGTGCCGCAAGCAACCGCTGCGGCATGAAGGAAGCCGGCGCGGCATATCCCTTCTCCCCGCAAGCGGGGAGAAGGTGGCGGCAGCCGGATGAGGGGCGATCCTCGGCACTTCCATTTCAAGGCCTGCAATGACCACATCCCAAGCCCCGCTGATGCCAGCCCCCGGAGACACCCGCAGACGCCCGCTGGTCGTCATGCGCGGCGTCTCCAAGATGTTTTCGAGCGGCACGCTGGCGCTCTCCGACATGTCGCTGACGGTCGAGGGCGGCGAATTCGTCAGCCTGCTCGGCCCGTCCGGCTGCGGCAAGTCGACGGCGCTGCGCATCATCGCCGGCCTCGGCGACGTCTCGACCGGCACGATCGACTGGCCGAGCTCCCGCATCAATTCGAAGGGACTGCCGGAAGGCGACATTTCCTTCGTCTTCCAGGAGCCGACGCTGATGCCCTGGCAGACGGTGTTCGGCAATGTCTACCTGCCGCTGAAACTGCGCGGCGTTTCCAAATCCGCCGCCCGCGAAGAAATCATGACAACGCTGGCGACGGTCGGCCTGCAGGATTTCGCCGATGCCTATCCGCGCGAACTGTCGGGCGGCATGAAGATGCGCGTCTCGATCGCCCGCGCGCTGGTGACCAAGCCGAAACTGCTGCTGATGGACGAACCGTTTGCCGCACTCGACGAGATCACCCGCCAGAAGCTCAACGACGACGTGCTCAGGCTGTGGCGGGAGACCGGCATCACCGTGATCTTCGTCACCCATTCCGTCTTCGAATCCGCCTATCTGTCGAACCGCATCGTGGTGATGAAGGCGCGCCCCGGCCGGGTGCATGCGGATTTCCCGCTGAAAACGAGCATGAGCCGCGACGCCCATTACCGCACGTCCGAAGACTATCGCCAGGCCTGTGAAAAGGTATCGAACATGCTTCTGGAAGCGATCGGCGGGGAGGAACATTGATGGTAGAGACCCAGCCCGCCCTCGCCCTGCCGAAGTCCGGCTTCTTCAGCCGCAACCGCGAAACACTGCTGCGCACCCTGATCCCGGTCTGCGTGGTGATCTGCCTCGTGCTCCTCTGGCAGTTCATCATCACCGTCAACAGCATCCCGCAATACATCCTGCCGGGACCGCTCGCCGTCGCCAACTCCCTCTACAACGACTGGGGTACGCTCGCCCCCGCGCTGTGGGTGACGACCCAGATCACCATGCAGGCGCTCGCTTTGGCTTTGATCGGCGGCGTCGGCATCGCGATTTTCCTCGTCCAGTCGAAATGGATCGAAACGGCCTTCTACCCGATCACCGTCATCCTGCAGGTGACCCCGATCGTGGCGATCGCGCCGCTGATCCTGATCTACGCGCCGACCACGCAGGTGGCGCTGCTGATCTGCGCCTTCCTCGTCGCCTTTTTCCCGATCCTGTCGAACATGGTTCAGGGCCTGAAGAGCGTCGATCACAACCTGCTCAACCTCTACGACCTTTATGGCGCCTCGCGCTGGCAGACGCTGCTTTACCTGAAGCTCCCCTCCTCGCTGCCCTATTTCATGACGGGCCTGCGGATCGGCGGCGGACTGGCACTGATCGCCGCCGTGGTCGCCGAATTCGCGGCGGGCTCCGCAGGCGCCGGCTCAGGCCTTGCTTTCCGCCTGCTCGAATCCCAATATCGCCTCAACATTCCGCGCCTGTTTGCGGCCCTGGTCCTGTTGTCGCTGCTCGGCGTGGTCATCTTTGCGATCACCTCGTTCATTTCCTGGTTCTTCCTGCACCGCTGGCATGAAAGCAGCCTGAAAAGAGAAAACTGATGACTGCCTTCATGACGCTTCCCGACGCCCGCCGTTTCGCGCTCGCCAATGCCACGCTGCCGGCGGTTCTCGTCAAGGGCCTGCCCTCCGTCGCCCAGGACGGCCTCGTCTCGGCCGATCTGGTCATCGCGGACGGGAAGATCGAAGCGATCCTGCCGGCAGGCTCGGCGCCCGCCGATCTGGTTACGGCGGATATGCGCGGCGGCATGATCTGGCCCTGCTTCGCCGATATGCATACCCATCTCGACAAGGGACATTTCTGGGACCGCCGCCCCAACCCGGACGGCACGTTCGAAGGCGCGTTGATGAACGTGCGCGAGGACCGCATCGCCAACTGGTCTGCCGAAGACATCCGTGCGCGCTTCGAGTTCTCGCTGAAAAGCGCCTATGCCCACGGCACGAAACTCATCCGCACTCATCTCGATTCGATCCCCCCGCAGCCGGATATCTCCTTTCCGCTGTTCGACGAGCTCCGCGCCGAATGGAAGGACCGGATCGCACTCCAGGCGGTCGCCCTGCTGCCGCTCGAATGCGTGCTCGACGAAAGCATCTTCGGCGGCATCGTCGCGACGACGAAGCGTTATGGCGGACTGCTCGGCGGCGCTACCCGCATCCTGCCGGATTTCGAGCGGATTCTCGATACGCTCTTCAAGGCGGCCGCCCAAAACGGCCTCGACATCGACCTGCATGTGGACGAGACGGAAGACAAACAGGTTCTGACGCTGGAACAGATCGCCGAGGCGGCAATCCGCAACCGTTTCGAAGGTTCGGTCACGGTCGGCCATTGCTGCTCGCTGGCGCGGCAGGACGACGAGACCGCAAAGCGCGTCATCGACAAGGTTGCGAGCGCCGGTATCTCGGTCGTGTCGCTGCCGATGTGCAACATGTACCTGCAGGACCGCCATGCCGGCCGCACGCCCCGCTGGCGCGGCGTCACCCTGTTCCACGAACTGACGGCCGCCGGCGTCAAGACCGCCGTCTCCTCCGACAACACCCGCGACCCCTTCTACGCCTATGGCGACATGGACCCGGTCGAAGTGTTTCGCGAGGCGGTCCGCATCCTGCATCTCGACCACCCGCTTGATACCTCCGCCCGCGTCGTCACCTCGACGCCCGCCGAAATCCTCGGCCGGCCGGATATCGGCGTGATCGCGCAAGGCGCTCCCGCCGATCTCGTGCTGTTCAGCGCCCGCCGCTGGAGCGAATTCCTTTCCCGTCCGCAGGCCGACCGCATCGTGATGCGGAATGGCATGGGCATCGACCGTCGCCTGCCGGATTACCGTGACCTGGACCCGATTTTGGACAAATGAGCATGCCGGACTACGCACAGATCAAGAAAGAACTCGAAGGCCTCGCGGTCGAGGACAATCCGGCGCTGGTGCGCCAGAAGAGCCGCGATTTCTACTGGTATTCGCCGATCCTGAAAGAAGAGCTCGAAAGCGTCACCGCCGATCTCGTCGTCTCGCCGAAAAGCGAGGAAGAGGTGATCCGGGTGCTGAAGGTCGCCTACGCCCATGGCGTGCCGGTCACCCCGCGCGGCGCCGGCACCGGCAATTACGGCCAGGCCATGCCGCTCTCCGGCGGCATTGTGCTGAACCTCATCAACATGAACAGGATCAAGGAAATCCATCCGGGCCGCGTCATCGCCGAACCCGGCATCGTGATCGCCGAACTGGACCGCCAGACGAAAGCCCATTCCGGCCAGGAACTGCGCTTCCACCCCTCGACCGCCCAGACGGCGACGATCGGCGGTTTCGTCGCCGGCGGCTCCGGCGGCGTCGGCTCGATCCACTGGGGCGGCCTGCGCGACCTCGGCAACATCCTGCGCCTGCGCGTCGTCACCATGGAGGCCGAACCGCGCGTGCTCGACCTCACCGCCTGGGACCTGCAGAAGGTCACCCACGCCTACGGCACCAACGGCATCATCGTCGAGGTCGAGATGCCGCTGGCGCCCGCCTATGACTGGGTGGACGTGCTGGTCGGTTACGACGACTTCATGGACGCGGTGCGCTTCGGCGATGCGCTCGCCCACAAGAACGGCCTGTTGATCAAGGAAATCGCCCCGATCGCAGCCCCCATCCCCTACGACTATTTCCCGCGCCACAAGCCGTTCCTGCGCGACCGCAACCAGTCGATCGTCGTGCTGATGATCGCGCCGCATTCGATCGATGCCTTCACCGCCTTTGCCGAGCGCCAGAAGGGCGAGATCCTGTTCCGCTCCGACAAGGTGGAAAGCATGAAGGGCATCCCGCATGCCTATGAGCTTGCCTGGAATCACACGACCCTGCGCGCCCTGAAGGTCGATCCCGGCTTCACCTATCTGCAGGTCCAGTATCCGGGGCCGGACCATGTCGCCAAGGTCGAGAAGATGACCAAGATCTTTGGCGACGAAGTGCCGGGCCATCTGGAATTCATCAAGTTCGACGGCCGCATGCAGTGCTCCGGCCTTCCTCTCGTCCGCTACACCACCAAGGAGCGGCTGGAGGAGATCATGCAGATCCACCGCGACAACGGCTGCCCGATCTTCAACCCGCACCGCTACACGCTGGAGGAAGGCGGCATGAAGCAGACCGACGTCGTGCAACTCGCCTTCAAGAAGGAGACCGATCCGAAGGGCCTCCTCAACCCCGGCAAGATGATCGCCTGGGACAATCCCGATTTCGACTTCTCGGCCGGCAAGAACTACCTCTTCCCGGGCCTTGCCGCAGCGGGTGGCTGATGCGGGTCCTGCTCATCCATTCGCACCCGGTCGAGGAAAGTTATGGCGCGGCCCTGTACAGGCAGGTGCGCGAAAGCCTGACCAAGGGCGGCCATGACGTGGATGACTGCAACCTCTATGCCGAAGGTTTCGATCCGGTCATGTCCCGCCATGACCGGATCACCTATCACGACTATCCGAACAATCTGTCGCTGGTGAAACCCTATGTCGACCGCCTGCAGGCGGCCGAAGGGCTGGTGATCGTCACCCCGGTCTGGAATTTCGGCTGGCCGGCGATGCTGAAGGGTTATTTCGACCGCGTCTGGCTGCCGGGCATCACCTTCGAGCTGAAGGACGGCAGGCTGACGCGAAAACTGCATATCGACAAGGTGGCGGTGGTGACCACCTACGGCGCCACCCGCTGGCGCGCCTTCCTCGCCGGCGATCCGCCGCGCAAACTGTCGAAACGGGTGCTGCGGGTGCAGACCAACCCGGCAAGGCCGGTGAAGTTTCTGGCCCATTACGACATGAACAACTGCACGCCGCAGACGCGTGCGGCGTTTCTGGACAGGGTGAAGCGGGAGATGGAGCGGTTCTAGCTCCCCATCTCGCGGCGGCGCGTCAATAGCAGGGCATCGGCCTCCACCATCGCCGCACGGGTCTCGGCGTTCGACACGGAACCGGTCGGCTCACCAACGCCGCGCTCGGATATGAACAGGAACCGATCCACCTCTTTTCCAGCCGCGGTCACCGTCCGGTAGGTTTCCCATCGCTGATGGATTCTCGCGGCAACGCGAAGCGAGGGAACATTTTCCGGGCTCACGATCGAGACGATCCGCTCGAAATCGAAACTGCCGAGAGCAAATTCGCGGCAGGCCGCGGCCGCCTCGACGGCATAACCGCGGCCGAGCCACTCACGCCGGAAATGATAGCCGATCTCCGGCTCCAGGCCCTTCGGAGTCGGCTGCAGGGTAATGCCGCAATCACCGATCAATTCGCCGGTCGCCTTTTCAACGACAGCCCAAAGCCCGAAACCGTTTTCCGCATAACTTCGGAAGGCAAGCTTTTCGAACCAGGCTTCGGTCTCCTCGAAGCTCTTGGCGCGCGGATAGAAGCGCATGCTCTCTGCGTCTCCGAAGATGCGATAGAGGACCCGCAGATCAGCCGTGATGATCTCCCTCAAGATCAGCCTGTCCGTTTTGAGAACCTCACGCATCTGCCGAAAGCCCCGATCATCGCCACCCCTACACCCTTTACTTGAAGCCGCTTTTTTGCGCTATTTCCCCGCATTGCGAATCTTCATGTTCAAGGGCAGATAGACGATGACGAACCAGGTTTCACCGCTCGCCAGCATCCTGCGTCCCTTGCACCCCCGTGATCCGAACGAACACCACCGGGTCGCAACCCCGCTCGAACTTCTGTTCGACCTCGTGTCGGTGATCGCGATCGCGTCAGCGGCGGCGGGCCTGCATCATGCGGTTGCGGGAAATCATGCGGTCCAAGGGGTGATGACCTTCGTCATGGCCTTCTTCGCCATCTGGTGGGCCTGGATGAACTTCACCTGGTTTTCCTCAGCCTATGACAATGACGACGTCGTCTACAGGCTGCTGACCATGGTGCTGATGGGCGGCTCGCTGACGATTGCCGCCGGCATTCCGGCGCTCTTCACCGAGGCGCCGGATTTCACCCTGGTGATCTACGGTTACGCCATCATGCGCATCGCCATGATCATCCTGTGGCTGCGGGCGGCCTATCACGATCCGGGCTGCCGCCCGACCGCGCTCGGTTATGCGATCGGGATCTTCCTCGTCCAGCTTCTGTGGCTGAGCTTCCTCTTCCTTCAACCCCTCGCCTTTGGCGTATCCTACCTCCTGTGGGCTCTAGCCGTATTGCTTGAACTGGCCGTGCCGGCCGTCGCGGAACGGCTGACCGCCAATACGCCCTGGCACCGTCACCACATCGTCGAGCGTTACGGCCTGCTCAACATCATCGTGCTCGGCGAGACCCTGCTTGCCGGTTCGACCGCACTTCGCCAGTTCGCCGGCGAGGTCAACATCATGCTCGTCCACACCGCACTGTCGGCGCTGGTCATCGTCTTTTCGCTGTGGTGGGTCTATTTCGCCCGTGAGGAACAACTGAATAGCCATCACCTCAGACGTTCGCTTCTGTGGGGTTACGGCCATTTCTTCATCTTCACTTCGGGCGCGGCGGTCGGTGCCGGTTTTGCGGTGCTCGTCGACATCATCACCCACCATTCCGAAGTCTCCATCCTGGTCGGCGATTATGCGGTGGCGATCCCCGTGGCGATCTACCTGGCGAGCCTGTGGTTCGTGCGCGACCGTTATGTCTGCATCGGCCCGGCGCGCTACACGCTCGCGGTGTTTGCCGTCCTGACGCTGCTTGCGCCGGCAATCGGGCTCGGGCTCGAAGGCATCGCGGCGACGACCGCGCTCGCCGTCATCGTGCGCAACATGCTTGCCGGGCGCGCTTATTCTGCGTCACCGACATCTCACCCCGGCCACTAAACTTTTCCTTAAATTTTACCGGTTATTAATCTCTGGAAACCGAGAGATTAAGCGATGCGTATTGCGTTTTTCATCGCCCTCATGGCTCTGTCGCTATCTGCATGCGCTTCCGCGCCGAGCCGGATCACCAATGCCTGCGCGATCTTCGAGCAGCGCGACGGGCTGTTCAACAACTGGGCACGCGACGCCAAGGCCGCGGAACGGGAATTCGGCGTGCCCGTGCCGATCCTGATGGCGACGATCTATGTCGAATCCGGCTTCCAGCCCTATGCCCGGCCGCCGCGCACCAAACTGCTCGGCTTCATCCCGTGGACACGCCCCTCGACCGCCTATGGCTACGCCCAGGCGCTCGACGGAACCTGGCTGACCTACAAGAAGGACACCGGCCGCTGGAACGCCAGCCGCACCGATTTCGGCGATGCGGTCCATTTCGTCGGCTGGTATCACAACCGCAGCCATCTCAAGAACGGCATTCCGCTCACCGACAGCTACAATCTCTACCTCGCCTATTATACCGGCCAGGCGGGATATGCGCGGGGCGAATTCGGCAACGGCGTCAAGCAGACCGCGCAAAAATCCGCCGGCATGGCCTCCAAATACGAAGCGCAGCTGAGAAGCTGCGGCTACTGAGCCCGGACCTAGCGGCTGACGACGATGCGCGTGTTCGACAGGCCGTACTGGCTGGCGAGCGCGAAGAACGTCGCTGCGTTCTGGGGATGCAGCCGGATACAGCCATGCGATGCCGGCCGGCCGAGCCGCTTGGTCTCGAAAGTCGCGTGAACCGCGTAGCCGCCATTGTAGAATACCGCATACGGCATCGGCGCATCATCGTATTTGCGCGAACGGTGGTCCCGGGACAGCCACTTGGCGCCCCAGCTTCCGGTCGGCGTTGAATAGCCGGGCCGCGCGGTCGAAACCTTCCATTCGTAAACCACGACGCCATCCTGCTCAACGGTCATGGTTTGGGACGACAGGCTGACGCTGGCGACGAGACTTGCGGAAAAAGCAGCAGGTGCGAAAAATTGCGCACAGAAGAGCGCCATGGCTCCCATTACGATACGACGCATAGAAAACCCCCGATAAAACCCTGGAGCAGATCGATACCCCAATCAGCTCAAGGAATATTTAAAATCGAGGGCGATATTCTTGGCAAGTCACGAATACAGCAGCGATACGCTGCAACAAAACGACCACGTGATCAATAAAGACTGAACAATCGCGGCCCCTCCCCGCGGCAGGCCCGCCGGAAAGGCACCGTTATTCGGCGTTGCTTCAAAATACCTTCGCCGCCGTCACTTCCACTTCGACCAGGAATTCGGCACGGGTAAAGCCGCCGACGACGATCAGGGTCGAGACCGGTTTGGGGTCGAGCGTGTATCGGTCCCGCACCGCCATGTAGGCCGGAAAATCCTCGCGGCTCGTCACGAAGCCGGAAATGCGGATGACATCCGCATAGGTCATACCCGCCTCTTCGAGGATCGCGCCGATCGCCTTGAAGCAGAGCTCGGCCTGTCCCGCCACGTCAGGCGGGATCCTGTCTTCGGGCGAGATGCCGAGCTGGCCGGAAGTGACGAGCAGGCTGGCGCCCGGCGGCACCAGCAGGCCGTGATTGTAACCGCCGAAAGGCTTGCGGACGGACGGTGGATTGAAGGTCTCAAACGCCATAACCGACGATACCCTTGATTTCGAGAAAATCGTGAATGGCCCAGTCGGCATATTCGCGGCCGTTGCCGGATTGCTTGAAGCCGCCGAAGGGCGCGAAGAGGTCCCATTCGGGATAGTTGATGAACACCGAGCCGGCGCGCAGCCGCGCCGCAACCTTGCGGGCGTGGGCGAGGTCGCCCGACTGGACATAGGCCGCAAGACCATAGGGCGTGTCGTTGGCGATCTCGATCGCCTGTTCCTCCGTCTCGTAGGAGAGGATCGACAGGACCGGCCCGAAGATTTCTTCGCGGGCGATGGTCATGTCGTTGGTGACGTTTCCGAACACGGTCGGGCGGATGTAATAGCCGCGGTTGAGATTTTCCGGGCGGCCCGGACCGCCGGTGACCAGCGTCGCCCCCTCGGCGATCCCCGCCTCGATCAGCCGCTGGATCTTGTCGAACTGCGTCTTGCTGACCACCGGGCCGAGATCGGTGCCTTCGGCGCGCGGATCGCCGGTCTTGAGCTTTTCGGCTGCCGCCTTGGCGACCTGAAGCGCCTCGTCATGGCGCTTGGCCGGCACCAGCATGCGGGTCGGCGCATCGCAGGACTGGCCGGAATTGCCGAAACAGGCCGTCACGCCGTCCGCCACCGCCTTTTCGAACTCAGCGTCGTTGAGGATGATGTTGGGCGACTTGCCGCCGAGTTCCTGCGCCACCCGCTTTACCGTATCGGCGGCGGTCTTGGCGACGATCACACCGGCGCGGGTCGAGCCGGTGAAGGAGACCATGTCGACATCCGGATGGCCGGCCATCACCTGCCCCACATCCGGGCCGGTGCCGTTGACGAGGTTGAAGACGCCCTTCGGTGTACCGGCGGCTTCCATCACCTCGGCGAAGATGATGCCGGAAATCGGCGCGATCTCGGAAGGTTTCAGCACCATTGTGCAGCCGGCGGCGATCGCCGGCGCCACCTTGCAGACGATCTGGTTGAGCGGCCAGTTCCAGGGCGTAATCAGCGCGCAGACGCCGATCGGCTCTTTCACGATGGTCGTCGTACCGCGCGTCTCCGTGAATTCGTAGGCTTCGAACGCCTCGATCGTTGCCTTGAGATGCCCCTGCCCGGCAGCGGCCTGCGCATCGCGGGCAAAGCCGATCGGCGCGCCCATTTCCTGGGAAACGGCCTGGGCGATATCTTCGTAGCGCTTGTCGTATTCGGCAAGGATGCGGCGCAGCAGCGCCAGCCGCTCCTCCTTCGACCATTGCGAGAAGGCAGGAAATGCGGCTTTGGCGGCGGCGACGGCCTTGTTCACATCCGCCGCAGAACCGAGCGCGATCCGCGTATAGGCCTCTTCGGTGGATGGATCGATGACGTCGAGCGCGACCGGAATGGCCGGCTCCACCCAGGCGCCGTCGATGAAGAATTTCAGATGGTTGCTCATGGGGAACCTCCGGGCTGCCAGAGACGTGGTCGGGCCACTATCGGCCATCACCATGCCCCTCGCAAGTCCGAAGGAGGCGTTTGCATGTGGAGTTTGCCCCTCATCCGGCTGCCGCCACCTTCTCCCCGTCTTGACGGGAAGAAGGGATGTGCCGCACCCGCTCGCCCGGCAGAAACCCAGATCCAGAGTGACGGGGAACACGCGGCTTGCGTCCTTCTCCCCGTCAGAACGGGGAGAAGGTGGCGGCAGCCGGATGAGGGGCAACTTCAGGCCCCGGAAGGCCGATTATTCCACCGCCACGCTGTGATCGACAGCCGGCGCCTTGGCCGGTTTGCGCAGAACGAGCAGCAGCGGCATGACGGCGAGCGACATGATCATCAGCAGCTTGAAATCGTCCATATAGGCGATGATTGTCGATTGCAGCGTGATGATGCCGTCGAGCGCAGAAGCACCGGCAACCGTCGTCGGGTCGAGACCCGCCGCCGCCTTGGTCTGGAAGGCGTGGTTGAACGGCGTCACGTAGCTGACGAGATCCGCATGGTTGCGCTGGACGTTTTCCACCAAAAGCGCCGAGACGACGGCGATGCCGACGCTGGAACCGATATTGCGCGACAGATTGTAGAGACCGGTCCCGTCGCCGCGCATATGCGCCGGCAGGGTGGCAAACGCGATCGTGGTCAGCGGCACGAACAGGAAGCCGAGGCCGGCGCCCTGGATGAAGCCGACATAGACGATCGTCCATTGCGAGACGTCAGGCGTCCAGCCGATCATCGCATACATCGCCCAGGCGGTGATCGCGAGGCCGAGGAACAGCAGGATGCGCGTGTCCACCTTGCCGATCAGTCGTCCGACCACGAACATGCACACCATCGTGCCGAGGCCGCGCGGTCCCATGACGATACCGGCGGTGATTACCGGATAACCCATCAGCGACTGCAGATAGGGCGTCATCAGCGCGAGCGAGGCGAGATAGGTCACCCCGATCACGAAGATGAAGATCATGCTGACCGTAAAATTCTGGTCGAGGAACAGGCGCGGATTGATGAACGACTTTTCCGTCGTGAACGTGTGGACGAGCAGCAGGTAGAAGGCAGCCGCGCAGACCATGGCCTCGATCACGATCTCGCTCGACGAGAACCAGTCGAGCTGCTGGCCGCGGTCGAGGAAGAGCTGCAGCGAGGCGATCGCGATACTGAGCATGCCGAAGCCGAACCAGTCCAGTTTCGCCTGCGCGTCGATCTTCGTCTCTTTCACAAAGACGCTGATGCCCATCAGGGCAAGGATGCCGATCGGCACGTTGATGTAGAAGACCCAGCGCCAGCTGATATTGTCGGTAAGCCAGCCGCCTATGACCGGGCCGAGCACCGGCCCGACCATGACCGAAACACCGAACAGCGCCATCGCCGAACCGCGCTCCTCCACCGAATAGATGTCGAGCAGGATACCCTGCGACAGCGGCACGAGCGCCGCGCCGAAAAACCCCTGCAGCAGGCGGAAGCCGACGATCTGCGGCAACGACTGGGCGAGCCCGCAAAGGACGGACGCGGCGACGAAGCCGAAGATGGCCACGAGCAGCACCCGCTTGCGGCCGAACTTGGCGGCGAGGAAGCCGGACGGCGGCGTCATGATTGCGGCAGCGACGATATAGGAGGTCAGCACCCAGTTGATCTGGTCGGCGGAAGCCGAAACGCTGCCCTGGATATAGGGCAGCGCGACGTTGGCGATCGTCGTGTCGAGCGCCTGCATGATGACCGCCAGGATGACGCAGGCGGTGATCGCGCCGCGATTGGCCACCACAGCTGACGCTGCGGGTGAAGCCACGCTACTCATGGGCGTAGGCCGACGAATGGTCGAGAAGCTTCTGGGCGAATTCCGGCAGGCCGCGCTTGTGACCGGTATCGACATCGACCACGGTGCTCATGCCGGCACGAAGCGGCGGCTTGCCGGCCGTGTCGTCGATCGAAACCCGCATCGGGATGCGCTGCACGACCTTGACCCAGTTGCCGGACGTGTTCTGCGCCGGAAGCAGCGCGAAGCTGGAGCCGGAGGCCGGGCTGACGCTTGCGACCTTGCCCGTCCACTGGATACCCGGATAGGTATCGACGCTGATCGTCACCGGCTGGCCAGGCTTGATGTAGGTGAGCTCGGTTTCCTTCGGGTTGGCGGCGATCCACATGTTCTTCGTCGAGACCAGCGAAAAGCCCTGCTGCGCCGCTTCCAGATAGCTGCCGACCTGGAGCGCACTGACATTGGTGACGATGCCGTCGAAAGGCGCCCGCACCACCGTATCGTCGAACTGCCGCTGCGCGTCGTCGACCGCAGACTGGGCCTGGAGATAGAGCGGGTTCTGCTCGATCGGCTGGTCGGCATTGCCGCCGAGCTGGGCAAGCGTCGCGTCGGCCTGCGCCTTGGCGACCGCGACCTTCTGCTGGGCGGCATCGAGATTGTGCTTGGCGTCGTCATAGGCCGTCTGCGACGCCGCCGAACCGGAGATCAGGCGCTGCTGGCGTTCGAGCACGGTCTGGTAATAGGGAATGTCGGCTTCAGCCTGGGCGATCTGGGCGAGCGTTTCCCTATAGGAGGCCTGCAGGTTGAGGAGCTGGTTGCGGGCAGCACCGAGTTTCGCCTTGGCGCCGTCGAGCGCGATGCGGAAACTGTCCGGTTTCAGCGTGAAGAGAACCTGGCCCCGGCTGACTTCCTGGTTCTCGCGCACATCTACGGATGCGACCGTGCCGGCGACATCTGTCGAAACGCCGATCATGTCCGCCTGCAGATAAGCATTGTCGGTCGACATGATCTGGCCGCCCTCGACGTAATAATAACCGCCGACGACCAGAGCGACCGGCAGCAGCGCAAAGAGCACCGGCCGCGTCAGGCTGCGTCGCTTGCGTGCCTTGCTGTGCTCGGGCGCTGCCGGAGCGGGCGTTTCGAGAACGGTGACATTGCTGGTCTCGGGCGAACGGGCGGAGGTCTCGGTCATGGGAGGACTTCTTTTAAGCTTTGTCGGCCGGTGTGCGGCAGGCCGTTACGAGGTTGGATTTCATGTGTTCGAGTATTTCAAAGAGGCGGGCGCGATCGGCGTCCGAGATATTTTCGAGCGCATCCTTGCGCGTCGCATCGCCGAACTTGCGACCATCGTCGAGAAGGGCTCTCGAGCTTTCGGTCGTGTAGAGCAGCGTGATCCGCCGGTCGGTCTCGTGCGGGCGGCGCTCGATGAGGCCGCGTTCCGCAAGATTGTCGAGCACCCGCATCAGCGAGATCGGCGAGATTTCCAGAAGCTCCGCGAGCGCCTTCTGGTGAATGCCTTCGCAGCGAGCGAGATAGGCGATCGTCTGCCACTGGGCGCGCGTCAGGCCGATATGCTTCGCGCGCTGTTCGAAGCGCTTTCGAAACAGGCGGGCAACGTCGTTCAAAAGAAAACCGAGGGTCGGGGTGTTGTTGGGCATGGCTGAAAAACTAGCGTGCTGATGGTAAGCATGTATATATTCGGTCGCCCGTTAACAACCGCGCCACCCGCGACGTTCTGTCACTTGGGCCATCACGCTTGCGTGTGCAATCGCCCGAACCGGTTTCGCGGGCACCGCGCGACAGACGAGGACCGAGGAATTCCGACAAGCCTTGGGTATTCGCGAAACCCGTCGAAATAGATCAGCAACAATACTGTTTCACCCGGCCTTAAAAGCTTGCTGGTAGTGAGTAGATCATATCGCGACGACCAGAGAAGCTCGGCGGCAGCTGTATCTCGAACGCGACAGGTCAACATCGAGTTCAAAAAGGCAGACAGGCCGGATGCGACGCACTCTCCTTTCCATCGCCCTTGCCGGGTTCCTGCCCTTCTGCGCCGCCGATGCGGGCGCGACGACCCTGGAGCAGGACCTCCACGACCTGACCAGCCAGCAGGTCGACGATACGACCGAGTTCAGCCTCGGCAACTCGATGTTCTTCCTGCTGCACGAAGCCGGTCACATGCTGGTCTCGGAGTTCGACCTTCCGGTTCTCGGCCGCGAGGAGGACGCGGTGGACACGCTCTCCACCCTGCTGCTGCTGGCGCCGAACAAGGACGCGTTCAACACCGCCCTCATCGACTCCGTCGACGGCTGGACGTTCTCGGCGGAAGCAAGCGAGGAGGCGGAGGAAGAGCAGGAGCTCTGGGGCGCCCACGCCCTCGACCGCCAGCGCGCCTTCAACATGGTCTGCCTGATGGTCGGCAAGGATGCCGGAAAATTCAAGGAATCCGCCGACGACCTGGAAATGCCGAAAAGCCGCCGCGAGGAATGCGTAGGCGAATACCAGAAGGCCCGCGACAGCTGGTTCGGCCTTCTGAAGCCGCATATGCAGAGCGGCGACAGGAAGACGAAATTCGTCATCGACTATCGGTCTCCCAAATCAAGGGACCTCAAGGACTATGCCGACGCCGCAAGGAAGGCCAAGCTTCTCGACAACGTCGCAACGCTGATGGCCAATCTCTACGCGTTGAAGGACGGCATCAAGCTGACCGCCGCCGAGTGCGGGGAGCCGAACGCCTACTGGTCGGCGGAGAACCGTGAGATGACCTACTGTTACGAACTGCTGCAGTGGCACACGCAGACGGTCGCCAACTATTTCCGCAAGGGCGAGGAAAGCAGCGACGACGAGGCGGAGGAGAAAACTTCCGAGGCAAAGCCGGCTTTGACAAAAGTGTTCGGCACGGCGACCGCCCGCCAATAGGAAACCGGCCAATATGGGACAGAAACGCCCGGCCCTCGACCGAGGAGCCGGGCATTTTCCTTTTGAGCGTCAAGCGCCATAGGGCGCGAAGAACTTCTTGGCGGCTTCGATCTCGTTGGGCCGGATCTCATGCCCGCCGCCATGCCATTCCAGCGTCACCGCATCCCCCTGCGCCCTGAAATAATCGGCAAGGGCCGTGGTCTGCTCCACGGAACTGATCGGGTCATGCTGGCCGGCCGTGATCAGCACATGGGCCGTGTCCTGGCGCTTGCGGTCCTTCGGCGCGAACGGGATCAGCGGATGCATCAATACGCCCGCATCGAACAGGCCCGGCTTCTCGATCATGATATTGGCGAGGATGTTCGCGCCGTTCGAGAACCCGAGGCCAAGCACGGTCGAGGATTCGTAACGCTCGCGGTTGGCGGCGACAAATTCGCTCATCCGCTCGGTCGCCCGGGCAAGATCCTCGCAATCGTAGACACCTTCCGCCTTGCGCCGGAAGAAGCGCGCCGCACCGTGTTCGGAAATGTCGCCGCGCGGCGAGATCACCGTGGCGCCCGGCAACAGCCGGCCGCCAAAATCGAAGAACTGGTTTTCATCGCCGCCGGTGCCGTGAAAGACGAACAGGATCGGCGCACCGGGTGCACCGGGACGCGCCCGGTGCACATAACTGTCGTAACTCATTGTTTTTCTCCTTGATCACTGCAGCCGTTAGGCGCCGATCGGTTCGAGATGCTGTTCGAGAACCTTCCTCAGGTGCTCGTGCTGCGTGGGCAGCTTCAGGGCTTCACCGAGATGGGCGGTATCCTCGTCGCGATCGAAACCGGGTTCGTTGGTGGCGATTTCGAACAGAACGCCGCCCGGCGTGCGGAAATAGATCGCCCAGAAATAATCGCGGTCGATGACCGGCGTGACCTGGTAACCGGTATCCATCAGCGCCTTGCGGACTTCGAGCTGCGTTGCGCGGTTCTCGACGGCAAAGGCGATGTGGTGGACCGAGCCGGCGCCGAGATTGGCGCGGGCAATGTTCGGCATGGTTTCGATGTCGATGACATCGGCACCGTTGCCGCCCGGCATGGCGAGCCTCAGCACGCCGTCCTGGCTGTCGACCTGCTGATAGCCCATGAACTTCAGCAGCTCGGCGGTGGCGCCTTCATCGCGCAGACGCAGCGAAGCGGAATGGAAGCCGCGGATCGCATGATCTTCGGAAATGCCATTGCCGATGAACTGCTTGCGGGCATCGTCCTTGACTTCGACGAGCGCAAAACCGTCGCCATCGGGGCCGGCGAAATGCAGGCGGTTTTCACCGAATGCGGTATCGGCCTTGATGCCTTCGGCGCCGGCCTTCGTCAGGCGATCGGTCCAGAAACCGAACGAGCCTTCCGGAACCGAGAACAGCGTCGTGCCCACTTCGCCAGTGCCCTGGCGGCCACGGGCGATATGCGGGAACGGGAAATAGGTCATGACAGAGCCGGGCGAGCCGACTTCATCGCCGTAATAGAGATGGTAGACATCCGGAGCGTCGAAGTTGACGGTCTTCTTGACGCGGCGAAGACCGAGCGTATCGGTGAAGAACTTGTTGTTGGTGCTGGCGCTGGCGGCCATCGACGTGACGTGGTGGAGGCCTTTGATCTGGTCGAGCATTTTTAAACCCCTTGTCTTGGGAGCCGCCTGTGCGGCCCGCTTTCTGGGGTAAAGATGGTGGAACGACCGGCAATTGGATAGACGCGACGATCCGAACGCATTGTTCACCGTGCGTAGACAAGCATTGGTTAATCGTTCACAGAATTAGACTTGTTCCGGCAGGCGCCAATCGACCGGATCCTTGCCGATCGACTGCAGATAGGCATTCGCTTTCGAGAAGGGGCGAGAGCCGAGAAACCCGTTATGGGCCGAAAGCGGCGACGGATGCGCCGAGCGCAGCACCAGATGGCGCTGCTGATCGACGAAAGCCGCCTTCTTCTGGGCATAGGAACCCCAGAGAATGAAGACGATGCCATCGCACTCGTCGTTGACCGCGCGGATCACCGCATCGGTAAAACGCTCCCAGCCTTTGCCCTGGTGGGAGGCCGCCTGGCTCTCCTCCACCGTCAGCACGCTGTTGAGCAGGAGCACGCCCTGCTCCGCCCAATGCTCGAGGAAGCCGTGCCTGGCCGGCGGAATGCCGAGATCCGTCTCCATCTCCTTGTAGATATTGACGAGCGATGGCGGAATGCGCACGCCGGGCTTCACGGAAAAGCACAAACCATGCGCCTGTCCGAAACCGTGATACGGATCCTGGCCGAGGATGACGACCTTCACCTCGTCGAGCGGCGTGAGGTCAAGCGCGCGAAAATATTCCGAACCCTTCGGGAAGATGCGCTTGCCCGCTTCCTTTTCGGCAACGAGGAAACGCTTCAGCTCATGCATATAGGGATCGGAAAACTCCGGTCCGAGAACATGTTTCCAGCTTTCCTCGAGCTTGACCTCGGCTTCGGCCATGTCCTGTCCTCAGATGACGTGGTGGTTCGAGCGCGAGTGCCAATCCCAGGCCGAACGGATGATATCGTTCAGCCCGTATTTCGGTTCCCAGCCGAGAACCGTCCGCGCCTTGTCGTTATTGGCAACCAGCGATGTGGAATCACCTTCGCGCCGGCCGACATATTCCACGGGAAAGGGTTTGCCGGAGACTTCGGAAATCGCTGCAAGCAGTTCCTTCACGGTCGTGCCGGTGCCGGTCCCAAGGTTGAGCTCGACCGTCTCGCCGCCGCCAAGCAGGTAATCGACCGCCCGCACATGCGCATCGGCGAGGTCAAGCACATGGATATAGTCGCGCACGCAGGTGCCGTCGCGGGTGTCGTAGTCGTCGCCGAACACCTTGAAACCCTGGCGGCGGCCAAGCGCCGCTTCGATGGCGAGCGGAATGGCGTGGGTTTCCGGCGTATGCCATTCGCCGATCCGGCCCTTGAAATCAGCGCCCGCGGCATTGAAGTAACGCAGCATCACCGACTTCAGGTCCTTGTAGGTCCCGTAATCCTTCAGCGCCTGCTCGATGATGAACTTGGTGCGGCCATAGGGATTGATCGGCGCCTGTTTGTGCGTCTCGTCCATCGGCACACGGTCCGGCAGTCCATAGGTCGCGCAGGTCGAGGAGAACACGAAGGCCTTGACGCCCGCATCGATCGCCGCCGACAGCAGGGTCAGCGCCCCGATGACATTGTTGTCGTAGAAGGCGACCGGGTTCTTGACCGATTCCCCCACCTCGATCAGCGCCGCGAAATGCAGCACGGCATCGGGCTTGTGCTTGGCAAAAACTTCGTCCAGCCGGGCACGGTCGCGGATATCGCCCTGTTCCAGCTCACCCCAGCGCACGAATTCCGCGTGTCCGTTGGAGAGATTGTCGAAAACGATCGGGTGATAACCCCGCTCGGCGAGCACCAGGCACGTATGGGAACCGATATAACCGGCCCCGCCGACGACGAGCACTTTCTGTTGCGACATCATTTTCCCTGCGGTTATTGAAGCCGGCGGCACTATAACCGGCGGCGCTTAAATGGGAAGGGCGAACGACCACGAGAAATTTGGATGAAGACGTTGCTCCCGAACTTGTCTATTCTACTCAGGATATCCCATAGGTCATTTCATGCGTCTCCTCTTTCTCGCCCTCGGCTGGCTGTTCGTAGCGATCGGCATTGTCGGGGCTTTCCTGCCTGTCCTGCCCACTACGCCATTCCTGCTTCTGGCCGTCGGCTGTTTTGCACGCTCCTCGCCGCGACTGGAAACCTGGCTGCTCGAGCATCCGAAATTCGGGCCGTCCTTGCGCAACTGGCGGGAAAAGGGCGCGATCGCCCGCAAGGCGAAGATCGCGGCGATCTCCCTCATGGCCCTGAGTTATGCGGTCTTCCTGTTCGGCACCTCGCCGCCGCTGTGGCGGGCGGTGCTGGTGGCAGCCGTCATGCTCGGCTCGGCGACCTTCATCGTCACCCGGCCGGATACGTGACCATCTAACCGTTCAGCGGTGTCGCGATTGCGGCAGGACGTAGGGGATATGGGCCGCCGGAATGCGGCCGACGGCGCCGGCGATGCCGTAGACGCTGGCGATGATCTCGTCGTTCACCGTTTCCAGGCAGGCGCCTTCCGCCACCACCCGGCCGTGATTCAGCACCACGAGATGGTCGGCGAATTCGGCCGCCAGGTTGAGATCGTGCAGGATGGCGAGCACGATGCCGCCCGCATCGGCGAAATCGCGGGCGATTTCCAGCACCGAGATCTGGTGGCCGAGGTCGAGGCTGGCGGTCGGTTCGTCGAGGAACAGCGCGCGCGGCACGCCGTCGGCGACCGGCTGCGGCACCTGCGCGAGGGCGCGGGCGAACTGCACCCGCTGTTGCTCACCGCCCGACAGCGACGGATAGGGCCGGCTTTCGAACCCGCGCAGGCCCACGCGGGAAAGTGCCTGGCGGGCCTGTTCGGTCGGGTTGAGCGCTCCTTGCGCCACCGCTCCCATGCGCACGATTTCGAGCGCGGTAAAGGGGAAGGCGAGCTGCGTCGCCTGCGGCAGAACCGCCCGGCGCCTGGCGAGATCGACGGGCTGGCAGAGATCGACGCTGGCGCCGTGATAGCTGACGAAACCGGTATCCGGCTTCATTTCGCCGGAGATCACTTTCATCAGCGTCGACTTGCCGGCACCGTTCGGGCCGATGACGACAGTGAACCGGCCCGGTTCGAGATCGAGCCCGACATTGTCGATGAGCTTGCGGCCGGCGCGGGTGACGGTGACGTTTTCGGCTGAAATCATGGCATGTCCCGCATGGTGATGCCGTTCTTGCCGAGCAGCAGGAAAAGGAAGACCGGCGCGCCGAACAGGGCGGTGACGACGCCGATCGGCAGTTCCGCCGGAGCGGCCACGGTACGCGCGACACAGTCGGCGATCAGAAGCAAAGCTCCTCCCCCGAGCGCCGAGCCCGGCAGCAGGAAGCGGTGCGACGGCCCCATGACGAGGCGCAGCAGATGCGGCACGACGATGCCGACGAAACCGATCGAACCGGCGACCGCGACGGTGGAGCCACAGGCGGCGGCGACCGCGACGATGACGATCTTCTTCAGCCGCTGAACCGGTATGCCCATGTGGAAGGCGGCGGCATCGCCGAGCACCAGCGCGTCGAGCCCGCGCGCCACGAAGGGGATGATGACGATCACTGCGCCGATGAAGGGGAGGATGGAAAACACGCGCCCGAACGTCGCGCCCCCGAGCGAGCCGAGGCTCCAGAACGTGATGTCCCGCAGCTGTCGGTCGTCGGCCATCACGATCATCAGGCCCATCAGGGCCGCCGACAGCGCGCCGATCGCGATACCCGAAAGGATCAGCGTCGTCGTCGAGGTACGCCCGTCGCGGGTGGCGATAAGGTAGAGCATCCAGGTGTTGAACAGCCCGCCGAAGAAGGCCATCAGCGGCAGGAACTGGTTGCCGAGAACCATGGCGACAGGCGCCAGGATGCCGTTGCCGAGCACGATGGCTGCGACTGCGGCAAGGCCCGCGCCGGAGGTGACGCCGACGATGCCGGGATCGGCGAGCGGGTTGCGGAACAGGCCCTGCATCATCGCACCGGAGACGGCGAGCCCGGCGCCGACCAGAAGACCGAGCGCGGTGCGCGGCAGGCGGACCGCCTCGAGGATCACCCGTTCCTGGGTTGAGAGGCTCGCGCCACTGCCGGTCGCATAGATCCAGAGATCATGCAGATCGACGCCGGTCGGGCCGATACCGAGCGAAAGCAGGCAGGCGACAAACAACACCGCCGCCAGCAGGAGCAGTACGACGATACCCTTGCGGGTCCGGTCTCCATCCTCCGCCGGCCGGAACGGCATCGCCAGCGCCTTCATCATCAGTTGATCGCTCCCGGATAGATTTGTGCGGCGAGCGAGCGAGCGGCGTCCGGCGTGCGCGGCCCGAAACCGAGCAGCAGCAGCCCGTCCATGGTGACAAGCGCCTTGTTGGCGGCAGCAGGCGTCGTCTGCATCGACGGCGTGGCAAAAACCTGCTCCGGTGTGAGGGCGTGGTCGCCGCGCGACATCGAGAGCACCACATCCGGCTTGGCGGCGATGACGCCTTCGTCGGCAAGCGGCTTGTAGCCGTTGATCGTCGGCGCGGCATTGACGCCGCCAGCCATTTCGATCACCGCGCCCGCCTCGGTATCGGCACCGCCGGCCATGACGCGATTATTGGTAAGCGAGAGCACGAACAGGACCTTCTTCTTCGGCCCGGGAATTTTCGCGACGTCGGCGGCGAGCTTCTTCAGCCCCTCTTCCGTCTTCACGGCGAGCGCCTCGGCCTTGTCGGAAAGCCCGACGGCGGCGCCCACGTCCCGGATCTTCCTGCCGATCAAATCAGCCTTCGGCGGCGTCGGGATGACGACCATCGGCACTTCGCTGGCCTTGAGGATTTCGATGACGGGCGGCGGGCCGGACCCCTCCTCCATCAGGATCAGATCGGGCTTCTGCCCGAGAATGCCTTCGGCGGAAAGCGCGCGCATATAGCCCACATCGGGCTTGGAAGTCGCCGCATCCGGATAGAAGCTCGTCGAGTCCCGTGCTACGATCCGGTCCTCGGCGCCGAGCGCATAGAGGATCTCGGTGATCGTGCCTCCGATCGAGACGATCCGCTTGGCTTCCGGATTGCCCTTGTCGGACGCTGAGGCGACGCCCGCGGCGAGGCTCGCGCCCAGGAGGACGGCTGCGAATAGCCCTCTGAAGGTGAAGGAAGACCCCATGATACTCTGCTCCTTGTGCGCAAGCCGAAGCGCAAAATGCCCCGGTTCCGCCAAGCCGGCGGCGATAACTTGAGTTGACTACGCAAGTTTTTTGGGCTTTTCAAGGGGACCGGCCACAGATATCTTGAGCCGAAAATGAAACTTAAAATGAGGGACTGATCATGTGGATTGCGATGAACCGATTCCGCGTCGTGCCGGGCTACGAAGACGCATTCGAAGCCATCTGGCGTGGCCGCCAGGGCCGCCTTGCCGAGCTGCCCGGCTATGTGGAGTTCCACATGCTCAAGGGCCCTAAGGCTGAGGACCACACTCTCTACGCATCTCACACCGTCTGGGAAACCTTCGAGGACTTCCAGGCCTGGACGAAGTCGGAACAGTTCCGCGCCGCTCATGCGAATGCCGGCAACAACCGCGCCAAGGTTGAATATCTCTCCGGCCCGCATTTCGAAGGTTTCGAAGTGATCATCCACGAAGACAAGAACGGCGTGCGCGCCGACGCTGCCGCCTGAGGTCGTGATGAACGCCGTTTCCGAAATCAAGCCGGACCGTCGTGAACGGGCGCTCGCCGCCCTTGCGGAAAAGCCCGACGGCGTCGTCGAGGCGATCGCCGCCAATGCCGACGTGACGCCTGCCGAGATCCTCGAAATCCTGCCCAGGGGCGCGGCGGTCATCGCCGACAAGGAGAAGTTCGCGGACATCTGGGCCGAGATGAGCACCTGGGGCGAGGTCCTGTTCATCGTCCATACCGAAGACATCGTGCTGGAGGCGGAAGGCAGCCTGCCGATGGGTTCGGAGGGACACGGCTGGTTCAACATCCACGGCGACAGCCCGATCGGCGGTCACATCAAGAAGGACAACTGCGCGTCGGTGACCTTCGTCGACCGTGCCTTCCACGGCCGCCGCTCCTGCTCCGTGTGGTTCATGAATGCCAAGGGTTCGGCAATGTTCAAGGTCTTCGTCAAGCGGGATGCCGCACGCGAACTGATCCCCGAACAGCTGCAGAAGTTCGAGGCGCTGCGCGACAGCTACCTGGCATAAACCCAGGCGTTTCTATGAGTTTCGGTGATTCGGGCGAAAAATAACCGTCCGAATCATTTTTGGCGGAACCTTTCGTTTTCCCGTGCATTTGCGTATTATGGCAGACCTCGCGAAGCGGGCTGGCGGCCGTACGATCGTTTTCAGCCACGTGCCGCCCCTGGGTGATTGTCATTGAATGAGGCGCCGCCGCGCCCATAGGCGGACCGGTCGCTTGCCCGATACGAGGAGAGCGATCTTAGCGGCGCGGCGCGCCTCATCGACTTTCAAGTCTGTGAGGCCTCAAAAGCTGCCTAGAGGGCCGGCACCCATTTCCAGAAAACGCCTTCCATCCGCTCCGGGTAATATTTGAATTCGCATTCGAAACGGCGTCCATAGGCTTCCGCCGCCTTCAAGGCCGCGTCGCTGACCGGCTTCATGCCGGTCCCGGGCGCAAACCAGTCTTCCATCAGGTCATCGGGAATATAGACGCCGATCCTGAGCGGCAGCGCCGTCAGGGTCGTATCGAGTTCTTCAGGCGGCATGACTTTCCTCCTCCACGAAAAGACGAACGTCCCGCAGAACGTCCGTCTCTCCGCGAAGTTCCGGTCTCGGACCGGAAGCCCGATCGGATATCTGGTCAGTGGTGGTCGACGTGATCCGGCTTGCCCTTGCGGTTGGTCGAGGCAAACTCTTCGAGCTGCTTTTCGCTCATGGATTTCTCCATACCCTTCGAAGCGCCCTTGAGTTCGCCCTTCTTGATGTCGCCGCGTTTGGCGGCGAGCGCTGCGCCGGCTGCTTTCTGCTGTGCTTTGGATTTCGCTGGCATATCTGCCTCCTGTTTTATCGTGGCGGTCAACACCGCTCGGCAACGCTTGGTTCCCCCCTGCCCAACGGAACCTCTCCGGCATCGGCGTGTTCTGAACGACAGGCCATCGCTCCCGACGGGCGCGAAGTTGAGGAAAGGAACACCTATGGACGCTGACCGCAAACCCGACACCGCCGATCAATCCGAACGCGTCGAACCGGGCGACCGGGAGCGGGCCGACGACGCACTCCAGGCACAGACGAACGAGACCAATCAGGACGCGGTCAAGGAAGCGTCCCGCCTCGGGGCCGGCGATACCTACCTGGTGGAGACCGACCTCGAAGACCTCGACCAGCGGGTTGACGGCGACCAGCCGGACGGGCGTCCCAGCCCGATGGCGAATGCCGACAATCCCGAACGCTGAAACGCTCCTATCTCTAAAACACCCCGAAACGGAACCTCCCGGCATGTCCGGGTGTTCCCCTGCGCGAGTTCAAATTCGGAGATCCTCGATGAATGCTGAAGCGAATGCCGCGCAGAACCTGCCGAGGGAGAAGGCCACCCACCCGGTCGATACGATGCCGGGAATGGAGGTAAGGGCTGCGCCGACGCTGGCCGACGCGGATTCCGAGGCCTTCGTCGCCGAGGCGGTCGAGGATCTCGTCAAGTGCCACATCCCCTTCCTGCTGGCCGGCACCTTCGCCATCAGCGCCTATACCGGCATCACCCGCCCCACCAAGGATCTCGATATCTTCTGCAAGGCCGGCGATTACGCCCGCATCCTCGCCCACTTCAAAGACAAGGGTTACCAGATCGAAGTCGAGGACGACCGCTGGCTCGGCAAGGTGAAGAAGGGCCGGCATTTCTTCGACGTCATCTTCGCCGCCTCGAACGGCACCATGCCGATTAGCGACGCCTGGTTCGAAAACGCCCGCCAGATCGACATGAACGGCCACAAGGTGCGTATCATCGCGCCGACCGAACTCATCTGGTCGAAATGTTTCGTGCAGCTTCGCCACCGTTATGACGGCGGCGACATCGTCCACATGATCCTGCGCGCCCACGACCAGATCGACTGGGAGCGGCTGCTGAACCACATGGAAGTGCATTGGGAAGTGCTTTTGATCCACCTCCTGAACTTCCGCTGGATCTACCCGACCGAGCGCGACAAGGTGCCCGACTGGCTGCTGGACGAGTTGCTCGACCGCCTGAAGGCGCAGCGCGAACTGCCGCTGCCGCAGATGAAGATCTGCCGCGGCCGCATGTTCAGCCGCGTGGATTTCGAGATCGACGTCAAGGAGTGGGGTTTTGCCGATGTTGGCGGCGAAGGCGACCTTCGCGACGGCGTCGAAGAGGAAACGGCCAAAGGAGGTTTGGCGTGAGCAAGACGACCGACGCAAAGACCGAAACCAGAAAAGCGGAAACGGAAAAGGCGAACGGCAAGCTCAGGATCGCCGCCATGGGCGACCTGCATGTCAAGGAACACGGCACGACATCCTACAAGGAACTGTTCACCGAGATTTCCCAGGCAGCAGACATTCTTGTCCTGACTGGAGACCTGACCGACCTCGGCAAGGTCAAGGAGGCGGAAATCTTGGCTTCGGACTTGCGCGCCTGCTCGATCCCGATCGTCGGCGTGCTCGGCAATCACGATTACGAATGCGGCTGCGTCGAGGAAGTCACGAACATTCTGAAGGATGCCGGCATTCATCTTCTGGAAGGCCAGGCGGTCGAAATCAACGGCGTCGGTTTTGCCGGAGCCAAGGGCTTCGCAGGCGGCTTCGGCCGCCACATGCTCGGCTCCTTCGGCGAGCCGGCGATCAAGGCGATGGTCACGGAGAGCGTCGAGGAAACGATGCGGCTGGAGAACGCGCTGCGCCAGGTGCGCTCCGAAAGGGCGATGGTCGTGCTGCATTACGCGCCGATCCGCGAAACGGTGGCCGGCGAGCCGGAGGAGATCTATCCGTTCCTCGGCTCGTCAAGACTGGCCGAGACCATCGACCGCTTCCCGGTGAAAGCCGTGGTCCATGGCCATGCGCATCGCGGCACTTACGAGGGCCGGACGCCGGGCGGGGCGCCCGTCTATAACGTCGCCTCCCATATCGAGAAGCCGTCCGGCAGGCCTTACGCAATGCTGCAACTCTAGGACATTCTCGTTGCCAGACCCGTCCGTGCCGGACACCCGAGAGGCGTGTTCGTTCATCTGGGCTCGCTGAGTGCCGGATCGCGTCGGCATTTCGACAAGGGCAGTTGGCGCGTGGAGTAAATCTCCCTGACGATTCCGTCCTTCTCGGTCGAAACGTTCATGCAGAAGCAGGCGTAGCCGTGACTGTAGTTGATGGTGACATGCTCGCCCTCGGCCATGTCCTTGATCTTGTCCATGCCCTTGGCTTCATAGCCGCCCTGAAGCATGATCAGCCATTCGTTCTGAGCATCGACCAGCGTCCAGTTGCGGGGCGTCGGATTGATCAGCCAGCCGCAACGCGTTTCGGCAAGCGCGGTAGCCGGCAGAAGCAACAACGAGATGCATATCGCAAACAGTCTCTTCATCACCGCCTCCGCTTCAAGGCACGAATATCCTGCGGTGATCCGCGCGTCCACGGCAACTTGCCGGCATATGCTCACACATGCAGCGCATGCCCCAGCGCCTTCAGCGCCGACTCGGCAAACGCCTCCGACTGTGTCGGATGCGCGTGGATCGTGCCTGCGATATCCTCCAGCCGCGCGCCCATCTCGACGGCGATCCCGAATGCCGCAGAGAGTTCGGATATCCCCGCTCCTACGCCCTGGATGCCCAGCACAAGATGGTTGTCGGCCCGCGCCACCACCCGCACGAAACCTTCCTCCGCCGACAGCGTCATCGCCCGGCCGTTGGCGGAAAACGGGAACTGGCCGATCTTGATCTCGCGTCCCGCAGCCTTCGCTTCGTCCGGCGACATGCCGACCGAAACAATCTCCGGATCGGTGAAGCAGACCGCGGGAATGGCGCGCTTGTCCCAGGACCTTCGCTTACCGGAGATGATCTCCGCCACCATCTCGCCCTGCGCCATCGCCCGGTGCGCCAGCATCGGCTCGCCGGTCACGTCGCCGATTGCATAAATGCCGCGCATCGAGGTGCGGCACTGCTCGTCGATCCGAAGGAAACGGCCGTCCATATCGAGCTCGAGCTCCTCGCGGCCCCAGCCTTCGGTGACCGGCTTGCGGCCGACGGTCACGAGGATCCTGTCTGCGGCGATACGCCTTTCCTCGCCGGAGCCGGTCTTCGCAAGCAAGGCCTCTCCATTTGAGGACGGGCCTTTCACCTTCGTGCCGAGCAGAACCTCGACACCCAAAGCCGCGAGCCGCCTGGCGACGGGCTGGGTAAGCTGCGTATCGTAGAGCGGCAGGATGCGGTCGAGCGCTTCGACGATCGTCACCTTCGATCCGAGCTTGGCAAAGGCAAGCCCAAGTTCGAGGCCGATATAACCGGCACCGACCACCGCGAGCCTCTCCGGCACCTCGGTCAGCGACAGCGCACCGGTCGAGGAAATGACCTTGCCCCCGAACGGCAGCATCGGCAGCTCGACCGGCGCCGAACCTGTCGCGATGACGATGTTTTCGGCGCGGATGACCTGCTCCCCGGTTTCGGTTTCCACGGCGACCGTCTTGCCGTCCCGGAATTTCGCCCGCCCGACGACGATCTTGACGCCGGCCTTTTTGAGAAGGCTCGACACACCCATCGTCAGCCGGCCCGTAATACCGTCCTTCCAGGCCATGGTTTTTGCAAGGTCGATGGCCGGGTTATCGGCCTTGATACCCATCGCATTCCGGCCCGCCGCCATCGCGACGGTCTTCGCGAAATCGTCTGCGGCGTGGATGATCGCCTTGGAGGGAATGCAGCCGATATTGAGACAGGTGCCGCCCGGCTTCGCCATTTCGACAATGACGGTGTCTACCCCCAGCTGGCCGGCCCGGATGGCGCAGACATAGCCTCCCGGACCGGCCCCGATGACGAGAAGCTTGCAGGTGATCTCTTTCATTGTTGTTCTCTCACCTCACTCCTCGACGAAGATTAGCGCCGGCGTTTCCATCAGCGCCTTCAGGCGCTGAACGAATGTCGCCGCATCCCAGCCGTCGACCACCCGGTGATCGAAGCTGGAGGACAGGTTCATCATCTTGCGCGGCACGAACTGCGTGCCGTCCCAATGCGGCCGGACGGCGAGCTTGTTGACGCCGATGATCGCCACTTCCGGATGGTTGATGACCGGCGTCGAGATGATGCCGCCCATCGCGCCGAGCGAGCTGATGGTGATCGTCGACCCCGACAGTTCCTCTCGCAAAGCGGTGCCGTTTTTGGCCGCATCGCTTAAGCGTGCCACTTCCCGGGCACAGTCGAAAATGTCGCGCGCCTCGGCATGTTTCACCACCGGCACGACCAGACCCGAGGGCGTCTGCGCCGCAATGCCGATATGCACGCCGCCATATTGACGGACGATACCGGCCTCGTCGTCGTAAAGCGCGTTGATGCCCGGCTGCTCGCCGAGCGCCTTCACCATCGCCCGCATCAGGAAGGGCAGGATGGTCAGTTTCGTCCGGCCGGGTTTCTGGGTGCCGTTCATGCGGGTCCGCAGCTCTTCGAGCGCGGTCATGTCGATCTCCTCCACATAGGTGATGTGGGGGATGCGGGATTTCGACAGCGCCATCTTTTCGGCGATGCGGCGGCGCAGGCCGACGACCTTGACCTCCTGCACCGCCTTGTTCGGCTGCAGGCCCGCGGTGACAGCCCCGCCGCCGCCCTGGCTGTTCAGGAACGCATCCAGATCCTCATGGGTGATGCGCCCGGCCGGACCTGTGCCCGCCACCTGCCGGAGGTCGATGCCCGCTTCCTTGGCCCGAAGGCGGACGGCCGGCGGCGCCAGCGGTTTTTCACCTTCGGCGCGGGGCGCGCCGGCATGAGGCGGAGCTTTGGCCATAGGGGACGGCACAGCCATCTCAGCTTTTGGTTTAAGAAATTCAACCTTTTTCTCAAGAGCCTGCTCGAGAGCTGCAACGGGCAAAACAGCTGGTTTAACCCGTGGCTCCTCCCCGCGGTCACCGTTCTCGGCCTCCGGCTCCTCGCCGTCGCTCCCCTCACCGGCGATCCTGATCTTGAGGATGACGGTACCGGTGGCGATCACGTCGCCCACCTCGCCATGCCGCCAGGTCACCTCGCCTTCAACCGGCGACGGAATTTCGACGGTCGCCTTGCCGGTCATCACCGCGGCGAGCACCATGTCCTCGCGCACCAGGTCGCCGACATTGACGTGCCATTCCACCAGCTCGGCTTCCGCCACGCCTTCGCCGACGTCCGGCAGCTTGATGAGTTTTTCCGCCATGTCTCAGGCCTCCATCATGTCGCGCAGCGCCCGGCCGACACGGGCCGGGCCCGGAAAATAATCCCATTCCTGCGCATGCGGATAAGGCGTGTCCCAGCCCGCCACCCGGATGACCGGCGCTTCGAGATGGTAGAAGCAGTGCTCCTGTACCAAAGCCGCCAGTTCCGCGCCGAAGCCGGAGGTGAGCGTCGCCTCGTGAACCACCATGCATCGCCCGGTCTTCTTCACCGAGGTGACGATCGTGTCGAGGTCGAGCGGCATGAGGGTGCGCAGGTCGATCACCTCGGCATCGATGCCGGTCTCCTGCGCCGTCGCCTCGGCGACATGCACCATCGTGCCATAGGCAAGCACTGTCACCGCCGAGCCCGGCCGCCGCACCACCGCCTTGCCGAGCGGCACGACATAGTGCTCGGCCGGCACCTCGCCGAGCGGATGGCCGGCCCAGGAGGTCACCGGCCGATCGTGATGGCCGTCGAACGGGCCATTGTAGAGCCGCTTCGGTTCGAGGAAGATCACCGGATCGGGGTTCTCGATCGAGGCGATCAACAAGCCCTTGGCGTCATAGGGGTTGGAGGGCACCACGACCTGCAGGCCGCAGACATGCGTGAACAGCGCCTCCGGGCTCTGGCTATGCGTCTGGCCCCCGAAGATCCCGCCGCCGGTCGGCATGCGCACCGTGATGCCGCAGGTGAAATCGCCGTTGGAGCGATAACGCAACCGCGCCGCCTCCTGGGTGAGCTGGTCATAGGCCGGATACATGTAATCGGCGAACTGGATCTCGACGCAGGGTTTCAGCCCATAGGCCGCCATGCCGATCGCCGCCCCGACAATCCCGGACTCGTTGATCGGCGCGTCGAAACAGCGCGTCTTGCCGTATTTCTGCTGCAGCCCCTGGGTGCCGCGGAAGACGCCGCCGAAATAACCGACATCCTCGCCGAACACGACCACATCGCCATCGCGCTCCATGGAGACATCCATGGCGCTTCGGATCGCCTCGATCATCGTCATCCGCGGCATCGGCGGGCCTCCGGGGAGAGTTTGGCGCTGCGGACATGCCCCTCATCCGCCCTCCGGGCACCTTCTTCCCGTAAACGGGGCGAAGGGGGCACGCCGGCGCTGCGGCAAAGACTCCTCTCCCCGCGCGCGGGGAGAGGATGCCGGCAGGCAGGTGAGGGGCAGACCTGAATGGAAACGCCAATCATCCTCACACCCCCGCCTGCTGCCGCTGCCGCTTCAGATGCGGCGGCATTTCCGCATAGACGCCCTCGAACATGTCGCGCATCGACGGCCGGCCACCGGAATGCAGCGTGCCGTGGCGCTCCGCCTCCTTCTGCGCGGCGACGACCGTGTCGCGGATTTCCGCCTCCATCTGCTTGTGGCGTTCCTCGCTCCAGGTGCCGATGCGGATCAGGTGGTTCTTCAGCCGGATGACGGGATCGCCGAGCGGCCACGCCTCCGACTCCTCCTTCGGGCGATAGGCGGACGGATCGTCGGACGTGGAATGCGCACCGACGCGATAGGTGACATATTCGACCAGCGTCGGGCCGATATTGCGCCTAGCCCGCTCCGCCGCCCATTTGGCGACCGCGTGCACGGCGAGATAGTCGTTGCCGTCAACGCGCAGCGACGGCAGGCCGTAACCAAGGCCGCGGGCGGCAAACGTGCCCGATCCGCCGCGGGCAACGCCCTGGAAGGTCGAGATGGCCCACTGGTTGTTGACGACGTTGAGGACGACTGGCGCCCGGTAGGTGGAGGCAAAGACCAGCGCCGAGTGAAAATCCGACTCGGCAGTCGATCCGTCGCCGATCCAGGCAGCGGCTATCTTCGTATCGTTCTTGATCGCCGACGCCATCGCCCAGCCGACAGCCTGTACATATTGGGTGGCGAGATTGCCGGAGATGGTGAAGAAGCCGAATTCCTTCGACGAATACATGATCGGCAATTGCCGCCCCTTCAGGGGATCGGCATCGTTGGAATAGATCTGGTTCATCATCTCAACCATCGGATAGCCGCCGGCGATCAAGAGGCCTGCCTGCCGATAGGTCGGAAAGTTCATGTCGCCCGGCAGAAGCGCCTTGCGGAAGGCGCAGGAGACCGCCTCCTCGCCGAGATGCTGCATGTAGAAGGATGTCTTGCCCTGCCTCTGCGCCATCAGCATGCGCTGATCGAAGACGCGCAGCAGCATCATGTGCTTCAGCCCCTCCATCAGTTCCTCTGATGTCAGCGAGCCGGCCCAGGGGCCGACGGCCTCGCCCTCGCGGTCGAGCACGCGGATGATCGAATAGGCGAGATCACGGATCTCCTTCGGATCCACGTCCACCTCCGGCCGCCGCACCGAGCCGGCCTTGGGGATCGGCACATTGGAGAAATCCGGCTTGCCGCCCGGCCGTACCTCCGGCTCGGGCACATGCAGGCTCAGTCTCTGTCCATCCGTCATTCGTTTCTCCTCCCAAAGAACCGATCAAAAAGCAGTCGTTCAGCGCGGTGCCATCCGGAGCGCCCCGTCGAGGCGGATCACTTCGCCGTTCAGCATCGGGTTTTCGATGATGTCGCGCACCAGCCGCGCGAATTCCGCCGGCCGTCCGAGCCGCGGCGGAAACGGCACCGACTTGCCGAGCGAGGCGCGCACCTCGTCGGAAAATCCGGCCATCATCGGCGTCTCGAATATGCCGGGCGCGATCGTCATCATGCGGATGCCGTCGCGGGCAAGTTCGCGGGCGATCGGAAGTGTCATGCCGGCAACCGCGGCCTTGGAGGCCGAATAGGCCGCCTGCCCGATCTGCCCGTCATAGGCGGCGACCGAAGCCGTGGCGACCAGCACGCCCCGCTCGCCCTCCTCGTTCGGCTCGGTTCGGGCGATCGCCTGCGCCGCCAGCCGGATCACGTTGAACGTGCCGATCGTGTTGATTTCCAACGCGCGGGCGAAACTTTCGAGCGCATGAACGCCCTGTTTGCCGAGCACCTTTTCCGATGGCGCGATGCCGGCGCAACAAACCGCCCCGCGCAGAGGGCCATTGGCAGCTTCCGCCCTGGCGACCGCGTTCTCGACCGCCTCGCCGCTGCGCACATCCGTCTTCACGAAGATCGTGCCCTTGCTGAGCTCCTCGGCTTTTGCCCGGCCGCTCGTCTCGTCGAGGTCGAGCAGAGCGACGTAACCACCGGCTTCGACAAGCATTTTAGCTGTCGCAAGCCCGAGGCCCGATGCCGCGCCGGTGATGAGAAAATTTCCGCCTTCGATCCGCATCCCGCCCTCCTCAGTTCGCCAGCCCGCGGGCGATAATGATCTTCTGGATGTCGGACGTGCCCTCGTAGATCTGGCAGACGCGGACATCGCGATAGATGCGCTCGACTGGGAAATCGGAAATATAGCCGTAGCCGCCAAGTGTCTGGATCGCCGCCGAACAGACTTTCTCGGCCATCTCGGAGGCGAACAGCTTTGCCATGCAGGCCTCGTCGAGACACGGCTCGCCACGATCCTTCAGCCTTGCGGCATGCAGCACGAGTTGTCGGGCTGCCTCGATCTGGGTCTTCGCATCCGCCAGCCGGAAGGCGATAGCCTGGTGATCGAGCAGCAACTTTCCAAAGGTTTTGCGTTCCTTGGCATAGGTGAGTGCCACGTCGAAGGCCGCCTGCGCCATGCCGACGCATTGGGCGGCGATGCCGATCCGCCCCGCTTCCAGCCCGGATAGCGCGATCTTCAAACCGGCGCCTTCGGCGCCAATCCGCTGGCTTTCGGGAATGCGCATATTGTCGAACATCAGCGCCGCGGTATCCGACGCCTTCTGCCCCAGCTTGTCCTCGATCTTGGAGATCGAAAATCCCGGAACATCCGTCGGGGTGACGAAGGCGGAGATGCCACGCTTGCCGGCGCTCGGATCGGTGACGGCGAAGATGATGACGGTCCCGGCGATCTTGCCGGATGTGATGAACATCTTCGAGCCTTTGATGACGTAGTCGCTGCCGTCCCGCGTGGCACGGGTGCGGATCGCCGCCGCGTCCGAGCCGGTATCGGCCTCGGTCAGCGCAAAGGCGCCGATATGGCGACCCTCGGCAAGCGGACGCAGGAACCGTTCCTTCTGGTCGTCGGAAGCATGCATGTCGAGGAGAGAGCAGACCGGCGAATTATGGACGCTGACCAGCGTCGAGACCGCACCGTCACCGGCGGCGATTTCCATCAGCGCACTGGCGTAGGCGACATAGGAACAGCCGACGCCACCCCATTCCTCCGCCGTCCGCATCCCGAGAAAGCCGAGTTCGCCGAGCTGTTTCAGCACCTCCGGCTCGATCGCATGCGCCTTGTCCCGCGCCGCGGCGCCGGGTTTCAGGACCTCCCGGGAAAACTCCGCGGCAGTCAAGCGGATAAGCTCTTCCTCCTCAGTCAGCATGCACTGATCTCCTCCCCGAAACCGCCTGCATGCATGCTAAATTAGGACTGAACCGCGCCGCCGACTACTCCTTTGAACTTGTTATTTGTTACACCGCCGCGCAATTTTGTTGCGCGTATGCCCCACAATGGAACTCGAAGCGGCTTCGACCGTTTGGCGGTCTCTCTCAACCGGGGTCAGGCCAGCATGTCGGACTTGAATGCCGTTACCGAGTTTCGCGCGTTTCCAAAGACATGGGGAGCCGAATATGTCGCGGCCGGCGAGGTAAGATTCCGGCTCTGGGCGCCGGGTCAGGAGATCGTGACGCTGAGGCTGAACGGCGACGACACGGAGATGAGCCGCAGCGACGACGGCTGGTTCGAACTGCTGGCCACCGGCATCGCGCCCGGCTCGGAGTACAGCTACGTGCTTGCCGATGGCATCGTCGTGCCGGATCCCGCCTCGCGCGGCCAGAAGGACGGCGTCAACGGCCCGTCGTTGGTGATCGATCCGACCAGCTATACCTGGCAGCATCCCGAATGGCAGGGGCGGCCTTGGGAGGAGACGGTCGTCTACGAACTCCATATCGGCACGTTCACCGAGGAAGGCACGTTCACGGCGGCGATCGAGAAACTGCCCTATCTGGCCGAACTCGGCATCACCATGATCGAGGTCATGCCGGTCGCCCATTTCGGCGGCGACCGAGGCTGGGGCTACGACGGCGTCCTTCTCTATGCGCCGCATGCCGCTTATGGCCCGCCGGAGGATTTCAAGGCCTTCATCGATGCCGCCCACGGCCACGGATTGATGGTGGTGCTCGACATCGTGCTCAACCATTTCGGCCCCGAGGGCAATTATCTGCCGCTTCTGGCGCCCGACTTCTTCCACAAGGAGAAGACAACGCCCTGGGGCGCGGCCATCGCCTATGATGTCGAGCCGGTCCGGCGCTACATCACCGAATGCGCGCTCTACTGGCTGGAGGAATTCCATCTCGACGGGCTGCGCTTCGACGCCATCGACCAGATCGACGACCCGTCCGAAAAAGACGTGCTGATCGAGATCGCAGAACGCATCCGCGCCGAAATCCCCGAACGCGCCATCCACCTGACGACCGAAGACGCCCGCAACATCACCTTCCTGCATCCCCGCGACGAAGACGGCAGGGCACCGCTGTTCACCGCCGAGTGGAACGACGACCTCCACAACGCCGTCCATGTATTTGCGACCGGCGAGACGCATGCCTACTACAAGGACTTTGCCAGGGAGCCCGAAAAGCTGGTGGCGCGGGTGCTGGCGGAAGGTTTTGCCTATCAGGGTGAAACCTCGCCTCAGACCGGGAAAAAACGCGGCGTACCGAGCCTCGACCAGCCGCCGGTCGCCTTCGTCGATTTCATCCAGAACCACGATCAGGTCGGCAACCGTGCGCAAGGCGAACGGCTGATCGAACTGGCGGGCGCCGACCGAGTGAAGGCGCTCCTCGCCATGCTCATTCTGTCGCCGCATATCCCGCTCCTGTTCATGGGCGAGGAATATGGCGAGACCAACCCCTTCCTGTTCTTCACCGATTTCCACGGCGATCTTGCCAAGGCCGTTCGCGACGGCCGCCGAAAGGAATTCGAGGGCCATGCCGGTCACGAAGGCGAGACGGTTCCCGATCCGAATGCGCAAAAGACCTTCGATGTCAGCAAGCTCGACTGGAAAAAGCTCAAAGCCGCGGACGGCAGGGATTGGCTGGAATTCACCAGGACGCTCCTGAAGCTGCGTCGGGAGATCGTTGTCCCGCTTCTAGGATCGGCCCGCGGACGCTCGGGCAAGGTGTTGAGGACGGACAAGGGGTTCCTTGCAGTCGCCTGGGATTTCCCGGACGGCAAGCTCTCGATGGCGATCAACATTGGCGCGAAGGCGCAGGCGATGCCGGACATGCCCGGCAAGGCAATCTTCGCATGGCCCGAACAGGCAAAGGACCTGCCGCCCAACTCCATCCTCGTCTGCGCCGGAGCCGCCGAATGATGATCCCGACCGCCACCTACCGCATCCAGTTCCGCAACGGCATGACCTTCGACCGCGCGATCGGGCTGGTCCCCTATCTGAAGCGGCTCGGCATCAGCCATCTCTACGCCTCGCCGATCTTCACCGCCACGAGCGGCTCGACCCACGGCTATGACGTGACCGACGCCAACGGGATCGATCCCGCGATCGGCGGCCGCGACGGTTTCGAGCGGATGGTGAAGGCGTTGAAGGCCGAGGGCCTCGGGCTGATTCTCGACATCGTTCCGAACCACATGGCCGCCTCGCTTGAAAACCCCTGGTGGCGCGACGTCGTCGAGAATGGCGAGAAGAGCCGATACGCCCGCCATTTCGACATCGACTGGACGCGACGCCTGACTTTGCCCTTCCTCGGCGACACGTTCGAAAAGGTGCTGGACGCCGGCGAGATTGCCGTCAAGGCCGATCCGGAGACCGGCAAGCCCGCCTTGGCCTATTACGACACGTATTATCCGCTGACGCCGGCGAGCTACGCCGGCCGCGAGGAGGAAACTCTGGAGATCACCGATCGCGCGGCGATTGCCGGGCTGCACGACCGGCAACCCTACAGGCTGATGTCCTGGCGGGATGCGCCGCGCGAACTCTCCTATCGCCGTTTCTTCGAGATCACCGGGCTTGCCGGCGTGCGGGTGGAGGACGATGCCGTGTTCGACGATACCCACCGGCTGATCCTCGAATTCGTCCACAGCGGCAAGGTCGATGGCCTTCGCGTCGACCATGTCGACGGTTTGGCAGATCCGAAAGCCTATCTCGAACGCCTGCGGCACGAGGCCGGGCCGGATTGCTACATCACCGTCGAAAAGATCCTCGGCGAAGGCGAGCATATCCCTGGCGACTGGCCGATCTCGGGCACGACCGGCTACGAGTTCATCGCGGCCGTCAGCGACGCGCTGGTCGATGGCCGGAAGCTGGACGACCTGCGGAGCGCGTATGAAAAGGCAATCGGCGAACCGGTGGACATGGAAACCGAACTCCGCGCCGCGAAGCTCTTGATGGCCGACAACAATTTTGCCGGTGAGGTTTCGACGCTGCTCACTATCGCCATGCAGATCCAATCCGTGGAGGACCCCGGGTCCGCGCTGTCGGAGGCGACGATAAAGACGGCATTGCGGGAACTGCTCGTCGCCTTCCCGGTCTACCGCACCTATGGCACGCGGGAGGGCCTTCCGCCGGAAGGACGTGAAATGCTGGCGAAAGTTCTCGACAAGGTGCGCAGCGGCCCGAACCCGCCGGAGGACGCCGCACTCGCCTTCCTCGAACGCGTTCTGGCGGGCAACGTCGAACCGGTGGCAGCACCCGTGGCCTCGATTTTCCGCACCCGGTTCCAGCAGCTCACCGGTCCGCTGATGGCGAAGTCTGTAGAGGACACGCTGTTCTTCCGTCAGCACATGGCGCTCGCCCTCAACGAGGTCGGAGCCGAGCCCCTGCCCCGGGCCTACTCGCTCGATCGCTTTCACACGGAGATGCGGACGCGGCTGGAAAGGCAGCCCGATGCATTGTCGGGCACCTCCACCCACGACACCAAGCGCGGCGAGGATGCCCGCGCCCGGCTCTATGCGATCACCGAAGCCCCCGACCTGTGGGCCGATGCCGTGGGCCGCTGGCGAGGCATGAACAGATCCGCCGTCCGGCCCCTCGATGACGGCCCCGCCCCCGAACCCGCGGTCGAGTGGATGCTGTACCAGGCGCTCGCCGGCGTCTGGCCGAACGATCTCGAGGCAGGAGACGCGGCAGGCCTCGAGGCGCTGCAGACACGTTTCCTCGCCTATGTCGAAAAGGCGTTGCGCGAGGCAAAGCTGCGCACCAACTGGGGCACGGCCAACGAGGCCTACGAACAGGCGGTCATGGATTACGCCCGCACCCTCCTGTCGCCTGGCAACCAGGCCTTCCTTACGGACTTCGTCGATACGCTCCGCCCGTTCGTCCGCGCCGGCCTCGTCAACGGCATTACCCAGACGATCGTCAAGCTGACGGCGCCCGGCGTGCCGGACATCTATCAGGGCAGCGAAAGCCTCGACCTGAGCCTCGTCGATCCGGACAATCGCCGCGAACCGGATTTCGGCATGCTGCGGCAACGGCTGGCGGAAAGGGAAAAGCTTACCTCCACGCAGGAGGAGGAATGGCAGAGCGGCCGGCTGAAACAGCATGTCATCGCCACCCTGCTGCGCGTGCGCCAGGAGGCGCCGACGCTGTTCCGCAGGGGCGAATACCTGCCCCTGACGGCATCGGGCAAGCGGGCCGACAATATCCTGGCCTTCGCGCGCGCCGATATGGACGATGCCTTCGTCGTCGTCGCGCCGCGACTGGTGATCAACGCGCTCCATACCGGGCTAGCTCCGTCGCGATCGGAGCGCTGGGCGGAAACCGAGGTCGCCTTGCCCGAACGGCTCGGCAATCGCCGCTACCGCGACGTCTGCACGGGCAAGGTGATCGATCCCAAGGATCGCATTGCGATCAACTGGGCGTTCGCCGACCATCCCTTCGCGCTTCTGCTGGCGGAGTGATCCGCCGGCGCTTCGAAGGTGAAGCCGACAAAGAGAAGGCGCCGATCCCTGCGGACGGCGCCTTATCCATATCCTTCAGCTTGCTTCACACCGATCAGCCTATGCCGATGAAGGACAGAACGGCGAGAACGATAACGACGGCTCCAACGAGCCATACGATGCTGTTCATGACTGTCTCCTTTTCAGTTCGCTCCGGGTGGAAGCATGGCTTCCGATTGGATTCATTCAATAAATCAAGCAAACCCGACGAGATTCAGAACGGCGATGACGATGACGACTGCGCCGACCAACCAAACGATGCTGTTCATGACGTTCTCCTGTTGATGTCGTAAAATTGAACGGCGACGGACGTAAAAGGTTCCGGCAAAATAGGCTCGGAACAAACGCCTCCGGCGTGGGTTGAACGAGCGTCCAGCGGAGCTCTGCTCCGCCAACAGGGTGGGGCAATATGGCCGGCGAGACTTTTCAGAGCGGCATGACGGGCAACGAAAACAAACCGCCCCGCGTTGTCATCGTCGGCGCCGGTTTCGGCGGGCTGGCGACCGCGGGAGCGCTCGGAAACAGTGCCATCGATGTGACCGTGATCGACCGGCGCAACCACAATCTCTTCCAGCCGCTCCTCTATCAGGTCGCGACCGCCGCGCTGTCTCCCGCCGACATATCCGAGCCGATCCGCCGCACGCTTGGGCGTTTCCAGAACATCAACGTCATGCTGGCTGAAGTCACCGGCGTCGATGCGGCCGCCAGGACGGTGATGCTGGACAACGGCACGTCGGTTCCCTACGACCGCCTCGTCATCGCCACCGGTTCGGACTACAATTACTTCGGCCACGAAGACTGGCGCGCCTGGGCGCCCGGGCTGAAAACCATCCACGAGGCACGGCTGATCCGCCAGCGCCTGCTGCTCGCCTTCGAGAAGGCGGAGCTTTCCCATGACCCGGAGGAGAAAAAAGCCCTCCTCACCAGCGTCATCATCGGCGGCGGCCCGACCGGCGTCGAAATGGCCGGCGCGATCGCCGAGCTCGGCCATTTCATGATCGCCCGCGACTTCCGCAAGCTGGAGCCGGATCACATGCGGGTCATCCTCATCGAGGCCGGCCCGAAAATCCTCGCCGCCTTTCCCGACAATCTCACCCGATACGCCATGAAAGCACTGGAAAATGCGGGCGTCGAGGTGATGACCAACCTCGCCGTCCAATCCGTCACCAAGGACGAAGTGGTTGCCGGCTCGCAGCGTTTCCGCACCGGCTGCGTCATCTGGGGTGCGGGCGTCAAGGCAGCGCCTTCGGCAAGATGGCTCGGCATCGAAGGCAAGGCGGGTGGCCGCATTCCGGTCGAACCGGATCTTTCCATCACCGGCTTTCCGGATATCTTTGCGATCGGCGATACGGCGCTGGGGCTTGGCGAAGACGGCAAGCCCTTGCCGGCCCTTGCCCAGGTCGCCAAGCAGCAGGGCCAGTATCTCGGCAAGGCGCTGCGGGAGAAACTTCTCGATGGCAGGCCGGCAGAGCCGTTCCGCTTCCACAATCGCGGCAACACGGCAGTCATCGGCCGCAATGCCGCAATCTTCGATTTCGGCAAATGGACGCTCAAAGGCCGGCTGGCATGGTTCCTCTGGGCGCTCGTCCACGTTTATCTTCTCGTCAATTTCGAAAAGCGCCTGCTCGTCAGCGTCCAATGGATCTGGCGTTACCTGACCCAGCAGCGCGGCGCCCGGCTGATCGACGAAAATGCCGCCTCCTCCGTTCCGTCTTCCACGCAAAGGACAGAGACATGAACACCGCCAATCCGCAGCTCGAAGGCCTCTATCTTGCAGTCGCCGCGATCAACCGGCTTCTGGTCGAAAAGGGCGTCCTCTCCCACGGGGAAATCCAGGGCGCCCTGCAGGCAGCCGAACGCACGGTGCTTGCCGACGACAAGCCGCTTGCCGTCTCCACGTCCCATCAGAAGGCGATCGCATTTCCGATCCGGCTGCTGCTTCTGGCCAACGAAGCGAGCGAACAGGGCACCAAGTTCTGTTTCGAGGATCTGGCGCGGGAAGTCGGCCGCCGCACCTGACGCATCCCTCCAAGACATGAACGGCGGCGTGAGCCACGCCGCCGCTGTCTTCGTTGGGAGGAGAGCATGACTACAGGATGGGCTTGCCGCCGGTGACGGCGATCGTCGCGCCGGAAACGTAGCTGGAGAGCGGATCGGCAAGCATCACATAGGCCGTAGCAAGTTCGGCCGGCTGGCCAGGGCGCTGCATCGGCACCTGCTTGCCGAAATTCTTCACCCGGTCCTCCGTCATCGTGGAGGGGATGAGCGGTGTCCAGATCGGTCCCGGCGCGACCGCATTGGCACGGATGCCCTTTTCGGCCAGCAATTGCGCCAGCCCGGCGGTGAAATTCTGGATCGCACCCTTGGTCGTGGCATAGGCGAGCAGCGTCGGGCTCGGACTGTCGGAATTGATCGAGGCCGTATTGATGATCGCGCTGCCCGGTTTCATATGGGGAACCGCTGCTTTCGTGAGATAGAACATCGCGTGGATGTTGACCTGGAAGGTCAGCTCCCATTCCTCGTCGCTGATGTCTCCAATGTCGGAAAACGTCGCCTGATGGGCGGCGTTGTTGACGAGGATGTCGATGCCGCCGAGCTCCTTGACGGCCCGGTCGACGATCGAGCGGCAATGCGCCGCGGTCTTGATGTCGCCTCGTACCAGCACCGCCTTGCGGCCGGCCTCTTCGATCAGGCGCCTGGTGTCCTCCGCATCCTCGTCTTCGTCGAGATAGGAAATCAAAAGATCGGCGCCCTCGCGCGCATAGGCGATCGCGACCGCCCGGCCGATGCCGCTGTCGCCGCCGGTGATGACCGCCCTCTTGCCGGCCAGGCGGCCAGAACCGCGATAGGAGAGCTCGCCGTGATCCGGCACCGGATCCATGCGTCCGGTAAATCCCGGCATCGGCTGCTGCTGTTCGGGAAACGGCGGAGTGGGGTACTGAGCCATGGAGTTTTCCTCGTCTTTGAAGCCGTAGAGAGTTCCCCCAACTGGCCCCGACTGGAGATGTTCCCGGTCAAACACAGGACGGAAAAGAAAAGGTGCGTCGGACCGCGCCCCTTGGCCGTTGCGCCGCGCTTCCTCGAATTCACGCTCCTGGCGTCATTGCACCGTCGCCGCGGCGCAGCCGTTTCAGCTGGCGTACGATCCGAAGAGAACCGGAAGCCCTTGCCGCCGAAGCCTCCGAACTCTTCGACAAGATCCGCAGCATGTCCTCCGCCTCGTCCGCCGAGATGGTGCCGCGGGCGGCCAGCCCATCGATCAGCATCATCATCACACCTTCGACCGCAAGCGACCTTCGGTGAACTTCCATTTCGGTTTCATCGGCATCGGACATTGCATGCTCCTTGAATTCTCCCTGCCGAATGGTTTTGTGAGAAAATTGTTCCTCACCATCCGGCAAGGCTTGTTCAGGAAGTCTGACGAGCCGGCGCCGGTCAGCCGTTGCCCCGACCATCGCCGGGGGACGTCGGACCTTGACCCTTGTCGACCTTGCCCGGCCCGGCCTTGTAGAAATACTGGCTCGCCACCAGCCAGCCTTTCAGGGGCCGCATCGGCGCGAGACACGTGAGGAGCAGGAAGGGAAGCGAGATCAGCAGATGCACCCAGAAGGGCGGCTGGAAACTGGTCTCCATCCACACCGCAAGCGCTATGCTCGGAATGCAGCCGAAACACATGACGAAGAAGGCGGGACCATCCCCCGGATCGGCGAAGGAATAATCGAGGCCGCAGGCCTCGCAGCTTGGCCGCAGCGACAGGAACCCCTGGAACAGATGCCCCTGGCCGCAACGCGGGCAGCGACCGCGCAGGCCGGTGCTGGTGGGAGGAAGAGGCGCCCAGTTTGCGTCATGGGACATGAGATCTGCCTTTCGTGACAGGAGACAATGCGTATTTTCGGGATACTATCCGGCAGGTCCTCATAACAAGCCGTTCCGCGATAGCGATAATCACCGCTTTTGAGGCTCAGCCATGAAACTTCTGTCATCGATCTATGGCAGGCAGCTCCAAAACAATAGTCTGGCATCGATCGAATCGCCGCCACCCACCTTAGACGGAATTTCATGGCTTCAGAATTTTCAGGCCTCGGCATCGCCTATCAGGGCCATTTCACCCGGCTGAAGTGGCATCGCCTGCGCCGCAGTTTCAAGGATCCGCTGTTTTCGGCAGGCGTCATGGCGGAGGGTTTTCGCCTCGGCGCCTCGAGCGAACTCGACCTGCGCGTCCGCACCGATGGCGGCTTCGTCGTCCTGCATGACGAAGAACTGGAAGGGGAGACCACCGGCCACGGCCTCATCCGCGAGGCTTTGCCGGAAACCATCCGCGGCCTGACGCTATTGGAAGGCGGCCATCCGCCGATCCTCAGCGAAGACCTTGCGACCATGCTTCGGACCGCCCATCCCGATGCCCTGCTGCAGTTCGACATGAAGGACGAATTCGCGGCGGTTGGCTCGCGCGGCATGGATCATCTCTCCGGATATTTCGCCGGCGCCGGCTCCTCGATCATCATCAGCGGCGCCGATCTCGATCTCATCGTCGCCGTCAAGAACAGGCTGCCGGATCTCAAGCGCGGCATCGACCCGACCAACAAGCTCGTCGACATCTACCGGGACCAGGGCCTCAAGGGCGTGGAGACGGACCTGCGCGCAGATATTGCCGGCCCGACGGAGCCGGACACCATCTACCTGGCCTGGCAACTGGTGCTGCAGGCTGCGAAGGACGGGCTCGATCTGATCGGCCTCTGCCACGATGCCGGCAGGCTGGTCGATGCCTGGACCTTCAACCTCCGAAGCCCGGACGCGGGGTTCGACGAGGCAGAAGCACGGCAATTCGCCGCCCTGATGGCATTGAAGCCGGATCAGATCACGACCGACGAACCGATCGCCACCGAACGCGCCTGGGCCCGTATCGCGCCTGAAGCCAGTCAGTCGTCGATGCCGAACGGATCGCGATAGACCCGCCGGCTGACCAGTTTGAGGCTGCGGTCGGGCTGGATGATGTAGTTTTCCTCGACCCGCTGGCCGAGTTCGTTGCGGAACTCGTGGGGCACGACGCTGCCGATCGGCGACTTGGTGAGCTTGGTGCGCGGCTGGCCGCGATAAGTGATACTGCCGGGTATCGGCTGGATGCCGGGTCCGATGTCGATGGCCCCGGTGGTTCCGCCGCCGTCCGTGCTACAGCCGGCAAGTGCGATCGCGAGACCGGCGATGGCGATGATGTTTTTCATGGGCTGATCCTTCCCGATGTCCCGCTGACGCGGTGGACTCACTGAACTTCGCCGATATGCGGGAAGTTCCATGCCACAAGCAGGGCCGATAAATCCTCTATCCATCGACAAAATATCCGATACATCTGTGGGTCGCCAGTAACGGAATGGGGAGAATGACTGCCGTGACGAAATCCTTTGGTGCCATGTCGATCGCCGAACTTTCCGCGCTCATCCAGATGCGCAAGGTCGATCCGGTCGAGGTCACGGAAGCGGTGCTGTCGGGCATAATGGCCTATCCGGACAAGGCCGTATTTGTCTCGCTGCTTGAAGAGCGGGCTGCAGCGGAAGCCCGTGCCGCCTCGAAGCGCTTGAAGGAGGGCCGTTCCCTCGGCCTGCTCGACGGCATTCCGATCGCCTGGAAGGATCTGTTCGATGTCGAAGGCATGCCGACCACCGCCGGCTCGAAAGTCCTGAAACAGGCACCGCCTGCCGCAAGGGACGCCGCCATCGTCGACCTCCTGAAACAGGTGGGCATGGTCGCGATCGGCCGCACCAATATGAGCGAGTTCGCCTTTTCCGGCATCGGCATCAATCCGCATTACGGCACACCGCACAATCCGCATGGAAAGGATGCGCCGCGCATTCCCGGCGGCTCCTCCTCCGGTTCAGCCGTCGCGGTTGCGGCCGGCCTGGTGCCCGTGGCGATGGGCACCGATACGGGCGGCTCGATCCGCATCCCGGCCGGTTTCAACGGCATCGTCGGTTACAAGGCGACCCGCGGCCGCTATCGGATGGACGGCGTCTATCCGCTCGCGACGAGCCTCGATTCGCTCGGCCCTCTCTGCCGCACGGTGCAGGACGCCGTCTGGGTGGATGCCGCCATGCGCGGGCTTGCAGCCCCCGACGTGGCCCGCCTGCCGGCAAAGCCGCTCGATATCGTCATTCCGACCAACATCGTCTTCGACGGTGCCGAGCCCGGCGTGGTGGCCGCCTTCGAAGCCACGATCGAGCGGCTTGCAAAGGCCGGAGCCAGGATCACCCGCCTCGCCTTTCCGACCTTCGACGAGCTTCCGAAACTGATGGCCAAATACGGCCCGATGGTCACTGCCGAGGCATTCGCCCTGCATCGGGAGAAACTCTCGGGCCCGGATGCCGAGGCGATGGACCACCGGGTGGTCGCCCGCACCCGCCTCGGCGAAAAGACCAGTCTGTCCGACTATATCGCCATCGTCGAAAACCGCGCCCGCATGATCGCCGAAACCGAAGCCCTGATCGGCGACCGTTTCGTCGCCATGCCCTCCGTCGCCCATGTAGCGCCGCCGATCGAACCGCTCGAAAAGGACGACGAGCTGTTCTTCGCCACCAACGGCAGGACGCTGCGCAATACCGGCTTCGGCAATTTCCTCGACTGGTGCGGCGTCTCCATCCCCTGCGGCACCGGCGAGGCGGACATGCCCGTCGGCTTCCTCCTTTCGGCCAATGCCGACCGAGACGAACCGCTGCTGCAGGCTTCGATGGCTTATGAGGAAATCATTCGCGGTTAGGACGGCGGGCAGCCCGCGCCGCATCGCATCGCGGCGCTCCCGGCATGTTTGGCAATTGCTCGCCGGGTTCTCGCATGGAAGAGTTGTTTCCCCAGGAGGCCAACTAAGGAACCGTTTCCCCGTAACCGGGGTCCCGGCAGTCGCCCATTTCTTGTTCCGAAATCCCCGAAAGCCTAGCCTCTCTTGAATTTCAGGGAGGCGGCTGACCATGCTACTCGATTTGAACGGCAAGACGGCATTGATCACCGGCGGTTCGAAAGGCATCGGACTTGCCTGTGCGCAATCGCTCCTGGCCGAAGGAGCCCGCGTCGTCATCTGTTCGCGCTCCCAGGCGAATATCGACGCGGCGCTGGCTGTCTTGCCGGGCGCTGTCGGCTTTACGGCCGATCTGATTTCGGAAAAAGACGCACTTGACCTCGTCGACAGGATAGAGGCCGAAATCGGAGTTCTGGACATTCTCGTCAACTGCGCGGGTGCCGCGCGCCGCACTCCTCCGCAGGACCTGAGCCCGGCCCATTGGCGCGCCGCGATGGATGCCAAGTATTTCTCCTACATCAACGTCATCGATCCGGTGGTCAAACGGATGGCGGCCCGGCGCACGGGGGTGATCGTCAACGTCATCGGCGGCGGCGGCAAGGTCGCCTCGCCGATCCACCTTCCAGGCGGCGCCGCCAATGCGGCGCTGATGCTGGCGACAGTCGGCCTGGCGAATGCCTATGCCGCCAGCGGCCTGCGGGTCGTCGGCATCAATCCCGGCAATACCGAGACGGAACGGGTGACCGAGGGCCTCAGGGCGGAAGCGGCCCTCCATGGCATCAGCGAACAGGCGGCTCTGGAAAAACTGGTCCAGCGCATCCCGCTCGGCCGCATGGCGACGCCGCAGGAGATCGCCAACGTCGTCACCTTCCTGAGCTCGTCGAAGGCAAGTTACGTCACCGGGGTCGTGATCGGCATGGATGGCGCCCTCAACCCGATCGTCGTCTGACGGGATCGCCCCCAAGGCCTCGACCGCCGCCTCGTTCCTTCGGCCCCGGCCGGCTTCACACGCTCCCCGAACCGGATGCCTCCTCACGTCCCCGTTTCAATGTTAACAAATGCAGGCCAGTCACATGAGCAGCAGTTCCGAATTCCTCTGGTACATCCCCAACGACGTCAAAGCCGGCCATCGCGGCGATTCTTCCGGCGAGAACCACAACAGCCTGGATACGCTGACCGCCCAGGCAAGGGCGCTCGAGGAGCACGGCTGGAGGGGCGCCCTCGTCGGCACCGGCTGGGGCCGGCCGGATACGTTTACCGTCTCGACCGCCCTTGTCGCCCGCACCACCACGTTCGAGCCGCTGATCGCGATCCGCCCCGGCTATTGGCGCCCGGCCAATTTCGCCTCCGCCGCGGCGACGCTGGACCACCTCAGCGGCGGCCGCGTGCGGGTCAACATCGTCTCCGGCCAGGACAATCTCGCCGCCTATGGCGATAGCGAAGGCGATCAGGCGCATCGTTATGCGCGCACCAAGGAATTCATGCGGCTGGTCCGCCGGCTGTGGACCGAAGAGAACGTCACATTCGAGGGCGAGCATTTCCGGGTGGCCGGATCCACGATCGAGCCGCGCCTCCAGCCCCGCGGTGATCGCAAGCACCCAAGGCTCTATTTCGGCGGCGCCTCGGAAGCTGCCGAGCAGGTGGCCGCGACGGAGGCCGACGTCCAGCTTTTCTGGGGCGAACCGCTCGACGGCGTGCGGGAGAGGATCGAACGGCTGAAGGCGCTGAGCAGGCAGCTCGACCGCGATCTTCCGCCGCTGGAATTCGGCTTGCGGATCACCACGCTGGTCCGCGACACCACGCAACAGGCCTGGGCCGACGCCGAGGCGAAGGTCGCCGAGATGGCCAGGGGCAAGGCCGGCAATTGGAACGACCACGGAAAACCGGTCGCCGTGGGCCAGCGCCGGCTGCTGGCGCTGCACGAGCGCGGCGACGTTCTCGACGACAACCTCTATACCGCGCCCGGAAAATTCGGCGGCGGCGGCGCCGGCACCACCTGGCTCGTCGGCTCGGCCGAGGACGTAGCCCGTTCGCTGCGCAAATACGAGGATCTCGGAATCACCCATTTCGTGCTTTCCGACACGCCTTATCTCGCGGAGATCAGGCGGCAGGGAGATCAGCTGCTTCCGTTGTTGCGCCGCTGACGCCGGTCTGCGTGCGGATCACGACGCAGATCCGCAGCGGATGTTGGCCATCGCCCGGGATCCCGAAGGCTCACGATCGCCGTCGTTCTCAAAAGAGGTGTTCCGGCCGGACTGCGCCTGCGATCTGGCCGCAAGGACAATGCACCAGACCGACATTCGCCGCGCCGGTTCGATCGAACCGAGCGGGTGGATTGAAGACATATCGGGTGAATGAATGGTAGCGGGAGGCAGAATTGAACTGCCGACCTCAGGGTTATGAATCCTGCGCTCTCACCAACTGAGCTACCCCGCCACAGGGACTGCGAAATTCCGGCGTGGCCGGTTCCGCTTTGGTCGTGCGGCTTATAAGTCCCCCGTCACCGAAGTGTCAAGCAGGGTTCGGGCAAAAACCGGCAGCAATTTCATACGCCCCGGCAAGTGCCGGTTTCAGGCCGCGACCGGCGTCGAAAGCAGTGCCTTCAGAGCGGTTTCGGCGTCGGCCGCCCGTTCCGAACGCTCGATGAAACCGCCGCCATAAACGCGCGCATCGGCACCTTCGGCCGAATAAAGCACGCAGGCCTGGCCCGGCGCCACGCCCGCCTCGCCGATCGCGAGATCCACATAGACCCCCTGGCTGTCGCAATGGAGGGTCGCAGGCGTCGGCGGGCGGGTCGAGCGCACCTTGGCGAAACAGGCGAACCCGCCCTGCGCGTCCTCACCCAGCGAACCGTCGCCGATCCAGTTGACGTCGCGCAGATAGACGCGATGCGTATCGAGCGCTTCCTTCGGCCCGACGATCACCCGGCGCGAGCGGGCATCGAGATAGATGACATAGAGCGGCTCGCCGGTGGCGATGCCGATGCCGCGCCGCTGGCCGATCGTATAATGCACGATGCCCTCGTGGCGGCCGAGCACGCGCCCGTCCATATGCACGATATCGCCGGCGAGTGCTGCATTCGGCTTCACCTTGGCGATGATGTCGGCATATTTGCCCTGCGGCACGAAACAGATGTCCTGGCTGTCGGCCTTTTTGGCGACCACCAGCCCCATTTCCTCGGCGAGATCGCGCACCTGCGCCTTCGACATGCCGCCGAGCGGGAAACGCAGGTAGTCGATCTGCTCCTGGGTCGTCGCGAACAGGAACCAGCTCTGGTCGCGATCACTGTCGATCGGCCGGAACAGCGCGCGGCGGTTCGGATTGTCCGGCGACGGATTGGCGGAGGAGCGGATATAATGGCCGGTCGCCAGCGCGTCAGCGCCGAGTTCCCGCGCCGTCGCCAGAAGATCGGCGAATTTGACCGTCTGGTTGCAGGCAACGCAAGGGACCGGCGTTTCGCCCATCGCATAGGCCTCCGCGAACGGGTTGATCACCGTTTCGCGGAACCGCTTTTCGTAATCGAGCACGTAATGCGGGATTCCGAGCGTTTCGGAAACGCGCCGCGCATCGTCGATATCCTGGCCGGCGCAGCACGAGCCGGCGCGGTGCACTGCCGCGCCATGATCGTAGAGCTGCAGCGTGATGCCGAGCACGTCATAACCCTGGCGTTTGAGCAGACCGGCAACGACGGAGGAATCCACTCCCCCCGACATGGCAACGACAACGCGTGTGTCTTCCGGCCTCTTGTCAAAATCCAGCGTATTCACGGGTAACTCTCTCGGTATCTCAAGCCGCCGCTCCAAGCGCAGGAGGCAGCCTGTCAAGGGCCTGCGGCGGGATCGGCCGTCGGAGGTAATTGTTGTGGGATATAGAAAGGATTGGCCCTTCGCGCAAGGAGGAGCGCGAATCGGTTCAGCGTCCGGGCAGTTTTTCGAGCCAGGCCCACAGGCTCCGGGTCGCCCGCCCGAATTCGGTCTCCGGCACCAGGCTGCCGACGACAAAGATGCCGGCAAACAGCGTGCAGGTCGCGATAGCGCCGAAATAGAGCTCGACGAGAGTGCTGTGCTCCGAATAACGCAGGAAGAGGGCGTCGTCGCCGAACAGTAAAATCTCCTGCCCGGCCATTGCCGAGCCGACCGCATAGGTCAGGTATCCGATGCCGCCGAGGAAGATCACCCAGTTCAGTACCATCACCCCATCTCCGCGCTCCGACAGCCCATTGTGAATCGGTCGCGTGAAGAAACGGTCAATTCTCAACCCCGAAGACCGATGCAGTTTCCCCACGGATCTCGCACCTGGCACATGCGCAGTCCGTTCTGGATCTCGAGCGGTCCCCGATAGAGCGCAGCACCGACGGACGTGAAGTGCTTGAGCGCCGCGTCGAAATCATCGACCCGCCAATAGACGACCGATCCGCTGGCGCCCATCCCCACCTTCTCGTCGGCAGGCACGACCTCGAGGCAGACCCCGTCGACATCGAGAAACTCGAAATCGAAAGCCGCGAGGTTTCGCCGCACGGCATGCGGGAATGCCGCCTGGTACCAGTCCAGTGCCTGCGCAACATCCGCGACATGGATCAGCACGGCGCATATCGGGCTTGCTTCGTTCATCGAGAATAATGATCCAGCGGAAATTTCCATGCCGAGCTGTCTATGACCGGCTTTGTAAAACATCCAGACGAATTTTCGCGCTGTAACGCTCCCCTCAATTGCCGGTGAAGCCTTCGCCGCTCCCCGGGCCAGGCAACGCAGCATCGAAAGGCGTGGCCGCAAAAACTTCACGATTGGGGGGCTTCATGACACCGGGGTGATTTGTGGCAACAGGGCGATCGGGACGGAGAAACAATGCAATTCGACCTTATGCGCTTTGTCGACGCGCAGGCGCCTGTCTATGCGCGCGTCATCGGCGAGCTGCGCGACGGCAAAAAACTTTCCCACTGGATGTGGTACATCTTCCCCCAGGTCGCCGGCCTCGGCTTTTCGATCATGTCGCAGCGCTTCGCGATCGGGTCGAGGGCGGAAGCGACGGCCTATCTGGAACACCCGCTGCTCGGGCCCCGGCTCATCGAATGCACCGAAGCGATGCTGTCCCACACGGATCGTTCAGCCCACGCGATCCTCGGCTCACCCGACGACATGAAGTTCAAGAGCTCGATGACGCTGTTCGAGGCGGTCAGCAAAAAGGGCTCGCCTTTCAGCCGAGCCCTTTCGCAGTTCTTTGATGACGAGCGCGACGAAAAGACCATCGCGCTGCTTGGGAGTTAGGCCGCCGCCTGGATTGCCGAGAGCTTCCAGTCGTTGGCCGGCTTGCGCACGAAGGTCCAGACTTCGACGGTTTCGGTGACCGCATTCGGATCGCCTTCGGCGACGGCGCCGGTATTGCGGTCCTTCATGTAGTCGACGCTCGAATAGCGCATCGCGACGGTCGCATAATCCTGGCCGTTTTCGCGCCAGGCTTCCGCGAGGTCGCCCTGAAGCAGCTTCACGTCCTTCACCTCGTTCTTGACGCCGTTGGTGGCGTTCTCGCCGAGTTCTTCGGCCAGGTAGGACATCGCTTCCGGCGTCGTGAGGCCGCGCAGCTTGGCATAGTCCTCGTCGCCATAGGCAGACTGGACATTGGTCAGCAGCTTCTCGAACTGGTCGAGGTCGCGGTTGGTGATGCCGATCTCGTCGGTCTCGGGACCTGCCTGGCGCGGAGCGGCATTATGGCCGCCGCCGAAACCGCCCTGACCACCGCCGCCCAGCGACCCGATCTTGGGGATCTGGAAGGACGAGGTGTTCTGGCTCGGCGCATCATAGGCGTTGCGCGGCTGGCCGAAACCGGTGTTCATGCCGCCTGCCGGACCGCCGGCCGTCTGCTGACGGCGGGCGAACCAACGGAAAGCCAGCATGGCGAGACCGCCGATCAGCGCGATCTGCAGCAACATGCCGAGCATGCCGGCCATGCCGCCGAAACCGGTGCCCATGAACATGCCGATCAGGCCGCCGAGGGCGAGACCGCCGAGCAGGCCGCCGAACATCCCGCCGAAAAGGCCGCGACGGGGCTGCTGCGCCGCCTGCTGGCCAAAACCGTTCTGCGGGGTCGTGGCGTTCTGCTGCGTATTGGGCGTCATCGACCGGTTGATGCCGGTCGGCGCCGCCGGCGCGGTATTGGTGGTCGCCGGGGCCGAGTATGTGCGCGTGCCGCGGCTGCCGAAACCGCCACCGCTGGCGCGACGGGCCTCAGCCAAATCCACGGCGGTCAAGGAAACCGCCATTCCGATCGCCATGATCGCGAACAGGTTCTTGAAACGCCGAAGCTTCGATAACATCGTTTTCTCCTCATAAACCGCTCGAGTGCGGTATTCTCGGTTTATATAGAGAGGCGACCTTCGGGATTTTAGGCCCATCCTCAATTTTTCCCGCCGAAGTAGATAACGGAGTTTGAAACGGGAGCCAAGCGGTCAAAATACAATCAAAAGTAGATTCTATCGATATGAGCCTGCGACATCCCGGCGCGGGGTCTCCGCACCGAAAGATGATCCCGCAGACCAGATTGCACAGCGGGCCGAATGCCATTACCTTCTGCCGAGGCACACGAAACGCAAAGGAGGTTGCCTATGTCACCGCGGGACGCCTGATCCGGCACTATCGAGACTTCTGCCTGTCAAAAGGCATCGACTTCACAAACATTCAATCCGTAAGGCCGCATGACGCCACCACGCTCTTCTGCAGCGCCGGCATGCAGCAGTACAAATCCCTCTTCTCCGATCCGTCCCATAAGGGAACCGTCGCAAACAGTCAGGCATGCCTGCGCCTGGGCGATCTCGATGAAATCGGAGACGGAACACACTTCCTCCACTTCACCATGCTCGGCCTCTTCTCCTTCCGGGAGATGAGCGTTGGCGCCGCTATCGATTTCTGGCTCGAGTTCCTGCGAACGCTCGGTCTTGTGCCGGATCACGTCACCATTCATCCGGACCGCCTGGCCGAATGGACGCCGCTTTACCGCGGACGCATTCCGATCGTCCCGGATCCGGAATGCACGTGGAGCGATGGCAGCATCACTGGATACAGCACCGAGTTCTACAAGGATGGCGTGGAGATCGGCAACATCGTCAATCCGCTCGGAACCTGCATCGATGTCGGCTTTGGTGCCGATCGCCTCGACATGCTCATCAACGGCACGCCGCCGGAGAATGCGCTCGAAACGCTGGGCAGCGCGATCGTGAAGATCATCGAAAGCGGTTATCGTCCGGGCAACAAGGAGCAGGGTTATGTGCTGCGCAAACTGCTCCGCCGGCTGCATCGGATGGGCGGCACGCTCGACCATCCCTTCTTCATCGAAGAGGTCCAGCGCCAGGAACGGCTTCGGACCAGGTACATGCATCTGCGGGAAAGGCATCCCGGCATGAGCCCGGAATGGTGGTTCGACACGCATGGCATCGGACTCTCCGACATGCAGGATATGCCGGACTGATAAAATGACGAAGGCCTCCGGCGGTTTTCACCGGAGGCCTTTGTCCTGTTCGGGGGCCCCTCGCGACCACAACGGACGCGGGCAGCCTTGGAGCCCTTAGTCGACGTTGAACGCCAGCGGCTTGGCCTGGCGGATCGCCGGGTTGGCGGTCAGTTTCGCCAGTACGTCGGCCGGAACCGGACCGTCGACATAAAGGAGAGCAATCGCGTCGCCGCCTTCCCTGTCACGGCCGAGATGAAAGTTGGCGATGTTGACGCCGGCATTGCCGAGGGTCGTGCCGATGAAGCCGATCATGCCGGGAACGTCGGTATTGGCGATGTAGACCATGTTGGCGCCGACATCGGCGTCAAGATTGATGCCCTTGATCTGGATGAAGCGCGGCTTGCCGTCCGAGAACACCGTGCCGGCGACCGAGCGGGTCATCGTGTCGGTGGTCACCGTCAACTTGATATAGCCGTCGAACACGCCCGACTTGTCGCGCTTGGCTTCGGACAGGATGATGCCCTTTTCCTTGATCATGATCGGCGCCGAGACCATGTTGACGTCGGCGACCTGGCTGCGGATCAGGCCTGCCAGCAGCGCGCTGGTCAGCGCCTTGGTGTTCATCGAAGCCGTCGAGCCGTCATAAAGGATCTCGATTTCCTTGATCGCATCCTCGGTGACCTGGCCGACGAAGGCGCCGAGCACGTCGGCGAGCCGGATGAACGGCTTCAGGCGCGGAGCTTCTTCCGCCGTGATCGACGGCATGTTGATGGCGTTGGAGACGGCACCCTTCACCAGGTAGTCGGACATCTGCTCAGCGACCTGGAGAGCGACGTTTTCCTGCGCTTCGGTGGTCGATGCGCCGAGATGCGGGGTGCAGACGACGTTCTCGAGACCGAAGAGCGGGCTTTCGGTGGCGGGTTCGACTTCGAACACGTCGAAGCCGGCGCCGGCGACATGGCCGGACTTGATGGCTTCGGCAAGTGCCGCTTCATCGACCAGGCCGCCGCGGGCGCAGTTGATGATGCGCACGCCGGGCTTGGTCTTGGCGAGCGCTTCCTTGCCGAGGATGCCGCGGGTCTTGTCGGTCATCGGCACATGCAGGGTGATGAAATCGGCCTGCGCCAGCAGCTCGTCGAGCTCGACCTTGGTGACGCCCATTTCCTCGGCGCGTTCGGCCGACAGGAAGGGGTCGTAAGCGAGGACATGCATGCCGATGCCAATCGCCTTCTTGCAGACGATGCCGCCGATATTGCCGGCGCCGATGACGCCGAGCGTCTTGCCGGTGATCTCGACGCCCATGAAGCGCGACTTTTCCCACTTGCCGGCCTGGGTCGAGCTGTCGGCCGCCGGAAGCTGGCGGGCGACGGCGAACATCAGGGCGATAGCGTGTTCGGCCGTGGTGATCGAGTTGCCGAACGGCGTGTTCATGACGATGATGCCGCGGCGCGAGGCGGCCGGGATATCGACATTGTCGACGCCGATGCCGGCGCGGCCGATGACCTTGAGGTTGGTCGCGGCGGCGATCAGCTTCTCGGTCGCCTTGGTGGCAGAACGGATCGCGAGGCCGTCATAGTTGCCGATGATCTCGGCGAGCTTTTCCTTGTCCTTGCCGAGCTTCGGCTGGAAATCGACTTCGACGCCGCGATCGCGAAAGATCTGGACGGCGGTTTCCGACAGTTCGTCGGATACGAGAACGCGAGGTGCCATCAGTAGGCCTCCTGAAAAGGTTTCTGTCGTGAATGAGGGAATGGGCTCCGCCTTTTGAGCGGAGCCGATACGCGACTTGGCTAAGCGGCGGCCTTGGAAAGCGCAGCCTTCTGCGTTTCGAAAGCGTAGGTCAGCCAAGGCATCAGGGCCTTCATGTCGGCTGCGTCGATCGTGGCACCGGCCCAGATGCGAAGACCCGAAGGCGCATCGCGATAGGCACCGATGTCGAGCGCGACGCCTTCCTTTTCGAGGATGGACACCATGCCCTTGGCGAAGGCTTCCTGCGCGTCGGCGTCGAGAGCGGCAACATCCGCGTCGGCGATCTTGAGGCAGACGGAGGTGTTGGAGCGCGTCGCCGGATCGACGGCAAGGTTGTCGATCCATGCATTGGCGGCCACGAAATCGTGGATGACCTTGGCATTGGCATCGGCACGGGCGATCAGGCCTTCAAGGCTGCCGACCGACTTCGCCCAGTTGAGCGCATCGATATAGTCCTCGACGCACAGCATCGACGGCGTGTTGATCGTCTCGCCGACGAAGATGCCTTCGATCAGCTTGCCGCCCGAGGTCAGGCGGAAGATTTTCGGCAGCGGCCAGGCCGGCACGTAGGTCTGCAGGCGCTCGACGGCGCGCGGGGAAAGGATGAGCATCCCGTGACCGCCCTCACCGCCCAGAACCTTCTGCCAGGAGAAGGTGACGACGTCGAGCTTGGCAAAGTCCATGTCCTGCGCGAAAGCCGCCGAAGTGGCGTCGCAGATGGTCAGGCCCTTGCGGTCTGCCGGGATGAAATCGGCGTTGGGCACGCGCACGCCCGAGGTCGTGCCGTTCCAGGTGAAGACCACGTCGCGGTCGAAATCGACCGTGGAAAGGTCCGGAAGCAGGCCGTAACCGGCTTCGATCTTGCGGACGTCCTTGAGCTTCAGCTGCTTGACGACGTCGGTGACCCAGCCGGCGCCAAAGCTTTCCCAGGAGAGCATGTCGACGCCGCGCTCGCCGAGCAGCGACCAGAGCGCCATTTCGACGGCGCCGGTATCGGAAGCCGGCACGATGCCGATGCGGTAATCCGCCGGCACGTTCAGAATTTCGCGGGTAAGGTCGATGGCCTGCTTCAGCTTCGCCTTGCCGACCTTGGCGCGGTGCGAACGACCGAGCGGAGCATCGGAGAGCGCTTCGAGCGTCCAACCGGGGCGCTTCGAGCAAGGGCCAGAAGAAAAATGGGTGTTGTTCGGACGCAGGTCCGGCTTTGCGGCGTTTGCCATATGGCTATCCTTCCAGATAGATGGCCTCTCGTTGGGGAGAGGTGTCCCGCCGCCGTGGATATGCCTGTCCGCTTTCACAGTCAAGCGGGTGATGTCGCCTGCGGATAAATTTTTGCCGCATCTTCACCGCGTTTGCCGCGCCAAACGCAAAAAGCCGCCCTGAGGCGGCTTTCGCTTGGAGATGGACGAAGCTTACTTGTAGACGATCGGCTGCGGCGGAGGCTCGTAGGCCGGCGGCGTGTCGCAACCGCCGAAGATGTAGCGGGCGCCGACGCGGGCTTCATGCGAATAGAAACCCTTGTCCCTGCCCGGGCCACCGCCCGATGCGAGACCGAACATGTCGCCGCCGGCAACCTGACGGAAGCGGTAACCCACGTCAGCCTTGACGTTGCAGGTGATGTCGATCGACGCGCCGGCCATGAGGGCGTAGGTGAAGCGCCAGCTCTTTTCGCCGCCATGGCTCACCTCCGCGTCGCAACCGCCGCCGGCGTCGTCGCAGGACGTGTTGCGCAGGTTCGACCACTTGACGTAGGTGCCGCCGATACCGGCACCGACGTAAGGCGTGAAGTAGCCATAGGTGCCGAGGTCGACATAGGCGTTCGCCATCAGCGAGTAGGCGTGCAGGGCAGCGAGGTCCGTCGACGTGCAGACGGGACCCGCGCCGCAGCTGCCATGAGTGGAACCGCGGAACTTGCTGTCGAACATATAGTCGAGAGTGACGTCGGTGCGCAGGTAGCTGTTGATCTGGTAACCGACACCGCCTCCGAGCGTGAAGGCATCACGCAGATCGGAACGGTCGAATTCCGCCAGCGCCACGCCAGGTGCGCCGGTACCCTGGTAGAATTCGGTGCCGCGCGACTTCTTGAAGGAATAACCGACGTCGCCGCGAAGGTACCAGCCGGTCGCCTCCTGGACGGTCACTTCCGGCGCATCCTGATAGGGCTCCGGCTGCGGCTGGTAAAGATCGGCGGAATTGGCGGCGCTCACCGTCAGTGTCAGCGCAAACGCGCTGGCCAGCAACTTTCTCATGGGTTCATCTCCAAAGCTCGTATCGCGTATGGCATGCAAAACGCGCAGCCAACGGGTTGATCCGCCATGGATGATGATGGACAAAGGTTAAGTCTCGCTTAACCATGCTTGTTTACCGCGCGTTTTCCTTAAAACGGCCGGTAATTCTGCAAGTAACGGCAGATCCGGAGACTTGCTTGGCGGCGCCCCGGCGAAGACTTGGTAATTCTGGGCAGTCCGCCAAGTGGACGAGGCCGCCATAATCAGCCATTCCAGATCATGACCCGCCGCTCCAGTAGAGGAAGGTAATTTAAGCTTAGATAATCAATTAATCGTTTATCAACTATAGATGCCTATTTTTAGCATATTCCGAAATGGGAAATGCGGGGGAATCGGTAAAGCCGAATAACTGGGAAGTACAACCAGGCTGAGTGCATTCTGAACCCTTGGTTTAGACTGATAGCACAGTTCGATCCGGCGATATCTCATCCATCAATCAAACAACTCCATCGACGAGTGGCGGCGATGGAATTGTCCGAATGCCCTTCAGGAGAAGATTGACCGGGTATAGCTGCGGCGCAGGGCGCCGCAAGGGAAAGAACTGTCCATGAGCAAACTCAAAACATTCGGCATCGCATTCCGGCTGGCCGTCGGGTTCGGCTTTTTGCTTCTCCTGATGGTCGGGCTGACCTTTTACTCCACCGGCAAGGTGGAAACGATCGACAACGACCTTGCGACCGTGAATGACGTCAATAGCGTCAAGCAGCGTTATGCCATCAACTACCGCGGCAGCGTGCACGACCGGGCGATCGCCATCCGCGACGTGACGCTCGTCACCTCCGATACGGAGCGCAAGGAAGCGGAAGCGCTGATCGCAAAGCTCGCGGCCTCCTATGCGGAAAACGAAAAACGCATGGCGGAAATGATCGCCGCTCCCACCGGCGCATCGGATCGGGAAAAAACGATCCTGGCCGAAATTGCCGACATCCAGTCGAAGACCAATCCGCTCGTCGCCCAGATCATTTCGCTGCAGGAAAAAGGCGATGGCGATGCGGCGCGCAAGATCCTGCTGGAACAGGCCCGTCCGCTCTTCGTCTCCTGGCTCGGCGCGATCAACAAATTCATCGACTACCAGGAGGCGCTCAACAAATCGATCGGCGGCGATGCCCGCAACGCAGCAAGCGGCTTCGGCACGGTCGCGCTGGCCGCCCTCGGCATAGCCGCCCTGCTCTCGATCATCGCCGCCTTCCTGACGGCCCGCTCGATCATCGGACCACTTTCCAAGCTGCAGCAATCGCTGAACGCCATGGCCGCCGGCAGCCTCGAAGGCGACCGGACGATCGAGGCGCGCGGCGACGAGATCGGCATGCTGGCGCGCGCCGTGGCCGCCCTGCGGGATGCCATCTCCATTAAGGCCGAGCGGGAAGCGGATGCCGAGGCGAAGCGGACCGTCGGAGAACGCCACAGGCTGGAACAGGAAGCGAGCGAACGCAGCGCCCTCTCCGAGCAGACCGGCCAGGCAGTCCGCCAGCTTGCGGATGCCCTGCAGGCCCTGGCGAACGGCGACCTGACCCGGCAGATCAACACGCCCTTCATTCCCTCGCTCGACCAGTTGAGGGTGGATTTCAACGCCGCGGTGGCAAGACTTCGCGAAGCGATGCAGAAGGTCGCCGAAAATGCGAGTGCGATCGCTGCCGGCGCCCAGGAAATCCGCTCGGCCTCCGACGACCTCGCCAAGCGCACCGAACAGCAGGCGGCCTCCGTCGAGGAAACCGCAGCGGCGCTGGAAGAGATCACCACCACGGTTTCCGACTCCAGCCATCGCGCCCAGGAGGCCGGCAACCTCGTGCGCATGACCAAGGAAAACGCCGAGCACTCGGGCCGCGTGGTCCGCGATGCCGTCGAAGCGATGGGCAAGATCGATTCGTCCGCCGTCGAGATCGGCAACATCATCGGCGTCATCGACGAGATCGCTTTCCAGACCAACCTGCTGGCGCTCAACGCCGGCGTCGAAGCCGCCCGGGCCGGCGAGGCCGGCAAGGGTTTCGCGGTGGTCGCGCAGGAAGTGCGCGAACTTGCCCAGCGCTCCGCAAAGGCCGCCAAGGAGATCAAGGAACTGATCCACACCTCCAACGACCACGTGAAGAGCGGCGTGGCGCTGGTCGGGGAAACCGGCAAGGCCCTGGAAGAGATCGTCGTCCAGGTGCAGCAGGTCAACGGCAATGTCGAGGCCATCGTCGAAGCCTCGAAGGAACAGGCGACCGGCCTCAAGGAGATCAACACCTCGGTCAACACCATGGATCAGGGAACCCAGCAGAATGCGGCCATGGTCGAGCAGTCGACTGCGGCGGCCCACAATCTGGCCCGGGAGTCCGAGAGCCTCTTCCAGCTCCTGTCGCAGTTCCATATCGGCGGAGGAGCCGCAATGGCTCCCTCTTCGCATCGGGCCTCACCCGCGCTCGCATCCGGTCACAGCCGCCCGGCGGAATCGCCGGCTCGCAAGATGGTCGCGAAAGTCACCCAGTCATTCCAGGGCAATGCCGCGGCCGCAAAGCAGGATTGGGAAGAGTTCTGAGCACCGGCAAACGGATTTCCGGCCATCCGGAAATCTCCGCACAAAATGAAAGGCCACCCGCAGAAACCGCGGGTGGCCTTTTTCAATGAGGCTATCCTCGTTCAGGCCGCGTTGCGGACATTGGCGATCACGCCAACCAGGCCGTCGACGATCCGTTCGATCTGTCCCCGGTCGTCGCCTTCCGCCATCACCCGGATCAGCGGCTCCGTGCCGGACGGGCGGATCACCAGACGGCCCTTGGCGGCGAGTTCGGCTTCCGCATCGGCGATCGCCTGGCGGACGATCACGTCCTCCAGCGGCTTGCCGCCCTGGAAGCGGACATTCTTCAGAAGCTGCGGCACGGGTTCGAAACGGCGGCAGATCTCGCTGATCGGCCTGCCGAGCCGCTTCGCCCGCGCCAGAACCTGCAGGCCCGCGACAAGGCCGTCACCCGTCGTGCCGAAATCGGAAAGCACGATATGGCCGGACTGTTCGCCGCCGACGTTGAAATCGTTGTTGCGCATGTGCTCGACGACATAACGGTCGCCGACCTTGGTACGGGCGAGATCAAGCCCCTTGGCATTGAGGAAACGTTCAAGGCCGAGATTGGACATCACGGTCGCAACGATGCCGCCGCCCTTCAGCTTCCGGTCCTCGGCCCAGCTCTCGGCAATGACCGCCATCAGCTGGTCGCCGTCGACGATTTCGCCGCGCTCGTCGACGATGATGACGCGGTCGGCGTCGCCATCGAGAGCGATACCGATATCGGCGCGCACTTCATGCACCTTCTTCTGCAGCGCTTCCGGGCTGGTCGAGCCGCAGTCGAGGTTGATGTTGGTGCCGTTCGGCTGGTTGCCGATCGTCACCACCTCGGCGCCGAGTTCCCAGAGCGCCAGCGGAGCCACCTTGTAGGCCGCGCCATTGGCGCAATCGATCGCGACGCGCAAGCCATGCAGCGTGACGTCGCGCGGCAGCGTGCGCTTGACGTGTTCGATATAGCGGTAGATGTCGCCCTCGACGCGCTTCGCCCGGCCGATATCGCCGGACTTGGCGAGCTGCGAATGAAGGTCGCTGTCGAGCAGGTCCTCGATGCGCATTTCGAGTTCGTCCGACAGCTTGTAGCCGTCCGGGCCGAACAACTTGATGCCGTTGTCCTCGTAAGGGTTATGGGAGGCGGAGATCATCACGCCGACATCGGCGCGCAGCGAGCGGGTCAGCATGGCGACTGCCGGCGTCGGGATCGGCCCGAGCAGGAAGACGTCGAGGCCGGCGGCGGTAAAGCCCGCCACCATGGCGTTTTCCAGCATGTAGCCGGACAGGCGCGTATCCTTGCCGATCACTACCCGGTGGCGATGATTGCCGTTGCGGAAGATCGTGCCGACGGCAATGCCGACGCGCATCGCGAGATCCGGCGTCATCGGATGGATGTTGGACTGTCCGCGAATGCCATCGGTGCCAAAATAGCGGCGTGTCATATAAGCTCCTTCGTCATCGCGCCTGAACGTCGCGGCCTCAAAGCGGGGATTCGAACCCCGCATAATGTTAGACGGCAAAACCGGCCTGAAGCTTGGCTCATGCCATAAATTAAAGGCACAAGCACATAAATTAGCGTCAAAATCGATTATATCCCGTTACTAATAAATAAACCCTTCCAAGCAAAAGCCGCCGTGGATCGCTCCGCGGCGGCTTTTTTGAGTTCGTCAGTAAAGGCTCAGTGCGGCTGCGGTTCGAGACCGCTTTCGGGCTCACCGCCCTTGGGTTCGTCCTTCTTCGAACCGGCGCTCGGCACAGCCGAACCGCGGGTCGGAGGTGCATCGTCGCCCAGATCGCGCGACGGCTTCTGGCCCTTGATCAGCGCCTTGATCTCCTCGCCCGACAGCGTCTCGTATTCGAGCAGGCCTTCGGCGATCGCCACGAACTCATCGTGGTTGTCTGTGAGGATCTTGCGTGCCTCGGCATAGGCTTCATCGATCAGGCGGCGCACTTCGTTGTCGATCTTCTGGGCCGTGGCCTCGGAGACGTTCTTCGATTGCGAGACAGAATGGCCAAGGAAGACCTCCTGCTGGTTCTCGCCGTAAGCGACCTGGCCGAGTTCGTCGGAGAAGCCCCATTGGGTGACCATGGCGCGGGCGAGCTTGGTGGCCTGCTCGATATCCGAAGAGGCACCGGACGTGATGTTCTCCTTGCCGAAGGTGAGTTCTTCGGCGATACGGCCGCCCATCATGATGACGAGACGCGAGACCATCCACTTGTAGCTCATCGAATAGCGGTCGCCTTCCGGCAGCTGCATGACCATGCCGAGCGCGCGGCCGCGCGGAATGATCGTCGCCTTGTGCAGCGGATCGGCCACGGCGACCTTGAGAGCGGTAATGGCATGGCCGGCCTCGTGATAGGCGGTCAGCTTCTTTTCGGCTTCGGTCATGGCGGACGAGCGGCGCTCGGCGCCCATCATGATCTTGTCCTTGGCGTCCTCGAACTCGCTCATGGTGACCATGCGCTTGTTGCGGCGCGCGGCCATCAGGGCGGCTTCGTTGACGAGGTTCATCAGGTCGGCACCGGAGAAGCCGGGCGTGCCGCGGGCGAGAACCTTGAGATCGACATTCGGAGCGAGCGGCACGTTGCGGGCGTGAACCTTGAGGATGCGCTCGCGGCCGACGATATCCGGGTTCGGCACGACCACCTGGCGGTCGAAACGCCCGGGACGCAGGAGCGCCGGGTCGAGAACGTCCGGACGGTTGGTCGCCGCGATCAGGATGATGCCTTCGTTGGCTTCGAAACCGTCCATCTCGACGAGGAGCTGGTTGAGGGTCTGTTCGCGCTCATCGTTGCCACCGCCGAGACCGGCGCCGCGATGACGGCCGACCGCATCGATTTCGTCGATAAAGATGATGCAGGGCGCATTCTTCTTCGCCTGCTCGAACATGTCGCGCACGCGGCTTGCGCCGACGCCGACGAACATCTCGACGAAGTCGGAACCGGAAATGGTGAAGAACGGCACATTGGCTTCGCCGGCGACGGAACGCGCCAGCAGGGTCTTACCCGTGCCGGGAGGTCCGACCAGCAGCACGCCGCGCGGAATCTTGCCGCCGAGACGCTGGAACTTCTGCGGGTCGCGCAGGAATTCGACGATTTCCTCCAGATCCTGCTTGGCTTCGTCGACGCCTGCGACGTCCTCGAACGTCACGCGGCCATGCGCCTCGGTAAGAAGCTTCGCCTTGGACTTGCCGAAGCCCATCGCGCCGCGCGAACCGCCCTGCATCTGCCGCATGAAGAACAGCCAGACGCCGAGGATGAGCAGCATCGGCAAGAGCGTGCCGAGATAGCTGAGGAAACCGGACGAACCATCTGTTTCCGGACGCGCGACGATGGTCACGTTCTTGGCCTGCAGCCGATCGATCAGACTGTCGTCGATAACAGGCGAATAGGTCTGAAATCCCGAACCGTTCTCGGTATAGGTGCCGAGTACCCGGTTGCCCGTCACGACGACATCGCGCACGCGACCCGAATCCACATCCCGCAGGAATTGCGAATAGGGGACTTCACGCGAGCTGGTCTGCGACGGTGCCGTCTGGAACATGCTGAACAACGCGACCAGCAGGAGGGCTATGATGACCCAGAGGGCGATATTACGAAAGTTTGGGTTCATTGAACTCCCCGGACTGCGACGGCCAGCTTCTTGAGGCGGCCGCCTTGCTTGCCGCATAACATAGGGTTGCGGCAAGTCCTTGCCAAGGCGAACCAAACCCGCCGCCTACCTTTTCCGCGAGGAATCCTTAATTGGCAGCCGGGGAAAAACGTCGCATCCGAGCAAAACCGCGAACTCATTGCCCAGAGTAAGTTCGAACTGCGGCAAAAAGCGGTCGAAAGGTGCAAGAAGGGGCTGGACGATACTTCGTTCGGCCATCTCCTTGTTTTGGCGATCCTCGGCCGAAAGGAGGGCATTGGATTCGATGAATGGCATCGCCGCCACGGCGCGCATGGCGATCGCGGGCGGCACGTCGGGAAACAGCGCCAATGCTTCGTCGCGATCCGGCGCGGTCGGGCCGACGACGATGTCGCCGGAAGCGCGGTTGGCAATACGGTAGCGGCCGTCCCAGATCACCGTGCCGCCGGGCGGGACATGCAGCGGCAGTATGCCGCGGTTTTCGCGCACGACATAAAGCCCGTCGCGGCGCCGGTCGAAGATTACCCGGCCGGCGGTAATGCGGCCCGGCAGCCCGCCGTCGAGAAAGGCCATCACCCGATCCATGCTTTCGCTGCCGAGCGCATGCGCCCTGCCCCCGAGCACCGCGGCGAGCAGGGACAGCGCATGACGCCGCACGGCCGCATCCCCCTCCAGCCCCGCGGGATCGATATGCGCCAGAACGCCATGGCGGACCGTCACTTGCTTTCGGACAAGCCGCGCCGCAGCCTCCGAAAGCGCCGTGCGCCGCGCGGCGGAGGCGGCTTGGGCGGCAGCATCGAACGGGCTTTCCTGCGCCAGCTGCCCACGAACCCTTACCCGCTCGTAGTGCGGATCGACATTGCTTGGGTCGTCGATCCAGCCCTCCCCCTGCCTCGTCAGAAAAGCACGGATATCGGCCCGGCGCGTCGCAAGGAATGGCCTGAACAGCCAGCGGCGGCGGTCGAGAAGCACCGCCTGCGCCATGCCGGAGAGGCCCGAATTCTCTTCGCCCTCGCCGCGGACGGCGCGCATGGCGATGGTTTCCGCCTGGTCGTCGAGCGTGTGGCCGGTGAGGATCGCAGTCGCATCGATCTCGTCGGCGACGTCCACCAGCAGCCGGTAGCGCGCCTCGCGGGCCGCGGCGGAAATGCCGGTGCGGGGTTTTTCACCCTCCCATCGGCGGATGACATGCGGGATGCCGAGCGTGCTGCAAAGCGCTGCGACAGCGCGCGCCTCGTCGGCGGATTCGGGCCTCAGCGCATGATCGATAGTCGCCGCGAAAAGCGACAGGGCGGAACCGGCAGGATTGAATTTTGAAAGGGCGATCAGAAGCCCGCAGGAATCGCTGCCCCCGGAAACTGCGACGAGAAGGCACGCGGGTCTGGCGATATCGGCGATCAGCCGCTCGGCGGCCTGTTCGGGCGACACGGTCTTCGGGCCGGCGGTCACCGGAGGATCAGCAGGCCAGGCGCTTCTGTTCGCTGCCGACCTTGGCGAGCACCGCCTTGGGCGCGGTCGGATAACGCCGGCCGACTTCCTTGAGGGTCGCGCAGGCGGTTTCGGTATTGTCAAGCGCGGCGAGTGACATGCCGAGCTTCAGCAGCATCTCAGGCGCCTTCGGCGACTTGCCATAGGTCTGGTGCGCGTTGAGGAAGGTCTTGGCGGCGTCGTTGTACTTGCCCTGCGAATACTGCGATTCGCCAAGCCAGAAACTGGCATCCGCCACCTTGGCGCCCTTCGGATAGGCCGCCAGGTAACCGTTGAATTCCTTCTCGGCGAGCGGATAGTCGCCGGCCAGCACGTGGTTATAGGCGGTCTGATAGGCGTCGTTCTCGCTGCCGAGCGAGGCCGTCTGCTGCGGATCGGTTCTACCGGTCGATGCGGGCGGCGTCTTGGGCGGAACCTGGGGACCGGTATCGACGCCCGGAAGCCCGGCTGCATTATTGGCGCGGTCGTTGCGCGTTGCCGCGCGCGGATTGCCGCTCGCGTCGAGATCGATCGAACCGAGCGTCGTCGGGGGCGGTGCGCGGCCGGGGGCGGTTGCCCCGCCGAGGCCCTGGCTGGAAGGCGAATCGATGATCCGCGCAACGTCGTCGGAGGATTGGACGGGCGCCGTGGATGGCTGCGACGGAGGCTGGGCGGCGGGAGCCCGGTTGGACGCCACGGCCGGTTTCCCGGTCGTGTCGTCTGCTTCGGTGCGCTTCTTCTTTTCCAGGTCCTGGAAACGGAATTCGTTGTCTTCCTGCGTCTTGCGGATCTGCTCCTGCATCTGGAGCAGCTGAAAACTCATTTCCTCGATCCGGCCGTTCAACTGGCGGACCTCTTCCTGGAGCTGCTGGATACGGACGGCGTCATTGCTCTGCGCCAGAATGACCGGGGGCGGAGTGGTCTCCCGCGGCTGTTCTGCAGCAGGGTGATTGCCGCCCTGGAAGAGTTTCGGCAGCGACAAAGCCCCGGCCGGGGCGCTCGTCGCCATCAGCCCCAGCATTGCTGCCAAGACAAGTTTCTTCATCTTAGTCCGTCCTGCTCTTTAGTCTGCGCCGGATTGGCGCGAGAGGAGATTTTTCCAACTGCCGGCAAAAAGCAACCGAGCTCGACGTCAAAAATCCCTGAAAACAGGGCCAAACTATGGAAAAAACAAAAAGGCGGCCCGAAGACCGCCTTTTATTATCAGCCTGTGGCGCGGATCACATACCGGCGCCGCCCAGAACGGTGACGGCGCGGCGGTTCTGCGACCAGCAGGAGATGTCGTCGCAGACGGCGACCGGCCGTTCCTTGCCGTAGGAGATGGTCTTCATGCGATTCGCCGGAACGCCGCGCGAGGCGAGATATTCCTTGGTGGCGGCAGCACGGCGGGCGCCGAGCGCGAGGTTGTATTCGCGCGTGCCGCGTTCGTCGGCATGGCCTTCGACGGTGATCGCGTAATTCGGATAGCGGGCCAGCCACTGGGCCTGACGATCGAGCGTCTGCTGGGCGTCGGCACGGATCGAGGTGCTGTCGGTATCGAAGAAGATGCGGTCGCCGACATTGACGGTGAAGTCCTGGGTCGAGCCGGGCGTTGCCGCGCCCGCGCCGTTGAGGCCGAGCTCACCGGCATTGTTCGGCAGGTTCTTCTTGTTGGCGCAGCCGGCGAGCGCAAGTGCCAGCGTCAGCGCGATGACGGCAGGATTGCGGGCGAGGATCTGCATGCGGCTCATGGCCGAAGTATCGATGCGGCTCATGGCCGGTCTCTCCTTGATCAGTATTTCAGAGTTTCCAGATTCTAACCGGGTTCGGTTAACCATGATCAAATTCTTATGGTTAACAAAATATTCCCAGCGTCCATTTTCGTTCATTTTCAGCAGATTGGGGCGGGAAAGAGGCGGAAAACCGCCTCTTTCGCCCAAATGCCCTATTCGAGCAGCGGCGACCAGGCCGGGTCCGAACCGTAGGACGGCGTCTTGACCTGGAGTTCGTTATAGCCCGTCAGGTCGATGGAATAGAGCTGCGGGCCGCCGGCGCCGGCATTCTGGCGGAAGAACATCAGCACGCGGCCGTTCGGCGCCCAGGTCGGACCTTCGTTATGGAAGCCGCTGGTCAGGATGCGCTCGCCCGAACCGTCCGGCTTCATGACGCCGATCGAGAACTTGCCGCCCGACTGCTTGGTGAAGGCGATCAGATCGCCGCGCGGCGACCAGACCGGCGTCGAATAGGAGCCGTCGCCGAAGGAAATACGGGTCTGGCCGGAGCCATCGGCATTCATCACATAGATCTGCGGGCGGCCGCCGCGGTCGCTTTCGAACGCGATACGCCCGCCATCCGGCGCATAGGAAGGCGACGTGTCGATCGCCGCCGTCGAGGTGAGCCGCGTCGTGGTGCGCGAGCGCAGGTCCATCGTATAGATGTTGGAATTGCCTTCCTGCTGAAGGCTCATGATCACCTTCTGGCCATCCGGCGAGAACCGCGGCGAGAACGTCATGCCGGGGAAATTGCCGACCACTTCGCGCTGCCCGGTCTCCAGCTGCAGCAGGTAGACCCGCGGCTGGTTGCCTTCGAACGACATATAGGTGACTTCCTGCCGGCTCGGCGAGAAGCGCGGCGTCAGCACGATATCCTTGGTGTTGGTCAGCATGCGGACGTTAAAGCCGTCCTGGTCCATGATCGCCAGCTGGCGCTGGCGGGCGGTCTTCGGTCCGCTTTCGGAGACGAACACGACGCGGGTATCGAAATAGCCGTTCTCGCCGGTGATCTGCTTGTAGATCGCATCGGCGATGATGTGCGCGACACGCCGCCAGTTCTCCGGCTGGGTGAAAAACTGCTGGCCGGTCATCTGGCTGCCGGCAAACGTATCCCAGAGGCGGAATTCGGCGCGCAGGCGTCCGTCGTTCTCGCGGGTGATCCGGCCCGTCACCAGGGCCTGGGCATTGATGACCTTCCAGTCCTCGAAACGCGGCGCCTTGTTGGGATCGGAGATCTTTTCGATGAAGGCGCTCTTGTTGATCGGCGCAAACAGGCCGGAGCGCTGCAGGTCCGCGGCGATCACCTGGGAAATCTGCGCGCCGAGCTCGTTGTTCGACAGGAAATCCGTCACCGCGATCGGCAGCGGCTGAACATTACCCTTGTTGATGTTGATCTCGACGACAGCGTTGGCCGGGGTGGCGGCCATGAAGGCCGTCAACATCCCCGCGGCCACCATCACGGCGCGGAAAAAGGAGCTCTTGATCATTTACACAAGCCTTTCAGCTTAACACGAGAGTTTCGGGGCAGGTTCCGTGTCATCGGTTCCATACCTGCCGGCTCACAATGCGAACTCCGACGGATCGAAGTTCAGCACCAAAACGTTCCAACCTTTTTCGCCTTCATACTTTGCGGCGGGCAAATTCTTGAGCGGCGCGGATTTCAGAAGCGCGCGGCGCGTGCTGCCTTCGACGGCGCGCCGGGTGCCTTCCGGGCCGCCGGTGGCCGTCACCTCCGGCTCGCCGACGATATTGCCGGACTGATCGAGCTGGACCCGGATCTTCACACGCACTTCGGAAACGCCGGTCAGCCCGCCAACGAGCGACCAGTTGCCCTGGATCTGTCCCTTGACATTGTCGATCTCGCTGGAGCTGAGGCCAGTGCCGATGGTCTTGTTATCGCCGCGGGAGGCGACCTCGGTCGAACGCTTGGCACCACCGCCGGCCGCCTCCTGCTTGTTCAGGATGGCCTTGATCTGTTCGGCGTTGAAATCGCTCTGCATCGAAGACGAAGACTTCGCGGTTTCCTGCTGCTTGCCTTCCTTCTTGTCGGACGGCTTGACGGATGCGGTCGATTTGTTGTCGGTTTTCGCAGTCTCCGCAGGCTTGGTCGCCGGCTTCGTCTCGACCGGCTTCTCAACCGGTTTTTCGACGGGCTTGGCCTGCTCCTTCGGGGGCTCCGGCTTCGGCGGCTGCGGTTTCGAAACCGGCGTCGGCACCGCCTGCGGCACCTCGCCCGTCTCGGACGTGTTTTCGGTCTGCACCGGCGCGGGCGTCGGCTTGGCGGCCTCCGGCTTAGGCGGCATAGGTTCGGGCTTCGGCGGAGTGGGCTCGGGCTTCGGGGGCGTGATTTCCGGCTTGGGCTGCGGCAGGGCGGCCATCTCGGTCGGCTTCGGAGCCGTCTCTTCCTTGACGATGTCCTTGACCTGGTTCTGTTCCGGCGTCGGGGTCGGCGTCGGCCTTTCGACAGGTTTTGGCGCGGCCGCCACTTCCGTCGGAGCCGGTTTGGTGACGGGTGTCGGAGGCGTCTTCAGATCGACATTGTTCTCGCCGGCGTTCTGGGCGTTGTCGACGATCTTCTGGTTCTTGGTTTCCTTCGGCGAAGGCTTCGCGGCAGGGGGCGCCTTCTTGTCACCCTGCTGGGTCTGGGTGATCGATTCCACCGGTACGATATCGACGGGCAGTGCCTCGACGTCGGCCACCTCGAAAGACGCAGGGGCGCTGAGCGAGACCAGGGCTAAGCCTAGAACCACCGTATGCAGAACCAGCGATGTGCCGAGACTGACCTTCATGGTGGTTCGATCACTTCGCCTGTTCTTGAAGCGTGACAAGGCCGATATTCTTGTAACCGGCGGCGGAAATGCGGGCCATGACCTTCATCACGACACCATAGGCGGCGGTCGTATCGCCGCGCACATAGATGCGCTCGTTATAGCCCGTGGTCGCGATCGCCTGCAGCTTCGGCACGATCTCGTCGAGGGCGATCGGCGTTTCCTGCAGATAGATGTCGCCCTTCGGATTGACCGAGACGGTGATCGGCTGGGTATCGGCGTTCATGGCCTTGGCCTGCGTTTCCGGCAGGTCGATCGGCACGCCGACGGTCATCATCGGTGCCGCCACCATGAAGATGATGAGCAGCACGAGCATGACGTCGACGAGCGGCGTCACGTTGATTTCGCTGATCGCACCGCCGCGACGTCCGCCGCGCCTGCGGCGACCGCCACCCGATGACTTTGCTCCCCCAGCCGACATACCCATGAGACGTTACTCCTCGAGAGCCCGAAAGGCTTTTACTGCGCCGCCTGGCGCGGCTGCAGCTTTTCGTCGATCTGGCGCGACAGGATGGCGGAGAACTCGTCCGCGAAACCTTCCATGCGGCCGGAAAGCTTGCCGGCATCGGCGGTGAACTTGTTGTAGGCGATGACCGCCGGGATAGCGGCGACGAGGCCGATCGCGGTGGCGAGCAGCGCTTCGGCGATACCCGGCGCGACGACCGCGAGATTGGTGGACTTCGAACCGGCGATCGCCTGGAACGAGGTCATGATGCCGACGACGGTGCCGAACAGGCCGATGAACGGACCGGCCGAACCGATCGTCGCGAGCGAGCCGAGACGCGCCTCATAGGTTTCCGCCTCGCGCGACATGGTGACGTCCATCGCCCGGTCGATACGCATCTGCAGGCCGATCGGCGAACGCGCGCCGCGCTCGAAGCTCTTCTTCCATTCGCGCATGGCGGCGACGAAGATCGCCGCAAGGCCGGTATTCGTGCGCTCCGACAGCGTGCGGTAAAGCTCTTCCAGCGACTGGCCGGACCAGAACACCTGCTCGAACTGGTCGAACTGGCGCTTGGCCTTGCCGAAATTGATATATTTGTCGATCACGATCGCCCAGGTCCAGACCGATGCGCCGATAAGGCCGATCATCACCAGCTTGACCACAAGACCAGCCTGCATGAACAGCGACCAGAGGCTCACTTCGCTCGCCGCCGCCGCCAAACCTACCTGTTCCATCTACTATCCCCGAATCCAAACGCCCGGCTTTAAGGACCGGGCGGTTCAAAAGCGCGCTCTCGCGAGTATGTCTTTGATCGCCGGAAGCGCTTCGCCCTAACCCCAAGATACCCTGAGCTTCAAGCTTGGCTTCTCGCTTTCAATTTTGGTCAAAGGAAGGCGTGCGTTGCACAAATTCCTCATGTGTCAGTAAGACACCATTATCGTTAACGAAAGGTTTAGAGGGGCCTTGCAATCGCGAGTTCCCAGATCACTTCAAGTTGGCGCAAGGAAAGCCGGCCACTGACAACTTAGTTTTTTCTCATTCAGGGATTATGACACTGTGGAATCGGATTTTCGGGGGGACGGACCATGTGGCGTGCGGTGATGATAGCCTTGACGATCTTGGTCGCGGGCTCAGCCCATGCCGACTCGTCCGACTGCAAGGGGGTCCCCTCTCCCGATGCGCGGCTGGTCTGCAACGATCCGCTCCTTTCGGCGCTGGATACGGTGCTTCCGCAGGTCCGGGAAAAGGCCGAAAAGGAGCGCAAGGCTGAAACGCGCCAGGCGCTGCGCGATTTCAACAGCGACCGATCGGCCTGCGGCTCCGACCGTTCCTGCGTGCTGAGCGCGTATCTGGCAATCCTCGGAGAACTCGGCGGTTCCAAGAGCATCCCCGCCGATATTACCGCAAGCGCGATCGCGGCCGGCCGCGCCAAGCCCTCTCCCACATTGCCAACCAAGATCGGCCAGTGCACCGTCACGAACGTGACCGCCGTCCATCCGCGCATCGGCGAGGACCCCATCAAGGACGAGGACTACGATGCAGGCACCGGCATCGAATACGCCAATGACGGCTACCAGGTCTCCTACTACCGCGAAGAAGCGCTGATCGCCTCCAAACCCGGCGACAAGGTGACCATGTGCCTGATTTCCATTCCCAAACGCTGCCCGCCGGACGACGACCGGGGCCGCGAATATTTTGTCACCAACGCCCGCACCGGCCAGAGCTGGGCGATGGCCGATTCGCAGCATGCCTGCGGCGGCCAGTAAGTCGTCCTAAGCCGGGTCGACCTGCTCCATCGGACGCCCGAGGAACTTCTCCGCCACGCTTTCCGGCAGCCGGCGTGGACGCCCATGCCTGTTGATGACGGCGATCACCACCTTCGCGGCGATCAGCAACGTATCGCCGCGGCGGATCTCCTGGTTGAGCACCATCTTGGCGCCGCCCGCCTTTTCGGTGATGGTCTGGATGATCAGGATATCGTCCATGCGGGCCGGCTGTTTGAAATCGATCTCCATCCGGTGGACGACGAAGACCAAGCCCTCTTCGTCGGCGGAAAGAAGCTCGCTCTGCTCGCAGCCGAGACAGCGCAGATAGTCGGTGCGGCCGCGCTCCAGGAAGTGCAGGTAGCGGGCGTGATAGACGAGGCCGGAAAAATCCGTGTCTTCATAATAGACACGTTGGGCCAGCCGGTGGCCGCCTTCCACCAATTCGCCCGATAACAAAAAATTGTGTTCCTTCATGGCCTTGCCTTGGAAATTTCCGCTACTCCGCTGGATAGGCGCGCAATGCCGCCCCAGTTTTGACGTCCTGTCACATATCCTCCCTATCAGGAAATAAGTCGAAAA